>Ga0070762_10000149_pt1 | contig 25281 bp, 31 predicted proteins | sample HubBroMetageREF2_FD_66726 | JGI IMG/M metagenome (GOLD analysis project Ga0070762, IMG submission 66726) | Reference soil microbial communities from the Hubbard Brook experimental Forest, New Hampshire, USA - Hubbard Brook CCASE Soil... | ecosystem: Environmental > Terrestrial > Soil >...
GCGCACGCCGCTGCGCACGCCGCTGCGCACGCCGCTCTACTACAACCTGCAGCTGCAGCAGGCCGCCGAGCGCTATTCCCACGGCGCGTCGCTGCAAGGTGCCATCACCGGCGCAGGCTACCTCGCAGCGCAATCGGCTGCGATTCATCTTTCCGGGCCGACGAACGACGCGCAAATCGAAAGCATGCTCATCGCCCGCGATTGCCGCACTCTGCAAGACCCCCGAATGCGCGAGTTTGGCGCCGAGCAGCGCGGGCGCGAGCTCTGGATGATAGTCGCCGCCCCCGTGGTGCTCCCGGCGCGAGGCGACGCGGCCTCGGTGAGCGGCGCGATACTCGATCTCGTCAATGCGGCGCGCGCCGCGGGCCGCCGTTGCGGCGGAAAATACTTCGCGCCCGTCGCCCCTCTGGCGCTCGATCCGGCGCTCACGCGGGCAGCGCTGGATCACTCGCGCGACATGGCAGTGCACGACGCGTTCGATCATCGCGGGCGCGATGGCAGCACTCCCAGTGTGCGCGTGGAAAGGGCTGGTTTCGGCGACCATCGCATCGTGGGTGAAAACATAGCGGCCGGCGCCATGACGCCTGGTCAGGTGACGGAAGGATGGCTGGCGAGCCCGGCGCATTGCGAGAACATCATGGACGGCCGATTCACTTTGATCGGCATTGCCTATGCGGAAAATCTACACACGGCTTCGGCGGTGTTTTGGACCCAGGACTTCGCGGCCCATCGCTAGAGCGCGTGAAATTGAGCGCCGAGGCGCTAGTCCATCACGGCCTGCGGATCTTCCGTGACCGGCCCGCGGGGCGGACGTATCAGCAAGAGAAGCGGAACGACGAGCAGCGTCAAAAACAGCATGAACCAAAAATCATCGATGTAGGCGATCATGGCGGCTTGTTGATTGACTGCGCCATCGAGGAGGGCCGCAGCGGCAGGAACATGCACGTCAAAGGCCGCCGCCACGGCAGGGTTGTGCCAGGCGGAGCTGCCCGCCGTCACGCGTTCGGACAAGGAGGAATGTGCAATGACGGTGTTGCGAACCAACAGCGTTTGGACCAACGAGATGCCGATGCTGCTGCCGATGTTGCGAACCAGGCTGTAGATGGAAGTGCCCTGCGCGCGCATCTCGGGACTCAAGGTGGCAAAGGTCGCCGCGCTCAACGGCACGAACACCAAGCCCGTGCCGAAGCCTTGAATCACCCCGGGCCAAATGATGTCGCTTTGCGATAGATCGAGCGAGTAGCCGGTCATTTGCCACAGTGCGAAAGCCGATATCAGAAATCCAGCCAACAGCGTCAGACGCAGGTCCACCTTGCCGATGATGCGCCCCGCGATCAGCATGGCCAACATCGTGCCGATGCCGGAAGGCGCGGTGACGAGACCGGTGGTCGCCACCGGGTAGTCGAGCAAATTCTCCAGCATCGTCGGAATCAGTGCGCGCGTCGCATAGAGCACGAGACCAACGATGAAAATGAACAGCAATCCGGTGACGTAGTTTTGATTCTTGAGCAACCGGTAATCGAGAAAGGACAGCTTCGCCGGCGTCGTGGCGGTGTGCGCCACGAAGTAGGTCGCCGCGATGAAGGCCACGATGGCCTCGATCCAGGCCTCGGTGGAGGAAAACCAATCGTTCTGCTGTCCGCGATCCAACAACAACTGCAGGGAGCCGAGGGCGAGACTTAAAGTCGCGAATCCAAAGAAATCAAAGCGCGCGTGTCTTCCGCCTGGGTCCGGTCGGATGTATCTCCACATTCCGTAAAACGCGATGATTCCGATGGGCACGTTGATGAAAAATACCCAGCGCCAGTTATAACTGTCGGTAAGCCAGCCGCCCAATGTGGGACCCAAGATCGGCCCCACCATGACGCCCATGCCCCACACGGCCATCGCCTGGCCTTGCTTCTCGCGAGGATTGATCTGCATGAGCACGACTTGCGCAAGGGGCACGAGCGCTGCACCAAAGACTCCCTGCAGAAGACGCGCGGCGACGATTTGCGCGAGCGAGTTCGACATTCCGCACAATGCGGAGGCCACCGTGAAACCGGTGATCGAGGCCATGAAAATATTTTTCTGGCCGAAGCGATCGCACAACCAGCCGGTGACCGGCGTCGCGATGCCGGCGGCGACGATATAGGCGGTCAACACCCAGGCGATCTGATCCTGAGAGGCGGACAGGGTGCCCTGCATGTGCGGCAGGGCCACATTCGCGATCGTGCTGTCGAGCGTCTGCATGATCGTCGCTAGCATGATGGATAGCGTGATCATCGGCCGATTGAGCGGACGGTTCATGGAGCTTTGTCGATGATTCCTTGCAAGCCCTCGAGAAGCTCAGTGGCAATCAGCAGTTTTTTTTGGTCGGTGTTGGCCAGCAGCTCCTTTCGCAGCGACGCCGCTTCGGCTTTCACCTTTTCGTAGACCTTCATTCCGGCCGGCGTGAGGATGACGCGCTTCACGCGCCGATCAGTGGTCGAGGCTTCGCGGTTGACCAAGCCCGCTTTTACCAGGCGATCGATCATCGCGACCATGGTGGCGCCCTCGACGGCCAATTTATCGGCCAGTTCCGACTGCGATAGCGGGGAGCGCGCCTTCGCGGCGATGGCAATCGTCATCCAGCTGGCTTGACTGACACCTAAGTACTTCAGTTTCCGATCGACTGCTTGGCGCCATGACCGGGACGTGCTGTGCAGGGCATCGCTGAATCGTTCTTCCAAATCGCTCATTGAAAGATCTCTAATGGTTAGGTCTCTAACTAATATATCACAAGCGACCAAAAGCGTCGATTTTGCAATAATCGGCCAAATGCAAAGACGCTGGATCGGTTGGTTTTACGGTATTGGGTTGCTGGCGCTCGCGGTAGGCGTCTCGGCGGCGATTGCCGAAGACGTGGGTGCCGTGCCGAAAAGCGCTGAGATTGCCATCCTGCGCGATCCGGGCACGCCGGCAGCCGGAGCGGCTGACGCCGACGTCATCCTCGTGGAATATTTCGATTGCAACTGTCCGTTTTGCAAAAAGCTGGCGCCCGCGCTGCAGGGGCTGTTAAAGGCCGATGCAAGGGTTTCGCTGGTGTACAAGGATTGGCCGATCTTGGGCGATGTCTCAGCGTACGCGGCGCGCTCGGCTCTGGCCGCAGGCTATCAAGGAAAGTATCTGCTCGCTCATGACACGTTGATGGCGGCCGCGCGCCTCGCGTCCGACTCTCAGGTCGATTCGCTGTTGCGAAAAGCGGGTTTGAACATGGTCCAACTGAAAGCCGACGCGCTTTCACACGGCGCAACGATCAACGCCTTGCTGCAGCGAAACGATACCGAAGCAAGAGCATTGGGCATTCGCGGCACACCGGGCCTTCTGGTGGGGCGGCACATCATCAACGGTGTCTACGATGTCGCAGGACTCGAGCAGGCTGTTGCGATTGCCAGGCGCGAGCGCTAGGCGCTGGGCGGCTAACCCTTGAGCCACGCCACCGTGGCGATGCCGGCGAATGTCATGAGCAAGGAACCGATCAGGTGCGCACCCACTGCGCCCAACGCAACGATCGATCGGCCGGATTGCATCAGCATGACCACCTCGGCAGAGAAGGTCGAGAAAGTCGTCAGGCCGCCGCAAAATCCCGTGGTAATGAACAGCCGCCACTCAGGCGCGAAGGTGGGGTAGGTGGTGAAAAACGCAATCGCCACGCCAATGACGTAGCAGCCAATCAAATTGGCCGCCAACGTACCCGGCGGGATCGCCGGGAAATACCGGTTCAAGAATATCGCGAGATACCAGCGGAACAGGCATCCCAGCGCACCGCCCACGGCCACTGCAATGAACGACCGCCACATGGGATTAGTGCGAACTCCTAAACCAGTAATACAGGGGGACACCTAGTAGCAGCAGCGCAGCGCCCCAGAGGACCGCCTCCGCGCCGGCGCCGATGATTGCCCAGAGAGAATAAGCGGTCGCCAGGATCCCGACAATGCCCAAGGCGACCGATCTCCCGCGCGCCGCTCCCAATTGTTGCGTCCATTGCAGGCGCAACAGCGCCAACGAGCAGAGTGCGTACAAGACCAGGCAGGCGGTGGTCGAGAGCAAAATCATGAACGTGAATACGCTGACCATGGACTTCTGATAGTTCGCGAGAATCAGCAGCGTCGCCAACGCGCTGCCGAAACACAGACCAAACCCCGGGGTGTTGTGTACGGATTCGCGCGCAAAGATTCGCGGGAACTCGCCGCGGTTCGCCATCGCGCGAGGCAGCTCGCCCTGCAGCAGAATCCACCCGTTCAATGCGCCGAATGCGCTGATTGCCGCGAATACCGCCACGAGTTTTCCGGCGCCCCTGCCCCAAAACTGCGCGGCCAAATCCACAAAGGGTGCATTGGATTGCGCCAGCGTCGCAGGGGGAACCAGCAGCAATACCGTCGTGCAGGCAACAGCACAGATCAGCGCGGTGATTACCGTGCCGAGCAGCGTCGCGATGGGAATGGTGCGCGCCGGATTGGTCACTTTGTCGGCCGGGATGGTGGCTGACTCCAGCCCGAGCAGTGCCCAAAGCGTCAACGTCGCCGCGGCCGTCACGCCGCTGACGGAGAGCGGAATACTCAGCGTCGACACGGCGCTGTTCGAATGCAGGGATGTGAGGCCCAGCGCGCCGACCGCCAGCAGCGGCAGTATTTTCAATACGGTGGTGACGCCCTGAACCCAGCCGGAAGCCTTGATGCCATACCAATTCACGAAAGTCAGCAGCCACAGAAGCAGCAACGTCGTGAGCGCCGATGCACCCGGTTTCTCCGCGATCCAGGGGAACAAGGGACTGAGATAACTCACCCCGGCGGTGGCGATCGAAACGTTTCCGACCCAGATTGAAATCCAGTAGCCCCATGCCACGACGAAGGCGATCAATGGACCGAACGCGACATGCACATAAGCGTAGGGACCGCCGGCTTGCGGAAACGCGCGGCTGAGGCGCGCGAACACGATGGCAAGCGCAATGGCGCCGCTTGCGGTGAAGCCCCATGCGATCACGCTGTTGAGTCCGAAGGGAGCAAGCGAGGCGGGCAGCAGAAATACTCCCGACCCAATCGAATTGCCAACCACCAACGCCACGCACATCCAAAAACCGAGCCGCGGGCGGGGTGCAATCATGGATCGACACTATAGCTTGTTGACGATAAGCAACGCGCATTTGACATTAATGCGGAACTCGGGTGCTTCCCTGCAATCTCATGCGATACCGTCCTACAGATATCGTAGCGATAAAGCTTGAGAATACGAGTGTCGCCCCGATGGAGGGGTTCTCCGGCACAGACCGGAGATCTTGATAGGGGCAGCGGAAGGGGCAAAATAATGATCGACGCCGAAGTGTTGCGGCTGCGAAAGCTGCGAAACGTGGCATTGCGCGTTCGGGCGCTGGCCAGGATTCTGGATTCAGATTCCGTGCAGGAGCAATCGGCCTTCGCGAGAAGCGCTGTCATTTGTTGGACTATCGCGCGAGTCGCTTCGGGCCGTCTACGGGCCCACCCATACCTGAGTTATCAGCAAGGCCCGAGCCAGCTGCGCGACCTGGCGGATGGCGTGATTGCATCACTCGGTGCCTTCAACGCACGACGCCGGAATCGCCGCTCGAGTGTCTGTGCGCAGCAATTGCAAACCGTGGCCCGCGAGGTCGACGATGTGCGCGCACTCACCTGGTCGCCGGAATTGAGCGATGCCTTGGGGCGCGTGCAAGTTCAGATGCGGCGCCTCGCGAACGAACTCGATCTGGGCGCGCTCGCGGAAACCGGAACTGCGATGATGCCGCGTGACCAGGCTGAGAGCAGCAACTCGCTCGACGAGATGACGGCGGATAACAGCTGGCCCTATTTGGCCATTTAGCGGACATCCATCGCTGCCGGGGCCTGGGCTGGCAGCGCGTTTGCCGAATCCTACAAAAAGCGACACTAATCCTACAGAAAGCGTCGCGCTGCGCCGATCTTGCGCGCAGCGCAGCCGCCGCATCATTGGCTCGCATGCAGTGCGAAATCAGGAGCGAATGATGCGAAGCGAAAATATTCCCACTCCGGCGAGCCCGGAACAACCGCCATTGGCGCCGCACGATCCGCCCGAGCCCGCGCCCCAAGCGGCGGCGTGGCGTCGCGCGCTGCGCGTGATTGGCCACACACCGCCCAAAGACTATCGAATGGGTCGCACCACGGTCGTCAAGACAACTATTCGCAAAGAGTAAAAAAAACCAAAGAGAAAAAAAACATGGACAAGAAACAGGCGATTGCGATTGAAATCGCACTTCAGACCCGCGTTTTAAAAACATGTCCCACCCATCGCCAGATTTACTTCGACGATGATGCCGACACGGCCAGCGCATTTGCGCTGGCCATCGAGCTGGTGCGCAAGCACAAGCTTTATGTCGATGAATTTCACGACGACGAGCACGAGCTGATGGATCTTCTCAGCGACACGCTGGGCGCAACGCCGGTGAATTGCCCCGAATGTCAATCCGCCGGCGTGCTAGGGTCCGCGCGTGATCGCAGCGGCTTCGTTGAGAGTGCGCTCGAGATCCGGTAAGTCATAAGGCTTTGGCAGCATCAGGACGGTGCGCAACTTCTCGCCCAGGAGAAATTCGAGGTTGAGTGCGCCGTATCCTGAGGCGATTACCACTGGAAGATTCGGATTGCTCTTGGCGAGCGAGCGCGCAAGTTCAATTCCCGACATGCCCGGCAAACGGATGTCGGTCATGACCGCATCGAACACCTCGTTCTTTAGCCGGGTAAGCGCTTTTTCCGCTTCCGCGACGGCGACCACTTGGTGCCCAAGTTCCTGCAAGTATTCAACGGTGATGCAGCTGACTTCGTCGCTATCTTCAACCAGTAAAATGTTCATGCAGACAAGAGCCTAGCATATCTTGCCTTTACATCGCCGCGACAGCGCGGATATCGCGTGTTTCCAGAATGCGTTTGTCATAGCCATGCTTGGCAAGGTTCAACATGGCCGTGCCGATCTGCGTGGTAGAAAGCACGTGGTTCGGAAATGCAGCGCGCAGCACAGGCAGCAGAAACGCCGAGATCGCGTAAAAGACGCGATAACTTCGGGTCTTCGACTTGATGCCATGAAGTGGCTGGATGATTCCCGGGCGCAGCATATAGGCGGCGGCGAAAGGCAGCGCGAGCAGAGCATTCTCGGTGCGGCCCTTGACTCGCGCCCACATGACACGGCCGGCCGCCGAGCTGTCGGTTCCGGCGCCTGACACGTAGATAAAAGTCATGCGCGGATCCAATCGAACCAGAGTGTTTGCCGCCGCCAGCGTGTAGCCGTAAGTGACGCGGCCATATTCCTCCTCGCTCAAGCCCGCGGACGAGACGCCGAGACAAAAAAAACAAGCATCAAAATCACCGAGAGAGGATTCAATGGAGTCGTAATTTGATAGATCCGGATGAATAATCTCCTCGAGCTTCGCACTATGTAAAGCCGAAGCGGTACGCCCCACGGTCACCACCCTGGCAATCCGCGGATCGGCGAGACACTCGCGCAGGACGGCGGTTCCCAGCATTCCTGAGGCGCCGAACAGCAAGACTTTGATCTGCATGGGGTTCATCGGATCACCCGATTGCGGGCGCAAATTGCGCCGCACTCCTTTAGGACATAACACGGCAAAAAGCGGCTGTTTTTCCGCAGTTTTGAGACTTGCGGCATGCATTTTTTTGTCTGGGAAATGTAAAGTTCCGGCCGCGATAAACGTGGAGAAATTATCATGGTTGAAATGGTATCTCGATGGGGCAACGGCGCCTTGATGATCACATTTCTGCTCATCACCTATGCGGTAGTCATCACGCTGCGCTAGTTGAGCACCGGCTCTCGTTAGGTGCGTTTTTCCAGTTCACCGGGAAGCGGCGCACTGAGCGTGGCTTCCTCGGCGACGACTCGTTTGGACTTCCACAGCACCATGCTGTAGTAGCAAACGTAGTATCCCATCAAAACAAAATACAGCCCGAGGGTCAGCGGACTTTGCAGCATGCTCGACGGAGCAAACGCTTGGTTTGCCGAGTCAGGGGCGGCCGCATGGATAGCGTGCATATTGCCGGACACCTGGATCAAGCGGTAAACCAACCTGCCTAGAAACAGCAACGACACGGCAATACCCGTGTAGGTATGCGGCACATAGTACAGCTGACCTGAAACACGCAGAAACCGAGTGCGTGCGGCGCCCCACATGGCCAACGCGACGCCCGCCGCTATTCCCGCCACCACCGCGGACATGAATGTGGCCGAGCGAAAGGCGGCCGGCAGCAATAAACAACCGATGACCAGCAGCACGACGATGCGCACTTGCATGCGCACCGGACGCAGCGGCTGCTGACCGAAGCTGCGGCGAAAGCGCCGGTAGATGGCGAAGACCACCAGTATCGCGATCAAAAACGGACCGATTTGCGAACCATCGAACTTCATATCGCTGATACTACTACACCCATGAGCAACGAAGCTTTGGCGGCGACAGGCAGAGGCGAGTTGACCCGCGGTGTCGGGGCTTGGGGCGCCATCGCGGTGAATGTGGCCAACATGATTGGCACCGGTGTCTTTCTCAAGACGCGGGTCATGACCTGCAATGTCGGTAGCGCCAAGCTGGTGTTGCTGGTTTGGCTGACAGCGGGATTGTTGGCGCTCGCGGGCTCGTTCTCGTATTCCGAGATTGCCGCCATGATGCCGGAGGCGGGCGGCGACTATGTCTACCTGCGGCGAGCATATGGCAGGGCGGTTGGTTTCTTGTACGGCTGGATGACATTCGCCGTCGCCAAGGCCGGATCGCAGGCGGCATTGGCGGTTGGGCTTGCGATCTTCATGAATGTGGCGGTCGGTGGAGCATTGGAACACTGGCGCATAGAGGCGAACCCGTTTGGCTATCACCTTGGCGTAAGCGGTTTGACGCTGGTCGCGCTCGCCACCATATGGACCGTGGCGCTGATCAATTGCGCTTCAGTAACCGCGGGAGGCCGCACCGCGCTCGCGCTGACGATCGCCAAAGTCGCACTGATCTTAAGCGTCGCCATCAGCGCATTTGTCTTTGCCCCTGGCGCTTGGTCGCATTTGAGCGGTTCCGGGTTGGCCGGTAGCTGCGAAGGCGTGGCCGCCAGCGCGCGCGGCGGATACGCCGGCTTCGGCGCCGCCATGCTGGGGGCGCTATGGGCCTATGACGGATGGAGCAACGTCGCTCCGCTTTCCGGCGAAATCCGCAATCCGCAGCGCAACCTGCCGCGCGCCTTCGTCGGCGGCATGCTGGTGGTCGCTTCGCTATACCTGTTCGTCAATGTCGCCTACTACTACGCGATGTCGCCGCTCGAGATTGCGAGCGTGCCGACGAGTTCCTCGGTGGCCACGGAAGTGTTGAAGCGCTTCCTGGGCCCGATCGCAGTATCCATGACCGCGGTCGCCGTGATGGTGTCCTCGTTCGGTTCATTGCATTCGAGCGTGCTGGCGAATTCCAGGGTTCCGTATGCAATGGCTCGCGACGGATTGTTCTTTCGGGCTCTCGCGCATCTCTCGCCGCGCTCAAATGTGCCGGCCCGGGCCATCGTCGCGCAAGCTGCATGGGGCAGCGTGCTCGCGCTCTCAGGCTCGTATGATGCGCTCACCGATTCAGTGGTATTTGCCTCCTGGCTTTTTTACGGTCTCTCCACCGGGTCCTTGTTCATCTTCCGGCGCACCATGCCGGATGCGCCTCGACCTTATCGAGCGCTCGGTTATCCGGTGGTGCCTGTGATCTTTCTATTGGTCACGGCCGCGCTGTTGATCAACACCTTCGTCGCAGCGCCCAGGCAAGCCCTGCAGGGTGTCGCCGTGCTGCTGGCGGGGCTGCCGCTCTATTGGTACTGGTCGCGCAAGAACCCTGGGGAGCCTGTCTGAGTACTGGGCGACAGACAGGCTCCTAGTTTGAGCCCTAGCCTTGAAGATTCTGGCCGTCGCCCGGTAGATCAAATACCAATACTTCCGCGTCCTTTCCGCCCTGCAGATGCAATTCAGTGCCGCGGGTGATTTGCAACGCATCGCCTGCGCTGAGCGAAACGCCATTGGCCTCGATCGCGCCCTGCGCCACATGCACATAGATGCGCCGGCCGCTCTGCACGTCAAGATCAGCCGTTTCGCCGCCGCTGAAAAGGCCGGCGTAAATGCGCGCGTCCTGATGGATCAACAACGATCCGTTCGCACGGTCGGGCGAGACGATCAGCCGCAGCTGCCCGCGCTTCTCCGCGGGAGCGAAGCGCTTCTCTTCGTAGCTCGGTTCGATATTCACTTTGTCGGGCTGAATCCAGATCTGCAGAAAGTGGGTGCCCTCGGTTTGTGACGGGTTGAACTCGCTGTGCCGAACGCCGCTGCCGGCGCTCATGCGCTGTACATCGCCCGGCCTAATGGTTGAGCCATTGCCCATGGAATCCTTATGGGCGAGCTCGCCGGACAACACATAGCTGATGATCTCCATATCGCGATGGCCATGAGTGCCGAAGCCGGCTCCGGCTTGCACGCGATCTTCGTTGATCACACGCAAGGGTCCGAACTCGACATGCTTCGGATCGTAGTAATCCGCAAATGAAAACGTATGGAAGGACTTGAGCCAACCGTGGTCGGCAAATCCTCTCTCTTGGCTGCGTCTGATTTCGTTCATGGGAACCTCCGTGAAGGCCACAATATGCTCGAACAAGTCAATTAAAAAGCGCAAAATTTGCGGTTAATTGATCAAGAAAATGGATAGAACGTGAATTTGCCAAAAACTACGTTGGAGCAATGGGCGGTCCTGGCGGCGGTGGTGGACGAGGGCGGGTTCGCACAGGCCGCCGCGGTCTTGAATCGAAGTCAGTCGGCGATTAGCTATTCGGTAGCGCGGCTTCAAGAATCGCTCGATCTGCCGCTTCTGGTCGTGGAGGGACGAAAATCAGTGCTGACCCCGCATGGTCAGACACTGCTCGCACGGGGTCGGGCGCTGGTCAAGGAGCTCGGCACGTTGGAAGCCCTGGCGCGCAGCCTGAAGCAGGGCTGGGAAAGCGAGTTGAAGCTGATCGTCGATGCGGCTTTCCCGCGCGCGCGCTTGCTTAACATCGTTGCGGAGCTGCAGAGCAGCTGTCCGAGCACGCAAATTCAACTCGCCGATGTAGTCCTGTCAGGCGCAGAGCAAGCCATCACCGAAGGCAGTGGCGACCTCGTGGTCACGAGCCGAGTACCGCCGGGATACTTGAGCGATTGGCTGCTGGATGTCCAGTTCGTCGCCGTTGCGCGCGCCGATCATCCATTGCTTGCGCTCGGGCGCGAGCTCACCACCGATGATTTGGCGCACCATGTCCAGGCCGTCGTGCGCGACTCCGGTTCCTCGAATCCTCGCGATGAGGGATGGCTTGGCGCCGAGCGGCGTTTTACCGTCAGCAGTATGGACGCATCGCTCGCGACTATTTTGGCGGGTCTGGCCTATGCCTGGTTGCCGGATCACATGCTCGTGGAGCAATTGCGCAGCGGCGCATTGCGGCGTTTGCCCTTGGTGTCCGGGGCATCGCGCAATGTGTCGCTACACATCGTCCTGGTTCACGCGAATGTCTTGGGGCCCGCGGCGCGCGCGGCCGCAGATGCGTTTCATCGGCACGCCAAGGCTTGAATCGGAGCTTGTCCGCCTGGCCGCGAGAACGGATTTGCCTCAGACAAGCTCCTGGTAGGAGACACCCTACAGGGGGTCACGCGCCGACCCGACTGCCCCTCGCTATGACGGGGATTACAGTCACTCCACAGGCTTTAGGGAGAGTCACGATGTCGATAGGCACCATTCTTCTCATCATTTTGGTTTTACTTCTGATCGGCGCGTTGCCGACTTGGCCGTACAGCAACAGCTGGGGCTACTATCCGAGCGGCGGGTTGGGCTTGGTCCTCATCGTGTTGCTGTTGCTGGTGGTGACCGGCCGATTGTGAGGTTGGGGCCCTGTGAGTTTGAGCGGCCCGTTTACGGTGCGCCGCTCCAACTCACAGTGCTGGAGGATGAGTTTCAGGTGGCTACCCCTGGTCGGGTAGCCCCAGGCGCACGAGGTTGGAAAATCAGGCGTCACGCAACACTGGTGGCGTCGGCATGTGATATTGACCGGCGCGCGAATTCCCGTCAGGGAGGGTGAGAAGAATCTAGGCACTGCGCCTTCGTGCCTAGATTCTTCCCACCCTCCCTGGCGAGCGCTCACACCCGGTCAATATCACGGTTCCGATATATTAGAAGTAGCCGTGCAGCTCGAAAAATGTCAGCTGCTGATTCTGCTGATTGTTCTGCGGGATACCGAAATAGTGGCGATAGCCGGCACGCAGCTGTAAGAACGGCAGCGGCGTGTACTCGTACACAAGGCTGTATCGAGTTTGTTGATTGTTGCGCACCGCGCGATCGGGATCCTCGTATTCCGCCGTCAGCTTAAGATTGTGGCCTTTCAGAACGCGCCAATCCGCCTCCAGCAACCCCCCGGCCTCCGTGCGTTCTAAGCTGTCGTCCTGGACAATGTCGCCCTCGGCCAGCCAGGCGATCGGACCTGTCTTCAATCCGGCAAACAGGGCGCCCATATGCCGATCACCGGCGCCTGATTGGGTGGATGAGCCGGCAATGCCCACCCGCCAGATCGGCTTGGTGTAAACCACTTGGGTAATGACTTGATAGCCAGATCCGGTGCTCGCGTTGGCCTGGCCGTTGGTCAGATCGAATTGGGCGGACCAGGCGGAATGCTCCCAGCCGACCTCCACACCTTTGTCGGGCGTGGTCATGTTGATGCCGCTAACCTGCTGCACGAACGCGGTCTGGTCCTGCAGCCGCCAGCCGAAGGGCAGGTAAAACTGACCGGCCTTGAGATAAATGCCGTCCACGGTGCTGCCATAGCGCACGTAGGCTTCCTCGTTCTGCGAGCCGCCCGGCGCGACCTGTTCATCGACATAGATTCCGAGGCGATCCGGAAGGATGGTCAGATCGGCGTAAACGCGGAATTGCTCGAGGGCGAAGGCTTGCGTAGTCGGCGAGTTCGGGGCCGTGTCTCGACTCCAATCCGCCCTCAGATCGCCACCGATGCGCAATCGATCGGTAAGCTTGCCGGTCCAGGTATCGATCGAATTGTCCACGGTCTCCGCCGGGAGGAGCACTTTTGCGTAAGTAATTCCAAAGTCATTGCGCAGGCCGCCGCCCGTCGGGTTCACGTGACAGACATTGCATTTATAACCTTCCTCCACGGCAAGGTAGGGCTCGGCTGTGGACGGCGAAGCGCGCAGCAACGCGACGATCGTAACTATCAATGCGGCAAGCAATGAGCGCCGATTCATGGGAGGGCCTCAACGTCAAATGTAGAAATCACGTTCTCGCCGCGTTCGTCCGGTGCGCCGAGCGTCACTTGCTGACCGGCAATGTCACTGATCTGACTGGAGGAGGCCGCGTCCATGACGAGGCGATAGTGGCCGGCCGAGAGCGGCTGAACGGGCCATATCATCAGCGCACGCAGATTGGCGCTCGAGACCGACATTCGCGCCGGCACTTGATCAATGACGGTGGGCGCTGCGGCGGGCGCGAGTTTTTCGAAATGCGCGCTGTAAGTCGCGAGCTGGCTCACGTCCAGTTCATGATTGAACGCGACCATGACTTGCGGCGGCGGTCCGTTTACCGACTCCATGTTATCCGGCACGATCGAGGTGACGGCGAGCGGGGCGCTGACCGTCGCGGCGGCCGCAGCCGCGGGCGGTGCGCCGTTCGTGATCCATTGTTGAATAAAGCCGATCGTAGTCGCCGACAAACAGGGTTGCGTCGTGGGGCATCCGTCGGGCATTTGGGCACCGACTGCTGCGTGACCCTGCAACTTTTGAATGATGTAGCTGTCAGTAGGATCACCTGGCTTGACCCGGTCCAGCGAAGGCACTTCAGTACTCGGCACGCCGACCAATAAATTGTAGCTATCGGCTGCATCGAGCCGCAGGCCCTCCGGCGCGGAGGCCCCCGCATGACAGACTGAACAAATCGGCGTGAAGATGTTTTCCTGGATCGATTCGAAATCGGCTGAGAGCGGCAGCGACGCGCTGCCGCCCGGCACCAGCGGCTGGCCGTTGGCATCTAGACCGTCGCCGTTGCCGGCGCAGGCGGCAAGGAACGCTAAGCTGAGCGCAACGCCAGCGCGTGCGAGGGCGTTAGTGGATCGTGAAATCATAACGGGCCCTTTAAGGAACAGCGATCGAGATAGGGGTAGGAATCATCGCGCAACAGATCCATGTCAGACCGCGGGCGGCCGTACGGAATAATTTCATGATGGTCCCGAGAATCGGCCGATGTGGCCGTCGATTTCCTGACGTAAGTGCCCAAGCGGCGGATAAAGGTTTAATCTGTTGCGCTGGCTCGACGAGGTTTTCGATGCATTGCTTGAGGCATGATTCTGCGGTTGCGACATAGTGCGTCTGGCAGCCGTGGCGTTGCTTGTCAGTTTTGCGAGCACCTCGACGCCATCGCGCGCGGCTGACGAGTGGGGTGGTTCGGCAGCGCTGACCAGCGACTATTACGTGCGCGGCATATCGCGCACCAGCGATCAGGCGGCATTGCAGCTGGACTTTCACTATTCCAATCCAAACGGATTCTTGGCGGGCGTATTCGCATCGAACACTCAGATCGATCGCAGGGAACCGCGGGACGCCGAGCTCAGCGGGTTCGTAGGATTCACATGGAGCCTCGACGAAGCCTGGCGCGCCCGAATCGTGGCGAGCCACTATGCCTACCCCTGGAATCGCGCGGGCTCGCACTACAACTACGATGAGCTGGATCTGGACCTCTCCTACCAGGGCTGGCTGCACTTCGATCTCGGTTATTCGCCAAACTCGCCCCGCTTCTTGGGGCTCCCCTATGGGGGACTTACGGGCGTGACCGAAAAATCCGCCGAGGTCAATGCGCAACGGCAGATCTTCGGCAATTTCTCCCTCACGGCGGGGGTGGGCTATAGCTTTCTGGACGGCCCCGAGTCAGCCGGCTACCTGTACTGGAGCGGGGGGGCGGCCTATGATTTTCATTCGTTTACCTTGGCTGTCGCTTATCTCGACACCTCGGCAGCGGCTAAGGCATTGTTTTATAATGCCGCGGCGACCGGAGAATGGACAGGAACCCTCATTTGGCGCTTCTAAAACCACTGCACGCGTGCAACTCTTCGGGATGCGCCCGGTACTCACGGGGGTACCTGGATTTCGACAAGGATTTGCGCCAATGACCCTGCCGGTCAAAAACTCACCCAAAGAGCGCGACAGCGCGCTATTGGTGGCCATCGCCGCCGGCGATCGGCGCGCCCTGGAGGAACTGTATCTCAGCTTCCACCGCCGCTTGGCGCGCTTCCTGTCGCGCTTTACGTCACGTTACGAAAATGTCGAGGAAATCATCAACGATACCTTCATGGTGGTTTGGCAGAGCGCGAAGGATTTTCGCAACGCTTCTCAAGTGTCCACCTGGATTATCGGCATTGCCTACCGGACCGCCTTGAAATCGTTTCGACGCCAGAAGAATCATGCCGCAGCTCAAAGTCTCGAGGACTATCCCGAACAAACCGTCGATCCCACTTTCGACGCCGAATTGAACGACTGGTTGAATCACGGTTTGAGCCGCCTGCCGATGGAACAACGGCTGACTTTGGAACTCGCTTACCACATGGGTCATTCATTAGAGGAAATTGCGGCGATCACCGATTGCCCGGTTGGCACGGTGAAGGCGCGCATGTTTCATGCGCGCGAAAAGTTGCGTCAATATCTGCCTGCCTTGAGCGGTGGACCAGCCGGCTTGTCGGCGAGAATCGGATGACCCATAACCGCCGGATCGAGAATTCCGCCGAGCATCACGAGGTCTCTGCGCTACTCCCCTGGTACGTCAACGAGACGCTCGGGGAAATCGATCGTCAGCGCGTGGACGCGCACCTCGGCATGTGCGCAGCCTGTCGCGAGGACTTGGCGGCGCAGCGGCGCATCTGCGAGGCAATCGATGCCCAGCCCGCGATCGATTACATGCCTGTTGCCTCGCTCAAACGATTACAGGCGCGCCTCGACGCTCTGGGCGAATCGGACCCGACGATCGCGCCCGTGAAGGAGCAACCCACTCAGCGCTTGCCCTGGCGCGGATGGATGGCGGCATCAGTTGCGGCACTGGCGGTGGCTGTCGCCCTGTTGGCTGCCAATCGCTTTGTGCAGACCGATGCGCACCTGATGCAGCCCAATTACCGCACCGTGACAAACTCGGCGCCGCGGCCGCAAGGCGAAGTGATTCGGGCGGTGTTCGCGCCCAGCATTACCTTGGTGGAATTGCAAAGCATTCTCGATGAGGCGCAGCTGCGAATAGTCTCGGGCCCGACTGAGGCGGGCGTGTATTCGCTGGCTTCGAATTCCACGCTTACGGTACGCGCGTCCTTGGCGCTGCTGCGCCAGCACTCGACCGTGCGCTTCGCCGAAGGAACCTTGCCGGAGCCTGAACCAGGCGATTCACCATGATCCGCGCCATTGTGCTCGGCACCGTAATCGCACTGGCGAGCGCCTGCAGCAGCGCGCCCGTGCGCATCGATTCTCGAGCGCTCGGCGATCAAGCCTCTCTGTCCTCGGATCGCTACATCATTGTGGCGGTCGACAATGTACCCGCGGCCTATGTTGCGAATGCCGGCGGCACGCCGCGCGGCTACGATGCCATCGCGGACTACGGCGCGACCGCTCGTGCGCGCGAAACTCTGCATGCCGTGGAACGCGAGTACGGCTTGCGCGAAGTCAATGCGTGGCCGATCGGACCGCTGCAGATTCACTGCGCCGTTTTGGAGATACCTAGCGGCGCCGATCGCAGTCAGTTGCTTGCCGACCTGTCGAAGGACCGGCGCGTCAAACTGACGCAACCCTTGCAAACCTTTGCCACGCGCACCGAGGACTACAACGACCCGTATGTCGGATTGCAACGCGGTTTTCAACAGATGGATGTCGCGGATGCGCATCCCTGGTCGCGAGGCGAGGGCGTCAAGGTTGCGATCATCGATACGGGCGTTGACACACAACATCCTGATTTGCTCGGCAGCATTGCCGCCGCCGTCAATTTCGTGGACGCGGACGACGCGCAGTTTCGGCGCGACCGGCATGGTACTGAAATGGCGGGCGTGATCGCCGCAGTCGCCAATAATCGCGAGGGAATCGTCGGCGTCGCCCCGAACGCGCGGCTCTTCGTATTCAAGGCCTGTTGGCAGTCGCATGCCGACGCCGATGCCGCGCGCTGCAATTCATTCACACTGGCTCGCGCGCTCACGGCCGCGTTTGATGCGCATGCTCAGGTGGTTAATTTGAGTCTCGCCGGTCCCGATGATCCCTTGCTCGGCGATCTGATTCGGGAAGGGCAGCATCGCGGCGTACTATTTGTCGGAGCGGCGCCGCATACCGCCGATGTGCAAGCGGGTCTGCTGCATCAAGCGGGCGTCATCGAGGTCGCCAGCGCCGAATCCCATTCGGGGATCGACACGGTGTTGTACGCGCCCGGCCGCGAAATCCTCACCCTGCTTCCAGGCGGACATTACGACTTCGCCTCGGGGTCTTCCATTGCAACGGCGCAGGTCAGCGGAGTGGTTGCGCTGATGCTGGCCAAGAATCCCGGCCTGTCGGCGGCCTCGGCCTACCGCCTATTGCACGACACCAGTTCCTCGCTAGCGACCGCAGACGGCGGCGTTGGGGGCATTGATGCCTGCGCTGCGGTGGTGACCTTGGTGGGACAGGGTACCTGCCACGTCAGTGAAGGTAATCGCGCGGCGGACCAGAACGGCAATCGGGTTGCGCAACACTGACGACTCGGCCCGGCGATTTTGACCGGCCTACCAGACCAGTGCACAGGAGCCCACGCGACCGGTGGCAGGCACACGACACTCATCCTCCGACACTGTGAGCTAGTTAGCCTGCGGCCGCTTCAATAGCACGCCTCGATCCACCGATCGCACATTCAAGTGGAGTTGCGTCGCCCCGCGCACGGTCGTGAGCGGCACGCCCGTTCCGGCTGGACCCACCGCCCAAACGCGCCGATAAAAGTCCGGCAGTGTGCCGACTTCGTGATGCGCCACCTCGCTGATCACGTCTCCCTCGCGAATATCGGCGCTTTGCGCAGGCCCCCCTTCCACCACGCCCGTGACGTATACCTTTCCGGCCAATTCCACCGCGTAGACTCCCAGCCACGGCCGCGGTTGCCGATCCACTCTGCCCGTGGACTTCAGGCTTTGCAGTATGGGTTTGAGCAAGTCGATGGGTACGAACATATTGGCGTTGAGTTCCTCGCCGCCGATCACCTCGCGAACCAGCAATGAGCCCAATCCCACCAGGGTGCCGTGATTGTCGATCAACGCGGCGCCGGACCAATGCGGATGAGCCGGAGCGGTGAATATCGCCTCCTCGAGCAGATATTCCCACGCACCCGCAAACTCACGCCGCGCCAAGACCCGCGCCGTTTGCGGCGGAGCGAAGTCCTTTGCGCTCAAGACGTGCACTTCGCTGCCGGCGCGCAGCTCCGCCGACGAGCCGAGCGAAATGGGAGGCGCATCCAATTTTTGCAGCGGCAATACCAAGCCGAATCCCGTCACCTGATCGTAGGCCAGTGGGTGAGCCGCAATTTCCCGCCCCGCGGCATTGGTAAGCCACACATCCGTGGCTTCAGTCATCAAGTAGCCGATGGTCAGCACCAGACCGGCGGAATCGATGACCACGCCGTTGCCGATGCGCTGCGATCCCAAAATGCCCGCGGTAAAGGCATCCTCGGGAATATCGGCGCGCAACTTGGTTACCGAATGATTGAGCGTTTCTAGATCGAGTCCCATCGCCTTGATTCCACCGCTACGCAAGTAGCATTACATTACTGTAGATTTTGCAATTATGGTCGCTGCCTCGCCCTTTTGGAATTGAGAATCGTTCGCAATAATTGATCAGCACAGAACTGCGAAATGAGGAAAAATGTCTCATTCCTTCACTCCATAGAGGCGCTGTCATGCAACGCAAAATCTCACGTCGATCCATCGTCAAGAGCGGACTCATCGCAGGCGCATTGCTGCCGTCGTTAAGTCTCATATCGAGCAACGCCACGGCCGCTGCGCTGCCGCTGCTCGACCCCAGTGACCCAACCGCGAAGGCGTTGGGTTTCGTCAGCGACGCCACCAAGGTTGACACCAAGACTTACCCAACGTTCAAACCCGGCGAAAAGTGCGGTACGTGCGCGCAATTCCAAGGCAAGGCAGGCGATGCGACGGCTGCGTGCACGATTTTCGCGGGCAAGAGCGTGCCGCAAGGCGGCTGGTGTCAGGTCTGGGCACAAAAGAGCTGAATTAGTCGGTAGTTCCGACCCATCTCACGGAACTGACTTTCGACCCGGGTCAAACTTTGAGGATGTGGCGACACCCCATCCTCAAGGTATTTCTTTTCTCTTACATCGCGTGGGGCGCTTGGCATTGGAACGCCAATCGTCCCGTGCGCGCGCCGGACGGCGTGCTCGCGGAGGGAGAGCCGCAGCAAACGAATATCGCCGACGGCGAGAAGGTGCAAATGGGCCGCTGGACCCTGACGGTCCGCGCGACCTATCAGCTGAAAGCGCGAGTGCTGGGGCGCGAGTCCTACCACTTCGACGCCATCTCCGATTTGATCCCTGAAGATCTGGCTTTGGGCTGGGGTCCGATGTCTGACAACAGCGTACTGAAGACAATCGATATCTCGCAGTCCAATCGTTTTTACTATTGGCGCGCGAGCGCCGCCACTCGCCTCGCGCGAGAAATTATTATTTCCCACAGCGCCAACACGCATGTCATCCCGCAGACGCCGGCGATCGCGAGAGTCTTGGCACGCCTGCGGCCGGGCGAGATCGTGACGTTGAGCGGCGATCTGGTGGATGCGGTCCGCACTGACGGACGATGGATCAAAACCTCGCTGGTGCGTACTGACACCGGCGCGGGCGCCTGCGAAGTCATGTTGGTGACCGACGTCATACCTTGAGCAACCATTCGCGCAGCGCGATGGCCACCGAGTCCGGACGTTCGAGCGGCGCCATGTGCCCCGCGCCGTGGATCTCGAATAACGTCGCGTGCGGAATTCTGCGCCGAATGCTCTGCTGCTGTGAAACCGGGGACCAGATGTCGTCGCTGCCGCTGAGCAACAGCGTGGGAACGGCAATGGTCGCCAGCACGGTCAGCACCTCCGGTCGATTCAGCATCGCGCTGACTTGGCCGGCATAGGTGTCCGCCGTGAAGCGCTCAATCATCGCGCGGAGTCGCGGCATCAATTCCGCGGCGCGCGCCGCATCGCCGCCCAGCATTGGCGGTAGCCATTCTGCCGCCAATGCCGACATGCCATGCTCATAGGCGACTCGCAGTAGGTGGCTGCGGCTTTGCGGTTCACCATCGCGCACCGCATGCACGCCGGTATTGAGCAGCGCAAGTCCAGTAACGCGCCCGGGCGCGGCGCGCATAATTTCAAGCGCGACTCGGCCGCCCATGGAGTGTCCGGCCACCGCAAATCGCTCCGGAGCGATGTCGAGCACATGGCGCGCCATGGCCGGTATGGAGCAGAAGCCGCGGAACGACACCACTTGAGTTTCCGCAACAGCGGCAAGACGCTGCGGAATGTCGCCCCAAAAGGCCTCGTCGCACAAAAGACCGGATAAAAGCACCGCGGACTGCTTCATAATTGACCGTATCATGACACGCGACATTTCCCAAGCCGTACGCGACGCATGCCTCTGGTTGCCGGAAGCCGAGGAGTTCGTCTCGCACGGATCGCCGAATTTCAGGGTACGAGGCAAAACGTTTGCGACTTACGTCGTCAATCATCACGGCGACGGACGCGTCGCGTTGTGGCTCAATGCGCCCGCCGGCGCGCAAGAGGTGCATGTGGAGGCGGAGCCGCGGCATTTTTTCATTCCGCCGTATGTGGGCCCGCGCGGCTGGCTCGGCGTGATTCTGGATCGCGGTATCGAGTGGGGCAGAATTGCGGGGTTGGTTCGGGAAGGTTACGAAAAAGTCGCGCCCACCGAGCTGCGCGCGCGAATCGGCAAGACGCCGACCATCAAGCCACCCGCCAAGGCGCTCACCGCGAGCCAAGTCGACCCCTTCAAATCCGCCCGCGTGCTGGCGGTGTTATCGAAACTGCGCAAGATCTGTTTGAGCTACCCCGAATCCAGCGAAGGCAGCCAGTTTGGACATCCCATATGGGCGGCGGGAAAAAAGACCTTTGCCATGGCGCGCTACGCTGAGATGCGATTGACGCTGTGCTTTTGGGTGGGCGTGGATCAACAGGGCCTGCTGACGGCGGATCCGCGCTATTCGATTCCTCCCTATATTGGCCACAACGGCTGGATAGGATTGGATGTCGGCCGTCAGAGCGATTGGCGCGAGGTTGAAGGCTTGGCGCTCCAGAGCTACCGGCATTTTGCGCTCAAGCGCATGCTGCAGAAGCTGCAGCAGGACTAACGGCTAGCGACCCGCGCCGGCGTCCAGCGCCAAGCACAGCGCACCAAGCACGCCCGCGCGCGCACCGAGCGCCGGCGGCACGATGTAGCGCTCGATATCGCTGAGAATTTCGCACCGATCGATATAGCCGCCGAGCCAGTGCAGCGTGCGCCGCCGCACCAGCGGAAATAGTGCTTCGGCCATCACACCACCGCCTAAGATGATTCGCTGCGGCGAGATCGTCAGCACCAACTGGGCGCAGAGTTGCCCGAGATAGTCAGCCTCGATCTGCCACTGCACATTCGCCGCGTCGAGATGCCGAAGCTGGTTGCCGGCCCGCGCCAAAATGGCCGGCCCCGATGCCAGGCCTTCCAGGCAATCGCCGTGAAACGGGCATACGCCCGCAAAATTCACGTCGAGTTCGTGGCGGCGCGGGTAGATGTGGCCGATCTCCGGATGCATCAGGCCGTGCACAGGTGCGCCCTCGATCAGCACGCCGCCGCCGATGCCGGTGCCCACCGTCACATACACCAGATTCGGCGTATCGCTTCCTGCACCCCAGCGGTGTTCGGCAAGCGCCGCCGCATTGACGTCGGTGTCGAAGCCGACGGAGCAGGAAAATTCCCGCGCCAGCATGGCGGCAACATCGGTATTGCTCCAGCCAACTTTCGGCGTATTGCCAATGAAGCCATAGTTGGCTGATTGCCGATCCAGAATGACGGGGCCGAAACAAGCCACGCCCATTGCGCTCGGCACGAAATCGCCGCGAGTTTGAAAAAACTCGCGAACCCTTGCGAGCGTCGAGGCAGGATCCATCGTGGGGAAGCGCGACTCCGCGTGAACCGCGCCGCTCTCATCGCCGATGGCGCAGACGAATTTTGTGCCGCCGGCCTCGACGGCACCGAACAAGCGAGCCTGGCTGAGCATTAATTCCTCGGGATTTCGGTTCGCTGGAGCATAGCGTACTCGAGCGGCTATAATGCGAAACCCTTACTTCAAACGAGTCAGACATGAATGTTCCGAGCGCTGCGTCGCGGGCGATGATCGAGCGCCTGATCGCATTCAACACCGTGTCGCGTGACTCCAATCTCGGACTGATTGAATGGGTGCGTGACTACCTGCAGGGACTTGGCGCAATAACGCGCCTCACGCATGACGCTTCTGCCAAGAAAGCCAACTTGTTTGCGACCCTGGGCGACTCGACCAAGCCGGGTCTGATTCTGTCGGGTCACACCGATGTCGTGCCGGTGGATGGACAGGACTGGGACACCGATCCCTTCGCCGCCACCGAGCGCGACGGCAAATTGTATGCGCGCGGCTCCGCCGACATGAAGGGATTTATCGGCATCATTTTGGCGCAAGCGCCCAAATTCGTCGCTGCGCTGAATGACCGGCGGCTCGACGCGCCGCTGCACTATGCGTTGAGCTACGACGAGGAAGTGGGCTGCCTCGGCGTGCGCGGCCTGATACAGGATCTTGAGGAGCAGGGGATCCGGCCGGCGGGATGCGTGGTGGGCGAGCCGACTTCGATGCAGCCCATCATCGCGCACAAGGGCACGCACCGCTTCCGCTGCGCCGTGCACGGCCGAGAGGCGCACTCGAGCTACGTCACCCACGGCGTGAATGCGATTGAATACGCGGCGCGTCTGGTTGTGTTCATACGCCAGCTCGCCGATCGCCTGGCGCAACTCGAGCAGCGCGACTATGGCTTTACGGTGCCGTACTCAACCCTTTCCACCGGATTGATCCAAGGCGGCATTGCCGCGAATGTCGTGCCCAAGGACTGCGTGTTTCAATTCGATATGCGAACCTTGCCGCAGGCTAAACCGGACGCGCTATATCAAGAGATCCGCCGCTATGCCGAAGTGCTCGCGGCGGAAATGCGCGGCATCGACGCCAGCGCTGGAATCGATTTGCAGTGGGTGAGTCAAACCGTGGGACTCGCCGCGGCCGAGAGCGACGCGATTGTGCAATGGGCCATGCAGTTGTCGAAGAATCCCACTGCGGGAAAGGTGTCCTATGGTACGGAAGCGGGACTTTTCCAAAAGATGGGGGTGCCGACGGTGATTTGCGGACCGGGGGACATCGCCGAGGCGCATCGTCCCAATGAATTTGTCGCGCTCGATCAGCTCGCGCAGTGCGAGAGTTTCATGGATCGAATCTTGGAGACGGGCTACGCGAAGGCGTAACCTTCCTCAAAGGCCGGGCAGACACTGGAAGCTGCGATATAGCGCTCGTGCACTGCGCAGATGCCGTCGTCGCAACGAACCGCGGCGTAGGCCGAACTCAAGGAAGAAAGGCCCGGCAGCGCCGCCTCCACTTGTTCAGCAGCGTTTTGGAAGTGCTTGCACCGGCCGCAAGAAGCCGAGACTGTCTGCCTCATTGGCCCAGCCGATTCCAAAAGCCGCTGAATACTTGGGTCGACAGCACGAACCCTAGAATCACATTGACCACCACGCCGATCGTAAACGCATAGAAGGGCCGCGCGCCAATCGATGCAAACTCGCGAATTCGGGTGGTAAGCCCGATGCTCAGGAAGGCAAACGTGAATGCCCAGGTCCGAAAAGCCTGCAAAGGTGCGACCAGCGCGGGCACGACCTCCTTCTTGTAGGCCGCGTAGTCAAACCCGCGCGTTACCAAGGTCAAAACGGCGGACGCGACCAGGAAGCCGAGGACAAATTTTGGGAATCGATTCCAGATCTCGGCGGCGCTCGATTTGTTCTGCACGCCGGTGCGTTCCCAACGCGTGGTGGCGATCAGGGAGAGCACGAACGCCCAGACGCCGATCCAGACGTCGCGCCCGATGACTTTCATGAGCGTGAACGCGCTCACCGCTGCATCCGGCGTGCCCGCAATTCCCGGCACGTTGCCGGCATAGCCGCCATAGGTTTGCGCCGCAGCCAAGCCCGCCGCGTCGGCAAATTCAGACGTACCGATCCAGGCGCCGGCAACGCCGGTCGACAAGCCCAACGCTCGGGAGACCAGCGGCAGCACGAAAATCATAACGATGGCCCAGACCACCACGAGTGAGATGGCGACCGAGACTTGCTCCTTTTTCGCGCCCACCGCGCCGCCCACGGCAATCGCGCCCGAGACTCCGCACACTGCGCCACCGGTGCCCAAGGTGGCCGCCAAGCGTCGGTCGAGCCCTAAGCCGATGGCCGCGAAATAGATCGCGCCGAAGGTGGCCAACGAAACGATCGCGGCCTGAACGATCGCGACAGGTCCCGCCCAAGCGATCAGCGTGAGCGGCAGGCCGGCACCCAACAGCACAATTCCGGTTTTGATGTAGAACTCGACGCGCATCCCAGGGTCGAGCCAGCGAGGCACGCCGAGCGTATTGGAGACCAGCAGCCCTAACCCTAAGGCCACGAGCGGCGGTTCCAGGTTGTAATGAGCCGCCTGATCCCACTGGCCGAGGAAATACAAGCCACCGGCCGCGAGATAGACGAGCAGAAAGGCCGGCAAAAATCGGCTGATTTTTATGCCGAGCGCGGCCGCACCGATACCGAAGGCCACCGCCCAGAGTAGGAACAGAGCCGCGTATTGCAGGCCGTGCTGCTTGAGCTGTTGAGTCACATCGGACAGGTGGCTCCATTTCTGCGGCGCCACCGCGATCCACTTGATGCTGCTGCCGCCCGCAAAGAGCGCCACGGCAACGCCGATCAGCCCCAATCCGATCCAGATGGCCCACCAGTCTTCTTTGCGAAACAATTCGCCCCAGGGCGAGCGCCTGCTCAACGCCTGACTATGGGCAGTGTGGGCGATTTCCGCCATGGAAGGCCTCCGGCTAACGATGTGTAACGCTAGCCCTAAGCCCTCAGCGCGTCGAATAGTTAGATCGCATATCCAAGTTACGCGCAGTTATGAGGAA
>Ga0070762_10000153_pt1 | contig 24923 bp, 14 predicted proteins | sample HubBroMetageREF2_FD_66726 | JGI IMG/M metagenome (GOLD analysis project Ga0070762, IMG submission 66726) | Reference soil microbial communities from the Hubbard Brook experimental Forest, New Hampshire, USA - Hubbard Brook CCASE Soil... | ecosystem: Environmental > Terrestrial > Soil >...
GTAGCTTTCACTCCAGTAAGCCGTCGTCCAGTGTTCATTCAATGCATCGATGCTTTTATATTTTTCTTTCAACCATTCCTGGAACTGCCGTCTTGCGTCGTCATCGTAAGACATCAGCGCATAGCCGTATTCATTGTCGATCTGCCACCCGGCAACGTTGGGATCATGTCCAAACCGTTTGGCCATTTCTTCCGCGATGCGATGGCAAAACTCCAAGTAGCGCTGCGAAGTTACCGACCCGTGAGCGCGATTCCCATGTGTTACGCGCCGCTCGTCGGACTCAACGCGCAACGTGTCAGGATATTTTTGTGTCAGCCATGCGGGCGGCGCAGCCGTTGGCGTGCCTAAAACGATGGTGACGTGATGCTTTTCTGCGAGACGGATAACTCGTTCCAGCCAGTCGAAATCGAAATGGCGCTCGGACGGTTCCATGCGGCTCCAGGCAAACTCCGCAATTCGCGCCACATTCAGGTGCGCCGCCTCCATCATGCGCAGGTCGGTTTCCCAACGCATTTCGGGCCACTGCTCCGGATACCAGTCGGCTCCCATCAGCAGGGCATTGTGGCCAGGAAGTTGCGTTGGTATGGAAGCCGAGGGCGAGGATTGCGCGGAGATGTGGATCTGCGTGCCGCTAACGCAAATCGTCAGCAGAACAAAGCAGGCTGCGATGAATCGGCACTGGTAAAAAGTCATTGGCTCTCCGGGATGGACATCATTAACGGCACGGTCAGGGCGTGACTATGATTTGTTTTCCCGAATAGGTCACAGTCTTGTCTGCATTTGCGGTGAGTTCGCCGCCGGCTCCATGATTTTCGCTGACGAACACAACATGAAACGTCCGCGCGTTCAGCATGCCGGGGAAACTGCCTGAGCGATCGCCAATGCTGAGAATGTGCCGGCTGTCATCCCAGGAAAAGTGAATCGTGACGTGCGCGCCTTTTTCGTAGTCGTAATTATCGTTTTCATCTTCATACAAGATAAAGTCGCCATCCGCGCCGCGATATACGCGCAGTTCTAAAGGGTCGGCTGGTTTTTCCGTGGCGTACTCTTCTTCGGGACCTAGCGGCAATATCGATCCGGCTCGAACATAGAGAGGCATTCTCTCGATCGGCGAGGCAGCCTCGATCATTTGGCCGCCCGCTGTCGAACTACCCGTCCAGAAGTCATACCAGGTTGTCTGTGGCAAATAAAGGCGACGGGTTTTTGCTCCCGGTTCGGTCACAGGACTGACTAAGATGGCTGGTCCAAATAGATATTGGTCGCCGATGTTTTGCGCGCGCGGGTCGGTCCGAAAATCCATTACCAGCGGGCGCATGATGGTGTAGTTATCGTTGGTTGTCTTCCACGCGAGCGAGTAAATATACGGCATCAGCCGGTACCGCAGTTTGTCGTAAGCGACCAGAGTTTTCTGCGCTTCCGGTCCATACGACCACAGCTCGTTTTGATTTGTGGTGCGCGTGCCATGCGCGCGAAAGATCGGGCAAAACGTGCCGAACTCGAACCAGCGCACATACAATTCGCGATACTCAGGATCATCTGGATTCGCAGAAACAAATCCACCGATGTCGGTGGTCCAGTAGGGAAGCCCGGAAACTGAATAATTCAGACCTGCTGGAATTTGCCTGCGAAATGTCTCCCAAGTGGGATCAACATCCCCAGACCACACGGCCGCGGCGTTTCGTTGTTCACCGGCGTAAGCTGAACGAGACAGAATGAACACGCGCTTCTGGTCCGACGCGGCACGCTGCCCTTGATAGACAGCCGTCGTCGTGAACAGTGGAAATTCATTCGCGTACCGCGCGCCGTTTCCAATTGCGACCTTATTCGTCACCAGAATATTAGTCTCGCGGCCCTCCGTCTCCGGTTCCGTGGTGTCGAGCCACCATGCGTCGGTGCCAATTTTGAAAAGGGCCTTGTCCATCAGATCCCAGTAATACTCGCGCGCTTCGAGATTGAACGCGTCATACAGCGCCATGCCCGCTGGATGAAAGCCCACAACTTTCGTGCGATCGATGAAAAAACCGCGTTTGTCCATGTCGTCGTAAACCGGCGAACCAGGGCGAAAATACGGCCAAATCGAAATCATCAAGTGGACGTGGTTAGCGTGCAGAGCGTCGATCATCCTTTGGGGATCGGGATAATTCTTGTTGAAGACCGGATCGCCCATCACGTTCCACCAGAACCAGTCCTGCACAATATTGTCGAGGGGTATATGCAGATCGCGATACTTCTGAACGATGCTTTCCAATTCCTGCTGCGAATCGTAGCGATTCTTGCATTGCCAATAGCCGTACGCCCACTTGCCAAACAGTGGGACTGTGCCGGTTAGTTCGCGGTAGGCGCCGATGATTCGATCGAAGTCCGGACCATATATAAAATAGTAGTCAACGGCATCGGCAACTTCGGAACTCAGATAGAACGCATGCACAAAGCGATTGTTGAAGCGGCCTCGCGAGCCATTATTCCAAAAAATCCCATATCCATTACTCGAGAGCAGTAGTGGTATCGAGATGTTGGTGTTGTCTTGCGAAAGGTCGACTGTTTCGCCGCGATAATTCCACACACCGCCTTGATGCTGCCCCAAGCCGTAAAACGCCTCTTGCGTGTCCCACATGTTCACGAACCGCTCGGAGTGATACGTTTTCTCGCCGTTCACCACCGTGGGTGTTAGCGTTCGCGTTGTTTCTTGAGTCAGTTTGTATCCCGCAGCGTCGTAGAAAACGATCGAGCTGTCTGCCCGGCTAACTTCAATCTTCAGCTGCGACGTGCTCAGCGTGACCGTTTTCGGATCGTCGGCGTGAACAGTGAAATCCGTCTTCGGCCAGCTCTTTTTTGTGATTAGAAAATCTTCGTGACGCGCTGGCTCCCTTTCGATCGAATAGACAACATGCACGATGGAATCGGCGTTCACCTGAAATCGTAAGTAGCCAGTTTCTAAAGTCAGCAGCAATCCGTCTGGTTGAGCGGCTACTTCTTTAACGGGATTCAATGGAATCCACTGCGCCTGCGCGGTGGCAGCACCGATTGTCAGCCCCAAACCGTAAAGCATTAAACGAAGCGAACTATGCAAAAAATTGTGGACTGACATGTGTGTAAGGAGCCGCATCGGATTCGCGTGAGATGCTCGGCTTTTTCCTCCCGTGGGCGACGGTCGCACTGCGTTATCGGAATTGTGCACGCATTCCATTGCTATTTTTCAACAATGTTTTTAACTCGGCCGAACCGGGGAAAGTTTTGGCAGGGTAAAAGCGAAGACTCACGCGCTCGCCATACGCATCGCTGTGAAACGAAACACGATGCATGAGCGCCCACGCCAGTTCTGCCTACTTATATCACACAGGTACAATGCGGCCTTTGTACCGACTCAAAAGCTTCCAAGCCACAAGTGCATTAGGACCGCTCCGCTCAAAGACATAAACAACGCCACCGGCATGGCCAGCGCCCCAACTTTCAGAAAGCTCCAGAAACTCACCTCGAGCTTTTCTTTGCGCAGCGCTATCAGCCATAGAATTGTCGCCAGCGATCCGGTGATGGATAAATTGGGACCGAGATCCACCCCGATGAGCACAGCGTTCGCGAGCAGACCTTTTACATGCGCAGCCTGCACGCTGTTGCCCGCGATCAAGCCGAGCGGCAAATTATTTACGAGATTATTCGCAATGCCGATGGCGAAACCGGTTATCAAGGTCCCTGACCACACACCCAACCGCTCTGCCCACAGCAGCCACTTCTGCGTCACGTGCATTGCGCCGATACTTTCCATCGCGTCCACCATCACGAACAGGCCGATGACCAGCACCAGAGTTTCCCAACTAATCTCGCGAAAGAGCCTCACCGGACTGTTGCGCGCCTTGATGGAAACAACAGCAGTGATGACCAGCGCGACGATGCATGTTGGCAATCCCAAGTCCTTCCCAAATGCGGATGCCAGTAGCAGCACTGCGACCATCGCGCCCAATCCCGTCAGCACCAATTGGCCGTCGCCACGAAGCGGCTGAGCTTCCACTTCGCATTCGATCCGCGCGCTAATTTCCTTGCGAAATATCCATCGCAGCACGGCAAACGTAGTCACGATCGACAGCAACGATGGCATGCCAAACGAAACTAGCCATCGTGCCAGCGGCGGCATGTTGTCGTGAAACACCACCAGGTTCGCCGGGTTTGAAATTGGCAGTACAAAGGACGCAGCGTTGGCAATGAACGCACAGACGAACAAGTAGGGAAGTGGCTGAACTTTAGCTTTACGCACCGTGGTCAATATTGCCGGCGTCAGTACCACCGCCGTCGCATCATTCGACATAAAGATCGTCACCAGCGTTCCGACTCCGTAAACCAAAGCAAAGAGCAGCGCGCACGATCCGTCGGCACGGCGTACCGCGACCGACGAAAGCCAGTCGAATACGCCATGTTCGCGCGCCAGTTCCGACAGCAGCATCATCCCGATGAGAAACAGACAAACATCCCGGCCCTTTTCCACCGCATGTGCTGCCATTTTCCAACTAACCAGCCGCAACAGCAGCAATGCGATGACCCCCGCCCCAATCCAGTAAACCTCCGGCACATTGCGTGGACGGATCAACATCAGTGCGATGCTGATCCCCACGATGAGCGGCAACACTAGTTGCGCCAGCCCAGGTGAGGTCATCTACACGTTTCTCCTATCGATTCAAAGCAGCTAATTTGGGCGTGATGCTTAACGCGGTGGTAAGCCTAAAGTGTTTCCGACCTGTCTTCCATCGTGGATTTTCCAAGCGCAGTTTTCCAGTCATGGGACGGTAGGCTAACGCCGATGGTTCCTCCTTAAGGCTACGGAGCCCCGCCTCGCAGGAAACTGTCTCTCTAAGAAACCAGCTCTGAGGCCGGATTACAGGCAGCGTCAGGTTGCTGCGCGGCATCTCAACCGATAAGCTATAAGATTGAAAATCCTACTCGTTGACTGGACCCCACGCATTTGTGCGGCATAGCCGGATTTACACATAAAAATTCTAAGCCCTCCCTGGAAAGAGTCAGGGAAATGGTGGAGACCCTCATCCATCGAGGGCCCGATCAGCAGGGCGTATTTTCTGCCGATTCGTTTTCCTTTGGTGCCGCGCGCCTCAAAATTATCGATCTCGAAGGCGGCAATCAACCCATCCTCGAAAATGGCGGGCAATCCGGCATCGTCTTCAACGGCGAAATCTACAATCATCTGGAACTAAGAGCCGAGTTGGAAAAATTAGGACATAAGTTCTGCTCCCACTCCGATACCGAAACTGTCCTGAAAGCCTTTCTGCAGTGGGACACGGACTGCTTTGCGCGACTGCGCGGGATGTTCGCCGTCGCGCTCTGGAACGTGCCGCAACGGCGCCTGGTGCTGGCACGCGATCGCATGGGGATCAAGCCTCTGTACTTTGTGCGAAGAGGCGAAGATATCTATTTTGGTTCCGAACTCAAAGCCATTCTCATCCATCCAGAGATTCCGCGAAACCTCAGTTGCGAAGCTCTTGATTGCTATCTGTCACTGAACTACATCCCCAGTCCCTGGACAATGATCGACGGAATTAGCAAAATTGCGCCGGGCGATTGGATGGAGTGGCGCGACGGCGAAATTACAACCAAGAGCTACTGGCAGCTCCCTTACGGTTTCATCCGCGACATATCTCTCGAAGAAGCAAAAGAAGAGCTCGACACCCTACTCGCCGATTCCATTCGCGAACACCTTTTGTCCGATGTGCCATTAGGCGTGTGGCTTAGTGGCGGCATCGATTCCACTTCTATCCTGCATTACGCCGCGAACGCCAGCTCTTCTCGACTCAAATCGTTTTCTATTTCGTTTGCCGGGCGCAGTTTTGACGAATCTTCTTACATTCGCACCGCCGTAAAGGAATATGGCACGGAGCACGATGAACTGGATTTGAATCCAAGCGTCGATCTTCTGGGCGCGATAGAAGAATTTGCCTACTATTCGGACGAGCCGAGCGCCGATGCAGGGGCGCTGCCAGTATGGTTTCTGTCGAAGCTTTGTAAAAAGAAAACCACGGTGGCGCTTAGCGGTGAAGGCGCCGATGAACTTTTCGGTGGCTACCTCACCTATCGCGCCAATCGTATTTCGCGAATCCTGCGTGGATTCCCTCGTTCGGCCCTGTCCATGGGCATTTCTGCGCTGCGACATTGGCCCGTCTCCGATGAAAAAATTGGCTTCGACTATAAGGTCAAGCGGCTGTTCGAAGGTTCGCTCATGTCTCCAGAGCGAGCCCACGTCTATTGGAACGGCACATTTGCCGATGAAGACTTGACCGCCATCGTCAAGACGCCGCTGCCCGACACCCTCGCTCAAATACTTGGACAATTGCCAAATCTTCCCAAGGTGAATGACGATCTGGCGCCATACCTATGGCTCGATCAAAAATATTTTCTCGCCGACGATATTCTCACCAAGAGCGATCGCATGAGCATGGCGCATTCTGTTGAAGTACGGCCGCCCTTCCTCGATCATCGCATTGTCGAATTTGCAGCCGCTCTGCCGGCCAAACTTAAAATCCAGGGTTCACGACAAAAAATTGTTCTCCGGGAACTGATGAAGGATAAATTGCCTCCATCCATCCTTAATCGTGCAAAAATCGGCTTTGATATCCCGGCGCACGAATGGCTGCGTGGCCCGCTTAGTGGCTTGCTCGAAGATTCTTTGCAATTTGGCCTTTCGGAGTACGGCCAACTTTTCAATCGCCACGCCATTGAATCGTTGAAAACCCGTCATCTGAACCGAGAAATCAATGTTGGATATCATCTTTGGGGTTTGCTTATTTTGTTTTTGTGGATGAAAAAGTGGCAGGTCCAACTGCCCGGCTGTTTAAGTTGAAATGAACAAGCTCGCCCAGCAGCGGTGGTTTTTTCCACTACTCGTACTTCTTTTTGCTTCCGCGGTTTACATCGGCTGCGCCGTCTCCCCGCCTTCGCTTATGGACGATGTAGACGCTGTGCAGGCTCAGATCGCCAAAACCATGCTTACCAGTGGCGATTGGGTCACTGCACGATTGGACGGCGTGCTTTACCTGGAAAAGGCCCCGCTCATTTACTGGCTGATCGCTATTTTTTATAGGAGTTTCGGCGTCTCCGACTGGGTAGCGCGACTGCCCGTTGCATTCGCTTCGATCGGCTTGGCATTGCTTTCCGCGGCATTCGGTACATGGGCCTTCGGCAAACGCACGGGCTTTTATGCGGGTCTGTGCGTGTCTACCTGCATCGGACTATTCCTTTTCACGCGCATCCAGATTCCTGACGTGATGCTCACGTTTACCATTACGCTGGCGATGTGGGCCTTCTTGCGCGCTCTGGATGAAGAGGAAAAGCATCCGCGCCTTTGGGCCGCAATCTTAGCCGCGAGTCTAGGCACCGGTCTGCTCCTGAAAAGCCTGGTCGGAATCGTCTTCCCAATCGCGGCGGCGGTCATCTATCTTTTTGCAACTAAGCAATTGTTTTTGCGCAGAACCTGGCAACGACTGCGCCCCTTCACCGGTACGCTGATCATCCTTCTCATCGCCGTTCCCTGGCACGTACTCGCTACCATTCGCAATCCTCCCTATTTTGCGTGGACGCTAAAAAGCGGTCCCGGTCTCTATCACGGATTTCTGTGGTTCTATTTCATCAACGAACAGCTTCTCCGCTTTCTCAACTTGCGGTATCCGCGCGATTACAACACCGTTCCTCGCCTTTACTTTTGGCTGTTCCATCTGCTGTGGCTCTTTCCGTGGAGCGTTTATTTCCCGGCAATTGCCAAGCTGTCGTTCAAGCCGGTCGATCGCGCTGGACGCGCAAGGTTGCTGGCGTTCTGCTGGACCGGATTCATCCTGGTCTTCTTCACGTTTTCCACCACGCAAGAATATTATTCGATGCCATGCTATCCGGCCCTCGCTCTGTTAATTGGCTCTGCCATGGCCGAGGAAGGGAAGTGGGTCCATTGGGGCACGCGCACCTTGGGCGTGATCGCCGCAATTGCCGCCTTGGCATGCTTGGGCATCGCGTTCAACGTTCGCAATTTGCCCACTCCCGGTGACATCGCCTCAGCGCTTTCGCGTCACCCTTCCGCCTATACACTTTCACTCGGGCACATGCTGGACCTTACGTTCGATTCTTTCGCTTATCTTCGACTTCCATTGGTGATTGCGGGAATCGCCTTCTTCCTGGGCGCTGTAGGGAATCTGCGCTGGTCGGGCCTCCGCGCTTTCCTGGCCTCTGCCGTCATGATGGTTCTGTTCTTCCACGCAGCTCGCTTGGCCCTGGTGGTCTTCGATCCGTTTCTTTCTTCCCGGCCCCTGGCCAACGCCTTCCTTGCTGCGCCGCCCGGCAAACTCATCGTTGATCATCATTACTACACGTTTTCGTCAGTGATCTTTTACACCGGGCAGGACCCCTTGCTCTTAAATGGCAAGTTTAATAACTTAGAATATGGAGCGGCTGCGCCCGGAGCGCCTGCCGTTTTCCTCAACGACTCTGAATTTCAGGGCCTTTGGAATAGCGCGAACAGGTATTATTTGGTGGCTTCGCAGAAGGGTGCGGATCGGATCGAAGATATTGTCGGCAGGGAGCACTTTGCAACCGTTGCTACCAGCGGGGGAAAGCTTCTGCTCACGAACTTAACCTCAACTACTACGTTGCGCTCCCCCGACTTTACAACTCCAATGCAATCGCCGCTCGCACCTTCGTCTCGGCCCTCGCCTATGGAGAATGATGGCGTCCATTGATGCAGTGCTGAAACCTTCGCAGAGTCCCAGCGGCGGCGCCCTGAAAAAGTCCGCCTCGCTCGTGCTTCGTCTGGCGGTTGGCGTAGGCATTCTTGCCTATCTCGCCAAGTCCGGCCAAATCAACCTTTCTTCTTTGGCTGGCCTGTTTCATGCCTGGCCGGTAAGCATATTGGCGGTTGGAGTTCTGCTTCTGGACATCGTGCTGATGTCATTTCGCGCCTCGCTCTTGTTTGCCAGCGCCAGCCTCTCCCTGTCCTTCTGGAATTCCCTCCAACTCAATCTCATCGGTTTTCTTTTTTCCACGTTTTTGCCCGGCGCGGCAGGCGGCGATATTGCCAAGGTGTATTACGCCACGAAAGAAAATCATGGTCGGCGCGCCGAAGTTACAACCATTCTGATTCTCGATCGCATGGTCGGCTTGTTCTCACTGGTTCTATTGCCGCTTCTTTTTGCTCCATTCTTCCTGCCATTGCTCCGTTCGGTTCCAGTTCTTCGCCGGCTGCTCTGGATGGATGCGCTTCTTGCCGCAGCGATGCTGGCCGGTGCCGCATTGATGATGTTCTTTTCACCCGCTCGTTCCTGGGTATCTCTGCTGCTCGAGAAGTGGCCAAGTATCAGGAATCTTGCGCTCCGCGTGGTCGATGCCATGGCCGCACAGGGGAAAGCGCGGGGCAAGTTGTTTATCGCCCTGCTGCTCTCGCTGCTCGCCAATATGGCACTCATCGTGGTCACGACACTTGGATTCACGGTTGTAAATCCGGGGTTATTTTCTCTGAATCTCGCGTTGGTCGCGCCGCTGGGACATTTGGTGAACAGTCTGCCTCTGACCCCGGGTGGTATTGGCGTGGGCGAATCGGCATTTAATACGCTTTTTTCTTTGGTGAAGATGAGCGGCGGTGCGGAGACGTTACTTTGTCTTCGCCTCTGGAACCTTGCCGTGGGAGCTTTAGGACTGTTGGTTTATCTGTTCGGGATGGGACGCATCGTTCATCCCTATGAGGACGAACCCGCGGAAGCTGCGAGTAGCCGTCTCCGGGTGGAGTCCTTAAGTAAGCCGTAATAGTTGTTTCGCGAATTCCTCATAAAAAGCGATAATTATTAAGGTTCTGCGGAACCGCTTTCGTTTTTATAGGGAAGACTTACTGGGACCTGAACATCGCGCGCACATTTGATTCGGTACACTTATCCGAGAGGAAGCTATGAAAATTATTGTTCTGGGTGGAGATGGCTACTGTGGCTGGGCAACTGCCCTGTATCTTTCCGCGAAAGGCCACTCCGTATCCATCGTGGACAACTACGTCCGCCGACTGTGGGACCACGAGCTTGGAGCCCAGACTCTCACGCCCATCCTCCCATTGAGTGATCGTCTCCGCGTCTGGACGCGACTCACCGGGAAAAACATCGATCTGTTCGTCGGCGATGTCATGGACTACGATTTTCTCCTCTCCACCGTCAAGCAGGTCCAGCCTGACGCTATCATCCATTTCGCCGAACAACGCTCCGCTCCATACTCCATGATCGATCGCAAGCATGCGGTCTTCACCCAGGTCAACAACGTGGTTGGCACGTTGAATGTCTTGTTCGCGATTCGCGAAGTGCAGCCAGACTGCCACCTGATCAAGCTCGGCACCATGGGCGAATACGGCACGCCAAACATCGACATCGAGGAAGGCTACATCAACATTGAGCACAATGGCCGCCGCGATGTGCTGCCGTTCCCCAAACAGCCCGGCTCGTTCTATCACCTCTCCAAGGTTCACGACAGCCACAACATGATGTTTACCTGCAAAATTTGGGGCATTCGCGCAACGGACCTGAATCAAGGCGTGGTCTACGGCACCATGACCGACGAAATCGCGCTCGACGAAGGATTAATCAATCGGCTCGATTACGACGAAGTTTTCGGCACGGTTCTGAATCGCTTCTGCGTGCAGGCGGCCATCGGCCAGCCCTTAACCGTTTACGGAAAGGGAGGTCAGACTCGTGGCTTCCTCGATATTCGCGACACTGTTCGCTGCGTTGAATTGGCGTGTCTGAATCCGGCGGGAAAGGGTGAATGCCGCGTGTACAACCAGTTCACCGAGCAGTTTTCGATTTTGGATCTTGCCAAGAAAGTGCAAGAAGCTGGCAAAGATCTGGGAATGAAAGTCGAGATTGACCACCTTCCCGACCCGCGAGTCGAAGCAGAACAGCATTATTACAACGCCAAGCATTCCAAGTTACTTGACCTCGGTTTGCAACCACATTTCCTCTCCGAATCTTTGCTCGATTCGCTTATGAACATTGCCGTGAAGTACCGCGACCGCGTCGACACCACCATCATGCTGCCTCAAGTAAATTGGCGTGAACCTCGGAATGAGCGACGCATGCAGACCCATGTTGGCCCGGGTGTTCCGGCGACACAGGCGGCAGCCCATGTCACGGCCGGCAAAGAGAAGAAGAGCTAAGGCCACTGCGGGCATCAGCAGGTAAGGGCGAACCTTCAGGCAAGAGTGATCGTACTGCGCGGCGCTCTAGGAATCAGTTTTTGCTCATCGAATTCGGAACTGGAGCGCCCATCGCTGCGGCGAACTCTCCATTCCTCAACTGATAATCGACACCGCGCCACCGAATCGAACTTCGCGTGAAGCTCATCAGCCAAATCAGGAAGGCAGTCGCATCCCAAAGGGGAATTAGCGCCATCTTTTTCCAAAGTCCCTGTTGCTTAAGTCCCCTAATTCCGATCAACCAGGTAATTGTCACGCGGAACATCAGGTACAGCCCCCAATACACCACGGCCACCGCTAACGTCGGGTGAAACAGCACCGCGAGTGTTGTCCAAGGCAAGCCCCACGTGAACAGCAATCCAAAGTGCCCCCACGGCCGCATCGCACGCATTACCGTCATCCACCGCAAACGTTTCGACACCAGTTGTCCGAATCCCTGGAAATCAGGAACGGTTTCCACCGTGTACGGCAACAATCGCACTTCCACGCCTTGTTCAGCTATGAGCCTGCCAAATAGCAAATCATCCGCTGGGCGATTCTCCAGTACCTGAAATCCTCCAAAGCCACGCACCCGCTGCTTGGTAGACACCATGGTTGGTCCAAGCGCGAAATGAATCCCGTCCAGTTGCCACGCCACCAGTAATCCTGCGTAGAAATCTGAAATCATTCCTACCGTCTGAAGTTTGTCGGTAAATGATCCTTCGCCCGCCGACACGTAGAAGCAAGTCACCCCGCCAACTTTAGAGTCGCGCAGCGGCTCGATGATTCTCCGAAAATAGCCGGGATCGACGCGCACATCCGAATCGTTGATGACCAGGTATTCGTGTTGTGCTTCTCGCTCCATCAACCGCAGTTTTGCCACTTTGTCATTAATTGCCGAGTGGCCAGCGCTGTACAGCAGACGAATCTGCCGCTCCGGAAAGTCCTGCATCAATTTCTGAATAACTGGAACGGTCGGATCAGTCTGGTCGGTCACGCAGAAAAGCAGTTCGTAGTCCGGGTAGTCCTGGCGGCAAAAGCTTGCAAAATTCTCATACGCGTCAGGATCGAGCCCGCGCACTGGTTTTAGGTTACTGATCGAAGGGGTAAAATCACGATTTGTCGCAACAGAATTTCTCGAGCGCCAAAAGTATCGGCCCGCGCTGTAAATCGCCAGCACATAAAAAATGAACGGAATGGCAGCGGCGAAAAATACCGCGTACTCAATAGCTCTTAAGGGCACAGCGCTCCGTTCCTAACCTGTAAATTGCCTTCACGGGGCGTTTTCGGCTCTGCCTTTCAGAATATGGCAGTCGCTTTGCCCCTGCGGAATTGCGCCAACGCACTGCGTCTCATGCTGAGGAGCCCGTTCCCAGCCTGATTACACGCCAAACGGCCACAATCGATGCTAGCACAGGTGCTAGCAGGGAATCCGCCGTTAACTGAACGCATTCCCGTGTCGAAGGAGCACCCGTTGCGTCTGGAACGTACCCCCCACAATTTTGGGCAAAGTTGGGAACCATCTCGACGTTCAGCCCGCGGATTTTGTTATTCTCATCTATGGATTCGACAACCGCGTGACGCACACTCGTAGACTCCATCTGAAAACAGTCCCGATGATTCTCATCAGCATCATTCTGGGACCGCTCGGCAACGTTTTTCTAGGCAAAGGCATGAAGAGTGTTGGGCCGATTTCTGCCGGGGCCAGCGTCACTCTCCTCCCGGTCGCGTTCCGCGTGCTGACTTCCGGCTATATCTGGATCGGAATCGCATGTCTGCTGGGTTTCTTCGTCGTTCACATGCTGTTGCTGACCTGGGCTGACTACAGCTACGTACAACCCGCCACTTCGCTCTCCTATCTCTCCATCTCGGTGCTCAGTTATTTCATCCTTGGCGAGATGGTTTCCCCGCTGCGTTGGCTGGGTGTCGCCGTGATTTGTCTCGGCGTTTTCATCGTCGGTCGTACTCCTCCCAGCACCACTGCGGAGGCTGATCGTGCTTGAAGCGGTACTGTTCTTTTTTATCGTGGTGGCCGGTACCGGCGGGGAATTGTGCGTAAGCCGCGCCATGAAGTCGATTGGCGAAGTGCACGACTTCAGCCCACGGTCAATTCTCAATTTCCTTTTTAAATCCCTCCGCTTGTCGTGGATGTGGATCGGAGTCGCGTTGATGGCTCTGGGATTCTTCTCGCTGCTGGCGATTTTGTCGATAGAGGAAGTGAGCTTCGTCGTGCCGGTCAGCGCCTTAAGTTATGCAGCAGGCGCATTCGGCGCAAAAGCTTTCCTCGGCGAACGCATCAGCCGCAATCGTTGGATTGGCATCGCAGTGGTTTGCCTCGGCGTGACACTCGTCTGGTGGAGCCGCAAGCAGTAAGATTTGCCGCGATCACGCATTCCTGATTTGGTCGACGACGCGTTAAACTCCCTGGCTTCCCAGCGCCCGATCCAAATTGTAGGCGGCACTGATCAGCGCCAGGTGGGTGAACGCCTGCGGAAAATTTCCCAGTGCCTCGCCCTGCGCTCCCGTCTGTTCTGCGAACAATCCCAAATGATTGGCGTATCCCAGCATCCGTTCGAAAATTAGGCTGGCTTGCCCCAGTCTTTCTGGGACCGCCTGCCCCATCCGCGCCATGGCTTCCACCAGCCAAAATGAACACAAATTAAAAGTTCCTTCCTCGCCCGGTAGTCCATCCACCCGCGGTTCCGGCGGGTACCGGTACACCAGGCTGTCACTCACCAGCCCTCCTTCTTGCGGGCTTTTCATGATGGCATCCACGGTGCTGATCATGCGCGGATCCGATGCCGACATAAAAAACACCATTGGCATAATCAGTAGCGAGGCATCCAGGTCGTTGCTCCCATAATATTGCGTAAAGGCCTGACGTTTTTCGTTCCAGCCCTTGGTCATAACTTCTTCGTAGATTTTATCTCGCTCTTGAATCCACTTGCTGCGGTTACCTGGAAACGCGCGCTTGTCGGCAAGCCGAATTCCGCGATCCAACGCCACCCAGTTCATCACTTTCGAATAGACGAAATGCTCCTGGCGATTGCGCATCTCCCAAATTCCTGAGTCCGGATTCTGCCAATTCTCACAAATCCAATCCATCCGCTTTCGTGTTCTTACCCAGGAGTCGTACGAAATCGGGCTGACATATTTGTTGTACAGGTAATACGCGTCCATCATTTCGCCGTAGATGTCGTTTTGATATTGTCCCGCGGCGGCGTTGCCAATACGCACAGGACTGGAGCCGCGATAGCCCTCCCAATGTTCCAGGACCATCTCGGGAATGTGGCTGGATCCGTCGACGGTAAACATCACCGGAGTGCGCACTCCTGGCGACACACCTTTCGTCGCGTAGTCTCGCACCCAGTGCATGAACCCCGCGGCTTCGTCGCGAAACCCGATTCGCAAAAAACCGTACACCGTAAACGCCGCGTCGCGCAGCCATGTGTAGCGGTAATCCCAATTACGGCTGCCTCCGATCACTTCCGGCAGACTCGTTGTCGCTGCCGCAACAATCGCGCCGGTCGGCTCGTAGGTCAAAAGCTTAAGCGCCAACGCCGATCGGTACACCTGCTCCCGCCAGCGCCCGCGGTACGTACACGACGAAAGCCACTTCTGCCAATATTTCACCGTCCCCTGAAACAGGTCTTCCGCTTCGCGCTCGGATGGCGGGCCACAAGGTTCATCTGCTTCCTTGCAATCTCCATTAAACGTGAAGGTGAGCGACTTTCCTTCCTCCAGCACAAACTCTGCGCGTACTACACCGTTCGCGTCTTGCACCAAGGGCAACGCCGAGGACAGTGACATTCTCCATTCGTCCGCCTCGAACACCGCTCCGTTGTTGTCCACCGTCGTCTTGTGACTCGTCCGGCCGTAATCGAACGCCGGGCTGCACTCCAAGCCGATACGTACCGAACCTTTCACGCACCGAATTCTTCTGAACAAGTGGTGGTACCACGGTGACCCGAAGGGTACTCCTACCGGCATAAAGTCAACTAACTCCGCAATCCCGTCGCCATGTAAAAATCGCGTGATCAAAATATTTGTCGATGGCCAGTAAAACTGCTTCCGGCGAATATCTTCCGCAATCGGATAGATTTGAAAGCGCCCGCCTTTTGCATCGTCCAGAATCGCCCCGAAGACGCTGGGGGAGTCGAAGCGCGGCGAGCAGAACCAGTCGATCGATCCATTCATCCCCACCATCGCCACGGTGCGCATGTTCCCGATAATTCCGTAGTTCTCGATTGGTTGGTAGGCCATCAAGCTTCTCCAAGGCGCTACACTGCTCCTTCGCCGCGGGCTAGTCTAACGTAAATCGGTGAGTCCACGCCCTCGGAGAAGTCTTTACTGCGCCTGTTAATTGCAACTGTTATATTGATGCGCCGTACAGAATTTGGACGCAACCGGACAGCGCTCTCCTTGACTCTGCCGGATATCTATTGCACCGTTAGGAACTTCGTTGGGGGCGTGTCCGCGACTCCAGGTATTCATTTCGATGAGATTTCTTCGGTGTCCCATTCGTAACTTAGACCTGCTCGGCATCCTGCGCGCCATCATTATCATCGTTGTAGTGCTGTTTCTAGCTCGCGCTGCGTCTGCACAATCGACCAACGCCTCGCTCACCGGGCGGGTCACCGACGCGACCAAAGCCGTCGTTCCGGATGCCAAAGTGATCACCATCAACACCGGTACCCGCGTTCATTACGAAACGGTCACCAACGAAATCGGCAGCTACTACATCACCAATCTGCCTCCCGGCACCTACCGGATCGAAGTTGAAAAGCTGGGATTCAAGGTAGTCATCAAGTCCGACCTGGTTCTCCACGTCCAAGACGCCTTGGAAATTAATTTCGAAATGGTGCTGGGCTCCGCTTCGGAAAGCGTCACCGTGCGCGGTGGAGCGCCGCTGCTCGACACCGAGTCGTCCAGCATGGGCACAGTTGTGGAACAACGGAAAGCCAACGAATTGCCGCTGAACGGCCGCAACGTTTTCAATTTAATTGAACTGGCTGCCTCCGTGGTTCCTCAAGGCAGTTCCACCGGCACGCCAGTGGGTGTCAACCCATTCGGTTGGAACAATTATCAGGTCAACGGTTCATTCGGAAACGAGAGCGCCGAATATTTGGACGGACAGCCGCTCAACATCGGCTACATCAATTTGCCCATTTTGATTCCCACTCAGGACTCCATTCAGGAATTCAAAGTTCAGACCAGCAATCTTCGTCCGGAGTGGGGGAAATTTTCCGGTGGCGTCACCAATCTCAGCACCAAAAGCGGAACCAACTCTCTCCACGGCGAGATTTACGAATATCTGCGCAACAAAGTCTTCAACGCCAACGATTTCTTCCTCAGTGCCGCGCAGCAGCCCAGACCTGGCTGGGTGCAAAATCAGTTTGGAGGCAATGCCGGCGGCCCGCTGAACATTCCCAATCTCGGCGCACGGAACAAAACATTTTGGTTCGTCAGTGCTGAGGGATTTCGCCTGCGCACTCGGCAACCCTTCACCGCGACGGTTCCCGACGCCGCTGAAAGCGCTGGAGACTTCTCCGCGATTTGTAAATCCGGGTTCACCGCAGGAATTTGCAACGACCGTGGCGTAAATGCGAACGGTAAGTCGGTCGTGATCGACCAGATTTACGACTCGTGTGGCGGCGTGGTCAACGCGCAGGGAGCCTGCCCCAGCAGTACTGCCACTCCGACTCCATTTCCCAATAACATTATTCCCGCAACTCGCATCAACGCCACCTCCGCGAAACTGCTCTCGCTCTGGCCCGCTGCCAACAAACCCGGCGCGATGACCAACAATTTCACTACCGCTGCCCCTACCGGAGGAGACCACAACCAAGTCGTCGCACGCCTCGATCGCAACATCACCAATAAGCAGCCGATTTTCCTGCGTTTTAATTACTGGCACGTAGTGGATCTGCCTATCGATCCGCTGGAAAGTGGGGTGTGCGCCGATCGTTGCGCCGAGGATTACCACAGCTATGCCTTGGCCGCCGGGTACGCCTACAATCTCACGCCCACCACGGTTTTTGGCTTTAACGCCAGCGTCAGCCGGTTCACCTACAATCGAAGCCCGAAAAATTCGCACTTTGATCTGACTACTATTGGCTGGCCCGCGAGCTACAACTTGTCTGTCCCTGCCGAGATGCGCACCCCGCCTACACCCTGCGTTGCCAACTTTGCCGACAACATCATGTGCACCCAGGGGCAAAGCTTCATTCAAGACCGCGACACCCAGTTTTATTTATCTCCAAGTATTTCGATTTTGCGCGGCCATCACCAATTTCACGCCGGATTTCAGTTAGAGGTCAGCCGCGATAACTATGCCCAGTCCAACATCGCCAGCGGCGGCTTCGACTTCTGCGTAGCGGGCCAGGCTTGCTTCACTTCTTTGCCCGGCGTTCCCGGAACCGGATTTTCCTTCGCCGACTTTTTGCTCGGATATGCCGACAATTTCAATAACTTCGAAAACCATTTCTTCGCCCAAGCCCTCGTGCCCGCATTCACCGCCGGCCAACAAATTTACAAAGCTTTCTATTTCGACGACTCCTGGCATGCAACCAGCAGGCTTACGCTGAATTTGGGATTGCGTTACGACCTGCAGGGTCCGTGGTCCGAACGCTTCAATCGCTTGTCTTACTTCGATCCCACGGCAACCAACTACCTTACCCGATTCCTTCCCGCAGGGTCCGCGCCGGTAAAAGGCGATGTGTTCCTCGTGAGCAACGGAGACCGCAACAACATACATCTCGAAAAGTTTGATTTCGCTCCACGCCTCGGTCTCGCCTACAGCATCAATTCCAAGACGGTTGTCCGCAGCGGCTATGGGATTTTCTGGATTCCAACGTACGTTTCCTTCAGCCTCAATCCGCTGAACGACATGGTTAATGCCGGAGCCACAACCTACACCGGCACTGTCGATGGCACACACCCGGTAAACACCATCGCGCTGCCATTTCCTTCAGGCATTTACGCGCCGCCCGGCCGCAGCCTCGGCACGCAAGGCACCCAGCAGTTTCTTACCCAGGTCGTTCAGTCCATCACCGAAGCCGATCCCAGCAACCACCCGGAAGGTTACGTTCAACAGTGGAATCTCGATTTTCAACGCGAACTACCAGCAGGTTTCTTCGTATCCGCCGCCTATGTCGGCTCGAAAGGCACTCATCTCGCACAGTATTCGCAGCAAATAAACCAAATCTCTGATGCCCTACTGGCGCAAGCCGCCGCTCAAGTAAATCCCTCACTTCCGAATCCACGGCAAAACGTGACCTTGGTGCAATCCGCTCCAAATCCTTTTTTCATCAACGGCCAGGCTCTCGCGCTGAATGGTCCCACCACCACAGTCGGACAGCTTCTTCGCCCCTATCCTCAGTACACCAGCGTTCAATTGGCCGGGCAGGGATCCTACGACAGCATCTACCATTCGTTTCAGCTCACCGTGCAAAGACGATTCGCCAACGCTGGCTCGTTACTCGTCGCCTACACCAACGCCAAACTGATCAGCGATACTGACACGCTCACCGCATGGCTTGAGCCCGGAGTCGGCGCGATTCAGGACAATAATAATCTGCGAGGTGAACGTTCACTCTCTTCCCAAGACGTTCCGGAACGCCTGGTCATCAGCTATGTACTCGATCTGCCTTTTGGAAAAGGCCGGCGCTATTTCTCCAACACCAGCGGAACGGTCGACAAGTTCATTGGTGGATGGGGCGTTGATGGCGTAACCATTTTCCAGAGTGGATTCCCGCTAGTCTTCACCAACGGTCAGGTTAACGGCACCACATTGTTTGGTGGCGGTTCCCGTCCCAACGTTATTCCCTACTGCAACACGCAAGCGCCGGGAGGAGACGCGACGCGAATCGCACATTGGTTCAATACCGCGTGTTTTGCCGCCCCCGCCGATTTTACCTTTGGCGATGAAGCGCGCGTCGATCCCCGATTACGCGCCGATGGGATAAACAATTTCGATTTCGCCGTTTTCAAGAGCACACGGTTTGGGAGTGACGAGCGATTAGGCTTGGAGTTCCGCACCGAGTTCTTCAATATCTTCAACCGCACGCAATTTGCTCCGCCCAGCACCGTCTGCTGTTCGGCCAACAATCTGAATTTCGGGGTAGTTACGGCGAGCGCATCAGGGACGAATCCGCGCTTGGTGCAGTTCGGCCTGAAGTTGTTTTTCTGAGAGCGGATCAATCTCGGAACTATATGGTGTGTCGAGATATATACGCCGCGCACGGCCAGCTTGTACCAGGTACTAAGGCATTTTATTAGAAACAAAAACGCTCCGGCCCATCGAAAAATCTTCTTACTTACGTAAGTCTGGTGTATCTTTTTGTGACCATTGAAGCTCTGCCGGGGGAGTTATCGATGTTACGGGTGTTTGGCTGAGGGTGTTGGCGACATACCGTCCCATTGGGAACTACGCATGAGTTCTCTGCCGCCACGACGTGCACTCACATTTCCGACTGCTTGGGAGATAAGCCAGGATAGCTCGCTCATCCGGCCTGAAATCCCAGCGAGCCGCATTCCTAACGATGATGATGTCATGTCCCGCTTGCAGGCGGAAGACACCAAAGCGCTGGAAATCCTGTTCGAACGCTATTCTCGCCTGGTGTTCCGCATTGCGCGCGGCATCATTCGAGATACTGGCGAAGCGGAAGATGTTGTCCAGGAAGCGTTTTTTCACTTGTACAAAAAAGCCAAGCTCTTCGACAGCGCCAAGGGCACGGTTAAAAACTGGATTCTGCAAATAGCGCTTCATCGCGCATTAGACAGAAAAGCACACTTGGCACGGCGCGGCTTTTATCTTGGTACAAATATCGATTCACTCGAAGATATATTAATTGGAGGCACTGATCTCGACCGCGAAATCGGCGCGAAACTGAACCGGGTCCAGTTGGAGAGGGCCTTCGAAGAGTTGCCCAACACTCAGCGCGCCACGCTTGAGTTGTTCTACTTCGAAGGGTTAGACTTACGGGAAATCAGTGAGAAGTTGAATCAACCTCTAGGTAACACCAGGCACCATTTCTATCGCGGTTTGGAACGGCTTCGTAAGAGTGCATTCGTCCAGAGTCTTCGGGAAGCGAAACGATGTTAAGGATCCAGTCGGGTGACCAGCATGAGAAGTTCACGAAGCTCTGTGCCCTGGCAGCCGCAGGCTCGCTCGCGCCGTTCGAACTAGCCGAATTACAATCTCATCTGGAAAATTGCGAACAGTGCCTCGAGGTTTTTTCGCAGTATCAGGCGCTGACCACCCACGGTGTCGCGTTCCTCATCGATAAGTATGGTGACTGTCGCGAGTCCAATTGGGACAACATTTCGGCGCTCGACCGCTTGTTGACGCGCGTCAGTGCGCATCAAACCTCAGCACTAAACGACACGCCGCGCAGCTCCGCTCAGCCTCCGGCTCCTTCGTTCTCTCGCGAGACTTTTCGCTCCCTCACTCAATTGGCGCTTGTCGCTGGCCTGTTGCTGACAGTCGCGTGGGGAGCATATCGACTTGGCGCGCGCATCCAGCCCAATAATTCCGCAGTGACTAATTCCGCTGTGTCTACTGCTGCGCCGGCGGTCTTGCGTGTCACCGCGCAGGTATCTTCCACTGAAAAAAATGCCGCTGAAGAATTGCTAGCGGCGCAGACGAAACGATTTGACCAGCTCCGCCAGGAGAGCGCGCAAAAAGAGCAGGAGCTCGCCAAGCTACGATCTGCGCTACGCACGCTGCAAGATCAATCGACCTCACTTACCGCCGCGAACAGTCAGTCCGAACAGCAAGTCCGCCTTCTCTCCCAGCAACGCGACGACCTTGCCGCCAAAATTCAGACGCTGAACGAGTCTTACTCCGAGCAGCAGGCCGAACTCGCCACCCTTCGCGCCGAACGCGACAAGGCGGCTCAGCGTGTATCTGCTTTGGAATTGCAGGTCGCCGATCTCAATGCCATGAATCGCGATCAAGCCGCTCGTCTCAACGACACCGAGCAGTACCTCAGCTCCGACCGCGATATTCGCGAACTGATGGGCGCGCGAAAACTCTACATTGCCGATGTCTTCGACGTCGACGGCACCAGTCGTACGCAAAAGCCTTTTGGCCGCGTTTTCTATACGCAGGGAAAATCTCTGATCTTCTATGCCTTTGACCTCGATCATGAACCCGGCGTCGTGAATGCCAGTACCTTCCAGGTTTGGGGACAGCGCGAAAAGCCGCAAGGAGAGCCAGTGCTCCCGATGAACCTGGGAATTCTTTACATGGACAATGAATCCAAGCGCCGCTGGGTTATGCGCTTCGATGACCCGAAAAAATTAGCCGAGATCGACGCCGTGTTCGTTACCGTAGAACCGCGCGGCGGCAGTCACAAGCCAACCAGCAAGCCTTTCCTCTATGCTCTGCTTCGCAACGAAGCCAATCATCCCTGATCGCTCCCCGAATTATTCTTTGGAATTTTTCGGCGTAAAGTCGCCACGTTGTAATTTATTGCCTAAGGGTTTTCCATCACACGCCCATTTGACTGGTACACATTCGCTAGCTGTTTCGTACTAGCTGTTAGAACGCCTTTGTCGAGGGTGCAGTGTGAAGTGAAGAGGTTTCGCTCCGCGGAACTTCATTGGGATGTGTGTCTCTGCGCGTTTTTACCAAACCGCAGTGAAACGTCGGTATGGGGAGTGTGGGGGATGAAGAATTTGCGTTTGCTTGCTGTTGTCCTATTCAGCGTTCTGCTCAGCCTTAGCCTCATTGGCATTTTTGCTCCGAAAGCGTCCGCGCAAACCAGTTACGGCGCCGTCGCTGGAAGTGTCACCGACGCAACTGGCGGCGCTGTCACTGATGCTCAGGTCACCATCACCAACCAGGCGTCTGGCGAAAAGCGCGCCCAGCCAACCACCGCCGAAGGATTCTACAATTTCGTCAACCTTGTGCCGGGCACATACCGAGTTGAAGTTGAGAAAACAGGTTTTAAGCGCGGTGCTCACCCCGACGTCATTGTGCAGGTCGAACAAACCGCCCGCATTGATTTCACCATGCAAGTCGGCGAAGTTTCCCAGACCATCGAAGTAACCGGTGAAACTCCGCTACTGCAGGCCGAAACGTCTTCATTAGGCCAAGTCGTCGAAGGGCGCAAGGTCGCGGAGTTGCCGCTCAACGGCCGCAACGTCTTCAACTTGATCACGCTCGCTCCTTCCGTCGTACCGCAGGGAAGCGCGGGCGGTACGCCAGTCGGAGTCAATCCTTTTGGTTGGGGCAACTATCAGGTCAACGGCTCCTTCGGCAACGAGAGCGCCGAATACCTCGACGGCCAGCCTCTCAACATCGGCTACATCAACCTGCCGGTTGTTATTCCCACGCAAGATTCAATCCAGGAATTCAAGGTGCAGACCAGCAACACCGGTGCGGATTGGGGAAAATTCTCCGGCGGTGTTATGAACTTCAGCACCAAGTCGGGGACCAACGATCTTCATGGCGAGCTGTACGAATATTTGCGCAATCGCGTTTTGAACGCCAACGATCCGTTCAACAAGGCAAACGAGTTGAAAAACGGACAGCCCAACAAGACGCCCAGCTTCACGCAAAACCAGTTTGGCGCAAACGCTGGTGGCCCGCTGTGGATTCCGCATCTCTATGACGGACGCAACAAAACATTCTGGTTCTTCAGTTGGGAGGCGTTTCGGTTGCGCCAGGGCGCCTCACCGGTACTGACCACTGTGCCGACAAGTCCTGAATTGGCCGGCGATTTCTCCGCGCCGGGCATTGCACCGATCATGGATCCCTGCGGCGGCACGGTGACGTCCGGCGCCTGCCCAAATTACACCGGTCCTCCAACTCCTTTTCCGGGGAACATCATACCGACGTCGCGCCTGAATCCTACGTCTCTTGCTCTCGAGAAGTTGTGGCCCGCTGCGAACACGCCGTGCACCTCGGATAACCTTATCGGCTGCAAGAACAACTACTCCAAGTCCTACGCCACGGGCGGAAACCAGAATCAGGTTGTCGGCCGCATGGACCAAACCCTGGGCGCCAATCAACGCATTTTCTTCCGTTACACCTATTGGAACGTTCTGGATTTGCCGCAAGATCCACTCGGCACGGGACTTTGCCAGGACCGTTGCGCAGAGAAGTACTCCACCAGTGCGGCAGCCCTTGGCTACAACTGGAACGTCACTCCGAACACGGTCGCCGCCGTAACCGCCAGCCTGAGCCGCTTTGCCTACAATCGCTCTCCAAATAATGCGGGCTTTGACCTAACCACTATTGGATGGCCAGCCTCCTTCAACACCGTGATTCCATCCATTGCCCGCACGCCGCCCACGCCTTGCGTACTGGACTACGCAGACAATGTCATGTGCTCTCAAGGCCAGAGCTTCATTCAAGACCGCAACACCCAGTGGGACCTTGGCCCGAACGTGACCGTGATTCGTGGAAAGCACACCGTCAAAATAGGCTATCAATTGGAAGTCGGCCGCGACAATTATGCTCAAACTAACGTGGCCAGCGGTTCCTTTGCATTCTGCGGCTCCGGCCTGGCCTGCTTCACCGGAAACGGGTATGCCGACTTCCTGTTGGGATATGCCGACAATCCAAGCAACGTTGAAAACCATTTCTTTGGCCAGACAGTAGTGCCGGCTTTGATTGCGGGACAGCAAATCTACAATGCGTTCTACTTCGACGACACTTTCCGCGTCACCAACAAACTCACTCTGAATTTGGGACTCCGCTACGACCTGCAGGGACCCTGGTCCGAGCGCTTCAATCGTCTCTCAAACTTCAATCCTACTGCAGACAGTTGGCTCGCGAATCCCGCGGCCGCTGGGGTAACCGGTATTCCAGGGATTCCCGACCTCAAGGGTGAAGTTTCCCTAGTCAATCCAAATACCAGGACCGCGATTCCACGCAAAAAAGACGAGTGGGGTCCTCGTATTGGCCTTGCATACAGCTTCGACTCGAAGACCGTTATTCGAGCGGGCTATGGAGTGTTCTGGATCCCGAACTACGTGTCGTTCGGCTTGAATCCGAACAACGACTTAGTGAACGACGCCACCACCTCCTACACCGGAACCATCAATGGCAGCGTTCCCGTGAACACCATCAACACTCCTTTCCCATCTACCGGCGTTGTTCCTCCCGTTGGCCGCACCCTCGGTCAGCTTGGGACTCAGATGTACGCCACGCAGGTCGTTCAGAATTTTTCCATCGCTGATTACAGCAACCATCCGGAAGGTTACGTGCAGCAGTGGAATTTGAATATCCAGCGCGACCTGCCTGGACATTTCTTCTTCTCCGCGGCGTACGTCGGCTCAAAGGGCACGCACCTGCAGTCTTATTCTCAGCAGATCAACCAACTGGCTGATAGTTACTTGCCCGCGGCGGCATCGCAATGCGCGGCGCAGGTAGCCATCACCGGGACTCGCTGCGTGGCCAATGCACCGGGCGCGCCCTCTGTCGGACTGCTGCAGAGTGTTCCTAATCCGTTTTTTGATCCGGTTACATCCACCTCTTACGCTCTATCCGGAGCAACTACGACGGTGGGGCAGCTTGCCCGTCCCTACCCACAATACACCGGCCTGAGTTTGGCTGGCCAAGGTTCCTACGACAGCATCTATCACTCGCTGCAGTTGACCTTGGAGCGCAGGTTCGCCAGTGCTGGCTCGCTCCTTGTGGCCTATACCAATTCCAAATTAATCAGCGACACCGATACTCTTACGAATTGGCTTGAGGCCTCCAACGGAAGCATTCAAGACAACA
>Ga0070762_10000156_pt1 | contig 24781 bp, 23 predicted proteins | sample HubBroMetageREF2_FD_66726 | JGI IMG/M metagenome (GOLD analysis project Ga0070762, IMG submission 66726) | Reference soil microbial communities from the Hubbard Brook experimental Forest, New Hampshire, USA - Hubbard Brook CCASE Soil... | ecosystem: Environmental > Terrestrial > Soil >...
GCGCTCGATCTCGTTTGCGACCCACATCACGCGATGGTGCGCGCAACTTGAAGACAGTGTCAGCCGCCGCTTGGTGACGAGGGCATGTACGATCATATTGCGGTTCGATACCACCAGGTATTCCTGACTGCAGCACGGGCATGTGACGGGAAAACAAATGGTCGATTTGTCCATCGTGTACCTCACTGGGTTTAGGCATTTAGAATGGATCTGCGAGACAGAATCTCGATGCGCGCACATGGCCAAGCCTAGTGTCGCGCATACTTGATTAAAATCAAACTGACCACGATCGGCGACATATAGAAAATTTTCAATTCGCAATGCGTCAATGAATTCGCTGTCGCATCTTTAAGGACTTCGGTCGGACGACGTCGCAATAATCCCGCCACACTTGTAACTCCCACCCCTGGGCACCCGGCGCGTAACCTAATCCAAAATCAACGCAAGGAGAACGGAGTGACGAAGCACAAGACTGGCACACATCAAGAGTGGCTGGCCGAGCGGCTCAAGCTGCTCGAGGCGGAGAAAGAACTGACGCGGCGCAGTGATGAACTGGCGCAGCAGCGGCAAGCATTGCCGTGGGTCCGCGTTGATAAGAAGTATCGATTTGACACGGACGAAGGGAGCGCATTGCTGGCAGACCTTTTCCGGGGCCGTTCTCAACTTCTCGTCTACCATTTTATGTTCGGACCCGACTACACCGCCGGCTGTCCGTCTTGCTCAATGATTGCAGACGGCTTCAACGGCTTTGCGACGCATCTCGCGAACCATGACGTGATGCTGTGGGCGGTTTCGCGGGCGCCGCTTGCGCAGCTGCAGCCCTACAAGCAGCGTATGGGATGGACATTTCCGTGGGCCTCGTCGATCAAAAGCGAGTTCAACGCCGACTTTAATGTCTCGTTCACGCAGGAAGAGCAGCGCGCGGGCGGCATCGAATACAACTTCCGGCGCGGCGGCCACGCGATGGACGCAAAGAGCACGCCGGAGCCTGTTCGCCAGTTCGCTGCCATGTGCGGAACCGATGCGCCTACCTACACGCGCGATCGGCCCGGTATGAGCGCGTTCGTGCTGGAGGACGCAGCGATCTATCACACCTACTCGACCTACGCGCGCGGCCTCGATGCGCTGTGGGGTGCGTACCAGTGGCTTGATCGTGGACCTTTGGGCCGTAATGAAGCCGGCATCTGGTGGCGTCGCCGCGACGAGTACGACAAGGGTTGACGCGCATACTATCCCGTAGGCGAATTCTTACGAGTGTTCACCGCTTCGCCCACTTGGTCTCCTACAAATTCTCTCTGCTACGCTCCCAGAGATGTGTCCCGAGCGGCCAGAAAAAAATCAGGATTACCGGCAAGAGGCGCGAAACATTCGAGCCAAAGCGCGGGACGTGCATGATGCTGAAGCACGAGCGCAACTCCTTTTGATCGCATCGCTTTATGAAAAGCTGTCTTACCTTACAGATATCCTCGTTCCCTCCCTGCACGCCAAGCTCTCCGATCATTCGCGCATGGAGGATCCGACAGAAGGAACCGACGCCATGTAGGAATTCATGCCGGTGCATTAGGGGCCAGGCGCTCTGGAGACGTCCGCTATTACCCGGGATACTTTGTTTTGGTTCGCAAGAAAGGAATCATCAAAGGATGACCAAGACAGAGCATCAACATCACCGTAAAGTTTTGGAAGAAACAGCAACTTCGATTAAGAAATTGGTTCTGGACCTGGAAAATAGAGAAATAGAGGGACGGCCCATCAACGCGACCGAAATTCAAATGATCGCCAGCCGATTGCAAGTCCATGTAGAGGATCTCCTCGCGGCCTCGAGAGGTCTGCGAGATGAGAAGACCGAGAAGTGATCGGTCGGCGCCACCAGCGCAGGTGCGACCGCCTTGGGCGCACTCTGCGCTACGTCAACCTGCGGCCACCCGCCAATGCCGCGGTCACGCCAAGACCGATAAATACACTTCCCGTAACATAACGTTCCCACTCCAAGTAGCGACTCCGGCGCTTCACCCACAGCCCGGCCGTGCCGGCGACCAATGCGTAGAGACCATCACTCGTCAGACCCATCAATGTAAACAGCAGACCGAGGAAGGCGATCTGTATCGGGACCGCGCCGCGCGCGGGATCGACGAATTGAGGCAAAAACGCTAAGAAGAACAGCGCCGTCTTCGGATTCAGAACATTGACGATGAAACCGTCGCGATACAGCTTACCTAGGCTTCGCCTGGGTAGGTTCTGTGGCGACACCGGCGCGTCGGTTCGCTTAAGAATCCGCCGCAGCCCGATATAGATCAGATATCCAGCACCCGCATATTTGACCAGCGCGAACGCCAACGCCGAGGAAGCCAGCAGCGCTGATAACCCGAGCGTCGATGCCAGCACGTGCACCAGCGTTCCGGTTGTAATGCCAAAAACTGACGCCAGGCCGGCAATGCGGCCCTGCTCCACGCTGCGCGCGACGATATAGAGAACGGCCGGACCGGGAGTCAGCAGCAGCAGAGTCGCCGCCACGGCAAACACCTCAATCGACGCAGCGCTTGGAATGACGATGTCCATCAAGGAAGCTCCGTATGAGTACCGCTATACTTTAGCCGAAGCTCATCGTTCTCTCCGACCCATTAACACTGGCGAGTGTTAGGGAACGAATTGAATTTCCTGGCTATTGGGAATATCGCTCGAGACCTTCGCCGCACTGATGAGTTCGTTCAAGAGCGATAGTGCCTGAAGGCTGTGGTTTCGTGGGGCTGCCGGGTCGCGCTCCTCGTCGGTGTGGATCGCGAAACGCGTACCGCGGTAAGCGACCTGGGTAAATCCCGGTTGTGAATCGCTTGAAAGTTGAAATAGCGTGTGCGATACGGTAGCGCCATTCGGGTCGGTATCGGTCCACTGGGCCGCCGCGGTATTCCGGGCGCGCAGCAACGCGCCCAAATAACCGATCACTTCGGCGATCGAGCGCCATTCGACGTGACTGTACGTACCCGAGTCCTGGGCATTGTCCTCTTCGGTGTACGCCGGCAATACCAGCTCGTGTTGCCCACAGGCCCCCTTGGGCAGGACCGCGGCCACGCGGTCGACCTTGAGGTTGGCAGCAAGCGAGCCGTTCTGTGGCGAGCGGGGGCCCGTATTTGCGTTCGCTCCGGCGCCTGTCGCGGCGCTGGTGTTCGATTGCGAAATCTCGCCAGTTTTGCCCGCGCCCCCTTTGGCCGCGGCCTTAAGTGCCAGTGCGTAGTTGCTCAGCGCCACCTCTTCCTCCCGCTCTTCGCCCAACGGGGCGGAAGGTGAAGCAAGGCCGTCTGTAGTGAGCTTGGACTGACTCACGCACAGCACTACCTGCTGTGGGTATTCGCGATACAGCTGCAGCCGGAGCGAGCCGTCAGGGGTTCGCGGAGCGGCATTACCGACGTAGAACGATCCACCTCCCAACGGCATCAAATACTCGTAAGCCCCCAGAAGCGCCGCGTTAGCCGCGTTCGGAACATCGGTTCTCTCAATGCGACTCGAGGGCACGGCCTTGGTGCTCCCCTCCGAGGTGGTGCTGACGGAGGTCACGGTCGACGGATCCAGAGGCGGTCCCAGCGGCTCGAGCACCGTGAGCGCCCGCATGCTGATGCCCGGGAACCAGGAATGGATCTTGGCGGAGAACGCCGCCATCGCTATGGGTGAATTCGGGTCGTTGAGGTATTCGTGATAACCATTGGCGTCCTTGAGATTGATGGACTTGATGAACAGGCGCAGCAGAAATTCCCGATCCAGCCCCGTGCTCCATTTGCTCACGACATACACAGGCGAGATCGGCTGGATAATACCGAGAGTAAAGCCTTGCGTATTCAGTGAAGCCATACTCCACGTCGGCGAGGAACTCGCCTGAATGCCAGGCGTGATGCTCGCGTTGAAATTTGTCCCCGATGCGGTCTTGTAGCCCGTCGTTGCTGCCAACGAACCCTGCATCGATACCGCTCCGTTGATCGTGCTCAGCGCAAGAAGATTAATGGGCGCCTCGTCCCGTGCCCGCAGAATCGTGTAGATCAGCATCTGATCGTTGTAGTTGGCAACTCCAGCGTTGTAATCCAGTGCATCACGTTGGATCGAGGTTGCCATCGAGCATGCACACAGCGCCAACACCAAGGCCGCCACGACCACTAAACGCACTCTCGATTGAATCTTCATGATCCTTCCCTACTGGTTGAGCCAATCCCATGACCTGTGCGCCTAAACGCCACCGTCTGCAATGGCGGTAGCACTCCCACGCACTCGTCCAAATTCTATCGCGATGCATCTTTTGTCCTCCGGCGCGGCATTGGCACATGCAGAGCAAGACTGCCCCTCACCATCCAGAAAATCTCGGCCAATTCGCGCTAACTCGCCCCGACTCGTCCAACACGTGATAGCACTCGAAATGATCAGCCATCGCGCAAGCATGATTCGGCAGAATGCGCACGAGAGTTCCCACGCCAAGTTCAGGAAGCGCCGAGTCCGAGCCCTCTCGTATCGCCAAGATGCCGTGTTCCTGGTTCACGCTGCGCACAACGAGATCGCCATACGCTCTGCCCGCGACATCGCACACTAGGCCATAGCCTTGATCCACGGACTGTCGCGCCGTTCCGCGATCTTGACTGAGTGCCGTCCATCCCGCGTCGACCACGATCCAACCCTTTTCGCGCTGATGTCCGATTACCGTGGATAGCACGCTCAGGGCTATATCATCGATTGCGCATACCCCTACGCCGTGCATGACCAGATCAAAGAACACGAATACACCCGCGCGCACTTCCGTGACGCCGCGCAAGTCCTGAGCAAAATGCGCCGTCGGTGTGGAGCCCACGCTGACCACCGGGCACGGCAATCCCGCGGCGCGCAATTGCTCTGCGCACAGCACCGCACTCGCGCGCTCTTGCTCCGCCATGTGCCGAAGAAAAATTGCACCCGCTTGATCGTAAGAGGCGCCGGCATGAGTCATCACACCTCGCAGTTCCGCACCGCCCTCATGTAACCTGCGTCCAACCTCGATGAGCGCTGCATCGCCGGGTCTAATGCCACTTCGATGCCCATCGGAATCGATTTCGATCAACACCGGAATGCGCTGCCGGACGTTGCAGGCTGCCACAACGGCCTCAGCTTGCTCGAGACTGTCTAAGATGATGCACAAATCCACGCCGCCTCGACGCAACGCCGCCACGCGCGAGAGCTTGCTGGGCGCGATGCCCACGGCATAAAGGATATCGCGCACGCCGCCAGCGGCGAATTGCTCCGCCTCCTTCAGCGTCGAGACGGTGCAGGGACCGCTCGCCGTGGGCATGAGCAACCGCGCGATATCGATGCTCTTCGCAGTTTTCAGATGTGGCCGAAACCCAACGCCGAGTGCGCGCAAGCCCTGCTTAAGTCTTGAAATATTGCGTTCCATGCGATGTCTTTCCAGCAGCAAGCACGGCGTCGCCAACGCTTCAATCCCTTCACTCGATTTGCTCACGCTGACTCCAGAAACGAAAATGAACCGCCCCTGTATCGGCGCTGGATCGAGTGGCTTGACCTATACCTGCCGCACAGCGAGTACGATCTTTCCTATGCCGCCTCTCTCCGCCAATGCCTGCGCCTCGCCCGCATCGCGAAGAGGCATCCGGCGACCGATTGGCAATACGAATTTCCCGTCGCGGACGTCATCGGCAAACTCGCGGACTTTCGAGGCATCGGGACGACCGAACACCCGGGTGACAGTGACCGTCGGATTCAGCTTGGATGTCTGGTCTGGGAACACCGAGGCATAGCCGAAATTTCCACCATTCTTCACTCTTGCGAATAGCTTCGCGGCCGTTTCGCCCCCAACCGTATCGGCGACGCCGTCCACCATCGCAAGCCCCGCAATCGCGGAATCATCGTCAATGGCTACCGCATCGGAGACACCCAGCGTCCGCGCTTCCGCCAGCTGCCGGGCGCGGACGCCGGCAATTACGTTGACGCCGAGTTTCTTGGCGGAGTGCACGGCGGCCCGCCCGACGCTTCCGAGCGCCCCGGTCACGAGAAGCGTCTGGCCACGTTGCGCCCGCGCCGCCACCCGCACGAGCTGATCACCCGTCAACGTTACCAGCGGTATGGCTGCGGAATCGACCAGGTCCAACCCGTCAGGAAGATGGGTGAGAATGGAGCCTTCGACCGCGACGAACTCAGCGTAGGTCTCCGTGGCCAGTGCCAAAACGCGATCACCCGGCTTGAAGGTGCGAATGTTGCGCCCCACCGCCCGGACCACCCCGCTCACGTCTCTGCCGAGAATCGCCGGCAGCTTTAGCGGAAAATCCTTTTGCCGCGCGCCCGATCGTACTTTCCAATCAATGGGGTTCACGCTGGTCGCTGCGTTTTCCACGAGCACCGCGTCGTCGCTCACCGCCGGCTCGGGAACATTGTCCTCATATTTAAGATTTTCAGGACCACCGTATTCGTACAATCGAACTGCTTTCACTTCACCCTCCAAATCCGAGTAGCGCCTTGGGTGCCGCGCAAGCGCGGAATTGATTCAGTCTACAGAGAGAGTCCAACGCCGGCTAACTGGCGATAATTCCAGGGGTACCGCCCTCGGGCACCCCGCGCAGGTTCGAGGTTAAAGCGACGGAATGCTGTGAGCGGACGCTTACGACCAGCAGCGCCAATCTCTGGCTGATCACGAATGACATTAGGCGCACCCTTTGTGTTCACACCGTCAGCGAGGCCATTGCTATGAGTTCTGAACGCCCTGAGGAATTCTCCGAGCTGCCGCTCAGAGGCCGGCAAACGTCCGACGATACGCGCCATGAAGCCACAGTTTTGGTGCGTGGTGAGACCATTCGCGATCAGGAGCCAAAGTCACCGCCCAACGATAAGGAGAAGTCTCCGCGCAAGGAGGTCTCGGAGACCAAGAGCAGAATGCAGAGTCGTCTACCCGCCCTCGATGATGATTCTGAAGTCGGAGTTCAGAAACAACTCATTGTCATCAGAGATGGCAAAGCGGACCTCGCATTTACGGGAAAACTGCTCGCTTCCGCAGCGCCACCTTCGGCACCCAAGGGGCAGTGGCAGGAGTATCGTATTTTTGAGACGGATGGCGGAAAGCATGTGTTTTCAAAAATGACCCGGAGCGTTTTCGCGGAAGAGCCGGATACTCACGAGGCCGAAGTATTTGACCCTTCTCCATCTTCGGTGCCGTCACAGCTGATAAGAAGTGCGCGCGAGCTCGCCCGCTCGCGCCCCCTGACGTGGATGGATGCCGCGGTCGCTTTCTTTGGATATGACCCACTTGCCAAGACTCTTTATCGAAAGCTCAGTGGTCAATTCGAGGAACATATAAGTTAGGAGATTCTTGCGCCGAGGGTGGTATTGTATGCTACAGTCCGTAACATTATGCGCAGTAGCACTCACCCGATGCCGCGGGCAACCGCCAGAGTGGGCATGGCGTTTTGCCTGGTCGGACTGGGCGCCATCTCAATGCAATGTAAATCCGAGGAGGCGGCGCATTTGCCCGATACGCCGTCAGGTAGGTTGGTCGGCGACTGGATAAATGCCTGCCAGGCAAAAGACAGCGCGCGGTTGACGGCATGGTTCACCGCGAATCTCTCGGACAAGGCCGCTAAGCAGGTGCCCGCACAGTTTCGTGCCATGCAGGATCTTGGTCTTTGCGAGGCCAACGGCGGCTTTCGCTTGGCGGGGATCACAAAAGATGAGGCCGGCACAATCTCAGTCCTGCTGGTCGGCCTGAAATCCGACGTCTGGTTCGAGCAGAGCCTCGTGGTCAACGGTGCGGGCCAACTGGATCGAGCCAGACTAAATCCTACTGCTCCTGCAGAGTCAGCGTTGCCGAAGCATTTGAGCGATGACGCTGTCGCACATGAAGTGAGCAGTGCGGTTGCGAAGCTGTCGGGCATGGGGCTGTTCTCGGGTATCGTCACCGTGGCGCGTGGCAGAAAAATAATCGCCAGTGCCACTGCGGGATATGCCGACCTCGCAAAGAAAACGCCATTCACTGTCACAACGCAGTTTACGCTCGGCTCGATGGGAAAAATGTTCACGGCCGCTGCGATCGGCCAGCTAGTCGACCAAGGGAAGATGTCTTTCGACGATAGAGTGGGCAAATTCTTCCCGGGTTACCCCAATCAGACGGTTCGCGACAAGGTGACGGTGGGAATGCTCCTGTCTCACACCGCCGGCCTTGGCGACTTCCTCTTCAAGCGAACGCCGGACATGATGAAGAATGGTGTCAAGCGCGCTACGGAGTTCATGCCTCTTTACGACACGGAGGAACCCCAATTCGCGCCCGGAACCAATTGGGCCTATAGCAACGCGGGGCTCGCGCTCGCCGGTGCAATCTTGGAGAAAGTGTCTGGCGAAGACTATCCGGACTATCTACGCAGGCACATCTTTGCCGTCGCGGGGATGACGAACAGCGATCCCAACAATATTCCCCACACGAACGCAAGAATGGTTACGCCGTATACAAAAATGTCCGAACGTGGTCCATCGCCCGATTGGCATGAGGCCGAACATGACATCGGCAGTCCAGCTGGCGGTGCGATTTCAACCGCTGACGATCTAGTGCGCTTCGCCGATGCATTGCGTAACGGAAAATTGGTGAGCAACGCGACGTTTGAGGAGATGAGCAAGCCGCACGGAAGTGCGCTTACCGCAAAATATGGCTACGCAATGGAGATCAGTGAGTTATACGGCCGTACCGTCGTCGGTCACGGCGGCGGATTCCCGGGCGTAAGCACGCGACTGTATCTCGTGCTGGGTTCGCCGTACACGGTGGTGGCATTGGCAAACATGGATCCACCGGCGGCCGAGTACGCTGGCTCGAAGGTGGTCGCGATCATGGCGGAAAAAGCGAAGTCGGGCAAATAGCGAAAGGTGCGTTGTACGGCAAACCATCGATGACGCCGCTGCGGAAATCGAGACAGTCAGGCTTTCCTTGCCTCCACATAAATTGATTCGTCTTTCCTTTCACATAAATCCAGCGGCTCGGAATTGGTTATTCGGGTATGCCCGACTTCCACAGACTGCACGTCCGTGAATCCACAGCAGTATTGACAGACGCTCGGACATGCTTCGCGGCCTCGGTATACACATATAGGCAGACTCGATAAATGAATCTGCGTCGCCATCGTCGACGTACTTTTGGACTAGTGCCTTAATATCTGGAACGGCCAGCCTGATAATGCCGTCTGGTGTCAGAACCCTGCGCGCCTCATCCAGAAAGCGCTTGGCTTCAACACGGTCGAGATGTTCGAGCATATGAGAACTGTAAAGGACCTCAACCGAATTATCCGCAAGTGGAATTCTCTTCGCGGCGTTAGCCCAACCAATTTCATTGGTCTGACAGAATTTTATCCGCGCCCATTGAGCGCTATTGATGAGCCTGGTTTTGCGAAGAATTTTACAAAGAGCAGGATAGGACGACAGTCTGATGCTCATCGAGTTGTCAAAGTTAAGCCAGCCGATGGTGGGCGTCTCGCCGCAACCAATGTTTGCCCGCTTCATTTCACGACCCACGCTCGCCCCTGGCAACGCTAGGGCTGCGGCTGCACAATTCCACTCGGCGGGTAGGCTGGAAGCGGCGGCGGTGGCGGCGGCAGTCCAGCCGGTTTGCCGGCAATCGCCTTGAGCATCAGATCGACTGCTGCCTCCAGTTGCGCATCGTGGCCCGCGAGCAAATCGGCTGGCAGGTTCTCGATGTCGAGATCGGGCTCGACTCCACGGTTCTCGACTGCCCACTGACGATCGAGCGTGTAGAGCGCGTCCTCGGGAATCGTGATGTATCCGCCGTCCATTAATTGCCAGTTGCCGCGGATTCCGCGTACGCCGCCCCAGGAGCGCGTGCCGACCAGTTTGCCGAGACCATAAAGACGGAACAGATACGGGAAAATATCGCCGTCGGAGGCCGACCAATGATTGAGCAGCGCCACCTTGGGGCCGTTCAAGACCTCCAGCGGCTCGGTCGAGATCCCGGACTCGCGATTGGTTCCGAGCGACACGAGCATGCGCCGCAAGCGCTCAAGAGCGAAGGGGGCGATGAATCCCCCTCCATTCCACCGGTCGTCCATAATCAAGGCTTGTTTTCCGAGCTGCGCATAGAATTGGCGCACGAACTGCTGCAGTCCCAGTTGTTCCATATCCGACATGTATACATAGCCGACGCGGCCCCCGGACAGCTTGTCGACGACAGCGCGATTGTGCGCGATCCAGGCAGACTCACGCAGACTCAGCTCCGTCGTAACGGGCGTGACGATGATGTGACGAGGCGCGCCGCCGGGGTTATCGGCAATGGCGAGATCCACGGTCGTGTCGGCATCTGCAAGTTGCAGGAGACTGTCCGGATCGGTCGGCGCCCGGAGTTCGGCGCCGTTGATCGCCAGCAGATAATTCCCAGCCTTCACATTGAGACCGGGCTGAGCCAGCGGGCTGCGGTAATCGGTGCGCGTGTTGTCGCCCGGATAAATCGTCGCGAAGCGGTAGCGGCCAGAGGCGGCGTCGAGCGCCCAATCCACTCCCAGCAAGGCACTGTGCGCCGGCGGCGTGGTGTCGCCGTCGTCGCCGCCGCCGACATAGGTGTGGGAGTTGCTGATTTCGCCCAGCATCTGCCCGATCAAGTAGTTGAGATCTTCTCGCGAGCCGGCGAGCGGCAGGAGCTTGCGGTAACTGTCGTGCACTCCTTTCCAGTCCTCGCCGTTCATGAGCGGCGAGTAGAACAAGTCCCGCTCAAGCCGCCATGCATTTTCGAACATCTCCGCCCATTCCAAGGCGGGGTCCACTTGTTCGCGCAAGTGATCGAGCTTCAGCTGCTTTTTGGTCTCCGCGTCCTTGGCGGCGTCTGCCTTGGTGGCGAGCACGGTGTAATCCTTGTCGTGCTTGATCAGCACACGCGACCCGTCGAGCGACAATGAATAGCTGTCCACGTCCTCGGTGATCAGCGAGGATTTGCGCATTTTAAGATCGAAGAAGCGCAACGCCGTCTTCTCTCCGCTGAGTGTTCCCTCGATGAGCCCCAGCGGCTGCGTCAGATAGTAAATGCGATCTTTGCGCACGTCGAATTGGTTGACGTTTGCCGCATCGATCGGCAGCGCCACCGCCCGCGCCATCAGGCCATCGAGATCGATCCGGATCGGCTTGATCGGACCGACGGGTTGGGGCGGCGCTTCCTTATCGGCCTTCTTGTCATCGTCACTTTCGGACTTGTTGGCTTTCCCGTGCTTCGCGTCATCCTCCCGCACCGACGGACCGTCCTCAGGGGGGCTGCTCGCCTCGTCGGACATTGGCGCGACCGGAGAGGCCGTGTCCCGCGCCAGCGGTATCGCGTAGATTCCCGTCGACTTCAAAATGGCGAAATCGAACTCAATGTCCGATCCGACGGGATTCTCGTGGCGGCTCGATGTGAAATACAGATACTTTCCGTCGGGCGACCACGCGGGATTCGAATCGATCCCGCTGCCGTCTCCTAGACGGGTCAATTTTTCCGTCGCCAATTCGTATAGCACGAGGTCGCGCCGCCGGCCCACCGCGGACAGGCTGAAGGCGAGCCAGCGCCCATCTGGCGAGAATACCTGGTCGTGGATTTCGGAGAGTTTGTCCTGCGCCACTTGTTTCGGCTTTCCGGCATTGGTGCCGACGATCCAGAGCCGGTGGGCGCCATCCGAGAATGTCAGCGTTTTTCCATCCGGTGAGAATAATGGTCCATAAAAATAGCCTTCCGCAAAAGACGTCAGGATCTTTTCCGGTCCCCCTTCCGCAGAGCGCACGGCAATTTGTTGTGCGCCACCGGCATCGGTGGTGTAGGCAATGGTCCGGCCGTCGGGCGACCACGCCGGATGGTCTTCGTCCACGCCTTGTGTGCTGGTCAGATTGCGCGTCGCGCCATATTCGCTCGGTACGCTGAATAGATCGCCGCGTGCCGAAAACAAAGTCCGTTTACCGTTCGGCGCCAGCGCGAAGTCCACCTGGCCGGCCGGATCAACCGAGCGTATTGCGTCTTTAACGTCGGCCACATGGGCGCGTGTGCGTAGGGCGTCGTCCGGTATGCTAAGCGGAACCTCCTCGACGTGCTCGCCGGGCAAATCCAGTCGATAGAGTTTGCCTCCCTGCTGGAAAGCGATTGCATCGCCGCCCAATGCGGGAAAATCGATATCGTAGTCTGTGAAGTGCGTGACCTCCCGCGTCTGCTTGGTGTCCGTATCCATGACCCAGATGTTGGCTCGACGGTGCGCGTCCTGATCCGAGAGATAATAGATCCGATTTCCGTACCACATCGGCGAGGTGTTCGTGCCGGACCAGTTCGTCAGCTGCTTAAGCTCACGTGTCTTGAAATCGTAAGTGAACAACTGCTGCGCGAGGCCGCCGTTGTAGCGCTTCCAGGTTCGGAAGTTTCGAAAGATGCGGTTATAAACGATGCTGTGCCCGTCGGGCCCAAAAGTCGCCAAGCCGACTGCGCTATCGATTTCCAAGGGTGTCGGCGCTCCGCCCGCGACAGGAACTTGATAAAGATTTTGGATCCAACCGTTCCATTGATCTCGCTTGGACAGATAGACGACGCTGCGGGAGTCCGCTGTCCAGGTAACCACCATGTTGTCAGGCCCATGGCGACCGCCGGTGCCTGCTTCCGTCGCTGGGTGGAACGTCAGGCGCCGCGCGGCGCCGCCCGCGGCAGGAATCACCCAAATGTCCGTGCCTGCTTTGCCCGCCTCGGTATAGGCGATCCACTTGCCGTCCGGCGAGACCCGCGGGAACATGTCCTGGCCCGGCGCGCTGGTCAGCCGCACGGCGGTGCCGCCGGCTTTCGGCACCGACCATACATTGCCGTCTGCGACGAATACGATCCTGTCGCCGAAGGGCTGTGGAAATCGCGGCAGCGCGGCACGCGCGGCCATCAGCGGCGCCATCACCAGAAGAATAGACGGCAACAAACGGTTGATGATCATCGAGGGCCTCTGCGCGGGGTTAGCGCCGGTCTTTGCCCGGCATTGTTGTTTCAAGTCAGCCTAAGAAAGCTCGGCCGCCAGGGAGATATAGCCGTATTGCGCCGATAATTCGAGGTTTTCCGCCCTGAATATCCCGGGCCGACCTTTTGCACCCATCAATCCTAACGGTTCCAAACCACGCCCGGCAAGCGCAAGCCGTTTTGCGGCTAATGCGTACGCATGGAATAGGAGAGCAACCAGCCGTTCTTAACCGGCTGAAACTGCAGCGCGGCGGCGTGGTCTTTCGCCTCTTGTCGATTCAAAACAAATCGCGCGGTCGCAATTCCGAGCGCTGCACCAGCAACGCTGTCCGATAGCCAATGCACGTTCTCACTGACTCGAACATAGCCTGTGGCACCGGCCACTCCGTAGCCGATGATGCGACGAATCCAGCGGTACTCATCATTGCCAGATTCAGCAAATACCGTCCCGACCGCAAAGGCGACCGTAGTGTGGAGCGACGGGAATGAGTCGCCCCGTTTTCCCCATTCGTTCGGGGAGGTAGTCTCGTCGGGGCGCTCTCGACCGGCTGCATACCCCATCACTTCTGCGGTGGCTCCGCTGAATGCGCCCGCTTCAAGTAAAGACCAAGCCTCCCGATAGCCATCATGATCATCGAAGAACGCAGCAGCGAGCCCAGTGCCCGCGATCAGTGCAACCGTTGGTGCGGCATCGCGCAGACTATTCTTGTCCTCGCCTCCGTTCAAAATGGCCTTCGAACCCGTCGCGAAATGGTCACGAACTCTTTCATCAAACGAGTGAGCGGCACCAATAGCGGCCAGGGCGCCGCCGAAATACAGCCAATCTTCCTGGTCCCACCTCAAGGGCGAGGTGAAATAAAGCTTGGCGTCCTCGAGCGTTGTATCAAGAAGAGAGTCCGCGGTATGGCCGACGGCGGGGAATATTCCGGCGACAGCCCATCCCAATATCAGCCACTTCATCCTCATGGTGGTCTTGACCGTCCTGCCGTAATGAGGTTGACACATTGGCTGCCGCGCGCCGGCGAAACACAGGGAATTCATTCGTAATTCGAGCTCCTCCAAGTCAGCTTTGCACTACTTTGCAGTGCCAAGTTGTATAACGTCAATGCTGCATCGCCCAGCGGCTTGCCTTTGGCCTTCGATGTACTATACTTTGCGTTGCAAAGTCTATAGTCCATCAAGCCGAGTGAATTGATCCACCCTCGAGTGTCGGGAGTGCAAAATGGCCGCACAAGCCGAACGCTCGCTGCATTTTTTGACCCACGCATGGGCCCGCGAGCGGATGCTCACCGCTCTCTATGCAGGCATCGCGCTAGCCGCTGTTGTAATCGGAGTTCTGGGTCTAATCGGCGCTTCGTGGCCGAGGCAAATGCTCGAGTCCTGGATCAATATCCACGCGCTGTTTGCATTGCTGCTTTGCGGCTTGGTGTTTTCCCGCTGCTGGTGGCGCGTGAAGCACTCGCCGCGGATGCTACCCGGCGACATTCGGGAATTATCCCGTCACCTCTCACGCATCGTCTACTTGCTGCTCTATTCTGTCGTCGGCGTAAGTCAACTCATCAGTCTCCTCGACAGCTTTTGGCACGTCGGCGCAGCCGGCTTCAATCTGTTTGACCAGCGTTTTCGCGGCCCCGATTATGCGGGGTTTAACCCCAAAGATGATTTCCAGCTGTTTTTGGCCACGGGTTTATCTGTGCTCATCATTGTTCGTGTCGTGGCGTTCAGGCTGTGGCTGCGCTCTGTCGAGCGTGCCGCACTGCCGAAAGAGACCAGCGGAATTAACGCGAATCGAGCCTCGAAGTGAATGATATCGAGGCGCGACCTTCTTAAGCTTTCCTCCTTCGCGGCCCTCGCGTCACCGGTACCCGGGCTCGTACGCGGTCTGGGCGCGCCCGATTATAAAATCGACATCGCACCAACCACGCTGGATCTCACACCGCGCCACCGATTGAAGACCACCGCCTATAACGGCCACGCGCCCGGTCCCTTGTTGCGCTTGAAGGAAAACCAGCCGGTCACGATCGAGGTGGCTAACCATACCGACCGACCGGAAGTGGTCCATTGGCACGGCCTCCTTAATGCTTCGAACGTCGACGGGGCCATGGAAGAGGGAACCCCGCCGATCCTGACGAACTCCACCGCTCTTTATACGTTTACGCCACGTCCCTCGGGATTTCGGTGGTATCACACGCACACGATGGCGATGAACGATCTCACCCGCGCGCAGTACAGCGGGCAGCACGGCTTTCTGATGGTCGAGCCGCGCGACGATCCCGCGCGCTACGATCAGGAATTCTTTCTTGCCCTGCATGACTGGGCGGGATACTTGCTCGCCAGTGATGACGGTGCGATGAACCCGGGCTACGCGGTCGCCACGATCAATGGCAAGGCGATGGGGTTTGGCGAGCCGCTCAGGGTCAAGCAGGGCCAACGTATCCTGTTGCACATCCTGAATTCGAGCCCTACCGAAGTCCACTGGATTGCGCTCGCCGGCCACTCCTTTCGTGTCGTGGCACTCGATGGTAACCCCGTGCCCACCCCTCGGTCGGTTCCCATGCTGCGGCTCGCGCCCGCCGAACGCGTCTGCGCCGTGGTGGAGATGATCAATCCCGGCGTTTGGGTGCTCGGCGAGGTTCGTAAACACGTCCAGGCGCTCGGCATGGCGGTGGTGGTCGAATATGAAAACAATTCGGGTCCCGCGCAGTGGCAGCAGCCGTCGGAGTTGATTTGGAACTATGAACAGTTCGCAGCGTCGCAGCCCGCCGACTCGTTGAGCGAATCCCCGATCGTGGTTCCACTGGTGTTGGAGTCGAAATTCCGCGGCCACGGCGCCATGGAGGCTTGGACAATCAATGGCAATTCCTACCCCAATGCAAGAGTCGCACCGCTCATCCAGGGCCGGCGCTACCGTCTACAGTTCATCAATAACAGCCTCGATGACCATCCACTGCATCTGCACCGCCATAGTTTCGAGCTGCGCAGTCTCGGAACACCCCTGGCCGCCGCGCCGGAAGCACCGCGGAAGGATATTCGGGGCATCATCAAGGATGTGCTGCTGGTCGACTCGCAGACCCGTGCGGAGGTCGAATTCACGGCCGATAATCCCGGAGCCACGCTCTTTCACTGTCATCAGCAAAACCATATGGACTTGGGCTTTATGATGCTGCTCGACTATGCCTAGTCGAAGTCGACTGACCAATACGTGGCGCCGGCGGCTAATCGTGCTCCTCGCGCTCGCGTGCCTGCCGCTCCTCGCGCATGCGCAGGCCAATTACGAAATCCAGGTCTACGGTGCCGAGACCGTCGCTCCACAGACTTTGATGGTCGAGCTGCATTCCAACTTTACGGTGGAAGGCCAGCAATCAATCGTCGATGGGGTCTATCCGACGCGCCATCAGGAACATGAGACGGTTGAACTCACCGAGGGTCTCAACGACTGGTCAGAGGTCGGCTTCTACATCTTTACCAGCGAGCAAGACGGCCACGGTGTGCAGTGGGTGGGGGATCACATTCGCCCGCGCGTGCGCGTACCGGATTCCTGGGGATGGCCGGTGGGCGTGAGCCTCTCGACCGAGATCGGCTTCCAGCGTTCCGCATTCTCGACCGACACATGGACCTGGGAGATACGCCCGATCATCGATAAAAGCATCGGACGCTGGTATTTCGCCGTCAATCCCGCGCTCGAGCGCACCTTGCATGGCCCGGACGTCAACCAAGGTCTTGGGTTCGCGCCTAGCGCCAAGATCAGCTACGACTTCACGCGGGTCGTGAGCGGAGGCATCGAGTGGTATGCGGACTATGGCGCCATCGGCAACATTTCTCCGGTGCACAAGCAGCAGCAACAGCTCTTCCTCGTCACCGACCTCAACGTGTCTCCGGTGTGGGAGATCAATATAGGCGTGGGCGTTGGGGCCACCTCGGCCACCGACCACCTGATCGTGAAGGCCATCCTCGGCCGCCGCTTCGATTGGGGCCGTCACTCCCTGATTGACTAGCAGCTCCACAGGCAGTGTGCCGGCCCTGGCGCCGATCGCGGGCCCGGGCGGGACTTGCGCATCGCGATGCACCGCTGGATACTTTGCTAGACAAAGTCTGGAGCCGTGATTGCCCAGTGATTCCGCGAAAATAAAGGCCACTGATAAGCCCACCGGCGGCGACGCGCTCAATAGCGCGAATCCCAGGTCGCGCAGGATACGTCCGACTTACTTGATTGGACCCGTATTCGTCCTGGCCGCTCTGATAATACCGAGCGCTATCGCACTTTTTGACGTTACTCCGCTCAGCCATCGGATAAATGGACAAGCGGATCCAATCCACAGAGACTTCTTTGTCCTACAACACACGCTGCTGATCGCTGGGCTATCCGTGGGCGTGGTGAGTTGCGCACTTGCAACGTATCAATGGTCCGTGCCCCGGCGCCTGCTGCATCTATTTCTTTTCTGTATTCTGTTGGAACTCTTTTATCGGTTTGCCTATGGTGGTGGGGTCACCTCAGGGGTACTGCTTTCAGTGCCCGAAACGAGCGGAGGAGAGACTGGCGAGTTGCTCGCCGGTCACCCAATCCTGACAACCAGCCTCATTCTGGTGGCGTTGCTGGCGATTTATGCCCTGATAGTGTCTTGGCGGGCGCCTCTGGGATTTTCCCTGAAGCTCTGCGCCGGGGTGGGCGCCGCCTCGATCGCTATGATTTTTGCATCCCTTGCCATCGGCAAATACCAATTCGGCGACACCCGGTTACTCAAGCTCGTCGTTCTCTCGGAGGTGCAAGACACCTTTCCTTTCGACATCGCTACCGCCATCGCTGCAGTCGCGAATGGTTTGATCGACACGCGTCGGCTCGCGTCGACTCGCGCGCGCTTCGAATTTCCAAACGTTTACATGATGAATGCGGCATCGCGTCGTGCCGCCGCGGAGATCTATGTGGTTGTCGTCGGAGAGACATCACGTCGCGAGAATTGGTCTCTTTTCGGATATTCGCGGGGCACCACGCCGCGCCTCGACGCCATGAGAGGTGATTTGTTTCTTTTCAATCGCGCGACCTCCAATGCGACCAATACGATCCTGAGTGTGCCCTTGGCGTTGACCCGTGCGGCCCCGGCCACGCGTAGTGTCGCCCGCTCCGAAAAATCCATCATTACACTCTTGAAACAGGCGGGCTTTGCAACCTATTGGATTTCAAATCAGGCGCGATCGGACGCGCTGGACAATCCAATTTCTCAGATTGCCCGCGAAGCAGACAATGTGTCCTTTCCCCAGGATATGCAGCCTAGCGAGCGCAGCGGTGGCTTCGATTCAAATCTTCAACTGAGGCTGAATGAGACCCTGGCTCGATTAACCGGCAATGCGAAGGCGGTTATTTTCCTTCACATGGAAGGCAGCCATTTTGGCTACAAAGAAAGATACCCCGCAAGTTTTTCGCACTTTCGAGCCGGGCAGGACGCCCCCAGAGTTCTTCCCGAAAGGGAAATGCGCCTCCTCGACGAGTACGACAATAGCGTGTACTTCACTGACTCCAATATTCGCGAAATCATTGACAGGCTGGCACTTTGCCGCTGCAAGGCAGGGTTGGTCTTCTTCTCCGATCACGGAGAGCGACTGTTTGATCATGGTTTGACAGACAGCGATTTTGGACATGGTTTTCCGACGGTCTCCCGGCAGGAAATCGAGGTTCCGTTTTTCATGTGGCTGTCGAGCGCCTACCAAGAGGCAAATCCTTTGCTGGTGGCGCGCCTCAAAGCGAACACGCATTCGGCCGTGGAATTGCACAGCGTATTTGAGACGATTGTCGATCTGACAAGTGTTCATTATGAAAGTCGCGCCGACTCATTGAGCCTGTTCTCCGCCAACTTGCGATCGCCGGGCAAGCTCGAGGTGCTCAATACGAACGAAGAGACTCTGTCGCTATCTGTGCCAGCCGGTGAGGGCTTAGAATGACGCCAAGGCGCTTTACAAAGTTGAAGGGCCGGCAACTCAATTAAGTCACCACCCAAAGAGCAGTCAGCGTGAAGCAAGCATTACCCGATTCGTGTTTGGACCAACTGTTCCGCAACGCGCGCACTTACAACGGCTGGACTGACCGTGCCGTTGATGACAAATTACTCAACCAACTGTACGAGCTGCTGAAGCTCGGGCCCACATCCGCGAACTCATCCCCGGCGAGGTTCATTTGGATTCGCAGCAGCGAAGGCAAAGCGAAGCTCTCGAACTTATCGTCTGCGAACAACAAACCGAAAATTCTGGCGGCGCCTTGCACTGTCATCGTCGGCTATGACTTGGATTTCGCGGATTGGCTGCCTAAGCTCTTCCCGGCGCGTGGCGAGATGTTGAAGACGACGTACAAGGAGCCGGGGCTGGCCGAGGTCACAGGATTTCGCAATAGCTCCTTACAGGGCGCCTATCTGATACTCGCGGCGCGCGCTCTCGGATTGGATTGCGGCCCCATGTCCGGATTCGACAACGCTGGAGTCGACCGCGAGTTCTTTTTCGGCACCAACATCAAATCCAATTTCATTTGCAGCTTAGGCTATGGCGATCCCGCCTCCGTGTTCCCGCGCAATCCGCGGCTCAGTTTCGAGGAGGCGGGACGGTTCGCGTGAGTGCTCTGCGCAACCATGGAGCCATGCTTTCAAACACGCCATCACGGCGCACCAAGGCGTGAAACAAAGCTGCGCCAAAATGGGCGATGAACGTGGCAAACAGCAAGAAAGCAAGAACAGTGTGGAGTTGGCGCAGCGCCGAGTACAAAGAGAGGTTGTACGGCAGTATCGGTGGCAATTGCAGGGCGCCAAATACGACGATTGGGTAGCGAGCCGCCGAGAGCATTCCCCAACCAACCAGCGGCAACAGAGCCATTAAGATGTAAAGCAATGCGTGACTGCCTCTGGCCCCGAGTCTCTCCAAGCTCGACATCGTAGCGGGAAGCCGCGGCGGCGGATTGACCAGGCGGTTCACAAAACGGATTACGACCAGAATGAGAATCGCGATGCCGAGCGGCCTATGAATCGACACTAGCACTCGGTAGCGTATCGATACCGAAGCAGCCATCCCGATTCCAAGGAACAGCATCGCGACAACCATCACAGCCATGAGCCAGTGGAGCAGCCGGGAAAAAGTAGAAAATCGCGCCGACTCGAGGATCACGGGGCCGCACTCCTTTGGACGGCGCGTGGGTTGACCGCGCTCGGCGGCTTCTCGTGCACGTGTCCCGCACGCAGCGTGAATGAGCGGGCATAAACGGCTGATCTCGCGCTCAACAGTGGATCATCCGAGGGCTCGATGCCATTTGGAAGCACGAGGGGGTCAAAATTGATTCCCGTGCAGTTAGATCCGTCTTCGCTCGCCACCCGATCTATTGTGACTGTGCCGGCATCGATTTGCGGACGCCCGTCGGGCCACGGAATGGTGGCATCATTGGTCGGATCACCCGGCTCCCCAAGCGTGATCATCAGACGCCACTGCAGGGGATGTTGATTGATCTGCGCGATGAGCGCGTCAAACAAATAGTTCTCATCCGCGGGAGTCGACTGTGGCATCGCTTCCGCCGGCAACGATGCCAGCGGCAGAAACGACCAACGAACGGGCACCGAGGCGCCGGCGGCGTTGACGAAGCGAAACGCATTGAGGCCGTTGAAAGTCGAGTCGAAAAACCCGGAAGAGACCATGCGTTTTGCAATGATGCTCAGCGCTTTGGCCGTTTCGGGATGTGCGGCGAGAAATGCCGTCATCTTCGCAGGATCGGGCTTACCGGTCTTCGGGTCGGGCGCTGTGGCGAGCAGCTGATCGTAAAAGCCGCGCGCCGAGTTAACGGCAAAGACGGGGATATTGAGCGTCCCGGTACGCCACTCTTGCGCGCCAGGCGGGAGAAACTGCAGTGCCAGCGCACGCACTGCAGCGGGCTTATCGACCTGAAACGGCATGCCGCCGGCGAGGGAGAATCGGCCGACCACGGGTAATTTCCCGGCCTGAAACACCGCCGCCTTCGACACGGCGACAGCCTCCCCCGTGCTGTCGAACCATCCGCTGGCGCACACGCCTTTGGCATGATTGAGGCGAAAGCCCGGGTGAGGTCCGTTCACTTGCACAAAAGCCGCCGCCAGCCGATCCTGCGTCAGGCGCTGCGGCGACCACCAGCCTGCGACGTAGCCAAATACGATGATCGTGCAGATGAGCGCACAGCCGATCAAAGCCAAGCGTACGGCGAGATTGCTGATTTCTGTGGCCCTAGTCATTAATCCCCGTAACGCCCCTTCCAGCCCGGCGCTTCCGGGAGGGACTTCGCGCTCTCGCTCACCAGAGACTTGAGACTCTCGGCATCCGCCACGGTCACGGTGTTCGGCGCGGCGGGACCGGCCGACGGCGCTGAGGCTTTCAACGCGCGGTTGGCCGCCTCCGACGAGAGCTTGACGATCTTCTGCGCGAGGGTCGCCGCCGCGAACGCACGTTCCGCCGCGTCGACGACCACGCCTGACTTGCGCGCGGCTTCCAGATCCTTTGACGCCTGGGCCAGGCTCGCCTCGGCTTCGGTGAGCGACTGGTCCACGTCTGCTTTGGCCGTGGCCGCGTCCTCGATTTTGACCTTGACCATGCCGGTCGTTGGCTCGCCCACCATCGAAAATACGAAGTACGCCAGGAAAATGCAGAACAGGAACAGCGCCATCGGCGAGACATACCGCGTGCGCTGACCCTCGATATAGCGCCGCGTAAGCAGGCCCGGCCGGAAGAACAGCAACGGTACCGTGTGAAATCCCTTGGCATCGAAATGCAGCACGCCGTGCAGGAATTCCTCGGACAGATGCAGCAGGGAGCGATGCAGGTGCGCCGTCTGGCCGCACCGGGAACAGTAGGCGCCGCTCCGCGCAGCGCCACAATTCAGGCAGTTCGCCTGGTTTTCGGTGTCGTGACGCGCCGGGATCGAGACGGCATCGACCTCGTGAGCCGCCAATCCGGCCGTTACCAGCGTTCCGACTTCTTCCAGGTCAGGATTCATGCCTGCGCCGCGCCTCCGATGCGCCAGATTGTACACTTGGGGTTGTCGTTGTCTTACTCATGATCCCAGGCCACATGCGATATATATCTGCGCTGCTATTCGCTCCGTCCAAGCAATGCGTTGCATTCAGTTACAAAAAGTTGCCGACCGTGCGCCGAGCCTGCCCTATAAGGTAGCCATGGAGCAGGCCCCGCACATTCTGTTCGTCGAGGACGATGCCGACATTCGCACGCTGGTAGCCGATTTCCTCACTCAGAACGGCTACCGGATGAGCGTCGCGCGGGACGGCCGCGAGCTCGATCGGACGCTCGAGGTCAGCCGAATCGACCTGGTGATACTCGACATCATGCTGCCCAAAGAGGACGGCCTTTCGCTGTGCCGCCGAATCCGAGCGACCAGCGATGTTCCCATCATCATGCTGACGGCGCGGGGCAGCGAAATCGATCGGGTGGTCGGGCTCGAAATGGGCGCCGATGATTACCTGACCAAGCCATTCAGCACACATGAACTCTTGGCACGAATCCGAGCGCTCCTGCGCCGAGCCAACCTGGCCCGCGCACCCCGTGAGCACCGCCCGGCATCGTCGCTATCTTTTTCCGGCTGGAGGCTCGATCTGGGCGCCCGTCGGCTACAATCCGCGGACGGCGCCGCCGTGCCGCTCACCACCGGAGAGTTTGAGCTTTTGGTCGCATTTTGCGAGCATCCACGGCGAATACTGACTCGGGAGCAATTGCTCGATTTAACCCGGGGTCGCGCCGCCGCCCTGTTCGACCGCAGTATCGACATCCAGGTGAGCCGTTTGCGCCGCAAGATCGAAGAGAACCCCAAAGAGCCCGCCCTCATTCAAACGGTGCGGGCTGGAGGCTACATTTTCGCGGCGGAGGTGGTGGCGACTTGATCGCTCTGCTGCGCCGGCTTTTTCCGGCCGGTTTGCGCGGTCAGGTCGCAGGCATCCTCCTGCTCGGGCTGCTTTTGTCCCAGGCGATGGCGGCCGTGCTTTACATGGTGCTCCTCCCCCATTGGCAGAAAGTGTTGCGGCCCGAGCTCGCGGTCACCAAAGTCGCCATGGTGGTTCGGCTGCTGGAGTCCGTGCCGGAGGCACAGCGCCCGCATTTTGCCGGGCTTTGGAGCGATTCGGAATTTCGCGTCGCGTATGGCGCTGCCGATACGGCGGAGGCGGCGTCTCGGCCGGCCGACCAGGCCGGCCCATCCGATCCGCCGGGAACCCCCGACCCCGCGCTGCGCGCGCAGTTGCAAGCAGCCCTGCACGGTTCCGGCGACACCGTCGAGGTGAGGTCCACGTTTCGCGCTAACTCCGCGGACTGGAAACGCATCGTGGTTCGCCTCAGGGACGGCGGATCGCTCGAGGTCATGACGCCGGTCGGTCTCGAGAGCCGGCTGGGCTATCTGCAGCAATGGGCCACCGTCGCTTTCATGGTCTTTGCGATGGCTGGGCTCTGGGGATGGCTCACCTGGACTGTCAACCATCCGCTGATCGCTTTCGCGCGGGCGGCGGAGAGAGTGGGCGTCGACGTGAACGCCCCGATATTGCCGGAGCAGGGACCTGCCCAGCTCAGGCGGGTCATTCGGGCGTTCAATGAGATGCAGAATCGGCTGCAACGCTTTTTATCGGACCGTACGCGGATGCTCGGCGCCATCAGCCACGACCTGCGCACGCCGCTCACGCGGCTGCGACTGCGCATCGAGACGGATCGGGCTGCGGAGGAGAAATCGAAAGTGCTGGGCGACATCGAGATCATGGAGTCGATGCTCACTTCGACGCTGTCGTTCATTCGCGGCGTCGACGATGTCGAGGCCGCGGAGATCGTCGACCTCGACTCGTTGTTGCAGACGGTGTGCGACTTGGTCTCCGATACGGGCGGGGAGGTCACCTATACCGGTCCCGGGCGCTGCCGCTATTACTGCAAGCAGCAATCGATGATGCGCGCGCTCACCAATGTGGTCGCGAACGCCGCCAAGTACGGTGCTCGCGCGGAGGTCTCGCTGTCGCGTCACGAACATGGCGGATTGAAGATCGAGATCGCGGACGATGGCCCGGGAATTGCGGACGCGGAAAAGACCAAGGTGTTTGAGCCGTTCTACCGCACCGCGGCCGCGCGCGACACGGACCGTCAAGGCATGGGGCTCGGCCTAGCCATCGCGCGCTCCATCATCCTGGCTCACGGCGGGACGATCGAGCTGCGCGACCGGGAGCCTTATGGCCTCCTCGTCGTTGTCACCCTCCCCGAGGTGACGGCCGACGCCGCGCACTCCTAGCCGCCGCGACATTACGAACTGTAACAGTATGTAACAGGCGCGCCTCGAGATACCAAGCGGTTCAATTCGTTGCGATCGCCGCCTCCCCCTCCCGGCATCATATCGCGAGCCGTAATCGAAACCGATGACTGGAGACCGTTGCCGTGTGGATTGTTCAGATCGCGCTCAGGAGACCCTACACGTTCATCGTGTTTTCTCTGTTGATCGCGATCTTCGGCACGGTGTCGGCGCTCAAGACACCGACCGACATTTTCCCAAACATCAACGTTCCCGTGGTGGCCGTGGTCTGGACCTACACGGGGCTTCTGCCGAACGACATGTCCGGCCGCGTCACCTATTACTACGAACGCACGCTATCGGCGCAGGTCGGCGATATCGAGCATATCGAGTCGCAGTCCCTGCAGGGCTACGGCGTCATCAAGATCTTCTTCCAAAAGAGCGTGAATATCCGCGCCGCGCTCGCCCAAGTCACGGCTGCCTCGCAAACCGTGCTCAAGCTCCTGCCCCCGGGCATCACACCACCCTACGTACTTTCCTACAACGCCGCGACCGTGCCGATTCTGCAGCTTGCG
>Ga0070762_10000158_pt1 | contig 24716 bp, 23 predicted proteins | sample HubBroMetageREF2_FD_66726 | JGI IMG/M metagenome (GOLD analysis project Ga0070762, IMG submission 66726) | Reference soil microbial communities from the Hubbard Brook experimental Forest, New Hampshire, USA - Hubbard Brook CCASE Soil... | ecosystem: Environmental > Terrestrial > Soil >...
ATCCGAACTGGTTCCGATCGCTCGCCGATGCGCGCGTACAGGCTTCGGCCTGGCGACGCGACTACAACGCCAACCACCCGCACAGCTCGCTGGGAAATCTGTCACCGGAAGAGTACGCCCTGCGAGCGAAGAACAATACTCAAACCGCCGCCATTTCTGGAGAGGTCGTGGCGTAAAAACGGGGAGACCTCCACGGCCGTTAATGACATCGTAATGAACGGCGAAAAAGAAGGGGCCTCGTCGCAGCGAACCTCAAGCAAAACAAATGCGGCGAAAACATATTGCGGTGTTTTGTGGCGTGATGCTTGCGCGTTGCGCGCACACCCCGAACTCCACGCCGCTTCCGCCGCAGGCTGTCGCGCTCCTCAGCCCTCAAACTGACTACCACTCGCTTTACAGCTTCAAGGGCTATCCTTCGGCCGCCACGCCAACCGGGCTAACGGCTTTCAAAGGCGCATTCTACGGCACCGCCGCCGAGGGCGGCGCTCATACTTTTGGCAGCGTTTTTGTTCGGAACGCGTCGGGTGTTCGAACGCTCTATAATTTCAAAGGCGGCGACGACGGCGCCGAGCCGGAGGGAGCCGTGGTTGCGCTCGATGGCGACCTCTATGGAACGACCGGTTACGGTGGTCGCAACGGCGACGGAACGGTGTTCCGGATCGGCACCGCGGGGGTCGAGCGAGTAATCTATAGTTTCAAAGGCGGCACCGACGGTGCGACGCCGATTCTTGGAACCCTGCTCGTCGCCGATGGCGCGCTGTACGGCACGACTACCGCCGGGGGCGACGAAAAATGCCACGTCCAAGGCAGCGCCGGGTGCGGAGTCGTCTTTTCGGTCACGACGTCGGGCACGGAAAAAATCCTCCATCGGTTTGCGGGGAAGCCTGACGGCGCGAGCCCCGTCGGATCGCTAATCGCAGTAAATGGTGCGTTTTATGGCACGACTGCCTTCGGCGCGGCCGACGGAAACGGCAGCGTCTTCGAAATAAGCGCCGGAGCGCTGCACACGCTTTATAGCTTCAAAGGCTACCCCGACGGCGCCGTTCCATATGCCGGCGTAATCGAGCACGGTGGAAACTTTTACGGAACGACGGCAGTTGGCGGGGCGTACGATGATTCGGGCACCGTCTACGCGCTCAGCCGCGCGGGAACGGAACGTGTGCTTCACAGCTTTAAAGGGTATCCCGACGGCGCGGTTCCGTACGACCGGCTGACCGACGTCGACGGCACTCTCTACGGAACAACTCAGTATGGTGGAGACTCCGGGCAAAAATGCACCGGACATGGCATCGTTGGTTGCGGAATCGTCTTCAGCATCAGTACGTCGGGCAAAGAGGACGTGCGCTATAAGTTCAAAGGTGTGCCCGATGGAGCCAATCCATGGTCGAGCCTGATTCTAGAAAAAGGGGAACTTTACGGAACGACCATTTCCGGCGGGGCCGACGATTATGGAAGCCTCTTTTCGTTGCAAGCGGGGGGCACGAAGACGTTATGAAGCATCTTGCGATCATTGCGATCGCACTTGCGCTATCCGGCTGCGCAGAACGCGGGCTGACACAGGCCGACGCACCCGGCAACTCGCTCATTCCGAACTCGATGGTACCGGAACTCGGCGAGTCTTCGAAGGTTGCGCATGTCGTGATCATCTTCCAGGAGAATCGCACGCCGGACAACCTTTTCAATGGGCTTCCCGGCGCCGATACCGTGCGAAGTGGCAAAAATTCTCGAGGTGAGAGCGTTCCGCTTCGTCCAGTACCGCTCACCGCACCCTACGATATCAGCCACGAGCACCGCGCGTACCTCGTCGAGCATGCCAACGGCGCGCTCGATGGCTTCAACGACGTGATGTCCGCGTGCCAGGCGGGGAAGAGATGTCCTCCTTACGACGTCCGGGCCTACGGGTACGTACCGCGAACGGAAGTGGAACCGTACTTCGAAATGGCGCAAGGCTACACGTTTGGCGATCGAATGTTCGAAACAAACGAAGGCCCGAGTTTTCCGGCGCATCAGTATATCATCAGCGGAACCTCCACACCCAGCAATGGATCGCAACTGCGAGCAGCCTCGAATGCGCTCGCTCCATCGGGTGGTTTCAGCGGCGGATGTGACTCGCCGCCGGGCTCCTATGTATTGCTGATCGACCCATCCGGAAACGAAGATCAGGGGACCTATCCCTGCTTCGACCGGTTGACTCTGATGGACTTACTCGACCATAAGTCGCTCAGCTGGCGCTATTACGAGGCGCACCTGGGAGCCGGACTGTGGGAGGGCCCTGACGCGATCTTACATCTTCGTAACAGCAAGGAGTTCGCAACGGATGTCGTCGCTCCGTCCAAGACGATTCTCACGGACATCGCCGCTGGAAGGCTCGCGGACGTCGTATGGCTGACGCCTACGGGAGCCGCCTCCGATCACGCCGGAGTTACCAACGGCAGCGGGCCGTCGTGGGTCGCATCGGTGGTCAATGCGATCGGTGAGAGCCGATATTGGAACACTACGGCGATAATCCTAACCTGGGACGACTGGGGTGGCTGGTACGACCACGTCGCGCCGCCGCAGTATAACTCGTACGAGCTAGGGTTTCGCGTGCCTTTGGTCGTCATATCGCCGTACGCAAAGCAGCACTACGTCTCTCACACGCAGCACGAGTTCGGCAGCATACTGAAGTTCGTCGAGAAAACTTTTGGCTTACCCTCGCTGGGGACGACCGACGTTCGGTCCGACGATCTCTCCGACTGTTTCAACTTCACCAAAGCGCCGACGCCTTTTAAACCGATCAAGGCTCCGCTTTCAAGAGGCTATTTTTTAAGACAGCCGGATACTTCCGACAACGTCGACTATTAGGCTTTGGTAGGGACCGGCGGTGCTACGCCACGGCTAGCAAGTAATGCAGGCACGACGCCGAGTATCTGAAGGAGCGCCAAGCAGCGCCACGCAACGTCGAAACCGTGTACCTGCGCGAGCGCTCCGAAAAGCGCCGGCGTAACAAAGGCCGCCAGCAGCGTCCACGTCAGCCCAACGCCGAGCGCGCTCCCCGAATGCTCCTCGCCGCCGATCTCTGCAAACGCGATGACGCTCACACCGAGCCAGCCTTCCGCCGTAAAGCCGAGAGCTGCTGACAAGAACGCCGCCCACAACGGTGGCGTCGCCGCGGTGATCGAAGCAAATGCCAGTGCGATAGCGGCAGCGAGGATACAGACCACGGCGAGCGGCACCGCTCTACTCCCGGCAAAGAGATGGTCGCTCAGCCATCCCCATGAGAGCCTGCCGAAGATCGCAGCCACCTGCGAGAGCGTGAAGAGCGCGAGCGCCAAGCTCAACGAGTAGCCCGCGCGATGCACGAGCGTTAGCGTAAGAAATCCAATTAGAACGAGCTGCCCGGCGATCAAAACCATTGACGTAAGCGTGAGCAAAATGAGGCGAGATTCTCGAGCGATCTGGACCATCTCGGCCAGCATGGTACGCAGCGACACGCGCTCGCCCTCCAACTCGGATGGCTCCCGATAGAACTGCGAAGCGATTGCGCTTGCGACGAACGTAAGTATGCCGGCAGCCGCGAGCGCCGCGCGGTAGTCGTAGCGCAGCGCGATAGCGGGGAGCAGCAGCGAGCCAAGGACGCCTGCGATCGGTACCCCGCATTGCCGAATTCCCATGGCGATGCCGCGGTCCGCCTTTTTGAAAAAGAAGATGATGGCGTGGCTGCCGGCCGGCGTTACGGCAGCGTAGCCGACTCCATAGACGAGCAGGCAGACCAAGAGCCATGAGAAGCTGGCGGCCAGGGAGGCTGCAACGAGCGCAAGGCTCATGAGCACGCCGCTCCAGCGCACGACCGCTCTGTCGCCGAAGCGGTCGGTCAGCAGGCCAGCGACCGAAGTCATCGCGACCGATCCGATGAACTGAATGGAGAGCAGCCATCCGAGTTGCGCCTGATCGAGATGAAGTGCCGACTTGAAGAAGGGCATGAGGGCGCCCGTCGACATGATGGCGAGCGACGCGCCGATCATCGCGCCGGTAAAGAGCGCGAGCACCTCGTAGCGCGACTCGGGCATCGGGTTGTGCGGCCTGGACCGGCGCTTGGGAGAATGCATCTCGAAGAGGGTTTCTTCGGCGCAATGCGGCGAAGCTCTGTTTTAGTGAATCGTCGGAAGGAGCAGCTCCAATATTATCTGACGATGCTCGCCTTCACGGCGCCGGGCGCCGCGATCGTGTGGTTCGTCTTTCACAGCGTCTACGAGAGTTTGAGCATCTCCGAAAAAGCCATCGGGTACGTCGATCCGATGACCCAAATGGGAATAACGCTCGGGTATTGGGTGATGATCGGCGGCACGGTTATTTTGGCGGGCACTGCGGGCTGGTCGGCAATTCAGTTGGTTCGTCTTCTGATCGCGCCGCGCCGGTAGCGCATGCGCGTTTCGCTCGTCGTCAATCCGCGGTCGCGGCGCGGGCGCCGGTTCGGCGCAGCCGTCCGCGTGCAACTCGTGCGCATGGGGGTTGAGCCCGTCGCAGAGAGCGCCCGGGGCGGCCCCCTCGATGCCATCGTCGTCGCCGGAGGCGACGGCACGTTTGCACGCCAGATCTCGCGCGCAATCGAGCTCGACGTACCGATCGGGCTCGTGCCTCTGGGCACCTTCAACGATCTTGCACGTACGCTGGCGATTCCGTTCGATCTCGGTGCGGCCTGCGCGTTGATCGCGTCAGGTCAGACTCGTCGGATTGACGTCGCTGCGGTCAACGGCGTTTACTATGCAACCGAAGCGAGCCTCGGCATCTCCAGCCGCATCGCCAAATTGCAGAAAACCGCGGACAAGCAGCGATTTGGAGTCGGCGCCATCGTTCTGAGCGCACTGCAAGCGGCTCGATTCGCGCGTCCGTTTCACGCCGAGATCGCCTACGACGGCGAACGCGCGAGCTTGAAGACCGTCCAGCTAACGGTGGCCAATAGCCAACGTTTCGGAGGTTTTATCACCGTGGACGATGCCGCAATCGACGACGGCTGGCTCGATCTGTATGCCGTCGAGGGCGAAGGCTTCCTACCGGTGATCCGCGTTTTCTCCGCGATGCTCTCGCATCAGGGGCGGTTCGCCAAAGGGGTCCGGACCTTCCGCTCCACTGCGTTTTCGGTAACCACCCGCCGCCCGCACCGCATCACCGCGGATGGAGAGCCGGCCGGCACGACGCCGGCTCGCTTCGAAATTCTTCCCAAGGCGCTACGTGTCTTTGCGCCGCCGGACGCTCCAGGGAAGCTCTGATTTAGTCTAGATCTCGGAGACGAGGGGCGAAGTTTACTTTGGTAATCGAGCCCCGAGTCGACAACGAGCTAGGCTAAATCAGAGCTTCCCTAGCTACAGAACGAAACCGGTCCGTACGGCAGGCCGAACGTACTTGAATCCGTCGCTACCGATGGCGTACAGATAGATGTTGGGAATGAGCGGATCGCCACTGATGTTGAAGGCGAACTGGCCGATGAGCGCCGTGAACGTACCGCCGCGCTGCAACTCGTTCAATAGTGCGGTGCGCGTCGTTGCGTAGCCGCGCTGCGAAGCTGAAATGATGAGCTGAGCGGCCGCGTAACCGTAAGCGGAGAAGGTCGTGATTTGCGTTACCTCGCGCTTAAAGTCCGTCACGAGCTGCATCGCGCTGGGAATTCGATCGAGCGGCGGCATGGACGATGCGACGTACGCGCCGTCGAGCGTTTTCGCGTAGGTGCTAATCGTTTCGGTGTTAAAGAATCCGTCGGCCGCACCGAATTCGCCCGTGTACCCGGCGAGACGCAACGCTTCGGCGACCGGGCCCATCTCCGCCGTCTTTCCGGCCAGAAAGACGTATCCGGGATTGCGGTCCATGACCGTTCGCGCCGCCTCCGCGGGATCGGTTTTCGCGATCGGAAAGAGCAGCAAATCGGAATCGTGATGATTGCTCTTGGCCGCGGTCACGAATCCGCGCGCGACGTCGTAACCATAATCGCCGTCAAAGGCGATCGCTAACGTCGGAACCCCTCGCTTATCCTCGAGCGCCGCACCGGCAAAAAGCCGTCCCGAGCCGCTGTCCTTGGCCGGGAGGCGATATACGTTGTGGTAGCCCCGCGCGGTGACCGCATCGGCCGTAACGGTCGGCACGATCACGGCGAAACCCGTGTTCGCATAGTGCGAAAGCGCCGCCAGCGTCATTGCTGCCGTGAGGTTGCCGACTACTCCGATCACGGTTGAATCGGCTGCTGCGACGTTGGCGTTGGAGGCGGCAAGGCCCGGATCGTTACGGTCGTCAATGCCTCGGAATCCCCAGACGTTAGATATCACCGCGTTAAAGCGATTCTGCTCGTCGACGGCGGCCTGGACGCCTTTGATGACCTCCTGGCCGTATTTTCCCAACGCACCGGAGAGCGTGACGTTGACGGCGATGGTAAGCTGCTGCAAGAACTGTTGATTGAGTGGGTTGAGCGGCTGGCCGGGAATGATCTGCGCCGCCGCGTGCGTCGTGCCCGCGGCAGCCGCGCCCGCAGCCGCGATGAACGCGCGGCGCTTCATCGGTAAGCTCGCAGCGTCGTCAGCAAGAAGACGACCGAAAACGTCATGTTCGAAAGAAAGACCCGTTCGTTGATGACGAACAGATTGGCGCCGCTACGAAAGAGATACTCTTCATACAGGATTAGAATCGCCAACGCAACGATGCCGAGATAATACGACGGGCCGGCACCGTCGAGCATTCCGGCACCGGCGAGCAACGCGAGCGTGCCCAGATGAAGCAAGATCGGAAAGAAACGTCCGCTGCGCTCTCCAAAGCGAACCGGCAGCGACGCGATCCCTTGTTCGCGGTCGATGGAGAAGTCCATCAGCGCATAGATGATGTCAAATCCCGCGACCCAGAACGTGACCGCAGCGAACAGCGCGAGGGCAGGCAGCGTGATCTTCCCGGCGATTGCGACGTAGGCTCCCAACGGTGCCAAGCCGTCGACCGCGCCCAGCACGAAGTGGGTGAGCCACGTGAAGCGTTTGCAGAGCGGATAGATGAGCAGAAGCACGACGGCGATCGGCAAGAGCTTTAGACATAGTGGATTGAGCATCCACGCTGCCCATAAGAGAATGCTGAGCCCCGCGGCCATGGCCCACAGCATCGTTGAAGCGGGCAGCAAACCGCTCGCCAGCGCGCGCCGCTCCGTGCGGGGATTGCGCGCGTCGATTTCGCGATCGAGAAAGCGATTTGCCGCCATCGCCGCCGTTCGAGCTCCCAGCACGGCAAGCGTTATCCAGCCGAGTTGCGCCGCCGTTGGAAGCCCGCGCGCGGCAAGGATGGCGCCGACGTAGGCAAAGGGCAGCGCGAAGAGCGTATGCTCGACGCGAAGCTCGCGCAAGAAAAGCCCGACGGCTCTCATTTCATCAGCGCAGCGTAGGCGGCCGGTCCCTGTCCCGACCAGTCGTTTGATGAGAGAGCGCGGGCTATGGAATCGAGCCCGTAGTCGCGCCATCGTTCGCTGACCATCCGGCGGGTCTGGGCGTCCATAATCATGTCGGGCGGCCACTCGCGGGTGTAACCCTCCGACGCATCTTTGCGCGTGGCGTCGATACCGATCTTCGTGCCGTACGCGATACTGTAGGAGCCATGATCGAGGTCGTCTACCGGACCGGGCATCATCACGACGTCGCGTTCCGGGGCGAGGTTGTTGAGGACATACCACGCGACTTCCCGTGGATTCGCTACGTCGATGTCGGCATCGACGATGACGAGCGCGCGCGTAAGCATCATCATGTGACCCAGTCCCCAGAGCGCGTTCATGACCTTTTTCGCGTGGCCGGGATAGGACTTGCGAATCGAGACGATCGCAAGATTGTGAAATCCGCCTTCGACCGGCAGATTCATGTCGACGACCTCGGGAAGCATCGCTTGCAGCAGCGGCAAGAAAATGCGTTCTGTCGCTTTGCCAAGCCACGCATCCTCCATCGGCGGCTTGCCGACGACCGTCGCGGCATAGATTGGATTACGGCGGTGCGTGATGCACGTTACGTTAAAGGTTGGATAGCGGTCCGCTAAGCTATAGACGCCGGTATGATCGCCGAACGGTCCTTCTAGCCGTAGATCCTCATTGTCGACGTATCCCTCGAGTACGAACTCGGCGTCGGCGGGAACCATCAGATCTACGGTTTTTGCCTGCGTCAGCTCAACCGGCTTGCCGCGCAAGAAACCGGCAAATGCGAACTCGTCGAGAATTGGCGGCAGCGGCGCAGTCGCCGCGTACGTAAGCACCGGGTCGGTACCGATCGCGACGGCGACGGGAACGGATCTCCCCCAGGCGTCGGCATGCGCCCGCCCGTGTTTGTGGCGTTGCCAGTGCATGCCGGTCTGCGTCGCGTTGTAGATCTGCATCCGGTACATCCCGACGTTCGTACGCCCGCTGCGCGGATCTTTAGTAATTACTAGCGGCAACGTGATGAACGGTCCCGCATCTAACGGCCACGTCGTCAAGACCGGCAACTTCGTCAGATCGGGCGGATCCATCACGACGTCGTGAACGCTGCCGTCGCGTACGATTTTCGGAATTGCGTTGGCCAGCGGAGCGAAGTGCAACGCACCCGTGAGTTTTTCTAGCGCTGAGCCCGACGGCGGTTTGAAGTCGAGGAGAGCTCGAATGCGGGCCGCCACGGCATCGAGGCCTTCCGCTTCAAAAGCCATCGCCATCCGCCGATGCGTGCCGAACTGGTTGGTGAGCACGGGGAACTCAGAACCCGCAACGTCGGAAAACAACAAGGCCGGACCGCCGGCCTTGACGACCCGGTTCGTGATTTCGCTAATTTCTAGCCGGGGATCGACGCTGGCCGAAACGACGTGGAGTTCGCCGGCTTTGCGCAACGCGTCCACGAACGCGCGAAGCGATCGAAATGGCATAGCGTCGTGCTTATGCGCGCTGCGGGCGGTATCCGCCTAGCTCCTATGGATGGGTCGGGCTTGCCGGAAAGGCTGCGACAAAACGCGCCCCGCCGTTGGAAGATCGGTCGATCTCGACGGCGCCGCCGTGGGCGTATGCGATCCAGCGTACGATCGCGAGGCCGAGTCCCGTGCCCTTGCCGTCGTGCGCGCGGCGATAAAAGCGTTCGAATACCCGTTCGCGCTCGTTTTCGGGGATGCCGTCGCCATCGTCTTCGACGACGATTTCGCAGAGCCGGCCGGCCTGGCGCGAGCTGATGCGAACGGCCTGATGGGCGTGACGAATGGCATTATCGAGCAAGTTGACCGAGAGTTCGCGCAGACGCCGTTCGTCGCCATCGACGATTGCGCTGCCCGGCGCGACGTCGAGCCGCACGTTGCGCGCGTCCGCAACCGGCCGCGTAACGCGAGAGGCGATGGTGACGATCGCCGCCAAGTCGACGGGCTCGCATTGCAGCGCTCGTCGAGCCGGATCGCGGGCCAACGTCAGCAAGTCGGTAACGACTTCCGACGCTTCGAGCGCGCTGCGAGCGATTGCTTCGAAGCTCGCGCGACTCTGCTCCGTCGCCTCCGCTCGTGCCGCCTGCGCGACGGCTGCAATCGCCGTTAAGGGGGAGCGCAGCTCGTGCGCGGCATCGGCCGAGAAGCGACGCTCTCGTTCGCGCGCCGCTTCGAGCGGTGCGATCGCCGCGCGAGCCAAGAAATACGATGCGATTGCGACGACGATGACGAGCGGCGCGTCGATTTCGGCGATTATAGCGGCGACGCGCTGCATCGCCGTCCTCAAGGCGACGGCTCCTTCGGGCGTGCCCAGCGCGGGTGCGAGCAACGACGCGTATTCGCGGGCCACGAACTCGTACGCGCCGATACTAAGAGCGGCCAAGACGCAGACGAAAACGAAGAGGTAGAGGGCAGCGGTGCGAGCGATCAAGCCTTTATGCGGTAACCGATTCCCCATACCGTCTCGATGATTCCGCTCGCACCGAGTTTTCCCAGCTTGCGCCGTAGCTGGCTGACGTAGACGTCGACGATGTTGCTCGAGCCATCGAAGTCGTAATCCCAGATGCGCTCGACGATGTGCGCGCGGGAGAGCGCAATGCCGGCGTTGCGGGCCAGGAACTCCAAGAGCCGAAACTCCGTCGCTCCCAAGGGCACCGGCTTGCCCTCATAGGTAACGTTGCGAGCGGCGAGATCGACGCGCAGCGCTCCGGCTTCGAGCACTCCGAGCAGCGGGCGGTCGGCGCGGCGAAGTATCGCGCCGACGCGAGCGATCAACTCTTCTTCGACGAACGGCTTAACCAAATAGTCGTCGGCGCCGCACTCGAGGCCGGCTACGCGATCTTCCACCGCGTCGCGCGCGGTCAGCATGAGAATCGGCGTTTGAACTCCGGCGGCTCGAGCACTTCGCGCGAGCGCGAAGCCGTCGATTCCGGGCAGCCCGACGTCGACGACCGCGACATCGTAACTGCGGCTCACCAAATGATCGAGCCCCGTTTCACCGTCGGCGACGACGTTGGTCACATATCGTCGCGCTTCCAGCATCCGCGCGATGGAGTCGCCGACTGCGGCGTTGTCTTCAACGACGAGAACTCGCATTTTTGGCTCTTAGTCCTTCAATGGCGGTGGAATAGCGATGGTGAACGCGCCGCTGAGGAACGGGTGCTCGCCCGGCGACTGAACCTCTTGCATCAGGAAGCGGCACGGAGCGATCTGCACGGCTGCGTAGTATACGAAATCGCGAGTTATGTAAGGATTGGCGTACGCATCGTAGCGCAGGCCGAAATACGCGTGCGGGATCGGATAATACTTCAACCGCACGTAGCCGCCTCTGGAAGGCTGATTGGTCAGAAGCCCGTCGGAATCGTGGTCGTCACCGTACCATTGCTCGGCCTGAAGGTCGAGATTATCGTACGTGGCGTGCGCGAGCAGGCCATAGCGTTCGTAAAGGTCGGCGAACGGCAGACGCCCCGTCGGCAAGACGCCGAGGGTTCCGCCCATGGCGGTTCCTCCGATGTCGAACTCGCCGTTGCGACCTTGCACGAGCGTGTCTCTGAGCCACGCGCTCAGCTCGGGCGTCCGCATCCACGTCGTCTCGCCGGTCGCAACCGGCTTGCCGCCGTACGCCGCGCCCTGATAGGCTCCGACGGCCGCCACGCCGTCGACGGTCAGGTGTCCGAAGGTGCGCTCGATTTGCAGCCCCCAGCGGTTCGAAGAGAGCGGCATGTTATTTAAGCCGACGTGCGCACCGTAATAGCCGTACTGCTGCAGATCGTCGAGGCGTTCACCGGGCGATTGCGCGAGTGGAAGCTCGATCAGCCCACCGCGAACGAGGGTCTGCGTGTGCGCATCGTAGCCCGCCGCAAAGAGCAAGAAGACTCCGCCCGGCCCTCCCCCCGCTCCGAGGCCGTAGTGGAGGAACGCCGTGATCGGTCCGACGTTGGCGCTGCCCAACACGATGCCGCCGGGTGTGAACTCGCGCGAGCCGGCTGCCGGCTGCTTATCGTACTCCAGCTGATAGCGAAGGGCGAAAACCGTCGTGCCGTGTTCGGGCAATGGCAGCCGGTAACCGTGCGAGCGAAAGTAACGCCCGAAGGCATTGAGTTCGGGTAGAACGCTGTGGCATTGACCGCACTTTAAGTGGTAGCGTTGCGCGAAGATCGGAATCGCACGTGCCGGCGCGCTTGCCAGCACCAGGAAAAGCACCGCAAGCCCTGCGGCGGCGACGTTACTGCGCAATGATCGCCCCCCGCATCGGCGCTCCGTAATGGAAGAAGCAGCCGAACAGATACGTGCCCGCCTTGTCGGCGGTAATCGTTTGTGAGGATGAACCCGCCTGCAGGGCTCCGGTGGTGAATCCGCCCGAGAGGTTAGACCCGCTCTGGTGTGTCGCTTGTTGGCCGAGCGGAGAGCCCGCTGGGAACTGCGTGAATTGGCTTCCGAGATACGACCCCGTGTGCGCGAAGCTATCGGTGTTCGTGAAGTGAAACTGCGAGCCGACGGGCACGGTCGTGATCGCCGGCGTAAAGCCGCCGCTCAAACCGTACGGCGTTTGGACCGGTTGACTCAGCGTCAGGTTGATATCGATCGTTACCCCGCCGGCGCCGCCCGAGGAGGTCGGAATGCCTCCCGCGGTGCATGCGGCGAGCAGCATCAAGGGCAGCGACGTCCACGTTTGTCGCGTCACGCGTGCGTCCTCCAACGTCCGGTATGAAGTCCGTCCAGAATCTCGTCCTGGGTTGCGCTCGAGGCCAAGAGCGTTTGCGCGAGATCGCCGTTGGGGTTAATCGCGTAAATGAAGGTCGTGTGATGGTCGTCGGAACCGTGCTTTCCTTCAATCGAGATGACGCCGAATGCACGCATCATGGCATGCACGTCCGAGCGCGAACCGCCCGCCACGAGCCAGTGGCGTGGATCCGCCTCGAATCGTCGCGCCAGCTCGCGCATCGTTTGCGGCGAATCGTGCTCCGGATCCAGCGTTATCGTTAGCAGTCTCGCCGCAAGATGCTCGCCCTCGATGCGTTGCGCGGCTGCTGCGAACTGGCCGTTAATCAAAGGACAGGCATCGGAGCAGTGCGCCGAGACGAACGTCACGATCAACGGCTCTCCGCGAAGCGACGAGAGCGTAAAGCGATGTCCGCGTTGGTCGATCAGATGCGGTTCGCTTCGCGTTTGCGCGGCTCGCGCGCTGCGCCGCGGAACCGCGTACCCGCCGGGACCGGGCGATGCCGTCGGCCCTGGCGTTGCTCCGGCCACGACCTCAATGACGTCGCGCATGCTGAATTCGATGTAGTGGTACGCACAACCGATCAGGTAGGTGCCCGGTTTGGACAGTTTGACCTTGACGCTGCTGCCGGGATTGAGCGAACCGCTCGCATAGCCCGCCCCGAGGATGCCGTTTCCGCTCGGAGAGAATGTAAGACTCGGATTCGCCGGCCAGTTCGGCGGTGGTGTGGCGCCTACCGCAATCACATTGAGTGTGTGTGGAGTCGTCGACGAGAGGTTGGTAATCATCACGGTCGCGCCGGGGGCATATGCCATGACTTGCGACGTTTGCTGCTGCGTGTAGCCGCTGACGGTTCCCCAGACCGGATCGTTTACGACGCCGATCTTTCCGGTCGGGATCGCGACCCCGATGGCGCCGGAGGGTAGCGGAGAAGGCGTTCCGCCTCCACCGCTATTGATGCTGCCTAGCCCTCCGCCATTCGTGCACGCCGCGGCCGCGCCGAGTGCAACGATTGCGAGAGCGATTGCGATTGTTGGAGACTTCATCGCGCAGGCGACGTCGCTTCCGGTCCCAGCGTTGCATTCTTCTTGACGACGTCGAGGGTGTGGACAGCGGCGAATCGTTTTGCCATGGAACCTCCAAAAAGCTTGCTTTGTGGTGGCATCCTACCGTGGCCGGATGAAGAAAGTCTTAAAGTCGTCGCGCTATGGGGCTGGGATCGAATCGCGAGCCGATGCAGCAACGTTTTGCAGAGCCGGGTCGCCCGCGGCGTCGACCATCGCTCGTTGGAACTCATTTCTTGCCGCATCGTGCTCTCCTTCCCGTAGCAGAACGACTCCGAGCGCGAATCGCGCGCGCGCGTATGCCGGCGCGAGCGTAAGCGCGGTACGCAGCTCGCGTTCCGCCGAATCGTACCGGCCCAGACGCTCTTCGGCCAATGCGAGATCGTAATGCGCGACGGCATAGGACGGGTTGTTACGCAGTAGTTTTCCGAAGTCTTCACGAGCGGTGACGGCGTCGCCGCTCCGAAGCGCTACGATGCCGCGAGAGTACAGCGCGCGTGCCGAGTCCGGATCCATTGCAATGTAGCGATCGGCCATCTGCCGCGCTTCACCAAGATCGCCGCGAGAGAGGTCGACCGCGACAAGATTTGCCATCGCCGCCAAAAAAGCGGGATCGAGCGCGATGGCGACGCGCAGCTCGCGCGCCGCGTCATTGTATTGCGCAAGATTCGCGTACGCGATCGCAAGATCGTATCGCGCGGTTGAACCTTTTGGCTCTGGGGGATTTAGCGTGAGTATGCGCTTGAACTCGGCAACCGCAGAGGTCCAGTCGCCGCGCGATTCTGCGTCGATCCCAATTCTAAACCGCTCCTCGATCTCGCGTTGCGTAGCCAAGGCGCGCAGCGCGGGCACGGACGTCGTACTGGGAAGGGGCCGTTGTGGCGTGTAGGTCTGTGCCGCTGCTGCAGCCGCCACGAGTCCCCAGATGATGGCGACGGCCAGCAGTAGACGCATTGGTTACGGACCAAACGGCCCGCGCGGCAACTCGGCTTCATGCCAGCCCGCTGATCCAGCCGACCGCTCGGGCTTGCACTCCCAGCCGACGCGGCCGGCCGACGTAATCGGCCCCAGCAACGAGGGGGCGGCCGAAGGCACGAGCGCCCCGGTGAGCGCATCCTCCAGTGAGGCGGCGCCGGCCACGGCGAAGCGCCCGCAAATCAAGAGAAGGGCGAGCAGCGCTGCGACGAGGACTGGGCGGACGAGGGTTCTTGACACTTACTCTCATCATAGCCGAAAGTCTAAAGAATCCGTGAATCGCCCGCTGATCTGCGCGACGGCGCTCCTAGTGACGACGCTCGTTGCGCCCCCGGCGCGTGCTCAAACGCCGCTGGTCGTCGGCGCCGTGCGCGATCAGCGCGGGGTTCCCGTGGCCGGGGCCGCGGTCGTCGGGCGCCGGGGTAACCAGGCGCCGCTCCGCACCACGACGGACGGGTTAGGCACCTTTGCGCTCGCGGCCTCGGGCGTCAGTTCGGTTCTGGTCACCTGTCGTTATTGTGGTCCGGCGGTCGTTTGGGTACGCGCGGGCGAGCCGGTAGTCGTAATCGTCGATCGCTACGAGGCCCTGGCCTCGGACGCTCCCTCCTCGAGCGATTTGGAGAACCTGCCCTACGCCCACGTCGAGTCGGCCTTGGCACTGCGGCCATTTACACTGCTCGAGCAGAGCGTCGACGCGTATCCCGGTTCCCGTTTGAGCGATCGTGGTCTCGCGCCGAGCGGCTCGCTGCTCATCGACGACGGGGCCCCCAACTACGATATTGTCAGTGGCAGTTCGCCGTACGAGCTCGTGCCGGCGCAATATGAGCGAACGGCGACACTGAGCGACGCGAGCAACGCGTACCTCTATGGCGATCAAGCCGCCGGCGGGTCCGTGAATGCAAGTCCCTTCGGAAGCGATTCGAACTGGCAGGTCGCAACGCTCGGAAGCGATGCGATCGCTCGCGCACAGATCGGCTCGGATAATCTTGGGGCCGTCCTCGGATCGTTTACCAACGACGAAGAGTCGCGCCAACGCGGCGATCTTGCCGCGAACTTTTCCCTGGGCGCAGACCAGTCGCTCGCAGTTGCGGCCGGCAGCGAACAAGGGCGTACGTTTACACCGGGGACGTCGCAGTATGCCGGCAGCTTTTCCTTCGCCGATGCGACGTATGCCGATCCGCAGCTGGCGAACTTATACGTTTCGGCGGTTCTCGATCGCGGCGGCTATGCGCTCGGTACGGCTCAAAACGGTTCGACCGCGGTCTGGTCGGATTCGGGTCTGAACATCGGCGTTCGTTCTCGCGGAGCGGTCTCGGCGTTTGCCGATCTCGGGGTTCGCGCTTCGACCGGGTTCTACGACCAGCAGCAGCCATACTACTACTATGCTCCCCCGCCACGCGTTGGCGCGGACCTGACGCAGACGGGCGCCGACGCCGGAGCGAATGCGAGCGGCCGCGATTACGACGTTACCGCCGGCGTCGGCATGTTTTGGATCGATTATGCCGGCGGCACGACTGGCGTCTCTCAGCCCGCAAAAGCCGCGTTGGCGATCCCTTCCATTCAGGCGCAACTCTTTCCGAACCAAAGGTGGAGCCTCAATCTCCAGGACAGCGATTCTTTTACTCTCCCAACCTTCGTGGATCAATACCAATACGCCGCACCCGGCGTCAACACCGTGGAATACGACCGCAATGCCCTTCTCGCCGAAGCCTTAACCTATACCGACCAAGCACGCTTGCGAATCTCTCTCGAGCAAGCGACGGAGCGCGTCGCCGGAGCAGGATCCGGCACGATTACTTCTGCAGGCCTGTCGGCAGTCTGGCAGCTCGCCCCATCGATCGCGCTACACGCCTGGACGATGCACGTGACCGACACGGTCCCAGTCTACGCATTGACGACGGCGTACGACGGGAGCACGTCGCCCACGGTCAACGCGTTTTGGTTAACCTACGACGCTACCGGCGGCCTGCGACTCGATGCGATCTACCGGCGAGACTTGCTCGATGGAGCACCGTTCTATCACGTCGACGGCGACCTCTCAGGACCGATCGCGAACCGCCTTCGCTGGTACGCGGGCATGGAAGACCGGGCGCGCCGGACGTTTCTCGACGTGGGGCTCCGCTTCGGTCAGTAAGAGCTGGCGGTCGACCTTCACAAGCGGGGCCGCAGGCGGCGTTGCAGCCGCCTGCGAGATGCTGATGTCGCCTTACTCCTCGTCGTGCCGTCCCTGCGGGCGCCGGCGGCGGCGCATCGGGGGCGTGCCCGGTGCATCGGCAGCAGCAGGCGTATGTGCAGGCGCAGCGGCCGGCGTGGGAACGTCGTGCGGAGCGCGAGGCGGGCGCGGCGTGAATTCGCCGTTGCCCGAGCCGCCTCCGAGAAGCGCCTTTCGCGACAGGTTGACACGGCCTTGGCCGTCGATTTCCATGACCTTCACCATGACCTCGTCGCCAAGCTTAACCACGTCTTCGACTTTGTCGACGCGGGTCGGCGCGAGCTGGCTGATGTGAACCAAGCCTTCCTTGCCCGGCAGTATCTGCACGAAGGCGCCGATCGCGATGATGCGCGTCACCTTGCCGAGATAGGTCTCCCCGACGGCGATCTCTTTGGTGAGGTTTTCGACGATCTGTCTGGCTTTGTCGCCTGAAGCGCCGTCGAGCGAGGTGATGAATACGCTGCCGTCGTCCTCGATATCGATCTTCTCGACGCCCGTGTCGGCGATGATCTTGTTGATGACTTTGCCGCCGGGGCCGATGACGTCTTTGATTTTCGCGGGATCGATCTTAATTACGATCATGCGCGGCGCATACTGCGAAAGCTCTTCGCGCGGACCGGCGATCGTCTCGGCGAGTTTGTCGATGATAAAGTGCCGGGATTTGCGCGCTTGTTCCATCGCCTCGCGCATGATGCCGATCGTGATGCCCTGCACCTTGATATCCATTTGAATCGCGGTAATGCCCTTCTTGGTGCCCGCGACCTTGAAGTCCATCTCGCCGAGCGCATCTTCGATGCCTTGGATATCGGTGAGCACGGCATACTTATCGCCTTTGAGGATCAAACCCATCGCAACGCCGGCGACGTGCTCGCGAATCGGTACGCCCGCATCCATCAGCGCGAGCGTCGAGCCGCAGACCGACGCCATCGACGAGGAGCCGTTGGACTCGAGCACTTCGCTCATCAGACGCAGGGTGTACGGAAAATCTTCCTTGGCTGGAAGCACGGCTGCCAGCGCGCGTTCGGCAAGATAACCGTGACCGATTTCACGGCGGCCGGGGCCGCGCATCGGGCGCGTTTCGCCGACAGAGTAGGGCGGAAAGTTGTAGAAGTGCATGTAGCGCTTGTTTTCCAGCGCCATGATGCCGTCGAGACGTTGCGCGTCGCTGGTCGAGCCCAGGGTCGCCGCGGTGAAGACCTGCGTTTGGCCCCGGGTGAAGATGCCCGAACCGTGGACGCGCGGGACGTAGTGCACTTTGCACCAGATCGGACGAATCTCATCGGGCTTACGTCCGTCGGGACGTATGCGCTCGTCAACGACCATGGTACGAAGCTCCTCTTCTTCCATCGTCTTGACGATCTTGCCAAACTCTTTTCCGGTCGAAGGTAGCTCGAGTAACGCTTTGACGGCCTCGTCTTTCTTGCCGCAACGTTCCCGCGCTTCGTCAACCGAAATCGCAGCGAAAGCCACTTCGCGCTTGTGCTTGTCGACGACGCGCATCGCGTTGGCAACGTCTTTGCTAAATGCCTTGCGCACCCACTTGTCGAGAGTCGGATCCAGCTTCGCCACGGGATACTCGCGCTTGGCCTTACCGGCTTTTTTCGCGAGCTGGTCGATCGCTTTGACGATCTTGCGAATCTCGGCGTGCGCGAACTCGACGGCGCCCAGGAAGTCTTCCTCGGCGATCTCTTTGCCTTCGCCCTCGACCATCATGACCGCATCGGCCGTGCCGGCGATTACGATGTCCATGCCGCCGATTTCGTACTGCGGAAGCGTTGGATTGCAAATGTAGTTGCCGCTCTCATCGCGCCCGACGCGCACCGCGGCGACGGTCTTATCGAAGGGAATATCGCTGAGCGCGAGCGCAGCGCCCGCAGCGCAAACTCCGAGCACGTCGGCGTCGAGTTCGGGATCGACGGAGAGCACGGTAGCGACGATCTGGATGTCGTTTCGGAAACCATCTGGAAAGAGCGGGCGAATGGGGCGGTCGATCTGTCGCGAACTGATCACCGCATGCTCTGACGGGCGTCCTTCGCGCTTGATATACCCGCCGGGAATCTTTCCGGCAGCATACATTTTCTCTTCGAAGTCGCAGGTGAGGGGGAAGAAATCGATCCCTTCGCGGGGCTTTTCGGAAGCGGTTACGGCGCAGAGCACGACGTTTTGGTCGCCATAACGAACCAGCGCGGAGCCGTTTGCTTGCTTCGCAAGTTCGCCGGTTTCGATGACCATCGTGCGCCCGCCGACCGTCAAAGTAACGGATTCGGGCACAAGTATCTCCTAATTTTCTATCTTAATCGTTTTGTTTAACGGCGTCGCATTCGGTTTTCGCCAAGGAACGCCCTCCCCAGCGAGGCCGCGCGCTCCATAGGGTCCGGCACGCCGAGGCTGGTATAACGGCTCCCATGCATAGCCTTTCCGCCGAGAACTTGACCGAGTTGAAGTTGAAGGCCAACGACGTCCGCCAGGGCATCATTCGCTCGCTGCTGGCGGCCGGCTCGGGGCATTCGGCCGGACCGCTGGACATGTCGGACGTCTTTGCGGCGCTCTACGGGCATCTGATGCGGCACGACCCGTCCAACCCCCAGTGGCCCGATCGCGATCGTTTGCTCCTCTCGTGCGGACATATTGCGCCCGTGCGTTACTCGGCGATGGCGAACTTTGGGTACTTCCCGGTCGAGGAGTTGCTGACGCTGCGTAAGTTCGGCTCGCGCCTTCAAGGGCATCCGGAACGCGTAACGCTTCCGTCGGTCGAGACGACGTCCGGTCCGCTGGGTGAAGGCCTCGCGCAAGGCGTCGGCATGGCGCTCGGAGCGAAGATGGACGGCAAGGACTTTCACGTCTGGGTCGTTACGTCGGATGCGGAGCACCAGTGCGGCTTGCATTGGGAAGCGGTGCTGACCGGCGCGAAGTTCAAGCTCGACAACCTCACCGCAATCGTCGATCGCAACTTCATTCAAATCGACGGCAGCACGGAGGATGTGATGCCGCTCGAGCCGTTTGCGCAAAAATACCGCGCGTTCAACTGGGAGGTCTTCGAGTGCGACGGCAACGACATGGCGGAGTTCATCGCCACGGCGGAACGCGCGCGCAGTTACAAAGGCAAGCCGCAGGTAATCATTGCAAACACGATTCCGGGCAAGGGCGTATCGTATATGGAAGGCGACTATCTTTGGCACGGCAAGCCGCCCAACGCGGCGCAGGCCGACGAAGCGTTGCGCGAGCTGGCCGCGGAGCGCGAACGGATTCTCGCTCATGAGTAGCGGTGCGCCGGTCCTTGACGCTGCGGCGCAGCGCATGCATTTGGCCGACTATCGCGCCGCCGGCCTCAAGCTGGTTCCCACGCGCAACGGTTTCGGCGAGGGACTAATCGAGGCCGGAGGGCGCAGCCACGACGTGCTCGGCATCTGTGCCGATCTCTCCGAATCGACGCGATTTGAAGGCTTTAAGAAGGCGTATCCGGAGCAGTACATCGAGATTGGTGTCTCCGAGCAGATGCTCGTCGCAATGGCGGGCGGACTCGCGGCGGTGGGAAAGATTCCTTGGATCGCGAGTTATGCGATGTTCAATCCCGGACGTTCGTGGGAGCAAGTGCGCACGATCATGGCGCTCAACGAAACCAACGTCAAGATCGCGGGCGCGCACGCCGGCGTCTCGGTCGGCCCTGACGGCGCGACGCATCAAGCGATCGAAGACATCGCCATCATGCGCGTTATCCCGCACATGACGGTCGTCGTCCCGTGCGACTCCGTCCAAACGAAGAAAGCGACGATCGCGCTCTCCGAGATGTGGGGGCCGGTTTACCTGCGTTTTGGCCGCGAGAAATCGGCTGTGATCACCACCGACGATACGCCGTTCGAAATCGGCAAGGCGCAGGTTTTAAGGGAAGGCAACGATGTAGCGATTATTGCGTGCGGCATTCTCGTCTACAACGCGCTCGTCGCCGCCGACCGGCTTTCCGCGCAACACGGCATCGAATGCCGCGTCGTCAACAATCACACGGTCAAGCCGATGGACGAGGCTGCAATTGTCGACGCGGCGCGCACGTGCGGCACGATCGTTACCGTCGAGGAGCACCAGCGGCAGGCCGGCATGGGCTCGCGCGTTGCCGAGATTCTCGCGCAGCACCATCCGGTGCCGATCGAGTTCATCGGCGTCGACGATCGTTTCGGGCAATCCGGCGATCCCTTCGAGCTGATCGAGTATTACGGGATGGGCGCGGACTCGATCGTCGAAGCCGCCCGTCGCGCGCACTCGCGCAAGAGGTAGGAAAACGCGCTTTATGTGCGCGATGCGCAGGAGGCTCTGCACGACGAGCGGAGCCTGGATGGCGGAACGACGAGCGGCTCCGAAGCATCGCGCACCGTAAAGCGCGTTTTCCTACTTCTTGAAGCGGGTGCCCGAACGTCGCTAAGGTCCAAACGCGATCGCGTACGGATAGGCTTTCACGCCTGGAATCGTGCGAAGAACGTCGACGCTGCCCGGCGCGTATTCGGTGATCGTGCTGTTGGCCGGGTTAGCAACGTAGAGAATGCCGTTACCATCGAACGTCAGCGCAGTCGGAAAAGCGAGGCCCTTGCGAATCGTCCGAACGACTTTCTCGCTACCCGGCGCGAGGACCAGAATCTCCTGGCCGGAGGCGACGTAGAGCTCCCCCGACGGTCCCAATACCGGATCGCCGGGACCCTTACCGTGCGTTACCGGCTTGATGCGGCGAAATGGTCGCTGCCGACCGGATCGATAGATGCTGATCGAACCCCAATGCGTTTGGTTGCCGCCGTAAGCGTTTGTGACGTAGAGATCGCCCGCCGCATCGAGTGCTAGTCCGTCAGGATAATTGATGCCTTGCGTAATCTGGTATTTTGGGTCGGAGTTGCCGGGTGCAAAAACCGAAACGTCGCCGGGGAACCCAACGATTGCGGCGTAGAGATTTCCTTGAGAGTCAAGGGTGATTGCGCACGGATTGATTCCCGGGCGCCCGATCGTGCGCGACGGGACTCTCTCCCCGGGAGGGTAGACCGTGATGGGCTCGCCGTTCTGCGGGCACCCACTCGCTACGTAGAGATTCTGCGCGCTGTCGAACGCCAGCGCATAGCCGGCGCCGTGAAGGCCTTTTGTGATCTTCAGGTTCGGTTCTGAGGCTCCGGGCGCATAGACCGTGATGGTTCCCTTCGGATCGCTGCCGCCGTCGTCGTAAGTGTTGGCGACGTAGAGGTTCCCGGCCGCGTCGAACGCGAGTGCCGACGGGCTGACGACGCCGGCGGTGATCGTGCGCAGCACTTTCGTGTGTCCGGGAGCGTAGACGGTTACGGTGGACTCGTAGGCGTTTGCTGCGTAGAGATTTCCGGCTGCATCGAACGCGATCGCTTCTGGGTCGTCGAGGCCCGTCACGACGAAGATCGTGCGCAGGGGCGTCGAGTGCCCTGGCTGGTACACCGAAATTTGGTTGCGAGCGGGGTTGGCGACAAACAGGTCGCCGGCCGTATCGACGGCAAGCGCCGAGGGGTCGTAGGTGCCCCTCGTTATCGTATAAGCCGGCGTTTTTGCACCCGGCCGATAGACCCGCACGCTCCCGCCGTTGTTAACGTACGGCGCTCTCCCCGAATAGAGAGTTCCGAAGCGATCGAAGCAGAGCGTGCCGGAAGCCCCAACGATTTTGCGCAACAGGCGGTCGCTGTGGATTGCGTAGACGCTGATGTCCCCACCAATGTCGACGAAAAGCTCTCCGTGAGGACTAAATTCGGGCCGGCCCGGCGGGTCGCCGGTGGTGTGAATCGTTAAAAACAGTTTTTCATCTTTCGGCCGGTAGACCGTTATCGTGTCGTGCTCGGTCGCATAGATGCACTCTTGACAGTTGGAGACATAGAGATAACCTGAAGCGTCGACGGCGAGCTGCGTCGGCGAGAAGATGCCATCGGTAATCGTGCGTTCCATCTTCGTCGCGCCGGCAGCATATTCGTGGACGTCGAATGAGCGGGAGTTGAAGACGAAGACGTCGCCGGCAGGGTCGATCGCCATTCCGGCGAGCCGTCGGATGCCGCTGGTAATGGTGCGCGCGGGCGCGTCCGAGCCGGGTGCGTAGACCGTCACCGAACCCTTGGGCCGGTTACCGTGTCCCTGGTTGGCGACGTACAAATTGCCGGAACGGTCCACGGCAACGCTGAGCGGTTGGTCGATGCCGCTTGTGATCTTGCGCAATGGGATGCTGCCGCCCACCTTGTAGACGTAGATCGAGTTGCCTAACTCGTTGGCGACGTACAACACGCCATCCGCGGCGAACCGCGACACGGCAGCTTGCAACGGAGTCTGCGGCAGCAGCGCGGGCGCGCTCGACCGCATAGTGCACGCCGACACCAGAACGATCGTGGCTAGCGCTGGCAGCCGGCGCATCGATAGAGTTGCTAGCGGCGCAGTCCCAAATCTGCGATCAGGCTGCGGTAGCGCTCGAGGTTTGTCGCGTTCAGATAGTTCAACAACCGGCGGCGTTGCCCGACCTGTAAGAGAAGGCCGCGGCGGCTGTGGTGATCTTTCTTGTGAATCTTGAGATGCTCGGTGAGCGAGTTGATCGAGGCGGTCAGAACTGCGACCTGCACCTCGGCCGATCCGGTGTCGTTGGAACCGCGGCCATACTTGGCGGCAATCTCCGCCTTGCGTTCTTTGGTGAGCGGCACGAATGAAACTCCTTTGACAGGATAGTCTCGCTCGGGTACAGAGTGCTTACCGTCCCGGCGACCGGCTTAGGATAGCAAAGGCGCTCGCGCGGCGCAAGGTGAGAGAGGCTCGGCGCAAAAGCGCCATCCATGGATTTGAAGATACGCGGTCGCGTCGCGCTTGTATTGGGCGCCAGCTCGGGGCTCGGGGAGGCGATTGCGCTCTCTCTCGCAAGCGAAGGGGCGAGGCTGGGTTTGGCCGCGCGCCGCGCCGACGAGCTCGAGGCCGTTGCGGCCAAGGCCAGGGAACTGGGCGCTCCGGAGGCGCGGGTGTTTGCACTCGACCTGCGGGATCTGGGCTCGATCTCCGCGATGCATACCGCTTTCCGGGATGCCCTCGGCGATGCCGACATCGCGATCCTCAACGGAGGGGGCCCCAAGGCGGGACGATTTACGGAGCTTGCTTTGGCGGATTGGGACGACGCCTACCTCCTGCTGCTGCGCGGCATGTTGGAGCTCCTCGGCTTTGTGGTTCCACCAATGCGTGCCAGGGGCTGGGGCCGCATCGTCGCACTGACGTCCACCTCGGTGAAGCAGCCGATCGATTCCCTTGCGCTTTCGAACGTCTTTCGCACCGGGCTCGTATCCGCGTTGCGGACGCTCGCGGTCGAGGTCGCGCGCGACGGGGTAACGGTCAACTCCATTGCGACCGGACGCATCGAAACGGCGCGGCTGCGAGCAATCTACGGCGCCGACGAAGCGCAGCTGCGCAAGGCGTCGAGCGAGGTGCCGATGGATCGCATCGCCTCGCCGGCGGAGTTCGCGCCGATGGCCGTTTTCTTGTGCGGCGACCCGGCGAGCTACGTGACGGGCCAAACGATCTCCGTCGACGGCGGGCTCACCCGCGGTCTCTTCGGATAGCGATGACCGAAGGTGGGCTCCTGGGCGGCGCGAATCACGGGGCCGATATGCAGGGAGTGGATGGAAAACGCGTTGCCGCGCTGATCGGTGACGGATTTGAAGAGATCGAGCTGGCGGAACCGCGCCGGGCGCTCGAGGAAGCGGGCGCCATTGTGACGATAGTCGGCACCGACGAGCGCGCTCGCCAGCGTGTTCGCGGCAAGCGGGGGCTCGACGATGGTCAGAGTCTGAAGGCCGAGGAGCTTATTGCCGATTGTACCGCCGAAGATTTCGACGCGCTGCTGATCCCGGGAGGGACGTCGCCGGACCGCATACGCACGGATCGCGAAGTGCAGCGGGTGGTGCGCGAGTTCGATACCCTCAAGAAACCGATGTTCTCGATCGGCCACGGCGCGCAAGTTCTAATTTCGGCGCAGCTGGTTCGAGGACGGCAGGTTACCGGCGTACACTCGATCGCCGACGATATCCGCAACGCCGGGGGCCTCTATCGCGATCAGCCGACCGTCACGGATTCGAACTGGGTCTCGACGCGTGGCGCCGAGGATCTACCGCAGTTCAATCGTGCGATGCTGGAAAAACTTGCGAGCGCAATTCCGGCCCAACCCGTAACCTAGGAGCCTGTAGGGCTCCTAAATCGGGTCGAAGCGCGCGAGGGTCTCGCCGTACTGGCGAAGCGCGAAGAATGCTACGACAATGCAAAACGCGAGTTCCGCGAGGAGCTTATCGGCTATGACGGCAAGCGCGTAAGCTCCGCC
>Ga0070762_10000159_pt1 | contig 24481 bp, 26 predicted proteins | sample HubBroMetageREF2_FD_66726 | JGI IMG/M metagenome (GOLD analysis project Ga0070762, IMG submission 66726) | Reference soil microbial communities from the Hubbard Brook experimental Forest, New Hampshire, USA - Hubbard Brook CCASE Soil... | ecosystem: Environmental > Terrestrial > Soil >...
CCGTCGGCCGTCGTTGCGACATTGCTTCCGTTGATCGAAATCGTCGCAGCGTCGGCGAACGTTTGCAGGATCGGATTCGAGAGATACGATCCGATCAGCCCCTCGACCAGCCGCCTTGACGCGATGCCGCCCGCGCCGTGGGCCATCTCGATCTGAGTGTCGGCAAAATGCGGTGTTTTTCGGACCGGTTGAACCACGGTCACGTTTATGCCTCGACGGCGGAGGCGTGCATGGCGTAGCGATAGTAGGCAGCACAAGCGCCTTCGCTCGAGACCATGAGCGCGCCGACGGGATGCTCGGGATTGCACTCGGTTCCGAAGAGTTTGCATTGCGGCGGCTTCAGGACTCCCTTGAGGACCTCACCGCATTGCGCGCCGCGCGGATCGGTCACGCGTACGCCGGGAACGTTGAAAAGCTTTTCGGCATCGAAGCCCGCGAAGTCCGGCTTGAGGCCTAAGGCCGACTGCGAAATGAAGCCGAGGCCGCGCCACTCGAAATAGGGGCGCAACTCGAAGACTCGCGCCAGCGCCATTAGCGCCGGCGGATTGCCTTCCCACGGAACGATTCGCTTGTATTGGTTCTCGACGCTCGCCTCTCCAGCATCCAGTTGGCGTAAAATCAACAGGATCGATTCGAGAATATCCAGAGGCTCGAATCCGGAAACGACGACGGGCTTGCCGTAGTCGCGCGCGATGAACTCATATGGGCGGCAACCGGTGATCGACGAAACGTGGCCCGGTCCGACAAACCCGTCGATCCGCATATCGGGTGAATCGAGGATGGCGCGCATCGCCGGGACGATCGTCACGTGATTGCAAAAGACCGAGAAGTTGGTCACGCCGAGCTCCTGAGCCCGCAAGATCGTCAGTGCGGTCGAAGGCGCCGTCGTCTCGAAGCCGATTGCAAAGAAACAGACGTGCTTCTCGGGATTCGAAGCGGCGATGCGCAAGGCGTCGAGGGGCGAGTACACCATCCGAATATCCGCACCTCGCGCCTTGAGCTCGAGCGGCGTGCCTTTAGTCCCCGGAACTCGCATCATGTCGCCGAAACAGGTGAGGATAACGTTCTCGCGCGCGGCGATCGCGAGGCCGTCGTCGACGCGCCCGGTCGGAAGCACGCAGACCGGGCAGCCCGGACCGTGCACCAGCTCGATGTTCGCCGGCAAAACATCACGCAGGCCATGGCGGTAGATCGCGTGGGTATGGCCGCCACAGACTTCCATGATGCGATAGAGACGCGACGGGTCGGCGGCTCGCACTATCTCGCGAGCGACGCCCGAAATGATGCCGGCGTCTCTAAATTCGTCGACGTACTTCATCGCGACGGCTCCGCAAACGAATAGCCCCGCACTTCTTCGATCGCCAGACCGTCCTCGCCCATCGCTCGCAGCATACGAAGCTGATCGTGCGCTTGCCCCTCGTCAATCTTACTCAGTGCGAAGCCGACGTGGATCAAAATCCAGTCGCCCGGCGCGACGGCGCCATCGTCGAGAAGCCCGATGTTGACGTTGCGCGTAACGCCGCCGACGTTGACGCGAGCGAGGGGTTCCTTCTGCGCTATCTCGACGATCTGACCGGGAATCGCCAGGCACATGTTTACACCGCCTTCGTCGCGACGAGGTGAAGGCGCACGCGCACCAGCGGCGCGACGCCGAGGACCAATAGCTTTATCGGCTTCAGGCCGAAATCGCGGACGTCGATTTTGACCTCGCCGTCGAGCGCGATGCGCTGCGGCTCTCGATCGAGGCGGAACTCACCTTCGTACCGCCGCGCGAGGCCCGCCAGCGTGATCTGTCCGGCGGCGCCGTAGCGGCCCCGCACCGCTCCGCTGCTCAGCGTGCGCAGATCTCCGGCGATTTTTGGGAAGCGCTTGCTATCGATGAGCTTCCACATCTCGCGATCTTGGAGTTCGTTGCCCGTTCGCAGGCTCTCGACTTTGAACTCAACGTGCATGTTCGCGGCAGGCTCGGCTGCAACCGAACCGTCGGCGTTCCAAGCCAACTCGAAAAAGCCGTTTAGTTCGGTTGTTTTCCCGTAGGCGGATTGCGTTGGAGAGGCCGCATAGAACGTCAACGACGAATCGGCGCTCGAGACTTCGAAGCGCTCCTTGACTGCGTTGTGAGGCGTCACCATCGTTGGCTGCGGTTCCAATAGCCTTCTCTCGACAACTGTCACGCAGTCTTCCTTGCGACCAAGTGCAGGACCGCTTTCACCGCGGGGTCGACCTTGATAATGAGGAGGTTGGGTGGTTTTAAGCCGAAATCGCGAATATCGATGCGCAACTCGCCGTCGATCGTCACGTTATCCTGGTCGTGCGCAAAGGTCAGCTCGCCGTCGTACTTGCGGGAGCGCCCTGCTAACGTTACGTCGCCGCTCGCCTCGTAGTGGTTCGGTCCCAATGCTGACCGCAACTCGCGCAGATCCGCCGCGATGCGGGGGAACCGATTGCTGTCGATTAGCTTCCAGGTCTCGCGATCGAACATCGCATTTCCCGAGCGCAGATTCGCCACGGGAACGTCGAGGTGCATCCGTGGCGCCGGCGTCGTCGCAAGGCTTCCATCGTCGTTCCAGTTCGCTTCGACGTACCCGCTCAAGCCAACGGCCTTCCCTTTCAAGCCATGCAGCGAGGAGCGGCCTTCAAACGTCACCCACGAGTCCGAAGCCGAGATCGCGTAGCGTTCCAAACCGGCGCCCGTCACGAACGAGGTCACATGCTTCGGATCCGCGCGTAACGCAGCGCGTCCTTCGTTAAATCGGCCAGGATGCCGCCGGCCTTCCGAGTCGCCTCGTGCTCGCCAAACGCGCTTCCGAAAATCGTCGACCAGAGCTCCTTGAGGATCGGCTCCTGGCCGGACATCTCCCGCATCGCTTCGTACCGTTTGAGATCCGGTTCCATGCTGGCATACAGGCGCTCTGCGGCAAACGCCGCACCGAACGCAATGGCACCGACGATCAGACCTCTGTCCATAGTGTGCTCCTTTCTTGGCGTGAGCCGGATTCGAGCAGAGCCTCCTCGACGAGCCGGCGGACGAGTTCGACCGCCGGAGTAACGGCCGCGCTTACGGCGTCCGAGAGGCCGATCTGCTCTCCGGCTACGCACGGTTCGCATCCCACGATCGTGATCGGCGGCGGCTCTCCGCCGATCGTCCGAACGAAGGCAAAGACGTTTTGCAAATCCATGCGGTGGGCATCCGGCATCGTCTTTTGCGGCTGGACGTCTGGCTCGAGCACATAGAGCGTTCCGGGTTGCCCGCCGCGCGGTACCGCGTCGATCAAGAACGCGCGTTCGTATCCCGCAACCAACTCGAAGGCCAAGTGCAACCCGCGGATTCCAAAGTCTTCGATTTTGACATCCTCGATGGGCGATTCGCCCAGCGCCCGAGCGACTTCCGAACCAAAGCCATCATCTCCGAAGAAGATATTCCCGATTCCCGCCACGAGTAATCGCACGTTAGCCGGCCGCCATGGCGCCGACGGGCTCGACCTCGTCCGGATAAAAGAAAAGTGAGCGGCCGTACCAGTCATGCAAGTCGCTAGCGGGATCGTCGTCGACGGTCACGGCGACGTACATAAGATTCTCAACGTCTTGATGAACCGCGCGCACCGTCGCGATCTTTCCGTCCAAGAAAAGGTCCCAGACGTCGGCCCGGCGCTTTGGGTGCAGCCGGACGCGCGAGCCTTTACTTACTTTCGTGCCCTCTACAAAGACGCAATCGATACCGGGTACGTCCAGCGCCGCGAACGGATCTGCCGCCGCCGGCGCTTCGGGCTTCGTCTGAAGCAATGCACCATGCAGTCGCGCAAGCTCTTCGGGGCCGAAGCGTTCGGCTCGCTCGATGATTGCGCGCGCGCGCTCGTCAGTTGCACGCGCTTCGTCGCGCTCGCCGTCGGAGAGGCTGCGAACGCTGAGCATCATCAACTCGTCGACCTCGGTCGCATCGAAAGTATCTGCTTCGCTCTGAAGCGCGACGGCCGGAAAGTCGTAGAGAATTATCGGCGACGACAGTACGAGGGGCGAGCGCTGTACGTCGGATTCCCCGCTGCCCACGAGGACGGGCCACGTGTGCCGGTTGACCAGCTGCGACGTGGCCTCGCCGGCTTCGGCCGGCGGATCGAGCGCGGAAAGAAACCTGCCGCCGCGCGCGTGAAGCAGGGTGTGCGTCGAGACGAACGCCGTTCGCAACGCAGAGCTTCGTTCGCCCGGTACGACCGTCGAGTTGTTTTCGATGCGAACGCGCAGTTTTCGAAGTCCCGGCCGATCCGCGACGGGTTCGGCGTCGACGGAAACCGCCCCGTGCAGCGGCCAGCGCCGCCGAACGATGCGTCCTACGACCGCTTCGTCCGCATCGGAGAGCAGCTCTACTTTTTCCTCCGCAGGCGACGCGATCGGCACGGCGGTCCGATCCTGCGCGCCGGGCTGGAAATGGATCGTCACCTCGCGTTCGGTGCCCTCGTCGAACGTCAGATACTTTTTCGAGCCAAGCGTGAGCGACTCAACCGGAAGAAACGACGATTGCCGCCACGCTTCGACTTGGCGCGCTTCGACCTGTAAGAAGCGAACCAGCACCTCCACTTCTGTGCCGGCGTCGCATTCGAGCAGCACCTCGGTCTGCGCCTGGGACGGCTCACCCGTGCCTTGGGAAGCATACGCCTCGGGCACGACGACGCCGAACTGCCAGCGAATCCGATTCTTGGGCGCCGAAGCGGTGTATGGATAGAGAATGTAGCCCTCGTAGAGGACGGCGTCGGCGACCTTGCGGGCCGGCTCGAAGGAGTTCACGGTTTTACCTTCGCTAAGGTGCAAAGGCGTTCGAGCGCCGCATCCCACGTCGGCAAGCCGGTGGCAGTCTTAAAACGGCGCAGCTCGTCAAATACGTCGCGATGCACGCGAATCCACGCCGAGTTCGGAAAGTGGGCGTCGAGGGCGTCGCGCCAAACTTCCAGCGGCAGTCCGTAGCGCGCCTCGCAACTCCACGGAACGAACTCGGGCGTTACGCCTTCGGGCCCGTCAGCAAACACGATGCCGGAAAATAAGAGCTCGAGCGGCACGATTCCGTTTTTTAAAGATGCCAGATACTTATGCGCTGCGACTTCGAAATCGTAACTGCACGGAATCGTGACATCTATTTCCGTTGCGTTCTCAAATGCCGTTACGATCTGAGCGGCGTGCGTCCAGAGCATCGGCTTTAGCGTGTCTCCGTAGCGCTCGGGCCTCCCGAACAGCTCCTCGAGCAGGGCGCTCTCGTCAGGCGCGTAGCGGCGTCGCTGAACGGCGATCCGTATTTGCGCGCGCAAGGCGATAGCATCCACTTTAGTGCCGCTCTTCTCGAGAATCCGCAGCCGCAGGACGAGGGACGGAGATGCGGCAAAGCGGTCGGCGCGCGATTCAATTACGAAGAACTCCAAGTCGGTCATGAGATTCGCGCCGTTACGTTGCTCCCGCTGCGCGCTTGCACTTTCTCAAAGTACTGGCCGATCTTTTGATGGGCTTCCTGGCCGCCGTCAAAACCCTTCCAGCACGTGCGAATCAACCCGACGAGTTCGTATGCGGCGTCGATGGGCACGATGAAACAACGCGAAACCTCTCGGTTGCGCTGGATCAAGATCGCCTCGACATCGGGCTCGATCGACGAGAACTCCGGATAGCGTGCGACGATGCCAGCCCACTCCTCGAGCGGTAGAAGGGATTCCGTCGCTCCGGCGGGACTCGGGTAGAAGGCGACGGTTCTCCGCTCCGTCGAGTTGTAGAAAAAAAAGACGAGACCGATTGGAAGTTGGAGCGAATCCCACGTCGCGTCGTCGATGACGAACCGGCTGACTTCGCGATAGCGATTTGGAATGGCGCGATACTTCCCTTGCGCCGCGCCTGCCGGCTCGAAGACGATGTGGCACGGCCGGCAAGTGCAGAGAATCCGGCGCGCGGCGAGCTCGATCAAGTGGTCGTGCTCGGGCGCCACGGGCGTCGCACAGAAATCGCAGCGCTCCCCTTCCGGCGGCCGTTTGCGAAGCATCTCCGAGAGCATCGCGACATTGTCTTTCGCCGGGTACATCGCGTTTAGACCGGGCTGAGCACGCGAAGCGTCGTTAAGGCAGCCTCGGAGGACGCGCCCATTTCCTCGGCGCGCACCTCACGTATCTCGGGGACGCGTTCGAGAATCGCGCGCTCAACCGAAAGCTTGAGCGTCGCTGCCGAGGCCGCACACCCGTCGCAACTGCCCTCGAGCCGAACGTAGACGACGTCCCCCTCGATACGCGAAACCTCGATGTTGCCTTTATGCGATTTAACGTACGGAAGCACCGATTCCAGCGCTTGTTCCACGCGGTCTTCGACCGCGATGGGGTGCAAACCGTGTAGGCACAGCACGCTCTCGACGAGCTTGTCGCCACACAGGCGCTCGAAGATCGGCTCCGAACGCTCGCCGAGCTCATCGTGAACGATCGTCAGCACCCGCTCGAGCGCCTCGCCGTAGAGTCCGACGATGTTACGAGCCAGCTCTTCGGCTTGTTCACGGGCCCGGCACGGCGTCGCGTCCGCGCCGATCCCCGCAAGGAGCTCTTCCACCCGCGTTGCCATTGCCGAAAGGCTGGTGGCCATTTCGCGTTTACTTTATCCGAAGGGTGCCAACGGAGAGTGCACCGTTTCGATCGACTTATCGTCGCCCAGATACATATGGACGCCGCAAGGCAGACACGGATCGAAGCTGCGCACCGCGCGCATTATGTCGATACCTTTGAATGAGTCGGGGCCGTTCTCTTCGTGAATCGGCGTATTCTGCACCGCATCTTCGTACGGTCCCGGCGTGCCGTAAATATCGCGCGGGTTACCGTTCCACGGAGTCGGCGGCCACGGATGGTAGTTGGCGATTTTGCCTTCGCGGATCACCATGTGATGCGAAAGAACGCCGCGCACCGCCTCCGTAAAGCCGCATCCGATGGCTTCGTTCGGTACGGTGAAAGGTTCCCAGGAGCGCGTCCTGCCGGCGTTGAGCTCTTCGAATGCCTTATCGAGGAAATAGAGGGCCGCTGCGGCGGCATATGCCTGGAAGTACGTCCGCGCCCGATTGCGCTCCAGCGTGTTCGACCACTTGGGAACTTTCCACTCGAACGAGACCGGGCCACTCAGCGCCGACTTCGGCAGATTGATCTGCACGCTGGTACCGGTGGCCTTGATGTAGCCTCCCATATCGACCAAGCCGGAGAGCGCCGTCGACCAGAGTCTCGCGATCGGGCCCCCGCCCGTATCCAGCGCAAGATGATCCTTGCCGTCGAACCAACGCGGCGACATTACCCAACTGTACTGGTTTGCGAAATCGCGTTTCTTGGGCGTGGGCAGCGTGTGCATATTCCAGGGATGCCGGCGATCGACCGGATTGCCCAATGGATCCTCGCGAACGAAAGTTTCCTCGTTTGCCCAATCGTCGTAGTACGAGTGGCCCAGGAGGATCCGAATGCCGAGGTTGATGGCGACGAGGTCATTCGTTACGAGTTTGCCATCGACGACGATGCCGGGAGTGACGAACATCTTGCGTCCCCAGTTCGTCATGTTCCGGTACCGGAAATCGCAGTGGTCGGGGTCTTGGAAGGCGCCCCAACACCCCAGGAGAATCCGCCGCTCGCCGTTGTGCTCGTATCCGGGCAGCGCGTCGTACCAGAAGTTGAAGAGATCGTCGTGCAACGGGACGCAGACCTTCATGTACTCGATGTAGCGCATCAGGCGCGAATAGTAATCCGTGAAAAGCTGCTGCGTCGCGACCGTACCGGTGCCGCCCGCATAGAGCGTCGACGGGTGGACGTGACGCCCTTCCATCAGGCAGAACATCTCGCGCGTATAGCGACTGATCTGGAGAGCTTGCCGGTAGAAGTCGCCGCTGAAGGGATTGAGCGCGCTCATGATATCGGCAATCGTCTTGTAACCGTGGATTCCGGCGTTGGGGGCTTCGGTCTTCTTCGCCTTCTCCCAGACGCTGGGATTGGTCTCGCGGACCATCTTTTCGCAATAGTCCACGCCGACGAGGTTTTCTTGAAAGATATTGTGGTCGAACATGTACTCGGCAGCCTCGCCGAGATTCATGATCCATTCGCCCATGGCCGGCGGCTTGACGCCGAACGCCATGTTCTGCGCGTAGACCGAGCAGACGCAGTGGTTATCGCCACAGATTCCACAGATTCGCGAAGTGATGAAGTGTGCGTCGCGCGGATCCTTGCCTTTCATGAAGATGCTGTAACCGCGAAAGATCGACGACGTCGAGTGACACTCGGCGACGATCTTGCGCGCAAAGTCGATCTTCGTGTAAATGCCCAAGCTGCCGACGATCCGCGTGATTGGATCCCAAGACATCTCCACGAGCCGTGAGGGCTGGGTTCCGGTCGTCGCACTGGGAAGATCTTTTATAGCCATGCCACTCCTCCGCGCTAGCTGTGCCGATGGTATCCGGTCGTGAGTTGTTTGCCTTTATGGCGCCACTTCGGTTCCTTGTCGACGGTCGCAGTCGTAAAGTTCCGCATCGCTTTGATGATGGTGCCGGTCGCGGTACTTACCGTCGAAGAAATCTTCCCGCCCGGCGGCTCGTCCATGAATGGCATGAACTTGTCCGGGAAGCCCGGCATCGTGCAGCCGATGCAAATTCCGCCGACGTTTGGACATCCGCCGACTCCGCCCATCCAACCGCGTTTGGGTACGTTACACTTGACGACGGGGCCCCAACACCCGAGCTTGACCAAACACGTCGGCGAGTCGTATTCGGTTGCGAACTGTCCTTGCTCGTAGTATCCGGCGCGGTCGCATCCTTCGTGGACGGTATTGCCGAATAGCCACGTCGGACGCCCCGCTTCGTCGAGCGGGATCATCGGCGCGCGCCCCGCTGCCTGCCAGAGCAAATACAGAATTGTCTCCGAGAGATTGTCGGGTTGAATCGGGCAACCGGGTACGCACACGACCGGCACGCCGGCACTCGACTTCCAATCCCAACCGAGATAATCGAGGATGCCCATGGCCCCGGTCGGATTGCCGGCCATCGCATGGATGCCGCCGTACGTGGCACACGTTCCGGCCGCGAGCACCGCCCACGCCTTGGGCGCGAGGCGGTCGATCCAACCGCTGAACGTAATTGGCTGGTCGGTGCCGGGCGCGTTGCCGAAGCCCGTCCAGTAGCCTTCCTTCTTGATTTCTTCGTTCGCAATCGATCCTTCGATGACGAGTACGAACGGATTGAGCTCGCCGCGCTCCGCTTTGAAAAACGCTTCGAGAAACTCGGCGCCCCCGAGGCTGTATTCTATGAGCGGCCAATGAAATTTGACGCCCGGCAAGCCGGGCAGAGCCCCCAGAGCAATTTCTTCGATGCTCGGCTGCATCGCCCCAGTCAGCGCGACGGAGTCTCCGTCGCAGCTCAATCCTGCGGGTATCCACAGAACGTTTACCACCGTATCCGCCATCGCTACGTCCTCACTGTCACGGCGAAACTCCGTCCATTCGACGGCTGCGGTTTCGTCGAGATGATGTTCAGCCTAGTTGAAGCGATTGCGAAATGCAAGGGCGCGCGACGGGCTTTCTTTCACTGGAAAAGCACAGCGACCGTTACTGGTTCGTTACTCAACACCCGCCACCGACGAGTACCCCGGAAACGTGAGATTAACGTGATCTTTGTTTGGTCCGATTTCCGCGTTTAACGGAGAGATATCGCGTCACTCAAGCGTTACTCACGCGTTACTAGGAGCGGGGCGCCCGGCTTGCAATCGGGGTCCCGGGAGGCTACGCTGTTTCCCACCGAGGTAAAGCCATTGCACGAAATTACGATCGCGCTCAGTCTCCTGGAAAGCATCGAATCGACCGCCGCGGAACAAGGAATCGAGCGCGTGAACGCGGTGCACGTGCGCGTCGGCGCGCTTAGCGGGGTCGTGCGCGACGCGTTACTCTTTTCGTGGGATGTGGCGACCGCTCGGACGATTGCCGAAGGCAGTCAACTCGTTGTGGAGGAGGTTCCACTCGTGGTTTTTTGCGAACGCTGCGAAGCCGAACGGTCTCCTCACTCCGGTACTGGTCTGCTCTGCCCTGCGTGCGGAACGCCGTCGCCGAACATTCTGCGGGGCCGAGAAATGCAACTCGTCTCAATGGAGGTCCCTGCATGAAAATGCGCGTCGTCGAAATCGCCGGAAATCTGATGCTCAAGAACGATGCGCTTGCGGCGCGCCTGCGTGGCCGTTTCGCCGAAAGCGGAACGTTCGTCGTCAACATGCTTTCCAGCCCGGGCTCGGGCAAGACGACGCTGCTCGAGCAAACGCTGCGACGACTTTCGTCCACGTACCGCGTCGGCGCGCTCGTCGGCGATCAAGCAACGGCGAACGATTCGCAACGATTGGCGCGCAGCGGCGCTCCCGTGCGCCAAATCACGACGGGAGCGGAATGCCGGCTGGACGCCGAGATGATTGCCAAAGCTCTGGCCGGCTGGGATGCGACGGGCCTCGACGCGCTCTTCATCGAAAACGTCGGCAATCTGATCTGCCCCGCAGAGTACGACCTCGGCGAAGACCTGCGGGTCGCGTTGCTTTCCGTGACCGAGGGCGAAGATAAGCCGCTAAAGTATCCGCTGGCCTTCAACAGCTCGCAACTCGCCGTCGTCACCAAGAGCGACATCGCAGACGCGGTCGGATACGACCGCGCCGCCGCGCGCCGCTCCATCGAGCAAGTGAACCCCGGAATGACGGTTCTCGAGCTGTCGGCGCGGTCGGGCGATGGTCTGGAGGCGTGGATGACGTTGATCGAAGAGCGTATACGCTCGAAGGCCTTTACTCCCGCAGGATGAACCCGGGGCTATGACGCTGCCGCGGAGTCGGCTGCTGACGCGCCTCTCCGCGTCGGAGCCCCGATTGGTAAGGCTTCAGGCGCCCCCGGGATACGGGAAATCCTCGCTCGCGCGGCTTTTTGCGCGCCGGTTCGAACGCCATGCGATCTGCGACTGCGCGGGAACCGCGGATAGCATCGATTTTGCCGGGCGCGCAATGTCGGCGCTCGCCGCCGAATCGCAGAACGGCGGCGAATCGGCGGCTTTCGCGCGCCTGCGCCTTCACGCAACCGAGGCCGACGCGGCGACATGGAGTCGCGCGCTGCTCGAGACGTGGAAAGGACGCCAGGAACACGCGCTCCTTATTCTCGAGCATGCCGAGGCCGTTGCCGAAAACGGCAGCGTTCTGGCGATGCTCGGCGATCTTCTTGCAGCGCGCCCGGCCGAGCGCGTGGTTCTCGTCAGCTCCAGAGTTCCGTTGCCCTTGCGCGTCGGCCATTATCTTGCGCCGCATCAGATCCTGACGCTTTCGCAGGACGAGCTCCGATTCAACGCCGACGAAGTCGCAGCACTCTTCGACGGTGGGGAGATGGCGCCCGAGCTCGTGGCGCGAATCGACCGGCTCGCCGGCGGGTGGCCCGTCGTTCTGTTGCTTCTAGCGCGATTCGCGCAGTACGACTCGGCGATCGAGCGGTTCATCGATCGGCTCGAAAACGTTGCCGCATTGCGACTGCACGAATACCTTGCCGGCGAGGTACTCTCGGAGTTTACGCCCGACATGATGTCGACGATCCTGGCGACCGCCGCCATCCCGGATGCATCGCTTGAGGATATCGCCGCGGCAACGGGGATACAGCATGCGACTCCGATCATCGACCGCCTGCTGAACCTGCCGGGATTCATTTCCTCTGAAACCGGCGCGTATCAAGCACATCCGCTTCTTCTCGGCACGATTCGCGCACAGCACGGTGGGGACGAAACCAACTATCTCATTCGCGCCGCACGGCAGTACGAAACTTCGGGCGATTTCCTGCGCGCCGCCGAACTCTACCTCGCCTACGGCGATGAAGGGTCGGCAGCAGCCGCACTCGATCGACTCCCGGCGCGACTGCTGCAGCAGCCATTCACGCGCCTCATCGGCGCGCTCGCGACAATCAAAGTCCCGACGCTGTGCGCCTACCCAAATCTGTGGATCGCCTTGCTCCCATACCGTCGTCAGCACATCGAAGCCGCCCGTCTCTATGGAGAAGCCGCGCGGTTGCTGCACTCGCTGCCCTCCACGGCGCCCTTGCCGTTGCAGCGGCAATTACGCGTCCATCTCGCACACCTAGCACAAGAGATCGAGCAGCTCGCCGAGGCCGAGTCGCTTCTCGACGCGAGCCGAGCGCGCAGCGATAGCGACGTTGAGCCCGAAGAACGGCGTCTGCTGCTGATGACCTCGGCACTCGTGGCCGCAAAGCGCGGTCGCCTGGCGCAGGCGGACGAACTGATTGACGAATCCGACGCCGTGCAAGGCGCACGTCATTTGCGCTTCGACGCCGAGAGCGCACAGATCGCGATGGAGAAGGCGCGTCTACTCGGCGACTGGCACACCGTCCTCAAAATGAGCGAAGAGGCCTTATACGCCGCCGCGCGTAGCGGCGTCACGTCGCGAATCGTGGAAGCGGGACGGGCGGTGGCATCGGCGGCGTGGTACTGCAACGACGACGCGCGTTTGACCGCTACGAAACAGATGCTCGAGGATTGCGGCGACGTCGAGGCGCGGGCCTTCGCCCGCTGCGTCGAGACGGCGCTGGTTCGCGGCCCAATCGATGCACCCGCGCGTACGGTACAGATCGCGCGTTGGCACGCGGCGCTAACGACGACCGACGCCGACTTGGCCAAAGAGCTTTTCGATGCGGCAATCGTGGGAATCGATACGGTCGAGAACGGCTTCTTGCGAATTGCGATCCGAGTATGTGCGGCGCTCCTGTTGCCCGCGCAACGCCGGCGGCTCCTCGAGGCGCGCGTCATTGCCGCGCAAATCGAATCTCCGCCGCTTCAGGCATCGCTCGAGTTACTGATCGACTCACCCGAACCGGCGAGCTTTGGAATTTTCAGGGAGATGGCCGAGCGCGTGAGCCGCTCGCCGCTCAAAATTCATCACGACGTCTTTTATCTCGACGTTCTTCGCGGGCGTGCACGGCGAGGTTCCGATCCTCTGCACGTGTCGGATCGCGGGTTAGAGCTGCTCGCCGCGCTCGCGCTGTGCCCCGCCGGAACCTTGAAGGAAGACCTTGCCGCCGCAATCTGGCCCGCATTGCATCCCGACGATGCGCTAAACGCTCTCAAGATGTGCGTGTCGCGCACCCGCGCGCAGACCGGCGACAAAGACGCGATTCAGAGCACCAAGGGCGGCTATGCTTTGAACGAACGCGTAACCATCGACGTGCGCGAGCTCGAAGTGCTCTTGCGCGGCGTGCGCGGCGCCGAGTCGCTCGGCGATGCCGTTCGCCGGCAGGTTCGCGACGCGGTCGCTGCACTCGAGGCGCGCAATCGCGCGCATACGGTAAACTGGGCGTGGTTCGCCCCACACGCAGCCCGCTTCGACGAGCTGCGCAACGAGCTCGCCGTTATTCTTGCGAAGGATTCGTGGGGCCGGGACGGCGGCGTCCCGTCGCCGGCCGCCGACTACGCCGATCTCTCGACGTCGATCTCGTCGTAGCCGCGCGCTCTGTAGACCGCGACCGAAGCGACCCAAGCCACGACAAAGACGCCGGCAATCAGAAAGCCGAGCGTACCGAAGTTGTCGGTCGCGCGATTCAAAAGCGTCCAGGAGAAACCGGTGAGTTTGAATTGCGTGGCCAAGACGCTGAGCGCTTCGACGGTGCCGACGAGCAACGCCACGAGCACCGAGAGAAGCGTGATATTCATGTTGTAGTAGAGCTTGCGAACCGGCTTCATAAAGGCCCAACCGTACGCTCCCAGCATGAGAATACCGTCGCTGGTATCGACCAGCGACATGCCGGCCGCGAAAAGAAGCGGGAAAATCAGGATCGTGAAGACGGGGAGCCCTTTCCCCGCCTCGATGGCCGCGATACCCAGTACGCCCACTTCGGTCGCCGTATCGAATCCCAACCCAAAGAGTAAGCCGAGCGGATACATGTGCCAGCTGCGCCCGATCAGGCCGAGAAGCGGGCGGCAAAAGCGCGCGATCATCCCGCGCTGCAGCAGGAAATCGTCAAGGCTTTGCTCGTCGTAGCCGCGCCCGGCCCTTACCGCGCGAAACGCCCGGATCACTTCGATCAAGACGAACAAGTTCACGGCAGCGATTGCATAAAGGAAGAGGGCCGACACGCTCGTCCCAACGAGGCCGCCCACTTCTTGCAATCGCGGAAACGCGCGCGATATGGCCGACGCAGCCAGCGCGATTGCGACCGAGAGGGCCACGACGACCGTCGAGTGGCCGAGCGAGAAGAAAAAGCCCACCGCGACCGGACGCTTTTTCTCTTGCATAAGCTTGCGCGTGACGTTGTCGATCGCCGAAATGTGGTCGGCGTCCACGGCGTGACGCAAACCGAAGGTATAGGCGAGGAGTGCGCTGCCCAGGAGCGCAGGCCGGTCGTGAAACGCCGCCAGCGCAACGATCCAAGTTCCGGCATTGGCTGCGATCAGAAACGCATAAATTCCGGCGATGCGGCTGCGCACTCCGCGCGTGCTGTCGTCGAAGACTCGCTTAAGCGCCGCGAGATCGAATCCGGTGCTGGATGTTCTCCTCACGCCGAAGGCTTAGCCGGCGTCAGTGCGCGTGGTCGTGTGCCTCTTCGCTTCCGGCGTGGCCATGCGAATGGCTGTGCTTCGTTCCATCGGCATGTATATGCTCGTGTTCGTGGGCGTCGTGTTGGTGTTGGTGTTCGGGGTCGGCGTGCCCGTGCGCGTGCGCGTGTTCGCTTCCGTCGGCATGGGTATGCTGGTGGGTGTGCTCTGAAGGCTGCATCGGCGTACCTTCACGGTTGCGGCAACGCGCTCCCGCGCCCCGGGCGGTTTGCCGTGCGCCCGGCAGCCTGACCGATCGCTCCAGGGGCTGACGTTTTTGCCGAGAGGATGACGCCATGCTGATTCAGTTCGTCCAGTTCAGCTTCGCTCCCGAAGACGGAGATAAAGCCGAAGCGATCTTGCGAGAGTTGCGCGAGTCCTCGCGCAAGGAAGAAGGCGTGATCGCCTTCGAGGTTGCTCGAAGCCAAGAGAAGCCGAACGTGTTTGTGCTGTGGGAAGAGTATCGGGATGAAGCGGCTCTGAACTTTCACAAAGCGACGGAACATTACAGCCGGCTCGTGCTCAACGGCGTGCGGCCGCTCGCGCTGCAACGAAGCGGAGAGATGGCCGTTCCGATCTGATTTCCGCAGGCAAGCGCGCCACGACCGCGGAAGCGGACGCCATGACACGCCGGTACCTCGCAATTCTCTCGCTCCTCGCATTTGCCGGGTGCACGTCCGGTGGCCAAACTCGCTTCGGCTCGGCCGGAGACTTACCGTCCATGCGAAGCGACACCGTTTTGCGAACGCTCAACGCCAGCGGCGCGGGGAAAATCACGCACGTCGTCTACATCGTTCAGGAGAATCGTAGCTTCAATAACCTCTTCCAAGGTTATCCTGGCGCAAAAACCGTGCCTACGGGGAAGAACTCGTACGGGCAGACGATCACCCTGCAACCTGAGACTCTGGAAACCGTCTACGAGATCGACCACTCCGCCCAGTCGATGTTCGCCGCCTGCAACGGAACCGGAAGCCTCCCCGGAACCGATTGCCAGATGAACGGCTTCGACCAAGAGCCATCGTACGGCGGCCCGACCAACCCGCAGTACGTCTACGTACCGCACAGCGAGTCGAAGCCATACTTCGACATGGCACATGAATGGGTCGTCGCCGACAATATGTTCCAATCGCACCTCGACGAAAGCTTTGTCTCGCACCAGTACGTAATTGCCGCGCAAGCGCAGTCGAGCGTCGATCTGCCCGACTCGCTGCTGTGGGGCTGCGCGGGAGGCTCGAGCGACGTCGTCTATACGATCACTCAGAATCGCACCTACGGCGGATACCAGCAAGCCTGTTTCGATTACACGACGCTTGGCGACGAACTCGACAAGGCGAATCTGTCGTGGCGCTTCTACGCAGCGCGATACGGCAACGACCGGGGCGGCAACGGCGGGACGTGGTCCGGTTATCAGGCCGTCAAGCATATCTTCGAGGGCCCCGATTGGAAGAAAGACGTCATATCGCCGAACTGGAAGTTTATCACCGACGTGCGCGCCGGCAAGCTCGCAAACTTCACGTGGATCACGCCCGAATGCGCGGAGTCCGATCACCTCGAGTGCGGCGGCGGCTTCGGCCCCTCGTGGGTCTCGGCCCTCGTCAACACCGTCGGTAAAAGCAAATTCTGGGACTCAACGGCGATCTTCATCCAGTGGGACGATTGGGGCGGCTTCTACGACCCCGTCGCGCCGCCGTTCGAGGATTACGATGGGAATGGCTTTCGCATTCCGCTATTAGTGATCTCTCCCTACGCCAGGAAGAACCGCGTCTCGCACGTGCAATACGAAACGACCAGCGTCTTACGCTTTGCTGAAGATCTCTACGGTCTCGCCCAACTTGCCCCGGCCGACAAGCGCGCAACTTCGCCGGCGGGTGACTGTTTCGACTTTACACAGAACCCTCGTCCGTTCGTAGCGATCAAAGCACCGCATCCGGCCAACTTCTTCATCGGCCGTAAATTCGCCAACGACTATTTCGCTCCGGACTATGAATGAAGCAACGTTAGCGAGAGGATGGGTCTAGCGGCGGTCACTTTGTAGCAAGGGGCTTGACACAAACACGAGGTTTGTATTAGACTCTTGGTACAATGATGTTCGCACATATTTCCCACGACCAGTTTGCGCGCGATTGGATGGCATTCGTTCTCGTTGCCCTGGGAATCTTTCAAGCGCGCTCACCGGGTTGCTTTGAGAGCATCCGGATGTATTTTCGCGGTGCCTGGGCGGGCCTTTCGATCGAACAGTCCGAGCGGCTCGAGTCGGTGATCGGGGCGCGCGCACGAGCCGAGGGCGCCGGCGGAAGCGCCCGCTACTACGCCGGCCTGTTCACCATCGCGATGGGGCTGGTCGGATTGTGGCCCGCGATTCCATACGTCATGCCGTACGCGGCGAGTTGTTTGGCCATGGCCTACGCAACCTGGACGGCCTATCGAAACTTCCGCCGCGCGACCGAGTTACGGTTCGCGCCGCTCGTGCGGCGCACGCCGCTCGAAGCACTTCCGCCGGTAACGATCGTTTCCGTCGCCCTCTGCCTGATTGGAACGGCGGCATTTGCAACCCTTCCGCAGTTTCGTATTGTCGCCGTGCTTGTCGTCGTCTCGATGACGGTATTGGTCGCGATCGCTTGGCGCATCGCCGTTGCGCCGGCCGTGCTCTTCGGCACGGATCCGCAAGTCGAATACGCCGTCGACAAACGGGTGCGCTTTTGCCGCGCGACCGGCCTCATCGCAATGGCGTGCGCCCCGCCAACGGTCTTCGCCGCACTCGCATGGGCGCAGCTGCCGTCGCTCTCCGGCCTTCTCGAGCTAATGCTGTTGCTGGTGATCGCCGGCTTCGCCGCGACGACGGTCGTCAGCCTGAATCCGTTGCGCGAAGGCATCGCGCTGGCGTGAGCGCTTCGTATCTCGTTGTGGACGAATCGTCGGAGACGCCGCCGTACCGGCAAATTGCCGAACAGATTCGCGCCGCAATCGAGCGCCGCGACCTGATGCCCAACGCAACGCTGCCGACGGTGCGGCAGCTGGCCGGCGATTTGGGCATCGCGCCCAACACGGTCGCGCGCGCGTACGCCGAGATGCAAAACGATGGGTGGCTGGTCGGGGAGGGCCGCCGCGGCACGCGCGTCGCCGAAAACGCCCCGCTTGCGAGTGGCCGCGAACGCGTGCGTGGCTTGCGCGAAGCGGTCGCAGGCTTCGTCGAAGGCCTACGGCACCGCGGCTTTACCGCACAAGAAATTTTACGCGCATTCCAGCAAACTCTCTAACGCGCGCACCTTAGCGACGCGTTGCCGGCATCGTATTCGGTGCCAGCGCGCCGGCGATCGCACGGAAGACGGCGACGGCGCCGAGTCCCGCGTTGCCTTTGTCATCGTACGCGGCGGGTCCGTTGGTCGCTTCCACCGCTATCGTTAGCTTCTGCGCGGGCAGGTAGCCGGCAATCCCCGAGGCGCCGGCGAACCCGAGCGTCTGGCCGATCCAAGGGCCGGTGATGATCACGCCCAGGCCATAGTTGAACGCTGCAGTGTTTTCGGCGCACGCGGAACAGCCCGCTTGAGTGTGGCCGAACCCGATGAGGCTTGGAACGATCTGCGCGGCAGACGACGCGGGGGACAACAGCTTCCCTGTCGCGACGGCTTCGATCGACACGGCGAGGTCGGAGATATCGGTCGTCTCGACGGCGCCTTCGGCAGTGGTCCACGACGGATTCCAAAATGTCGCCTCCTCGTAGAACGGCACACCCGGCTTGACTCCAAGCACGTCACGGCGTTCGGAACTGAATGCGTGCAAAACAGGCTGCGGAATCTCCGGCGTCGTCAGCGCTCCCGTCTGCTTGAGCCCCATCGGCTCCAATACGTACTGCCGAATTGCATCGACGAGCGGCATACCGGCGATCTTCTCGAGCACGCGGCCGAGGATAACGTAGTTCGTGTGCGAGTAGCCCCAGTTGGCGCCCGGCGAAAACTCCATGGGTTTTGACACACCGATCTGCGTCAGTTCTTCGGGAGTCCATTGGCGAAATGGGTCTCGGTAGACGGCCAGCGACGTCTCCGGCTGATACACGTAGTCGGCGTAGCCGGACGTCATTTGCGCGAGATTCCTCAACGTGATGCGATCGGCGCGTGGCAAACTTGGAAAATAGGCCGAGAGCTCGCTGTCCAGCGTCACTTTTTTCTGGTCGACGAGCTCGAGCAGCAGCGTCGCCATGTACGAGAACGCCATCGCTCCGTTGCGAAAATGCATGTCCGGCGTCGCCGGAACTCCGGTCATCGAGTCGCCGAACGCGCCGGTGTAAACCTCGGTTCCGTTCGAGCGTACCTGCACGATGACCGCTTTGAGATGGTTCGCTGCCATCGAACTACGCACGATGTTCTCGATCGCGGAAGCCGAAGGGACGTCGGCCGCGGGTGCCAGAGCTAAACTCGACCAGAGCAAGAACGCCGCCAGCATTTGATTTCCTCCGCCGGGGCCGTTCGCATGCCGCACGTCCTGTGCCTGCGTCCTGCTGGACCAGGCGAAACACGAACTGCCGTAGTAGAGTCAGTCATGCCCGATCATGCAATGGACGCGCAGATGTGCGACAAGCTCGGCTTCGTGGCCGCACTCGATCAGAGCGGCGGCTCGACGCCCGGGGCCTTGCGTCTTTACGGTATTCCGGACAGCGCTTATAGTGGCGACGACGAGATGTTTGCGCTCATGCATGAGATGCGCGTTCGCGTCATGACGGCGCCGGCGTTCACCGGCGAGAAGATCATCGCGACCATCTTGTTCGAGCGCACGATGGACGGCACCGCCGGCGATACGCCGGTTCCCACATTCTTATGGAGGGATCGCGGTATCGTCCCGTTTCTGAAGGTAGACAAGGGACTGGAGGACGAGCGGGACGGTGTAAATTTGATGAAGGCGATTCCCGGCCTCGACGCGTTGCTCGCTCGTGCTACCGAGTTGGGCATCTATGGCACGAAGATGCGGTCGACCGTTCGGCTTCCCTCGACGAGCGGCATTGCAGCCATCGTCGATCAACAGTTCGAACTGGCCGCACAAATCGCCGATCACGGGCTCATGCCAATTCTCGAGCCGGAGGTCCTCATAAAAAGCCCCGACAAGGCGGCGGCGGAAGCTATGCTCCTGGCGGCGCTCGTCCGTCGACTCGACGCGCTCCCGGCGCCTCGCCGGGTTATGTTGAAGCTGACGATTCCGGACGTACCGAACCTCTACGAGCCTCTAATTCGGCACAAAGGCGTGACACGCGTCGTGGCACTTTCCGGCGGTTATCCACGCGATGAGGCGTGCGAACGTCTCTCGCATAATCGCGGAATAATCGCAAGCTTCTCGCGGGCTTTACTAGAGGGTCTTACGCACGATATGAGCGATGCCGCCTTCAACGCCGAGCTGAAGCACTCGATCGATGAGATTTACGCGGCGTCGACCGTGAAAAGCTAGGAGTCTGTCGGACGCCTAGGATTCGCCGGCCTTCTGCGCCTCATACTTGACCAGCGTTGCGCCAAAGTGCTGGGCCGGGCCCAGCAGCGTCATACCGATGGCGCGCATGACGCCTATTGAGCGAACGTTTTCCGGAAACGCTACGGCCACGATTCGCGAGATATTCAGTCTCGAAAAACCGTGGGCTAGCATCGCCCTTGCTGCTTCGGAAGCATAGCCGTGCCCCCAATAGCGCGAATCCAGGATGTATGCGACCTCGATCTCCGGCGTTTGTTCGAGAAAGCCGAGGCCGCAATGCCCGATGATCTTTCCGAGGCTCTTTAACACGACTGGGTAGAAGCCGAATCCCTGTTCGACATCCAGCTCCCGCATCCGCGCTACCGTACGGGCCGTCCGATCGGCGCTCCATACGCCACCTGGAATAAATTCCATGACCTCGGGTTTGAGGTAAATATCTTCTACTGCCGCCGCGTCTTCGTCGTTCCACTTACGAAGTAGTAGGCGGTCGGACTCGAGGACCACATCGCTCATCGCATCATCTCTTGCTCTCGAATTATAGCATAAGAGGCGGATTGGATCGACGAATCGAGGAAGTCGGGCTTTTATGAAATGGTTTTGTCTCATCGTGCTGGCGGCGGCATTTGCGCTGTTCAGCACCGGCGTCGCCGGCACCGCAGCGACGACGCAGCTTCGTCCGGGCATTCAGAACGCGATCGTGGCTGCCGTCAACAAGGAGCTCGCAGCTTACGGCGGCTCGCAGCCCGTACCAGGCGCGGTCGTCGGAGTATGGGTGCCGGGGAAGGGCGAGTTCACCCGAGGGTTTGGTTACGCGAATCTCGCGGCGCGTAGCCCAATGGCCCTCGACGACCACTTCCGGATCGGCAGCAACACGAAGACGTTCGTGGCGACCGTGTTGCTTCAATTGGTCGACGAGAAAAAGTTAAGCCTCGACGACACGATCGGCCATTTCGGCCTTGGCGTCGCCGTCCCGAACGAAAACCGCATCACCCTGCGCGAGTTGGCCGAGATGCGCAGCGGAATCGTCGACGCGTACTCTATTCCGGCCGTCCAGAAGCAGAGCGAGAGTTGGTGGTCGCGCCAGACGCCGAAGCAGTGGATCGCAATCGCTGCAAAAGAACCGCCCTTGTTCGCTCCAGGAGCGAAGTACAACTACAGCAACACCAACTGGTTCTTGCTCGGGCTCGTTATTGAGAAAGTGACCCACGACACGATCCAGAACGAAATCCGTAGTCGGATTCTCGCTCCGATGTCGCTCAGTCACACCTCGTTTCCAACGACGAACTGGGGCATGCCGAGCCCGTACGCCCACGGGTACTCGCTCGATGAAAAGGGGCAGTGGATCGACGAGTCGGCAGTTCTCGCACCTTCGGTTTCATGGGCGGCTGGAGCCATGATTTCCGATATGGGCGATATGAAGAGATGGGTCAAAGCGTACGTGACCGGAACGACGAACGGCGCCGCTTCGCAACGAGCGCGCCTCACGTGCCTCCCGACGGGAGAGGGAAACCTCTCGTTCGGTCTGGGGATTGGCTGTTCGGCCGGCTGGTACGGCTATACCGGCGGGATCACCGGTTACAACACTGGAGCGTACTACATCCCAGCTGCCGGCGCGACGATCATCGTCTTCGTCAATAGCCAACGGGAGAAACCTTTTCCAGGCGTTGCAAACGCGATTTTTCGCGACATTGCTAAGATCGTCACACCAGAGAACGTCCCTTTCCTAAAGTAATCGATTACCGCCGGAGTCGAGCCCTGCGACGAATGGCGTCGACAACGTCGCGTACGGCGCGAACGACGAGATCGGGTTGCTCCAGCATGATGTAGTGGTCGGCGTGCCTCGCGATGACGTGCTGCGCATCGGGCTCAAGGTTGACGAGGTTTGCCTGCCCGATGCGCCAGGCGCGCTCGAGCGCTTGCGAAAAACCTGCGGGGACGCTGGACGGCAACGCCTGCGGAAGGCCGCGTGACACGACGACGAGCGGCATCGGCCGCAGTGGCCGAATCCTTTCCATGCGCTGCAGCGCAGCGAATGCCGGATCGAAGGGGATTGTCTCGTAGGCCGTGTACGATTCTAACTCTTTTGGCCTTTCCGTATTGAGTTTTAAGAACGCGTCGAATTGAGATGGCGTCAGATCGCGCCGTAATCCGTCGGGTAACGCATCGACGAGAACGAGGCCGGCAACTTCGTGCGGAAACGTGTACGCGTACAAAAGAACCAGTAGGCCGCCGGTGGAGTGGCCCGCCAAGACGACAGGAACCGGGATGCGTGCGGCACGGAGCAGCGCATGTAAGTCCTGGACGGCGCCGATCGCAGAGCGTGGCATCGCGACGGGATCGCTGCGGCTACGATCCTTGACGGCAAGACCGATGACGGTCCCCGGACGATCGTAGGCACAGACGCGAGTGAACGTTGCGACTCCCGGCAGCACAGAGGCTGTCGGCCGGTTGACGTTGTTCTCGCTCCAATAATCCGAGCGAACTCGTAAACCTGCCTCCAAGATTACGGGCGAAGTCGGGGCTCGTAAATACCGGCGGCTTTACCGAGGCTACGCAGCGAACGTTCGGCGCATGCGGCTGCATGAGAAAGGAGCGCACCACGGCTTGTGCGCATGCCGATGCCGGCGCGACGCCGTGACCCACCCCGGGAAAGACCAGGAGTCGCGAGTTGGCGAGCATCGTGGCGGCGGCCTTCGCCCACGGCGACGCCGTGACGGCATCGAAACTCCCGGAGAGTATCAACGTGGCAATCGTACTGCGAACTGTTTCTCGCACCCTCGCAGGCGCTTTTGGGACGTTCCAGATGCGGCAGTCGTCGGTCACGAATGTAAATTGCGGCGGCTCCCTGAGAACCGAGGAGGGGTAACCCGGCAGTGCACGCCTGCCCTCGGTCAGGATTTCCGAATACCTGGCAAACGGATACCACTCACTGCAAATGACGCCGAACGTGAGACCATAGCCGATAAGCCCTGGCGGCGTGACCGAGGCCGCGCGCGAAGCTGCGATGCTCTGCAGTTTGCCGCCGGCGAGTTGGCCGATCCACAGCGGAACGTCTTTGAATTGCGCAGTAGCAAAGCTCATGCCGACGAGCCAATTCGCCAACGCTCCGCCGTCCGTCGTTACCTTGACGCCCCGATGACTAATGGGATCGAGAACGTTCGCCGTTACGGGACGGGACTCGAGCTTTACCACGAGCCGCGCGAAGTTTGCCTCGAGATCCCGCTGGGTTCTCCCGCAGGTTGGCTGCGCCGCGCAGGCAGCAAAGAGCTTGGCAAAGCCGTGAGCCGCCTGCGGCCAGAACGCCGGCAGCGCAACCAGATTCGGCGGTTCCGTCGAGTCGAGGACGACGCTGCGGATGCCTGAAGGATCGATGCGCATCAGGTTGAGCGCGAGATTCGTCCCGTACGAGATGCCGTAGACGTTCCATTGTTTGTATCCGAGCGTGCGCCGCAGGTCCGCGAAATCCGCGGCGTTTTCCATCGTGTTATATGCCGCGAGATCGATACCGCTTGCGATAAGCTGCGCCCGGCACGCGCTCGTCGCTGCGACGTGTTCGCGCCGCGTGGACGCTGCGTCGTAGACGAGTCCCAGCAGCCGCGAGAAGAACCGATCGAGTACCGGGCACGTCAACTGTGGCTGCGAGTAGTACGTCCCGCGTTGGTCGACGAGAATCAGATCGCGGTCGGCGTTGAGATGCTCGTCGACCGGTAGAGAGGCCGAAAGTATCGGCGCACCGCCCGGGCCTCCGTCGAGATAGACGAGCGGGGTGGGCGCCGGGTTCTTCGCGGCGGCCCGAACGATCGCGACCGCGACGCGGATCGTCCTCCCGTTTCTCGCTGCGCGGTCCTCCGGCACGACGAGGAATCCGCAACGAGCGAAGACGTTTGCTGGAATCGTCGACCAACATGGCGCCGATTCGAAGCGCGGCACATGCGCGAGCGTCGCCATCGTTTGACGTGACGGGGTGCAGCCGGCGCCAAGTGCGCCGATCGCCATCGCGAAGAGCGTGCAGACGAGTGCGCGTTCTCGGTTGTAGCGAGGAGAACCAACGAAGGCTAGCAAAGTCCAGGTTCCCTTTTTACCCGCTTCAAATTGGAGGCCCCATGGAGATACTTCTGCGCCGTGCGCTGGTAATGGCGGCGCTTTTGGGATTTGCAGGATGCGGTGGCGGCTTGGCTTCGCAACCCTCCTCGCTTTCGTCGCAGGCGACAATCGCCTTCGTGCATTCCGGAGTCCCGGTCGCTCCGCCGGTGGCGCTTCGCGCGTTCCCTCGCGAATCTGGTTCGGGGAAATACCCGACGAAGAAATCGCTGCTCTTTGAAGCCGATCAGGACGAAGCTGCGGTCAACATTTATAAGACCGCAGATCTCGCGAGTAATCCCGCGCCGATTGCGTCGATCCACGCTGCCCACGGTTGCCCGTACGGCCTAGCAGCCGACAAAAAAGGCACGATCTACG
>Ga0070762_10000160_pt1 | contig 24477 bp, 16 predicted proteins | sample HubBroMetageREF2_FD_66726 | JGI IMG/M metagenome (GOLD analysis project Ga0070762, IMG submission 66726) | Reference soil microbial communities from the Hubbard Brook experimental Forest, New Hampshire, USA - Hubbard Brook CCASE Soil... | ecosystem: Environmental > Terrestrial > Soil >...
CCGTAGTAGAGCCCAACTAGCGCGCGTGTGCGCCCGTGCATCGTGCCGCCGCGAGCATCGGTGGCATACGACCCCGCGCCGAGCCATTCAAAATAGCTGGTCTCGCGGCCGTCCACGGTCACGTCCAGGAAAGATTCCGGCGGCTCGCGGCGCCCCAGTTCTGGCGCTTTCTTGATTGGATGCGCCAGCACGTCGGGCGCGCGTTCTCCCAGCGCGGTGTAAATTTCCGTCAGGTGCTTGCGATACAGTTCGTCGAATTCCGCGTCGTTTGCCGACCCGTGCTCCGGGCCGTACCACCAGTTCCAATCGCTGCCTTCCGCCGCCAGCACTGCTTCGTACGCGCGCGCCAATTGCTCGTCGGTCGCTTTTCCGGATTTGCGCTGCACGATGCGCTCGTAGATTTCGCGCGCGTCGCGCAGCAGATCCCAGGCGCGCACGTCCTCGCGGTGGCCGATCCACACGTCAAAATTTGCATTAATCCACGAAGCGGGAAAAATTCCGGGCATAGTTGGCGCGTTTGCGTTGGCCTCTATAGCCTCACTCGCCGTCAGCGCGCGAATTTCGCCGTCGTTCTGCACGCGGCGGTAAAATTCGCGCAGAAATTGCCGGCCGTTCTCCGGGTAATATTCCCAGGCGTTTTCACCGTCCAGAATAATGCTCACAGTCGCCGTGCGTCCTGCCGGCTCACGGTCGCCAATCGCGCGAATCCTGCGGTGGAAATCCTCCGCGGCTTGCACCGCGCCCATCCGGCTATACACGAAGCCCACGAGATCCGAAATATAATGGTCGCGGAAAAATCCGAACATCTCCTTCCCGTCGCGCCGCAATTTCCACGGTGAATAAAGGTCCGGACCATTTTCCGGATAGCCTCCCGCGTCACGCCAAAAACCGATATTGCGCGTCCGCCCCAGCACGCCTTCATCCGTCGCGAACCACTTGAAGCCCAGGTCCGCGGCAATCCCCAGGGCTTCGTCGGAAACCGAACCTTCCGAGGGCCACAAGCCTGCCGGCGGCTTGCCGAAAACGCGCTCGTGATATTTTCGGGCGCGCAGCAGTTGTTCGCGTGCGTCACCGGGAAAACGAAAGGCTGGGTTCGGCAGCGGCGTGTGCGGATTGGAAACCCGCGCGATGTCCGTGTCGCACAAAAGCGGCAGGATCGGATGGTAATAGGGAGTCGTCGAAATTTCGATCTGGCCGCTTTCCGCAGCGATGCGATATTCCGGCAACACCGCGCCAAGCAGTTCGAGCTGCTTTTCGCGCAATAGCTCCTTGTCTCGCTCCGAAAAGCCCGTGCCCTTCGTGGCCAGTAGATTCACTACCGGATCTTTCGCGATGTATTCCTCGTCCATCCACGCGAGTTGCGAGAGCAATTGCAGGTCGCGCCAATCTTGTTCATTGAACCGCGCGACGCAAGCTTCGGCTCCGGCGGAACGCACTTGCGATTGCAGGTCGGTGAAACGCGGCCAGCGCTGCACGTAAATCTCGTTCACCTGAAACGCGCGCTCCAGTACTTCTCTTTTCTGCTCATGCTTCAGCGCGTCCGCCGGCGCAAACGCCATTTCAAACCACGGCTCGCGAAATTTTCCGCTGGCGTATTCTTCGATCTGCGCCGCCAGCAGCGGCACGATATTGAAAGTCGCATGAACGCCCGGAAATTCCGCTAGCACTTTCACCATGCCCCAGTAATCCTTCAGGGCGTGCAGACGCGTCCACGGCAGCATGTAGCACCCCGAGACGGGGTCGCGATACTGCGGCTGGTGCATGTGCCAAACCAGAACTAAATTTACTCGGCCCAACTTCCTATCCTCCGTACTCCATTAACACAAACCTTAACTCGCCCGCACGCTCCGAACGTCCATGCTAGAATCTCCAAGCGCAATCATGCGCCTGCTCGATAAATATATCGGTCGCGAAGTCGGCTCGCACGCCATATTAGGCCTCGCTGTCTTCACTTTCGTTTTCTTCGTTCCGCAACTTGTCCGGCTGATGGACTTGGTCGTCCGCCATTCTGGCGGAGTCTTCACCGTCGCACTGATTTTTCTTTGCTCGCTCACGCCCGTGCTGGCGTTCACCATTCCGATGGCCGTGCTGGTCGGCGTGCTGATCGGCCTCGGCCGGCTTTCCGCCGATAGCGAAATCGTCGCTCTGCACGCTTCGGGCATCAGCTTGCGCCGCCTGCTGGTTCCCATCGGATTCGTGGCGCTCGGCTGCAGCCTCGGCACGCTGGTGCTCACATTTTGGCTTAGCCCCGCAGCCATACGCACCCTGCAACGCCTCGAGGAACGTCTGCTCCTGACCCAAGCACCGTACGCGATTCAGCCGCGCGTCTTCAACGAGCAAGTTCCGCACTTCATATTATACGTGCAAGATGTGGAAGCCGCAGCGACGCGTTGGCGTGGCGTATTCCTCGCGTCTTCTGGCCAGGGCTCCACCACCAACGTGACCATCGCTCAAGACGCTCAAGTAGTCGCCAACGCCGGCAACAACAAGTTCGAATTACACCTTGGCAGCGGCAGTACGCACGAATACGACCCGCGCGAGCCTCAACATTACAATGTCACTACTTTCGGCCAGAGCGAAATTCCGGTAGAGATTTCCAGCCCGGTGGCTGGACCGAAGAACGTCGCCGTCTCGGACTCCGAACGCTCGATTTCCGAACTGCTCGCCGAAAAGGGCCCGCGCTGGCGCGACGCGCGCGTGGAATTCCATCGCCGCATCGCTTTTCCCGCCGCCTGCCTGGTGTTTGCACTGCTAGGCGTGCCCATTGGCGTGCGTCCGCGGCGCGGAGGCCGCGCTGCCGGACTGATCCTGACGCTGGTGCTGATCGGCGGCTACTATTTTCTTTTCGTCACCGGCGCGCACATGGCGCAGCAAGGTTCCGTCGCGCCGTGGGCCGGAATTTGGGCTGGGAACATCGCGGGTCTCACACTAGGGTTGATTTTTCTGCGCCGCATTGAAACGATCCGGAAACCCAATGCGATTGTGGTCTGGCTCGATGCGTTCTTCCGGCGCTCACGTCCGGCGCGTCGCCGCGAAGCCGACGCCGCTCCGATCCCTGCATCGAATGGCGCTGCCGCGAATGGCCGCGCTGTCATGTCCCGCGCCGAGGCTCGGAAGATTGTTCCGGAAGGATCTGCCGTCGCGTTCCCGATGTTGATCGACGTCTACTTGCTGCAACAGTTTTTCTATTATTTTCTGGTATTGCTGGCGGGCTTCATTCTGATCTTCGACGCCTTCACGCTTTTCGATTTGCTCGGGGACATTTCGAAAAATAACATTCCGGCCTCGATGGTCCTGAATTATTTTCGCTATCTCATTCCACTGATGACCTATCAGCTCGCGCCCCTCGCCACGCTGGTAGCGACTTTGGTGACCTTGGCCGTGCTCGCGAAAAATAATGAAGTGATTGCTTTCAAGGCCAGCGGCATGAGCCTCTACCGCCTCGTTCTGCCGCTCACCCTCGCCGGATGCGTGATTGCCTCGGGAATGTTTCTGCTTGACGATACGTTTCTTCCCTACGCCAACCAGCGCCAGGATGCGCTGCGCAACCAGATCAAAGGCCGCCCGGCGCAAACGTATTTTCAGCCGGCCCGCCAGTGGATATTCGGTGAAAGCACGAAAATTTATAATTACGAACTCTTCGACGCCGATCAAAACCTTTTCGGCGGATTGAGCGTCTTCGAGCTCGATCCACAAACGTTCGAGATTCGTCGCCGAGTATTCGCCACTCGCGCCACTTGGGTGCAATCCGAAAACACCTGGGCGCTGACCGGCGGATGGATTCGCGATTTCACGGGAGGCAAAGTCAGCCGCTACACCCCATTCAAAGTGCAATCGCTTCCGGAGATTTCCGAACCGCCCAGCTATTTCCGCCGCGAGGTGCGCCAGTCGTACCAGATGAACTGGAGGCAGCTGGGGGAATACATCCAAGGCTTGAAACAGGCGGGGTTCGATACTGCCCGGCTCTCCGTGCAATGGCAGAAGAAATTCGCCTTCCCGTTGATCGCCGGGATTATTGTTTTTCTAGGAGCGCCTTTTGCCTTCCTCACGGGGACGCGTGGAGCTGTCGGCGGACTGGCCGTCGCGGTCGGAGTCGCGATCGTCTATTGGGCCACGGCTGCGCTGTTTGAGGCAATGGGTTCGGTCGGGCAGCTCCCGCCGCTGCTCGCTGCCTGGGCGCCGGACGCCATCTTCGGATTTCTGGGTGTCTACTTCTTCTTGAGGATGCCGACGTAGGCGGAAAGCGCGTAGCCGCAGTCCGCGACCTTGCGGCCGATGGGTTACACACGAACTGAAAATATCTAAAGTGTTCCTTCAAAAGGTAACAATGGCTTAGAGTTCGCCGTATTCAAAACCTAATGCATAACTTGAATGAGATCTTTTCGTGAGCCGCGAGATCTCGTTGCGACGCGCTCGCCGCAAAATGTCACTCTCGCTAACCAATTCTGCAATCCTCAATCGTGACTTTCATTTAACCCGCCTGTACCAAACCAATCCGACAGCTGTTTCAAAGTACTATTGCCGCGACTTGCAGCAAGGCAAAAAATGCCTCAACTCGGGGCCAGGGACGTTATTAAGGGCGATCGTTCCTGAACCGGCTTGGGGACTCAAAATGAAATACGCTTTGGTTCTGATGGGGATCCTCTTCGTTGCGCCGCAATCCGCGCCGGCAAACACGCCTGCGTTCGCGCAGTGCGGAACCTACGACTCCTACATCCTGCTCTATAAGTCGATACAGAAGTTTGAAGAGCTGGGAAAGCTGCACTGCGGCGAAAGCCTCGTGATCACCGGGCAGGACGGCGACTTCACGCAGGTGCGAACTACCGACGGCAGGCTCGGGTGGGTGCCTAGCAGCGATCTATCCACCACCGCGCCTCCTCCTCAGACCGTTTACACATTCGGCTGGACTCAGAAGCCCAAACCAGAGACTAAGTCAGATACCGCGGTCGCTCAGCCGGCCAGTCAAGCGCCCGAACCCGCGCCGGTCCAGACGTCCGTCCAAACGCCAGTCGAGGCATCTATCCAGACGCCAGTCGCGACATCGGTTCAGACGCCTGCACAGCCGCTGGCGCAGTCGACTGTCGCGCCGCCTGTTCAGACACCCGCGGAAGCATTCGTGCGTCCGGCCTTGGAACTGACCGTCGAACCAACCGTCGAACCACCTGCCCCGACGCCGAGCCAGCCGGCCGAGTCAAATTCCGAAGTTCTGCCCGCAGCAGCGCCCGTCCCGCCGGCGAGCCAGCCGCTGGAACGTCCTGCCGTCACGCGATCCAGCGAATCCGCAGTACTGCTCACGAATGTGAACGTGATGAAAATGCAAGGCGCGCACCTGAGCCCAGATGCCATCATCACGAGGCTGAACGCCGCGCGCTGCGATTTCGACACTTCGCCCGCCGCACTGCATCGCTTGAAGCAATCGGGAATTTCCGACCGCATCATTCTGGCGATGATGCATGCGCCGGGCGCCTTTCCCGCGGTCCCGCCGGACGGAGCGGCCTCCGTCGAAGTAAAAATTCCAGATCAAACGCCGGTGCAGCTGACCGTGAGCAGCGATGTTTCTTCCAGCGATCTGCAGGAAGGCTCCGTCGTGGATATGGTCGTCGTCGAACCAGTGACACTGAACGGCCTCACCGTGATTCCCAGAGGCGCCGAGGCCCGAGCACGAATCATGGCGGTGAGGCGGACGAGCTTGGGAAGCTCCGGGCAGGTGGTTTGGTTCATGCAGGACATCACGTCAACAACGGGCGACCGCGTCCCGGCAAGCTTCGCTGCGGTGCAAGATGCCAAAGCTACCATTGGGAGGTTCGCAGGCTATCCGTTCTTCCTGTCCGAATTTCACAAAGGCGCGCCGGCTATCGCCGCGTCGTCCGACCACTACACGGCGCTGGTGGATGGTGACATCCCCCTGCTCGTCTCGCGACCTTCAGGGGTCGAGCGATCAGCGTCCAAACCTCAAGCGCAACCTCAACCTATATCTCAAGTCACCCCGGCTGTAATTACTGCGCCGGTTTTCCCGAATGTCGTGCAAACTTCCGATCCGCTAGCAGCCGTCAAACCTTAAAGTGAAACTGAAAGTTGGTTTTGTGTCAGGAGTGCGCGCGTCGCGCGATGGTGACACTGCCTGATGCGTTGCTTCAACTTCTGCAGCCTACGCAAAAATCTAAACCGTCGCGCGAATTGTCGGCCAGCCCACGGTTAAACAATTTCTTTACGGCCCGCGACCGGCTCGCGATCCTGCTTCGTTCACGCGCTGCGCGGCCCGCGCAAAATCCGTCCCGGCAAAAACAAAATCCCGCGCAGCAAATCGAACACGCCGTCCACCGCGATCCCGACAATCCGGAACGGCAGTAAGATCAGCCACACAATCGGATACAGCACCAGCGCCAGCAAAGCGAGCGGCCAGCACAACACCAGCAGAATGCACCAAAGTAGAAATTTCACCATCATCTCCTTACTCCGTATCGTTCAGTCGCGACCCCACACCACCACCTACATGTGCTGATACGAGCGAAACCCGACTTTCGTTCACTCAGCGCCTGACCGCGGCACCAGCGACTTTATCTTCTGAATCACCAGGTCAATTCCCACGTCGTTGTGCCCGCCCTCCGGGATAATCACGTCCGCATAGCGCTTCGACGGCTCCACGAATTCCAGATGCATCGGCCGCACCGTTTTCATGTATTGATCCACTACCATCTGCGTCGTGCGCCCGCGGTCGCGTATATCACGCACGAGCCGCCGAATGAAACGCAAGTCCGCGTCGGTATCCACAAAAATCTTAATGTCCAGCAACTCGCGCAGCGCCTTGTTCTCAAATATCAGAATGCCTTCTACGATAATCGCGGCGCGCGGCTCAATGCGTACAGTTCCCTTCAATCGTTGAAAGTTGGCGTAATCATAGGTAGGGCGTTCAATCGCCTGGCCCGCGCGCAATTGCCGCACATTTTCGGCGAGCAGAGGCGTGTCCATCGAGTCGGGATGGTCGAAATTTACTTTCACGCGTTCGGCAAACGGCATCCCGGGATAATCGCGGTAGTAATTATCCTGCTGCAGCACCACCACGTTCGTTTCGGAGAGCGCTTCGATAATCCGCCGCGTGATCGTGGTCTTGCCCGAGCCAGTGCCGCCGCAAATCCCAATGATCAGCGGACGGCCGTCTGCCCTCGGTAGTTTTCCATGCGAAATGGTCTTCTCCTCTGACGATGAGACGAGCATCGCCATCCTGAGGTCGGTGCCTTTGCTTTTAGCTGGCCGAAGGCTCTCTCTCGCATTCCCGCGCCGTGTAGGGTTTCTGTGCGCCCTTCGCGCATCGGCGATAGAAATAGGTTTGTCGCGACTGCGGCCCGCAATCAGCGCCTCGCTTTCGCCGACTTCTTGCCTTCAATCACCGCCTGCGCCGCCGCCAGCCGCGCAATCGCCACGCGAAATGGCGAAGCGCTCACGTAATCCATCCCCACGCGATGGCAGAATTTCACGCTCTCCGAATCGCCGCCATGCTCGCCGCAAATTCCGATCTTCAGCTTCGGACGTGTCTTGCGTCCCCGCGCGATCGCCCACTCGATTAGCAAGCCAACGCCCTCGACGTCCAGCGTCTGGAACGGGTCTTCCTTGAAGATCGCCGCCTTCCGCTCGTCCACATATTCCGGCAGAAAACGCCCGGCATCGTCTCGCGAAAGTCCCATGGTCGTTTGCGTCAGGTCGTTCGTGCCGAAGGAAAAGAATTCAGCGACCTCCGCGATCTGGTCCGCGAGCAACGCTGCGCGCGGCAATTCGATCATCGTGCCCACCAGATATTCAAGTTTCACCTTAGACCGAGAAATAATTTCATCGGCGACCTTGCGCGTCTGCTGTTCCAATATCTTCAGCTCTTTTTTATCAAGAACAAGCGGATGCATGATCTCAGGCAACACTTTAATGCCACGTTTCTGGCAATCGACCGCTGCTTCAATAATCGCTCGAACCTGCATATCCAGAATTTCCGGATATGTAATGCACAACCTGCATCCGCGATGGCCGAGCATCGGGTTGGCTTCATGCAATTGTTCCACTCGGCGAGCTACAGCTTCAGGTGAGATTCCGATTTTCTTCGCGAGCTCCGCCTGCTTCACCGGATCGTGCGGAACAAATTCGTGCAGCGGTGGATCAACCAGGCGAATCGTTACCGGCAGCCCCTTCATGGCTTCGAAGATCCCGATGAAATCCCTGCGTTGGAATGGCAGAAGCTTGTCGAGCGCCGTCCGGCGCGCTACAGGCTCCTCGGCCAGAATCATTTCCTGAATGGCCTGCTGCCGCTCGATGCTTTTCTCCGGGTGCTCGAAATCCTTGAAGAACATGTGCTCGGTGCGGCACAGCCCGATGCCCTCGGCGCCCATTTCACGCGCCACTCGCGAATCGTGAGGCGTATCCGCATTCGTGCGCACGCCCAGCCGGCGAACTTTATCGGTCCAGGACATCAGCGTCGCAAAAGCTTTCGGCGGTTCCGGACGAACCAGTTCGATTTGCCCCGTGTACACCGAGCCATCGCCGCCGTCGAGTGTGATCCACTCGCCTTCGCGCACCGACTTGCCACTGGCGTGAATCGTCTTCTTCGCCAGATCAATATCCATTTTCTCGGCGCCTACGATGCAGCACTTGCCCCAACCGCGCGCCACTACCGCCGCGTGGCTGGTCTTGCCGCCCGTCGCCGTCAGAATTCCCTGCGCCACAAACATTCCGCCCACATCTTCCGGGCTGGTCTCGTGCCGCACCAGAATTACTTTTTCGCCGCGCGCCGCCCACTCTTCGGCCGCCTGCGCCGTGAACACCGCTTTTCCCACTGCGGCTCCGGGGACGGCATTATTGCCAGTCACCAGCAGACGGCTGGACAATTCCGTGCGCGACATCTTCGGATCAATCACCGGATAGAAAAGTCGCTCCACATCTTCCGGCTTGATGCGTTCAAGTGCTTCTTCAACTTTAATCAGCTTCTCATTCACCATATCCACGGCAATCTGAAACGCTGCAGACGGTGAACGCTTGCCCGTGCGCGTCTGCAGCATATAGAGCTTGCCGTTCTCCACTGTGAATTCCAGATCCTGCATGTCGCGATAATGTTTCTCCAGCGTCTGTCGCACGCGCTCCAACTGCGGATAGACCTTCGGCATGCGCTTAGACATTTCTTTCAGCTGCATCGGAGTGCGGATTCCAGCAACCACGTCCTCTCCCTGCGCGTTCAGCAGAAAATCGCCGAAGAAAGTTTTCTCGCCGGTCGAAGGGTCGCGGGTGAAGCAGACGCCCGTGCCGGAGCTGTCGCCGGTGTTTCCGAAAACCATCTGCACTACGTTTACCGCCGTCCCCAGCAAGCCCGTGATTTTCTCCACGCGACGGTACGTCACCGCCTTTTCGCCCATCCAAGAATCGAACACCGCGCCTATAGCGCCCCACAACTGCTCTTGCGGATCATCCGGAAACGCCTTGCCAGTCTTCTCCTTGTAATAAGCCTTGTATTCACCGACCAGCTTCTTCCAGCCTTCGGCACTTACGTCCGTGTCATCTCTTACACCGAGTGACTGCTTCATCGCGCGCAGGCGGTGCTCCAGATCCTCTTTCGGCAAGCCGATCACAACAGACGAATACATCTGCACGAAACGGCGATAAGCGTCGTACGCGAACCGTTCGTTGTTCGTGGCGCGCGCCAGACCCTCAACTGCGCGATCATTCAGCCCCAGATTCAGGATCGTCTCCATCATTCCCGGCATGGAGCGCGCCGAACCGGAACGCACGCTGACCAGCAGCGGATCTTTCGCGTCGCCCAATTTCTTCCCGGTGAGCTTTTCCAGGCGCGCGATGCTCTTGGCGACTTCGCTGCGCAGCTCGCTGGGATACTTTCGGCCGTGCGCCAGAAAGTAATCGCAGGTCTCGGTGGTGATGGTGAAGCCCGCCGGCACCGGCAATCCGATGCGCGTCATCTCCGCCAGTCCCGCACCCTTCCCGCCCAGAAGATCGCGCATGTCGCCCGTGCCGTCTGCCTTGCCTGCTCCGAAAAAATAAACATATTTCATTTGTTGGCCTCAAGACTCGCTTTAAGTTTGCGAGAAGATGTATGAGAGAGGAACCACTGTCGCCTCTCACTAAACACTCGAACAAAATCCGTCGGCGCTCCGACAACTCAATAGCCACTTCAACGCGCGCAATTCCACTTCAGAAGTTACTTCGCTTCCTCGCCGCCTAGTTCCGAGAAATCCGCAATCGTAGAGAATTCTTTAAGTAATCCTGCGAGCAGCGCCACGCGATTTCGCCGCACATTTTTGTCCTCAACCATCACTAGAACCTTGTCGAAAAATAAATCTACCGCCGGCCGCAGCCCAGAAATCGCCTCCAGCGCCTCGCGATATTTCTTCGCCTTTTTCTTTAAGGTCGCCTCCCCGCCGATTTGTTGTGCTGCGTTATACAACGCGCGCTCGGCCGGCTCCCACAGCAGATCGGCTTGGACCACCAGCTGCGACTTATCAATTCCAGCTGCGGATTTCTCCAGAATATTTCGTATGCGCTTGAACGAAGCCGCCAGCGGCACGAAATTTTTCATATTGCGGATCGCTTTCACGGCCGCCACGCGGTCCACTGCGTCCACCAGGTCGTCCGCTCCCGCGGCGAACGCAGCATTGATCTCGTCGTAGGCGAACCCGCGCCGCTCGCGCAGAATGTAGCGCGCGCGTTCCAGCAGGAAATCGAGTACCTGCTTCTGAACCGCTTCGTTCGCTTCGATCTTCGGCGCATTTTCCTTCAGTCCCTTGCCCGCTGCCGAAATCGCGGCCGATAACGACAGTGGCAGCTTGCGCTCAAGAATAATCTTCACAACTCCCTGCGCTGCGCGACGCAATGCGAACGGATCGCTCGAGCCTGTGGGCACTGCGCCAACTGCAAAACACGCGACCAGCGAATCCAATTTGTCCGCCAGCGCTACGGCACAACCAGTTAAATTTCGCGGCAGCGGATCATCCAACCCGAGCGGCTTGTAGTGATCGTACACAGCCCACGCAATATCTTCCGACTCGCCCTGCGCCCTAGCGTATAGGCCGCCCACCACACCTTGCAATTCCGGAAATTCACCAACCATCCCCGTCACAAGATCGCATTTTGCCAGCTCCGCTGCGCGATCCGAGCCCGCCACGTCCGCCTGCGATACTCCGCCGCTGAACCACTGTTCCGCCAGCCAACGCGCCAGCGAACGCATGCGCGCGACTTTATGCCCATAACTTCCCAGCCGCGATTCGTACGTCACGGCCGCGAGCTTCGGCAAATAATCACCCAACTTAATTTTCTGGTCCGTCCGCCAGAAGAATTGCGCGTCGGCAAAACGCGCGCGCAACACGCGTTCATGCCCCGCGCGCACCAGTCCTTTGGGATCCTTTGGCAAGTTGATCACCGCCAGGAAATGGGACGCCAGCTCCCCGCCGCGCGATTCCAGACCGAAATATTTCTGATGATCGCGCATCACCGTCAACAGAATCTCATCCGGCAGCGCCAGATATGCCGGGTCAAAATCGCCGATGATGACGCTCGGGTATTCGTTGAGGTATGCGACCAGCTGAAGCAGCTCCGCATCCTCATGCGTGCGCAAGCCGCCGCGACTGGTGAGCGCGCGAATCTCACCCGCGATTTTGCTCTCGCGCGCCGCAGGCCGGCACAATACAAAGCTTTTCTTTAACTTTTCTTCGTAGTCCGCGGGGCTCTTCACCGGGATATGTTTCTTCCCGAGGAACCGGTGGCCCTCGGTATGATTTCCGGCTTCCACTCCCGCGAAAGAAAATGGCACAACCTTGCCATCGAGCAGCGCCACGATCCAGCGAATCGGCCGAATGAACCGCGGCCCGTGCGCGCCAGTCCAATACATCGAGCGCGGCCAGGAAATCTCCTGAATCACTTGCGGCAGCACTTCGCCCAGGATTCTCACCGCGGGTCTGCCGATCACCACTTGCTTCGCGGAAAGATATTCGCCTTTCGGCGTATTCACGACGCTCAGCTTCGAAACCGGAATTCCCTGCTTCTCCGCAAAACTCATCGCCGCGCGAGTCGGCTCGCCGACTTGATCGTAAGCCACGGACTTCGGCGGTCCGGTAATTTCGCGCGTCACATCTGCTTGACGCATGCGCACGCCGCGCGCAATCGCCACCAGTCGCCGCGGCGCACCGAAAGTTTCAATTGAACTGTCCACGGATTTTTCCTCGAGTAATCCACGCGCAAGAAATTGCTTCTGAAGTAACGCTTTAAGTTCCTGCGACGCTTTCAAAATCATCCCCGCCGGAATTTCTTCGCAGCCAATTTCGAAAAGAAAATCTGCGCGCGATTTTCCGGCCGCTGCTGCTACTGCCTTCACCTTCATGCGACCACCTTCGCCGCATCCGGCGCCGCGGCGCCGGAAGTCTGTTCCAGCCAAGCTGCAGCCACGCGAATCGCAAGCCTCCGCACGCGCGCGATCATCGCCGCACGCTCCGTCACCGAAATCGCGCCGCGCGCATCCAGCAAATTAAACAGGTGCGAGCACTTCAAGCACAGGTCGTAAGCCTGCAGAATCGGAAACCCCTTCTTCTGCGCGCCCTTCAGTGCGGCATATGCCGCCAGCAGCCGTGCCGACTCCGTTTCGGCCAGGTCAAACTGCTTGCGCGTGGACACCGCGTCCGCATAATCGAAGCTATAAGCCGAAAATTGCTGCTCTTCCGCCAAGCGCACCTGGCGGTAAGTGACAGTTTCCGACCAGCGCACATCAAAAACGTTGTCCACGCCCTGCAAGTAAGACGCGATGCGGTCCAACCCGTAGGTCAACTCCACGGAAATGGGATCGAGGTTCTGTCCCCCGCTCTGCTGAAAATAAGTGAACTGCGTGATCTCCTGCCCGTCCAGCAAAACCTGCCAGCCAATTCCCCACGCGCCCAGCGTCGGCGATTCCCAGTTGTCTTCCTCAAAACGAATGTCATGTTCCTTCAAGTTGATTCCAACCGCGGCGAGACTCTCCAAATAAAGATCCTGCACATCCGCAGGTGCGGGTTTCAGTATCACTTGAAGTTGCGTGTGCTTGTACAGCCGGTTGGGGTTTTCGCCGTAGCGCCCATCCGCGGGACGCCGGCTCGGCTGTGCGTAGACGACGCGATATGGTTCCGGCCCCAGCACCCGTAGAAAAGTCTCCGGATGCATCGTCCCGGCGCCGACTTCAATGTCATACGGTTGTTGAAGTATGCAGTCGCGGCGCGTCCAATACTCTTCAAGCTTTAGTAGAAGGTCCTGGAAGCTCAACCCCTTCGGCTTGGCTTCAGGTTTCGCGGCAACCTTCGCTTCCGCAACTTTCTTCACGTATTTCTTCACGCCAGGGACTCCAGAAGTTCCCGCGACTTCAACTTGCGGTCAATTTGATGTTCGATGACGTCGAGCATAACATCGCTCAGGTCGCGCGCGGCGCGCGGAGAAATCATATCTTCAGTCAGCTTATCGAGCCGCTCACCCAGCATCTTGCGCGCCGCAGCCAGCACTGCTGGCGAAAGCGTGCGCATTCCCGGCCTGCGGCACTTGCTGCAGGAGATCGCCGAAGCGCTGGGCGAAAAATAGGCTGCCTCTTTCGCGTCCAGTTTGCGTCCGCAGCGCGCGCAACCGTCCAGAGTCGGCAGCCAGCCGCCCAGCTTCACGGTCCACAGCACAAAATAAGCCAACGGCAATTCCGGCTTGCCGGTCTTCTTGATGGTCTGCGCGACGAGCAGCAGCAAGCGAAAATTGGCGTCGGAAGGCTCGTGGTCTGGCAGCACCGTCTCGGTAACTTCGCTCAAAATCGCCAGCGCCACACCCGAACCGTAGTCGCGGAAGGCATCCAGAAACGATTCGACCAGGTCGCACTGGTTTATTCGCACCAATTCGCGATTCTGCTTCTCGTAAAACCAGATGTGCACGTGCGAGAGCCGTTCCAACGTGGAACCAAAGCGGCTTTTGGTGCGTCGCGCGCCGGAAGCGACCCCGCGAACGCGGCCCATCGAACGCGAAAGAAAGCTGACCAACCGGTCAGCTTCGCCTAGCGGATAACTCTGCAGAATGATGGCCTCGGATTCGTGAACTGGCATCAGGGTGCCGGCGCGCCGCCTTGCACCGAAGCGATTCGTTCCGGCAATATTGGAACGACACCCCCTCTGTGCTCAACTGCACGCATGCGAAACGAAAATTTTTATCACAGGGCGGCATCTGGCGCAATTGCAAAACAAACTACGCACGCTTCGCCCGGGCAAATTCTGAAAACTTTGTGGCCCCGTGCATCATCATTGCCCCTTGAAAATGCTGCACCGTCAGATACAGTCATTTAGATGCTGATCTTCACGCCAAAGCGAAAAATGACCAGCCACGCGGGAACCAACGAGTGATCCCGCTAAAGGATTTAACGCCGCGGCGCTCCTTCCCCGTAGTGACGCTGCTCCTGATCCTTGCGAACACGCTCGTGTTTTTCTACCAGATTTCGCTGCCGCCGCACGCCGCCGACGCCTTCATCATGACGTACGGCGTCGTACCCTACAAAATTCAGATGGCGCTAGCCGGCCGGCACTACACCCTGCAACAAGCGCTGCTGCCGCTCTTCACTTGCATGTTTCTGCACGGCGGCTGGCTGCACATCATCGGAAATATGTGGTTCCTGTGGATTTTCGGCGCAAACGTCGAGGACCGCATGGGACCCGTCGCCTACTTGCTCTTCTACCTTGTCTGTGGCATCGGCTCGAGCGTCGCGCAAACGCTATTTTCCTGGGGCTCACACATTCCGTCGCTCGGCGCTAGCGGCGCAATCTCCGGCGTGCTCGGCGCCTACATCGTCTTCTTTCCCGGCTCGCAAATCTCCACGCTGATCACTCTATTCATCCTGTGGTTCTTTGCTCGAATTCCCGCGCTGGTGTTCATCGGCCTGTGGTTCGCGATGCAATTCCTAAGCGGGATCGGTTCGCTGGGCGCAAACGGCGTATCCGCATCGGGAGGAGTTGCGTGGTGGGCGCACGTCGGAGGATTTTTGCTCGGCATGCTAATCGCATTCATAATGTCACTTAGTACTCGAAGTGGCGTGCGCGGGTAATTCGTCGCCCAGCCGACAACTCCACCAATCGTTGAGTTCCTCGGGACACGTCACTAAAGCAGAATGTTAGAAGTTTCGGCGCACCGTAAACCAGCGAGGCCACCTCAATTCTTACTTTAACCGGCGCGCGCCGCTCTACCCCGGTGCACGACAAACGCACGCCGAAAAATCCCAGTGACTTTTTCCGTCTGTGCGCGTTCTACATATTGAGGACGCTTCAAGCGAAACCTAACGGTGTGCTCGAACGGGCCAGCAAGCCCTGCATCCCATTCGCAGTCCGCGCATCCATAGCTTTTACCCGACGAAACTAGCTCCCCTGCGGAGCGAACCCAAGATACAATGCGCGTACGCATTTAGCCAAACGCACACGGCGTTACTTCTGCACCCCGTCGCGCGTAGTAAGATTTGCAGCCCGCAAGCTCAAATGAAGGAGCACCGACCGTTCATGTCAAGTACGTCGCAGCCGCCGAAACCCGACCTCAGTGCGTTGCGCATAGACAAGACCCAGCGCACGGCGGGCAAAGGCGGCAAGCGCTGGGGACTGGTCGTAGCCGTGCTCGTGGTGCTCGTGCTGCTCGCCGGAGCCGCATTGGCTTTCCGCGATCAGAAGCCAGTGGTGGAAGTCGCCGTGGCGCAGAAAGCCGCGACTGGCCGCCCTGCCCTGCTGAACGCCAGCGGCTACGTCACTCCGCGCCGCCGTGCCACAGTCGCTGCGAAAATCACCGGACGCGTCACCGGCGTATTCTTCGACGAAGGCGTGCACGTGAAAGAAGGCCAGATTCTCGCGACGCTCGATGATTCCGACGTGAAACGCGCGCTTGAGTCCGCCGTCGCCGACCGCAATTCCACGCGCGCGCAAATCGCCGACCTGGAAGTGCAGCTAAAAAACGCGGAGATCGAAAAGCATCGAGCGGAAGCATTGCAAACCGCGGGTGTGCAAAGCCAGGAAGCTCTCGACAACGCGACCACCACCGTCGACAGCCTGAAGGCCAGAATCGCTCTGACCAGAGTGCAAGTGGACGGCGCCGAAGCGCGCATCAACGAAGCGCAGCAAGCGGTGAACAATTGCGTGATTCGAGCGCCGTTCGACGGTGTCGCGGTTTCGAAAGACGCGCAAGTCGGCGAAATGATCTCGCCGGTTTCCGCCGGCGGAGGTTTCACGCGTACCGGCGTCGCCACCATCGTGGACATGAATTCGAACGAGATCGAAGTGGACGTCAACGAAGCGTATATCGCGCGCGTCGAACCCGGCCAGCCGGTAACAGCAATCCTGGATGCTTATCCCGACTGGCAGATCCCGTCGAAAGTACGCACCGTGATTCCAACGGCCGATCGCCAGAAAGCTACAGTAAAAGTTCGGATTTCATTCTTAAAGCTTGACCCGAGGATTTTGCCGGACATGGGCGTGAAGGTCACCTTCCTCGGTGACGAGCCGGACAAGCAAGTAGGTGTTGCACCCGCGGCGCTGGTTCCTTCCGGCGCGGTGCGTGACGAAGGCGGTCGCAAGATTGTTTTCCTTGTTAAGGATAATCAGCTGGAGCGCCGCGCCGTGACGGTAGGCAGCACGCGTGGCAGCGACGCCGAAATTATGGCGGGCCTGACGGCGGGAGACACCGTGGTCGTAAAAGGCCCGCCGGATTTGCACGATGGTGAAGCCATTCAGCTCAAGAAATAATCAGACCAGAAACGGGAGCGCGCAAAATGGTACGAGTGGACGGCAGTGGCAGCGCAAACAGCCTGATCAAAATCCGCGGCCTCGACAAGAAGTATAAACGCGGCGGCGAAGAAATCGACGTCCTGCAGGGCCTGAATCTCGACGTGGACCAAGGCGAGTTCGTCGCCTTCATGGGCCCCAGCGGCTCTGGCAAGACGACTCTGCTCAATCTGCTTGGCGGACTCGACGTCCCCTCCCACGGCAGCATCACCGTGGCTGGAGATGAGATCACCCACATGTCTAGCGGCAAGCTCACCGAATGGCGCGCCCGGCACGTGGGCTTCATCTTTCAGATGTACAACTTGATTCCCGTGCTCACCGCTTTCCAGAACGTCGAGCTACCCCTACTTCTCACGAAACTGTCGAAGTCCGAGCGCCGCACGCACGTTGAAGCCGCACTTGCGATCGTGGGCCTGGCCGATCGCATTAACCATTACCCGAGGCAACTCTCGGGCGGACAAGAGCAGCGCGTAGCCATAGCCCGCGCAATCGTAGCCGATCCCACCTTCCTTCTGTGCGACGAACCCACGGGTGACCTCGACCGCAAGAGTGCTGATGAAATACTTGAACTGTTGACGCGCTTCTCCAAGGAACACAACAAGACCATCCTGATGGTCACGCACGATCCGCTGGCCGCAGAAAGAGCTCAAGCAACACTTCACCTTAATAAAGGCGTGCTGGTGGAAGGCGCACGCGTCGGGAGCCTGGCATGAAATTCCTTCACCTGATACTTGCAAATTTGTCGCGCAAGAAGCTGCGCACAATCCTTACGGTTGGCTCGTTCGCCGTGGCGCTGTTTCTGTTCGCCTTCCTCGCGGTCGTGAAGGGCGCATTCGGGCGCGGCGCGGATATTGCCGGCGCGGACCGTCTGGTCATCATCAACCGCATCTCGATCATCCAGCCGCTGCCCTTATCATATCGCGACCAGATCCTGCGCATCCCGGGCGTGAAGTCCATCACGCACAATAACTGGTTCGGCGGCGTATATCAGGACGAGAAGAACTTCTTCCCCCAGTTCGTCATCGACCCGGAAAATCAGCGCCAGGTAATGTCCGAATTGATCGTTCCCAATGACCAGTGGCAGAAATTCGTGGCAGATCGTCAAGGCGCGATCGTCGGCGCCAGAACCGCGCAGCGCTTCGGCTGGAAAATCGGCGACCGCATTCCCATCAAGAACGTCAGCTATGGCACCAGCGGCACTTGGGAATTCAATCTTGACGGCATCTATCACAGCGAACACGCCGGCGGCGACGAAACCCAGTTCTGGTTTCAGTGGGATTATTTCGAGGAGCGCGTGCCGGAGCGCTTCAAAGGCAATACTGGCTGGTACGTGCTGCGGCTCAACAACCCTGACGACGCCCCGCGCGTAGCCAAAGCGATAGACGACACATTCACCAACTCGTCCTACGAAACAAAAACGGAAACGGAGTCGGCCTTCGCCGCAGGCTGGGTAAAACAATTTGGCAATATTGAACTCCTCATCCTCACCATCGGCTCCGTGGTGTTCTTCACACTGCTCTTGATCACCGGAAATACCATGGCCATCGCGGTGCGCGAGCGCGTGGGCGAGCTGGCCGTTCTGAAAGCGATCGGCTTCAGCGATTTCTCTATTCTCGTGCTCGTACTGGCCGAGGCTCTGCTCATCGCGCTATTCGGCGGCATTCTCGGCCTGGGCGTGGCGATGCTGGCCGTGCCGGTGCTCGGCAACGCGCTCAATGGTTTGCTGCCCGAGCTCGTTCTATCTCCGGCGATTCTTTCGGTAGGACTTGCGACAGCGCTGCTGATCGGCGCGGCCGGCGGAGTTTTGCCGGGAGTCGGTGCCATGCGGATGCGCGTCGTTAACGCGCTGCGGAGGGTGTGAAATGGCGATACCTGTCATCTATAATTTGCGCAGCGTTCGTGCGCGCTGGGTATCTTCGATCGTCGCCGTGTTGGGCATCGCGGGCACCGTTGGCGTGTTCGTCGCCATGCTTTCTCTGGCCAACGGATTTCGCGCCACGCTCGTCGCTTCTGGTTCCCAAGACAACGCCATCCTGATGCGCGCCGGCGCCACCGCTGAAATGATGAGCGGCATCACGCTCGAGAGCATCAAAATTGTTCAGGACGATCCCGGCGTCGCGCGCGACTCTTCAGGTCCGCTCATTACTTCCGAGGTCGTCGTGGTCGCTCCCTTTCCTCTGCGCGCCACCGGAACCAACGCCAACGTCCAAGTGCGCGGCGTTTCGGCGAATGTGCTCACAATACGCCGCAACGTCAAAATCGTTCAGGGACAGATGTTTCAGCCGGGCCTGTCCGAATTGGTCGTCGGCACGAACGCCAATAAAACCTACTCCGGCTTGACGCTTGGCAATACCGTGGAGTTCGGCGGCGGCCACTGGCGCATCGTCGGCATTTTTGACGCGGGCGGCAGCGCGTTCGATTCCGAGGTATGGGCGGACGCGCGCGTACTCGACGACGTGTACAAGCGCCCCACCAACATCTATCAATCTGCCACGGTGCACCTCACTTCCCCTGCCGCTTTGCAGCAGCTCAAGGATTCCGTCAGCGCCGACCCGCGCCTGAATCTGGATGTGTTCCGTGAAGTTGATTACTACGCCAAGCAATCCACCGCCATGACGCGCCTCATCACCGTCCTCGGCGGCCTGGTCGCATTCGTCATGGCCATCGGCGCGGTTTTCGGCGCGCTCAATACCATGTACTCCGCGGTGTCCGAGCGCGGTCGCGAAATTGCCACCATGCGCGCGCTCGGCTTTGGCGGGCCGGCTGTGGTGTTCTCATTCCTGATCGAGGCCTTGCTGATCGCCTTCATCGGCGGCGTGCTGGGATGCTTGGCGGTGCTGCGCCTCAACGGCCACACTACCAGCACCATCAACTGGCAGACGTTTTCGAATCTGGCTTTCGCTTTCCGTATTACGCCCGGCCTTCTGCTCAGTGGCATGTTCTTCGCGCTGGCGATGGGCCTGATCGGCGGCCTGCTTCCGGCCGTCAGTGCAGCCCGCAGGCCCATAGCGGTCGCGCTGCGCGAACTGTAACTGTTGCTTGAAGTCCGCGTGCAGGGTCGCCGTCGGTGCGCCGACAACTCGAGGAGTGGTCGAAGCAAGCACGCAACGTTCCGCAACACATAAAGTGAATCCTGCATTTTCTGCGAGTACTTTTTCCCCGCATAAATTTGTGTCCGCGCTCCGGAAGAAGATTAGAATAGCGTCTGCTCCCGGCCCTGTATTTGCCTGGCGTATAATTTTCCTGCTGTCAGTAAGGGAGGCATGGAATGGCGATCGGCAATTCTGGTTTTGCGCAGTCTCGGAAGTTCGGCAGGTTTCTAGCTGCGGCAATCCTGATCGGTGCGCTTCTCTTCCCGCTCGGGGCGCCCGCGCAGCAAACCCCGACGGGCAATCAGATCATGGGCGAACTCGCGTTTGTCGCTACGACTAAGGCTGAGAAAACCGCCGGCGTCTGGGTGGACGGCCAATACGTCGGCTTTGTCAAGGAATTGAAGGACAACAAAAAGCTTTTGCTGCTGCCTGGCGAACACGATATCGCCGTGCGCCAGACGGGCTACTTCGAACTGACAGAGAAGATCGTCGCCGAGCCCGCGAAGAAGACCATCCTCACCATTCACCTCCAGCAAAACCCGCAAGCACAATTTTCCGCAGTCACGGGCCAGATCAAACTAGAAGTCACACCAGAGCGGGCTGCCGTTTTCGTCGATGGCCATTTCGCCGGCACCGTGAACCAGTTCCGCGGGGCCGGCCGCGCGATGCTGATCGCGCCGGGAAACCATCACATCAAGATTGACCTGGTCGGCTACCAACCATTCGAAACCGACGTCACGCTTCTGGCCAAGCAGAAAATCACGGTCAAGACGGATCTCGCGCCCGGCACGGTTCAACAAGCTGACCCAGCCATAAAAAACAGCAATTAATGCGTTGGTTGATGTTCGATCAAGATCGCTAGCCGTCGCGCAGAAATTGCAGCGGGACGGCTAGCTTGCTGGTTAAAGAAATACATTAGGAATATCTCTGTCGCGGGGACCGATGAAGCCGCGCTCAGTGTTTCTGCTTTCTGAGATTTACCTCGAAGCTTTCCTCTGTGATCTCTGTGTTAGGGCTTTGAGCTTTTGCTTTAATTCGCAACGCCCGACTTCGCGACGCTGTTAGCCACCCAATCCCCTACCTCGCGTGTCGAGAGATCCCCGCCCAACTCCGCCGGAGTTTTCCCTTCCTTCAGCGCCGCGCGCACGGCCTTGTCGATCGCCCCAGCCTCTGCCTGCCAGCCCAGAAACTCGAACATCATCCCGACCGTAAGAATCGAACCCATCGGATTGGCGACACCCTTCCCGGCGATGTTCGGCGCCGAGCCATGCACCGGCTCAAACAGCGATACCTGCCCCGGATGAATATTGCCCGAAGGCGCCAGGCCCAGGCCGCCCGCCAGTTGCGCGCCCAGGTCGCTCGCGATGTCGCCGAACAGATTGGAAGTGACGATCACCTGGAATTGCGATGGGTCGCGCACCATTTGCATCAGCAAATTATCAATGTACTGGTGGCTGGATTCGATCCCCGGATATTCCGCGCGCACTTGCTTGAAAACGCGCTGCCACAAATCGTGGCCGTAGGTCAGGGCATTGGATTTGTCAGACATGCAAACGCGCTGCAATCCGCGCCGCTTCGCATATTCATATGCATAGCGGATAATCCGCTCCACGCCCTTGCGCGTGTTCACATCCTCTTGAATCGCAATTTCGTCCACGGTTCCCTTCTTGAAGTTTCCGCCCATGCCCACGTACAGGCCTTCGGTATTTTCGCGGAATACCATGAAGTTCACATCTTGTTCGCTGCGGTCTTTCAGCGGAGTGAATCGCTTATCGAATAACACGCAGGGCCGCGCATTCACATACAGATCGAGCTTGAATCGCAGGCCCAGTAGAATTTCCGCAGCGTGAATATTCGTCGGGACGCGCGGATCGCCCATCGCGCCCAGCAAAATCGCGTCGAAATCGCGCCGCAACATTTCCACGGCGTTTGCCGGTAGCGTAGTGCCATCGCGCAGATAGCGGTCCGCACCCCAATCGAATTCCGTTAGCGCAACCTCGCGCCCGCCGGACGCAGCGGCAACCCGCGACACTTTTACAGCTTCCGGAATCACCTCTTTGCCGATCCCGTCGCCGGGAATCACCGCGATGCGCTTCCGCGCGCTGGAAAAATCAGTTGAAGTCATGCCGTCGCGCAAACTAACATGCGAGTCCCGTGCTGTCAACGCGGCCACGCGCGCGCCGCGAAAATATTCGCGAAGCGCAACGTCACGCTCGAGCATCAAAAAACACGGCTGCAATGAAACCATCTCAAGCAGAATCCTAATCCCCACGGAGGAATCATGGCAAGAATGCGCGTAGTGCAAGTTTCCAAAGCCAAAGGACCCTTTGAGATCGTCGAACGCGAAATCCCGCCGCCCGGCCCGGGCGACGTTCGCGTGAAGGTGCAGGCTTGCGGCGTCTGTCACAGCGACTCGATCACCAAAGAGGGATTGTTCCCGAACATTCAGTATCCGCGCATCCCCGGCCACGAGGTCGCGGGAGTGGTGGACGCGATCGGCGAAGGCGTCAAAGGCTGGAAAGTCGGCGACCGCGTCGGAATCGGCTGGTACGGTGGGCATTGTGGATATTGCGATTCCTGCCGCCGCGGGTATTTCGATTTGTGTTTGGTTGACCGTGCGGTCACGGGCATCTCGCGCGACGGCGGTTATGCGGAATACATGATCACGCCCGCGGTGACGTTGGCGCTGATTCCGGATGAGGTCAACGCGGTGGATGCCGGGCCGCTTATGTGCGCCGGGGTGACAACGTTCAATTCCCTGCGGAATTCTGGCGTCGGACCTGGCGAAGTTGTCGCGGTGCTCGGCATCGGCGGGCTGGGACATCTGGGCGTCCAATTCGCGGCGAAGTGCGGCCACAAGACGGTGGCGATTGCGCGTGGAGCGGACAAAGCGGAGCTGGCGAAGAAGCTCGGCGCACACGTTTATATTGATAGCGACAAGCAGGACGTTGCGGCTGAACTGCAGAAGCTCGGCGGCGCGAAGACGATTCTGGCGACAGTCACTGCCGGCGACGCGATGTCCGCGGCGTTCGGAGGCTTGGGCATCGACGGCAAACTGATGGTGCTCGGCGTACCCAACGACCCAATCCTGGTCAATCCGATCACGGCGGTCTTCAGCCGCGCTGGGTTGCGTGGATGGTATTCGGGCCGAGCAATTGATTCGCAGGATACGCTGCGTTTCAGCGCGCTCACCGGCGTACGTCCGATGACGCAGGTTTTTCCGCTGGATAAGGTCAACGAAGCCTACGAGGTTATGATGAACGGCACGGTGCGGTTTCGCGCGGTGCTGAAGATCGGCGTGTGAAGCGGCAGCTATTCGTAGCGCAGCGCGACCATAGGATCCACGCGCATGGCGCGGCGGGCGGGGATGTAGCAGGCCAGCAGAGCGACGACACTCAGCAGCAGGCCGACGGCCGCGAAGGTGATGAAGTCCGTGGCGCCGACGCCGAAAAGTATGGTGCGCAGAAAACGCGTCAGCGCAAGCGATAGCGCCAGGCCGCAGACCAGGCCCGCGAGGATCAGCCGCAGGCCGTTCCCCAGCACCATGCGGAACACGTCGGTGGACTGCGCGCCCAAAGCCATGCGCAAGCCGATTTCGTGTGTCCGCTGGCGCGTGGTGTAGGCAATCACGCCGTAAATTCCCACCGCAGCCAGAACCAGCGCCAGTAACCCGAACGCGCCAACGAAAGTTCCCGCAATGCGTTGCCCCACGCTGGCCACTTGCACGCGCGAAGCAAGCGTGGATTCGTCGTACACCGGGAGATTCGCATTGAGTTCGTGTACCATTTTTTCCACGGCCGCCATGTACGCAAGCGGATCACCAGCGACGCGCGCGTGAATCGTGACCTCGTCGGAATAATCCTGCAGAATGGGCAAATAAATAAAGGGCAGCGAATTTTCGCGCAGCGAGTAGTAGCTGCAATTGCGCGTCACTCCCACAATCGTGCGCCAGGCGCCATCCGCAGTTACACGCTTGCCCACGCCTTCCTGATTCGGCCAATAGCGACGCACGAAAGCTTCGTTGACGATCGCCACCGGCTGTGAGGTCGCCGTGTCCTGCTCCGTAAAATCGCGCCCCGCCACCAGGGGAATCTGCATCGTGCGCAAATAATTCGGCCCGGCTCCCGCTTCCGCGATACCCATGGATTCGTGCGGCTGCGGCACGTAACCTTCCGGATTCACCGCTGTGCCGTTGCTGGTGTAGCCGAGCGGCACCCAATCCGCGAGTGAAACAGATTGCACGCCGGGCAGCATCGCAATTTTGGCCAGCAGCTGACGATGGAATTGCACGCCGGCGTCGTGGTTATAGCCTGAAGGGAAAAGACTGTACGACGCGATCAGCACATGGTCCGAGTTGAAGCCGGGATTCAGCGTCTGCGCCGCGCGAAAACTGCGGATGAACAAGCCTGCGCAGACCAGCAAAAAAAGCGATAGCGAAATTTGCGCGACCACCAAACTGCTCGCCAGGCGCGCGCGGTGCAGTCCGCCAGAGACGCTGCCCGAATCTTCTTTCAACACAGAGATGGGCGCCAGGTCCGAAGCGCGCCACGCGGGCAGCACGCCGAAAATAACTCCGGTAACCAGCGAGAGCACCATGGTGC
>Ga0070762_10000162_pt1 | contig 24335 bp, 26 predicted proteins | sample HubBroMetageREF2_FD_66726 | JGI IMG/M metagenome (GOLD analysis project Ga0070762, IMG submission 66726) | Reference soil microbial communities from the Hubbard Brook experimental Forest, New Hampshire, USA - Hubbard Brook CCASE Soil... | ecosystem: Environmental > Terrestrial > Soil >...
ACGGCGAAGGCTGCGCCGGCTACTTTGCCGCCGAGTTGCTGGATTAGTTTTACGGTGGCCGCGGCGGTGCCGCCCGTGGCGAGGAGGTCGTCGCAAATGAGGACGGTCTGGCCGGGCTTGATGGCGTCTTGGTGGAGTTCGAGCTGGTCGGTGCCGTATTCGAGTTGATAGGTGACTGAGGTGGTTTTCCCGGGAAGTTTTTTTGGCTTGCGTACGGGGACAAAACCGGCGCCGAGGCGATAGGCGAGCGCGGGGGCGAAGATGAAGCCGCGCGCTTCGATGCCGGCGACGATGTCCACTTTGGTCCCGTTATATTGTTCGCAGAGCTGATCAACCAGCGAATGGAAACCGGCGGGATCCTTCAGCAAGGTGGTGAGGTCGTAGAACAGGATGCCTGGTTTCGGGTAATCGGAAATTTCGCGGATCAGCGATTTCAGGTCGGTCATTCTTCTCCTTCGCTCTGTGATGCAACAGCGCGTCAGTACTCGATCGAAAATCCCTTAGCGAAATCCTGGAGCAAGGGCGCTACTTCCTCGGCGACGCCTGCAACGGAGGCGCCCTGTGGGCCGCGTTCGAGCTGGGACCGGAACTCGTCCAGCTTGGAAGCGCTGCCGACGGCGTAAGCTTCGACGCGGCCGTCAGGCAAATTCTTGGCATAGCCGCCGACGCCGAGGCGCTGCGCCGCGCGCATGGCGAAATAGCGGTAACCGACTCCCTGCACCATTCCACTGACGAAAAAACGTCTGGACTCGCGAGCTTGCGACGTGTCTGGCATGGCCGATGCGGAAGCGTAATCCGCAAACGGGTGATTTTAACAGAGGCGCGGGGAGCAGAGTTCGCAATTTTTGCGCTGGTTGCTTAGCGTTCGATGCGGCTGCTAGATTTGCCGGGACCGCGATAAAATGGTTGCTGATGGGGAGAAACGTGATTGCTGGCCGTCTTGACGAAGGGCTGAGGTTAGACGCGGGGAGCGAACTTCGCATCCAAAGACTGATGCTGCGATATCTCAAAATGGCGGGAGCTTTTCGTTTGATGGCACCGTGGCGGATCAACCGCTTGCCGTTGATTGGCATGGCGGCGGTGTTGTTTGGCGCGACGGCCGTTTATGCGCAAGATCCCGGGCCGCAGGCTCCGCCGCCGACATTCAAGGTGGAGCGCATACCTGCGGAGCCGCATCCGGGGCCGCCGCCGCTGCCGGTGGATGAGATTATTCACAGATTTGCGGTGAATGAAGACGTGATGAAGAAGGTGTATGACACATACGACTTCACGCAATCCATCCGTTTGGACGAGCTGAGCGATCCGGGGGGCAAGTTCAGCGTGACCGGCGAGGTGTACACGAAGGCGGACGGGCAGCGGTACTTGCGGGTGACGAAGCCGGCGGAATCCAGCCTGAAGCTGATGCATTTTTCGCTGGAAGACGTACGAGTGATCGCCAGCATGCCGGAATTTCCGCTGACGGCAGGGGAGATCGAGAATTACAACTTTAAATATGCGGGACAGGACAAGTTGGACCAGCTAAACACCTATGTTTTTCAGGTAAAGCCGAAGATGCTGAGCCGGAAGAAACGATATTTCGAAGGCGTGGTGTGGATTGACGATCACGATTTTGCGATTGTGAAAAGTTACGGGAAATACGTGAGCGAACTGGAGGGGAATGGCACGGCACTGCCGTTCACGATGTTTGAAACCTACCGCGAGAATTTCCAGAGCAAGTATTGGCTGCCGACTTACACGAGGTCCGACGATTACTACAAGAGCGACGGGAACGAAGACATGCCGTTGCGGTTGGTGGTTCGTTCAACTGAGTTCAAGCCGCGGGCGGCGGCAGCTCCGCCTGCCGCAGATTCGGGGTCATCGTCGAGCGTTCCGCTTACCTCTCCCCAGCAATAATTTCTGCGTTATCAAAGACGCGCAATCTGACAATGGTGCGCCGGCGGCACGCTATCGACGGTGCGGCTGGCCGGCTTTACGACGTGGTGCGCAAAAACCGCGGGAGTTCTTGAACTGAGTTCAGGAGGACATCGGGTTTGGCGGCGCGCAGGCGTGCGGCTGTGGGAAACGGGCCAAGGACGCCGATAGCTCGGACGCCGGCGCTGCGAGCCATTTCGATGTCTTCGGCTGTGTCGCCAACGTACACACAGTGCTCGGGAGAGCGGCGGAGACGTTTGAGCGCGAGCAGAAGCGGTGCGGGATGGGGCTTCTTTTTTGCAGCGTCTTCGCTGCAAACACACGCGGAAAAATAGTTCGCGAGTTCGAGCTGGCGGAGTTGGCGACGGACGCGCGGGCGGTTGCCGCTGCTGACGATGCCAAGATCGAATTTTTGGGCGAGGAGGCGCACCACGCGGCGCGCGCCCGGGAGCAACGGAGGATTCTCAAGTTTGTAGGCGCGGCTCCAGAGGCCGTCGGCTGCGATCCATTTGGAGCGCGGGAGCCGAGCTGCACGGTAAACACGCAGCCAATTGGGGGAATAGTGCAAGGCGAGTTCACGCTCGGTCCAGTTGATGCCCAGGGCGTGAAACATGGAGAGATAGGCGCGGAGATCGGCCTGGTAGGAATTCAACAGGGTGCCGTCCCAATCAAAGAGGACTGCACGCGCGGCGAACTTTGCGATATTCACGGCGAAGGAATCGTATCAGACCGTTGTGAGTGATGGTGACATTGGATTCGATTGGGTGGGACGTGGCGCAAGATGGTTGGTGAAAAAGGCAGTGGCTAGTGATTCGTGGCCAGTGGCGAGAAACAGCTACGAAACTTTCGAGTTCCCACACAGACTCTGAAGCCCCGCCCTTGCGAGCGAGGAATGGATGCGATGGCTTCTAGTGACTGCGATAGCGCAGCGGGACGATGTCGTCACGGCGCAACGCAAAGTCATCGAACGTGGCGGCGTAACCGCGCCAGCCGGGCATATCCACTTCCTCGGCGCGCACGATGTGGGCTGCGGTGCACATCTGAACACTGCCCTGACCGAGCGGGCGCTCGATGAGCGCGACTTCCAATTCGATGGCGGTGCCGGGCTGAAAATCACGCGGAGCGAGGAAATAGACGCCGCTGGAGCTGATGTTGCGGGTTACGAGCGTGACCGGAATCGGCTCGAGATGATCGCCGACGCGCGTGAGGCGCAGCGGCAGCGAGAGCGATGCGCGCGGATTATTGCGACGTTCGCGCGCAACACCGATGGCGTGCGTCGGAACACGCGCAAAACGCTGGGGCCCAGGCTTCCCTTTTGGAGATGAAACGGTTACTGTGTGGCTTTCAACTTCACGCAGCGGCGACACAACCGACCGCGGCCCCTTCCAATCCGGAGCAGCCCCCATGACTATCCCCCAAGAACAGCCTAAACTTCCCCCAAGGCGGTAAGGCGAATATGCGCGGACTATGGAACCGCGTCAAGAGAAGTGATGGGCGGGTGCCGTATTATACAACAGTACGGGGTGGGGCACATAGCTATGATTAGGTGGGAGTTGCGGCCTCTGAGCTGAGTGAGGGCTGGAATTTGGGCTTTGTGGTTTGTTCGCTGGCCGCGAAAGACAACCGAAAGCGAAGGGGAGTTCGCCTTCGGAGCACTCGGGATTCTTTATGCAGATGTGAGAATTTTTCGCTTTGAATTCGAGCGCAAGAAACGGATGGCGGCTTTGATTGAGTTTCGCTAGTTTCGAGCATAGAGCGAGGATCATACAATGATTGAACCGATGACGAGAACTTCGAATGAGAGTTTTGGCGGAACGCGCACGCTGCCGCCGAACGAGAAACGATGGCGCTCGGTGCAAACACGCGATCGCGGCGCTGATGGTGCGTTCGTGTATGCGGTGCGGTCCACCGGAATCTACTGCAGGCCGTCGTGTCCTTCACGAAGACCGCGGCGCGAGCAGGTGGAATTCTTTCCCTTGCCGGAAGCAGCCGAGCAGAAGGGATTTCGCGCGTGTCTGCGGTGCCGGCCATGCCTGGCACGTTTGCGCGACCCCCGCACGGCGGCGGTGGCGAAGGTGTGCCGGGAGATCGAGGCGCAGATTGACGCGGACGGCGCAAAGGCAGCAAACGGAGATGCGAGCGAGACGCGTTTGACGCTGGGAACGCTCAGTTCGACAGCCGGAATGAGCGCGCATCAACTGGAGCGCGCGTTTCGCACCGTAATGGGAATCTCACCGCGACAGTATGCCGATGCGCGGCGGATGCGCCGGCTGAAGTCCAGATTGCGAAAAGGAGACGACGTGACTACCGCACTGTACGACGCAGGATTTGGATCGAGCAGCCGATTGTACGAACGCGCTCCGGCGCAATTGGGGATGACACCCGCTACTTACAGGCACGGCGGCGCAGGGATGAAGATCCGTTACACGATTGTAGGTTCGCCGCTGGGACGATTGCTGGTGGGGGCGACCGAGCGCGGGATCAGCGCGTTGTATCTGGGGAAAGACGACGGGTCGCTGGAAAACTCGTTGCGAAAAGAATATCCGCGTGCGGAGATCCGTCGCGACAGGAATGGCTTGGAAGGATGGGTAGGGAAAATACTGGCGCACTTGCGCGGGCGAGAACCGAATCTGGATCTGCCGACCGACGTGCAGGCGACTGCGTTTCAACGGCGGGTGTGGGAAGAATTGCGCAAGATTCCCTACGGTGCGACACGAACGTACAGCCAGGTGGCACGCGCGATTGGCAAACCGCAGGCCGTTCGAGCGGTGGCCCGGGCATGCGCAACGAATCCTGTCTCCGTGGTGGTGCCCTGCCATCGCGTGGTGCGCGAAGACGGCAATCTGGCCGGCTATCGCTGGGGGCTGGAGCGCAAACAGGCGTTGCTGGAGCACGAGTCCGCCGAGCGACGTGAAACGGCGCAGCGAAAATCAGCAAAATAGGCGCTAGCCCTGAGGTTTGACTTTTTCGGTGCCCTTGGGCCAGTGCGGTTTGAAGTGGGCGTCGCCGAGGTCGGGATTGCGCACGATTCGGGAATAGCGGATGACGAAGTAATCTCCCGAACCAGTTTCATTGAACTGCTGTTGCACCGGAAGCCACGAAGATTCGTCAAACCAGATCTGAATCTTGGAGATCTGGTTGCGGGCTTCCTGAGACTTGGGAGTCAGTTCTAACTCGACTGTCTTTTTTTCATCCACTGTCGGCTCACCAAGTAGCGTCACCAGGTATGACTTTTGAAGTTCTTTCCCCTGAGTGCCGAAACCAAGCAGAAGGTATTGATCAACCTGGGCGCGATGCTGCGCGAGGCTATATTCCTCAACGCGTTTCAGACCGGGCGTGTAGATGTAGAGGCTGTCGCCGGTACGCAGAATTGTGCGTGCATCGGGAGGCTTCATTTCCAGAAGCATTTTATCGTCGCGAACCAGAATGGAACCGGCTTCGGTGGAGCGGTCGTTAACGACGACGGTGACTTTTGTGCGCTCAACATCGGCCGAGAGGCTGTGAAAACCCTTTGCGGACCGATCGAGTTCTCTGAGGGTGCTGTCGAGCGTAGCCGGGCTGTGGTTTTGACCAGCCGCAGGAAATGATCTGAGACATGCAGTCGAAACGATGGCGATAAGCGCAATTCCAAATGCGAAGCGTTTTACGATCAAATCATGTCCCTCAGTGAGTGGCCGGCGCGTTAACGAAGCGTTCATAATACTACTACATTAGACGCGATGGGCTACGTGCCGGGTTTCAGCCAGGCATCGGGCGGGGAGAAAATGTTACATCAATGGGGATGGATGGACAGTGACGTCGTAGTACAGGATTGAACCGTCCCGGGCGGAAACGGGTTCGATATGCACGACCTGGAAAGTTTGGTCTTTTAGTTCCGCGACAGTGCGCGCGAGGATGTCGTGAGTTTCGCGCTCGAGTTCAGGCGTGGCGCGGGCCGCGCGTTTTTCGGCTGGAAGCACCGTGGCATCGAGGCGATACGTGTGCGTCTGATTGGCAGGATCTTCGGATTGAAGCTGCACTTTGGAAGCGAACGCGGCGGAAGCTTGGGGCTGGTCGTGGAACCAGTGCGTCGGCGTGACCAACACAAACAGGATGATCAAAATCACGACTAGATCATAGGGCCAACTGCCGCGCTCGTAGGACCAGAAAATCGTGCGGGTGATAGCTCGCCACAAGGTGCGCATATCAGTGAACCGACGAGCCGTCCACAACCTCGCCATCACGCATGTGCAGGACTCGATGTCCGTAGGCGGCGGCTTCGGGATTGTGAGTGATCATGACGATAGTCTGGCCGAGATCCTGATTGAGTTGACGCAGGAGATTCAGCACGGCTTCGGAATTTTTGGTATCGAGGTTGCCGGTGGGTTCATCGGCCAAGACAATTTTCGGTTCGCTGACGATGGCGCGAGCCAGAGCGACGCGCTGTTGTTCACCGCCGGAAAGTTCCGAGGGCTTGTGCTTGAGCCGGCCGCTCAAGCCGAGCAGGTCGGCGACGACCTGGAAGCGATGCGGATCGAATCCATTTCCGTGGATGTGCTGGGCCAGGGTGATGTTGTGATACGCGTCGAGAGTGGGGAGCAGATTGAAACGCTGAAAAACGAAACCAACTTTGTGGCGGCGCAGTAGAGTGCGCGCCGAATCGCTCATCGTAGTGAGGTCGTTGCCGTCGAGAAGGACGCGTCCGGAGGTAGCCTGGGCGAGGCCGCCAATCACATGCAGCATGGTGGATTTACCACAGCCTGAAGGGCCCATTATGGAAACGAATTCACCGGGAAAGATATCTATGCTGACGCCGCGCAAGGCAGGAACTTCTACTTTGCCCTGGCGATACACCTTCCACAGATTTTCAGTCTTGAGTATGGGCTCCAACAGCCGCTCCCCTTCAAGCGTCAGCGAATCCGAGGATGGAAATATTCTAGTCGCCTTTAGCATATATGCCTAGCGCGGATGCGCGGACGCGAATCGGCCTGGACGCCGGAGACGCACGGGGAAAATGGGTTCGAGCTACTCGTAGGCCAAAGCCTCGACGGGATCTTTGCGGCTGGCCATCCAGGCGGGATAGGCAGCGCCGAGCAGGCCGCCCACAATGGCAATAAGGCCGGCGCGCAGAACCCATAGTGGCGTAATCAGGATGGTGAGCGTAGGGAACAGCTTGATGAAGATTGCGCTCATAAGGTAGCTGAGTCCGACGCCGGCCACAGCTCCGCCGATGCATAGAAGCGTGGTCTCGCTGAGAACGATGCGAACAATGTAGCCCTTGGACGCACCCAGGGCTTTGAGGACGCCGATTTCGCGAGTACGCTCGATGATGGTGGTGTACATCGAGAGAAAGATCACCAGGAAGCCGATGACCACCGCGATTCCGATCATGACGTTGATGAAGGCGGCGAGGCCTGGGAGGTTCGAGGAGGTCATCAGCGTCATGAGATCCTTCAGCGGGCGAACCTCGTAGCGAGGGAGAAGCTCCTTGATTTCGTCAGTCACTGCCGGAGTGTTATCGGTGCGATCACACTTAATGAAAAAGACGGATGCCTTGTCGTGCGAGCCCCCAATTTCCTGGAGCGTGGAGAGGAAGACAAAGAGGCGCGCGCCCTTGCCATGCTCGACGATACCCGCCACGTGAAAATCGTGACCGAAAAGTTGCATGGTCTGGCCGAGCTTTATTTTTTTTGATTTGGCATAGACGTCGTCCACCAGAATATCGTTCGGCCCCTGCAAATCATGGCCTTGGTGAAAAACGAATCCGCCGGTAACAGCGTGAAAACTCGCCTGGTCGATGCCATAAACGATTTCGATGCCGCTCGTATTGAACTGCGTCAGGACCGGGGCGACCGCCTGCACGTATTCGAGCTGCGCCAGCTTATCTGCGATCGCGATGGGCATGGGCGCGCCGCTAAAGGCCATTAGGTAAGAAGCCTGAGGGGGCTGAACCATAATGTCCGCGCCGACACCTTCAATGCGTTTGGCCGATTCCGCAAGCAGACCGCTGGTGAGGCCGACGACGATGATGACGAGCGTGACCTCGACGGCTACGGCCAGCACCGTGATGAACGTGCGGAGCGGCCGGTGCAGCACATTTTGCACAATCATGTAACGAATCATAAATTTTTGGCGCGCTCAGCGAATCTTGAACGCGCTAATGTTGCGGCTCCTTGGAACTTTGCCCAGAGTCTTTGTGGGTATCTCTCTCGGGATTTTCGCTGAGATTGACCAAATCCGTGCCTTGGGGCTGCGGCAGGGAGAAGCGGTCTGGAGCAATCGGCTCGTTCACAGTAAGCTTCTTGAGCGTAATCTGCAATTGATAGTCATCGCTGGGCCGAGTGACGTTGATCTGCCATGGATAGCTCGTTGCACCGGCGGCTTGCCAGTTTGCGTAAGTTACGTCCGAAGCCACCTTGCCACCAGAGGTGAAATTCTCAATTCTTGAGATGCGCAGATCGGCACGGTCGAACCAGATTTTCCGTGCGATTTCCCAGTTTGCCGACGGCCGCTGGGAACTTCCACGCTGGTCCGGAGGGGCGCTCGCGACATCGCTGGGGCCGGCGGCTGACTGCTGCGCTGCCGATCTGACGACCGTCAAAATGTAGGATCGTGCCGCGCCTTCGCTGGCTTCTTCGAACAACACGGACGTCTGATCCGTGATAGCGGGCCAGAAGAGCGCGTCCACCAAGTGCTGCGGCCTAAGATTTTCGATAGGCTTCTCGGCGCGCCGCTCGAGATTGGCTGGGCCGACGATAAATTTATTCTTCGACGGGATGTAGATGCTGAACGTCGAACCGTCACTAACCATGTCAAAAATATTCTTGCTGACTACCGGGGCTTGGCCGATTACACGGATGCTGGCGGGCCTGGCTGCCAGTATGAAACCGTTCACTTCGTGGTATTGCTCGATAACGCCCGAGTACGCAGAGCCCGCAGTCAGTTTCATGCTGACGCCGGCGTTGAGGGACTGGACCGCATGCGCCTCGCGGTTGTAGCTATCAATGAGCTGTTCTTTGGTCGCGGTCTGCAGCGCGGCCGGCGCTTGCGACGGTTTCACGACGGTCTTTTGACTGACGGCGCAACCGACGGCAGACGCGAGCACCGCTGCCGATGACGCCATCCAGACGATGCGCCGCAGGCTGAATTTGAGCCGGGGTATGAACACAAACTATGCAATTTAACAGCGGCCCACATGGGTGTCAACGAAACAGGCTCAGCGGTAGTGACTCATTTTGGAAAATGAGTAGCGTGTGGCATGATGCAGTTGCTGCAAGTAGCGAGGACAGGGACGTTGTTCATACCCGGTTCGCACTCAGAATCGCCGCCGTCTAATCTCTTAATAATTGGGATCCTCTTCTTTTTGGGTGCCGTGGCTTCGACCTACGCCGGAAAAACTTCGGCACGCACTGGTCGTTGGATTTATCGCGCTGAAGAACCGAGCACGTTTTGGTGGCTAGTCGCAATGTATTACTTCGCTGCTCTCCTCTTCGTTGGACTCTACTTGTTGAATTAACCCTTGCCCTAATTAAGTCACTACAGGCTCAGCATGCCGATGCGCCGTCGCAGGCGGGCGGACGGCCAAGGTGCTAGAATTCCGGGTTTGCGCGGGGAGGCGTAATGTTCAAGAAGGTGCTGATTGCCAATCGCGGCGAGATTGCAGTGCGCATTGCACGAGCGTGCCGGGAGCTGCGTGTGCGCGCCGTTGCCGTGTATAGCGACGTGGATCGCGCGTCACTTCACGTGCGACTAGCGGACGAGGCGTACCCGATCGGACTAGCGCCCTCAGGCGAGAGCTATTTGGTGATTGAAAAGATTCTCGGCGTCGCGCGTTATGCGGGCTGCGACGCGATTCATCCGGGCTACGGGTTTCTGGCGGAGAATCCCGCACTTGCCCGCGCTTGTGTGGACGCCGGCGTCACTTTCATTGGGCCGCCAGCCGCCGCGATGGAGCAACTGGGATCGAAGACCGCAGCACGGCAGATTGCGCGAGACGTGGGAGCGCCAACGGTGCCGGGCACGTTGAATCCGATCAAGACTGTGGACGAGGCGGCGGAAATCGTGCGGGGGATTGGTTTCCCGGTGATTTTGAAAGCGGTGGCGGGCGGCGGGGGTAAGGGGATGCGCAGCGTCGCGAGCGAGAGCGAACTGGCCTCTGCTTGGCGGGATGCTACATCGGAAGCGCAAAACGCATTCGGGGACGCGCGACTGTACCTGGAGAAATATTTAGAGCGCCCCCGGCACATCGAGATTCAGGTACTGGCGGATCAGCACGGACATTTTGTTTATCTGGGAGAGCGGGAATGCTCCGTGCAGCGGCGGCACCAGAAAGTGATCGAGGAGGCGCCGTCACCGATCATGACGGCCGAGCTGCGGAAAGCGATGGGCGAAGCCGCGGTGAAGCTGGCGCGCGCGGGAAATTATACGAACGCGGGCACCGTGGAATTCCTGGTGGACGCGGAGCGAAATTTTTATTTTCTGGAGATGAACACTCGGCTGCAAGTGGAGCACCCCGTCACCGAAATGGTGACTTCGCTTGACCTGGTGAAGCTGCAAATGCGCATCGCGGCAGGCGAGCCATTACCATTTGGCCAAGCAGACATTGAACTGCGCGGGCATGCCGTCGAGTGCCGCATTTACGCCGAAGACCCGGACAATAATTTCTTTCCATCGCCTGGGAAAATCATTGATTGCGGGGTGCCAACCGGTCCCGGGATTAGGCTGGATGAGGGGATTTACGCGGGCTGGACGGTGCCGAACGAGTATGACCCGATGCTGGGCAAGCTCGTTGCATGGGGCGGCGATCGCGAGGAGGCACTCGCGCGGATGGGGCGCGCTCTGGCCGAGTATCACGCGAGCGGGATTAAGACCAACGTGTCGCTTTTTCGCCGCATCCTGGCAAGCAGCGATTTCCAGAAAGGCGCGATTTACACGCGTTGGTTGGATGATTTCTTGAGCGCTGCGCCTGTTGCGGAAGGCCGCAACACCGAGGAAGAATCCCAGGCCGAGCAAGCCGCTGCGATCGCCGCGCTTCTGTGGCACGCGTCGCAGACTGGCGGTGCGAGCGCTTCCGAGACGCGCACTTTTGCAGAATCACGGTGGAAAACAGAGGGCCGCCGCGAGCAAGTGAATCGCGAACCGCAATTGTGACGAAAATGCTGAAGGATGAGCGGAGCTGTTGTGAAATTGCAGATTGAGATTGCGGGGAAAAAGCGCCAGGTGGAACTCGCGCGGGCGAATGAGCGCGCGATATGGACGATCGATGGACAACGCCTCGAGGCTGATGCAGTCGCGGTGTCTTCGGGAACCTATTCGATCCTTATAAACGGAAAATCATTCGAGGTGCGAGTTGAGTCTTTCGGTGCGGAGCTGCGAGCGATCACAGCTGGCCGGGATTTCAGCGTCGCGATTCAGGACGAACGCGGATGGCGGAGAAATCGTGGCGGCAGCCTCGAAGCGGAAGGCCGCCAGCAGGTATTGGCCCCGATGCCTGGGAAAATCGTGCGGGTCCTGGTAAGCGCGGGCGATTCAGTGCGGGCGGGCCAGGGGCTGCTGGTGGTGGAGGCGATGAAGATGCAGAACGAGATTCGCGCGCCGAAATCGGGAACGATCGACCGGGTGCGCGTGGTCGAAGGTCAAACCGTGAATGCAGGACAGGTAGTGGTAATCGTCAGCTGAGTGAATGTTTCGTCTTTGTAACTAGTTACCTTTAAGTTCCCTTTTTCTTCTCGCGCCTTTCCCCGCAGCCTTGCTTTGGTCACAATGGTTCCAATCCGGGTGGAACTGGGTACCTGGTAGGCGTGGAAACTTGGGAGATTCGGAATGTACTTACACGTGCATTTTGCTGCGATCGCGGCATGGCTACTGTTGGCAATCGCGGGCCTCGTGTGGGTGATGGCGTGCGCGGTGACGGCGACGAAGCTGGAAAAGGAAGGGATTGCGTTCTGGAAGGGACTCCTCATCAACCTGTTTCTGAGCCCGCTGACGGGACTGATCATGATATTCATCGCGCGGATCTTGCGTCCGGGCCGGCCACTGGCGCACACCGTCAGCCGCGGTTAGATTTCATCCGTTACCCTGTAGGATCAATCCAATCCAGCGCTTGCGAATTTTCGTTGTGACTTCCGGGCTATTTTGAGGCGGGAAGCTTTCCTGCGGATTCCAGGATTTGGCGGGCCAGATAGTTGGTCACGCGTGAATCGTCGCGCGCTTCGACCATGTACGCCGAACGTATCAGCTGCTCCTTGCGGTTGCGCAGCATGTCGCGGATGGACTGTTGCACTTGTGGATCGGAAAGCTCGCGCTGCCCTGCGGGCTCTTTGGCGACCAGCTTGAGAATGCGGTAGCCGCCGTTTTTCACACCAATGGGTTGCGTTACGTCGCCGGGCCTCATCGCCAGAACCGTCTTTTTCAACAGCGGGTCGGATTGATTCAATGCAGATTCGGGAACGAAGCCGAGATCGCCGCCCGTGGCTGCCGTGGAATCCTCTGAATAATCCATCGCAAGCTGGGAAAAATCCGCGCCGCTTTCCAGCTTTTGTTCGATCAGGCCGATTTTTCGCTTGGCTTCGGGTTCCGACGTGGCTTTATCGTTCTTGCGGTTGTGGACAGCAGGGTCAGGATGCGGCGTAACGACGATCTGGGCGATGTGAAACTGCAGTTCGGCTACGTTAAATTGCGCACGATTCTTGTTATAGAAGTCGAGCACGTCCTGATCCGTGATCGAAATCTTCGCAACTACTTCGCGATTCAGGAGCTTTTGCACGGAAAGCTGCCGGCGGATGTCCCCCTTTAAGTCGTCCACGGTCAGCTCAGAATCCTTCAACTTTTTCTGGAATTCTTCTTCGGTGTATGGGCTCTTGGACTCGGTGAATTTGTCCTCCACTTCAGCATCGCTGGCGACCAGATTCAGTTTGTTGGCGCGCTCGAGCAGAATTTCATTGTTCACAAGTTCGTCGAGGATATTGAGCTTGAGCGAAAGTGCTTCTTCCTGAGAAGGCGCGGGGCCTTCGGCGTTCACGCGTGTGCGAAAGTACTTCTCCACCTCGGAGCGCTGGATCTCCTTGCCATTGACGACGGCCCAAACGTCCGGGCCAGGTGCGGGCTCTTTCTTGCAACCGGCCACGCACACGCTCCCCAAGACGAGAGCGAGAGCCAAGATTCGTCGTGACAAACTGGACTCCTTCCAGGGGAGGGCCGACTTCACGCGGCCTTTTGCACGCGGCCGGAACGGATGCAGGAGGTGCAGACGCGGATATGTTTGCGAGCGCCGTTGACTACAGCCTTGACGCGCCGCAGATTGGGATTCCAGCGGCGCCGCGTAACGTTATGGGCGTGGCTGATTGCGTTGCCGTACAGCGGCTTCTTGCCGCACATTTCACAGGCTAGTGCCATTGTTGCGTCACTCCACAGACCGTATATTGTCGATTTACTTGCGAACGTATGTTAGCAGAGTCCGCCCATAGCGGGAAGAGTTTTGGTCCGCACATCGAAGCGAGTTAACCTGTGAAACCAAGCCCGCAAACCGGTGTAATCGCCTGATTTCTGCGATGTCTTTCTTGACGGAAAGTTCCGGCGGCCTGGTACTTTGGGTCCATTGACCGTACGCAATCCAAACGGCTAATTTGACGAGGACGATCTGGAAAGGCTTGAAAACAGCCAAGAGGCAGGGGTGTGTACCGTTTAGACACACACCTTGAGAATTTACCTCTTGACGGCAACCAAATACTTATAGACTCCGCCGCGTAGAGTCCCTACTCGGAGGGGTCAATGAGTAAGTGGTTAGTTGTAGCAGTGTTGGCTATGGCGGTATTGGTCAGCGCTGTCGGTCTGAAGGCTATAACAGTCGCGAGTACGTCGGCTCCTGTGCCGCCGACTCCCTGGGCGAGTACATCGGCTCCCGTGCCGCCAACTCCCTGGGCGAGTACGTCGGCTCCCGTGCCGCCGACTCCTTGGATGAGTACATCGGCCCCGGTGCCACCCACACCCTGGAACTAGAGTCAGGGAACTCCCGATAACTGGGAGTTGAGTGGCCAAGCACCGGAAGCGAAACTGGAATGCTTGGACCACTCGATTATCTGATATGGCTTGTAGGTTTCCTCGCGGAAATTGGCGTGGTGGTGTATCTGCTCTCCAGGAAAGAGGCCTTTCGGTATTTCCCCATTGCTTTCTATATGTTATGCGATGCCTTTGTTACATGTGGACTATTTTACTGCGTCCATCATTTTGGCTTTGATTCGGCGACCTACGTCTATTTCTACTACTACACGGACAGCTTGCTGAACGTCTTGATGTTCTGGGTGATCATAAGGTTCTACCAGGAAACGTTCGCGGAAATGGGTGTGAGCAAGTACATCCGCGGGGCCGCAGTGATGCTGATATTTCTGACGGCCGTCTTCTCGTACGCGGTGGTCCATCAAAATCGCACGCACTTGACGAGTCATTTCGTGGTGGAGATCGGCCAGAATTTTTATTTCGTGGGAGTGGTGCTGACGTACCTGCTGTGGGGCGCCATATTGAAGTTGCGCGAGACCCGGACGCGGCTGATCCAATTGGTTCTGGCGCTCGGGATATATTTCAGCGCTGATGCTTGCACTTACGCGCTGCGCAACCTCTTCCCCGGGTTGGAATCCAACGTTCTGCGCTGGGTTCCGCCATTAGTGGGAGTATGGCTGCCGCTGGCATGGGCGTACACGTTTGCACACGTTCAAGAGGACTCCCGCCTGGAGCCGGCGCGGCTGATGGTGAGAGCGCGATGATAGCAGCGGTCATCTGCGTGGTTTCGGCAGCAATTTTTCTGCAGTTCTTTGTGTCGTATTGCCGTTCGATTCTGGCTTCCAGCAGAAATATCGCCTTGTCAGATCGCGTGCGCGAAGTGACTGGCATCGCCGACCAGGAAGTTGGCGCCGACGATTTCAACCGCCTGTTGCAGTTAGTGCGGTTGTGCCCGGAGCGGGGCGACGACCAATCAGAGATTCGCGCCGTAGGAACTTATTACGGATTGCTCGCAGTGCTGAACCGGGTTTCGCGGCCGGTGGCACCGAGATTTGCAGTCTGGGTGGAGCAGGAACGCAAGAGTTGTTCGTACTTCGCTGCCGTGGCGCTCGATCGGCGCATTTCGTACAGCCGCGATCTTTTCACCCAACAAATTACCGACCGGCTCTAGCTCTCCCAATCCGAGCGTCCGTGGGCGTGCTTGCGCCGCACCGCGCTCGACCCTTTACAATCGCACTGTTACCATAGGCGTATCCTGATCCCGAAATCGTGAGGGCATCGGCCTGTGCGAGTCCCCTTAGAACAATCCGTATTGGCGACCATTCAATCGTCGCGAATGCTGGCGGCAGGAAATCGTGTGGGCGTAGCGGTGTCGGGGGGCGCTGATTCCATCGCGCTTTTGCGGCTGCTCGATCGGTTGTGCGACGAGCTGGGCATCACGTTGGCGGTTCTGCACTTCAATCACGAACTGCGCGGCGCTGAATCCGAAGGCGACGCAGCCTTCGTGGCAAAGTTGGCGGGGGCTCTAAAATTGGAATTCGTGGAAGCGCGTGAGGATGTGAGGGCAGAAGCCGAGCGCCAAGGCTGGAACCTGGAAGACGCGGGGCGACGGTTGCGCTATGCGTTCTTCAAGCGCGTGGTCAGCGAGGGCCGCGCCACGCACATTGCGGTGGCGCATACGGCGGACGATCAGGCCGAGACTCTGCTGGCACAGGTGATTCGTGGAACAGGGCCGACGGGTCTGGGAGGAATTCATCCCGTCGCTGGCGCGATTGTGCGTCCGCTGCTCGGCACACGCCGGGAAATTCTGCGGGAGTATTTGCGTGCGAACGGCCAGATTTGGCGAGAAGATTCGAGTAATCGGGACGTGCGGCGAACGCGCGCGCGCATTCGCGAGCAGCTGTTGCCAGTGCTCGAGCGCGATTTCTCCGGCGCGATTGTGGGCCACCTGGGCGAACTGGCGCGGTTTGCGCGCGAAGAAGGAAATTTCTGGGATGCCCTGGTGGAGGATCGATTCCGAATTCTTGCACACGGCGACAAAGATGGCATCCGCGTCGCGGTGGAGGCCCTGCTGACGCCATTGCAGCTGGGATTGCCCGATAGCGAAGGTCTCACACCACCGAAGTACAATGAATTGGGGCCCTTGCGCATGCTTACCGAACGCTTGGTGCGCCGTCTTTATGAAGGAGTGCGGGGGAACCGGCGAGAGCTAGGCGCGAACCACGTGGAGCAAGTGGTTCAGCTCGCGAGCGGGTCCAGCAGCGGCCACCACGTAGAACTTCCTGGCGAAATTATCGTGCGGCGAAATTTTGGCGAACTGATTTTTTCGCGGCGGGATGTCATTCAGGCGTTCCGAAACAACGGAACTGCGAAAGAAACCAGCGCGTATCAGTATGTCGTAAGCCTGCCGTTGTGTGGGACGGCGACTGTTTCCATTCCGGAACTTGGAAAATGCTTCCGGCTGAAAGTGATTGACTGGCCTTTAACAGAGAGCGACACTAAGAGGGACGCCAACGCCCTCGATGCAGACCTCCTGCGCTCTCCTTTGATTCTGCGGAATTGGAGGCCTGGCGACGCCTATAAACCGCAGGGCCGGCGTCATGAACGAAAGCTAAAGAGCATGTTCCTGGCGGGGCGTGTTCCGAGCGGCGATCGCGCAGCGTGGCCGGTGCTGGAAAGCGGCGGCCGAGTGATTTGGGCCCAGGGAATGCCGGCGGCCGAAGATTTTCGCGCGAGAGAGAGCACGCGGGCGGGAGTTGTGATCGAGGAAGAGTGTCTCGAGGGCGGCTGAGTCAGCTGAATATGTCTTGGGGCATGTCGCATCGAACCACTGAAGGGGCAGCGCGAAGGTTTTTTGCAGGTTTTTGAGTAGTGAGTAGGATGTAACAGGTGAGGTAATCAGGTGAACTCAACAGTCCGAACAATTTTATTTTGGCTCTTAATGATCTTGCTGGCGGTCGTGCTGTGGAGGATGGCCTCGACCGGAGGACAGTCCGCACACGACGACGAGCCCAACTACACGAATTTTCTGGCGAAGGTGCAGAACAACGGCGTGAAGGATGTGCAGATTTACCTTTCGCCGAACAGCGCTGAGTTGCAGGGCGAGTATCGCGAAGGCGGAAAATTCCGCGGCGTGACGATCGCCAACACCGCGATTCCGGATGTCACGAAGGTTCTGCAGGATCACAACGTCATTTATAACTATAAGGAAGTGAAGAACGCGGACTGGCTGACGTTTCTGGTGAATTTCGGCCCCTTGCTGTTGCTCGTTCTCTTCTGGGTTTTCATGATGAAGCAGATGCAGGCAGGCGGAAACAAGGCGCTCAGTTTCGGGAAGTCCCGCGCGCGATTGCTGACGGCGCAGCAGAAGAAGGCAACGTTCAAGGACGTGGCCGGGATTGATGAACCGAAGGAAGAGCTATACGAAATTATCGACTTCCTGAAGGATCCGCAGAAATTCCAGAAGCTGGGCGGTCGCATTCCGAAAGGGGTGCTGCTGGTGGGACCTCCGGGAACGGGCAAGACTTTGCTGGCGCGGGCGATTGCGGGCGAAGCGAATGTACCGTTCTTTTCGATTTCCGGTTCGGACTTCGTGGAGATGTTCGTGGGCGTAGGCGCGAGCCGCGTGCGCGATCTGTTCGAACAGGGCAAGAAGAACGCGCCGTGCATTATTTTCATCGATGAAATTGACGCGGTTGGGCGGCATCGCGGCGCAGGCCTGGGCGGCGGCCACGACGAGCGCGAGCAGACTTTGAACGCTTTGCTGGTGGAAATGGATGGCTTTGAATCCAACGAAGGCGTCATTCTGATCGCTGCCACCAACCGTCCTGATGTGCTGGATCCGGCGCTGCTGCGGCCCGGCCGTTTCGACCGCCGAGTAGTGGTGCCGCGTCCTGACGTAAAGGGGCGCGAGGAAATTCTTCGCGTGCATACGCGAAAGGTACCTCTTTCCGAAGACGTGGATCTTTCGGTAATTGCGCGCGGCACACCGGGATTTTCCGGCGCCGATTTGGCAAACCTGGTGAACGAATCAGCGCTGTGGGCGGCACGGCAAAACCGCAAGTTCGTGGCGATGGTGGATTTCGAGATGTCCAAGGACAAGGTCCTGATGGGCGTCGAGCGAAGATCCATGATTTTGTCCGACGAAGAAAAGCGCAACACCGCGTATCACGAGGCCGGGCACGCGCTGGTGGCGGCGATGACGCCAGGCGCCGATCCGCTGCACAAGGTGACGATTATCCCGCGCGGCATGGCGCTGGGCGTCACGATGCAGTTGCCGATCGATGACAAACACACCTACACCAAGGAATTTTTGGAAGCGCAACTTGCCGTATTGATGGGCGGACGCGCGGCCGAGGAAATTTTCCTGCACCACATCACCACGGGCGCCGGCAACGACATCGAACGCGCCACCGAAATCGCGCGGCAGATGGTGTGCGAATGGGGTATGAGCGTCCTGGGACCGCTTACCTTCGGCAAGAAGGAAGAAGCGATTTTCCTGGGCCGCGAGATCGCGCAGCACCGGGATTATTCGGAAGACACGGCGATCAAAATTGATGGCGAAGTTCGCAGCATCGTCACGAACGGGTACAGCAAGGCGCGCAATATCCTGGAAACGCAACGGGATAAGCTCGAGCGAATTGCGCAGGCTCTGCTGGACCGCGAAGTTTTGGATGCTGTTGAACTAAAGCTCTTGATGGAAGGCAAACCGCTTCCGGAGAAGATACCGCCTCCTCCGCCTGCTGCGCCGCCCGTGCCGACCAAAGAACCGCAACTTTCACTTCGGCCGGAACCGCGGCCGATTCCTGGGCTGGCGAAAGGCGAAAAGCCGGCACCAGCTTAGAGCCAAGAGAGCAACGAAGGAATCTTTGGGAACCTCGTCTCAAAAGAGACGAGGTTCTTTTTTTTTCGTGGCGAGCCACCGACTTGGCGAGAGCTTCCTGATGTTTAGAGAAGCGCGGCTAGGCGGTGCGCACGAATGAGGCCACGTTGAATCGCGTGCTATAGACGGAGCAGAGCGCCGGCGGCGCCGCGACAAGGTGGATGGCGCTTCGCAGGCGTTCGGGCTTGCACGGAATGGCCACGCAAGCCACGGCGCCGATTTCGTGGCTCGTGGCGTAGTCGGATGGAAATGCGGACGCCGTAAGAAGAATCACGGGAATGTGCTGCAAGCGGGCGCAGGTCTTCACAATGGCGCAGAGATCCTTGCCGGAGATGTCCTGGCCTTCTGCCTCTGCAAGGATGACGTTAGGTGTCGAGCTGTGCAGAATGTCGAGCGCCTCCTGTGCCGTGGAGACAGCCACGACATGGTAGCCATCCTTTTCAAGCATTTCGCATCGTGCACGGGCAGCCGCGAGATCCGCGATAGCACGCAAAGCACCCGCACCTGATTCGGAAATGGCGTCGCAGGCATGGCCCAGGCGCCCTCCTCGCAAGCTCCCAATAGAAACTGCAGGGCCAGCGCGTAAGTGTAATCAGGCAGGAGCACGCAGCGGACGACGTGTGCGTTGCGGGGCACGTTTATCGCGGTCGGAGCGCTCCAGTAAGGGCAGCCAACCTGCAACTTCTGACCGACGGAATATCCGCCCCGCGAAGTCGACAACAACAGACCATCGCATGAAACATTGAGACTGGTGACGATATCCTCGAAGACCTCGAGAGTGCCTGCCCTGCCGCGAATCTGTACGGGCACGGTAAACATGCGGTGCTCGGCCCTCGTCTTGGCCGGTTCTTCCTTGGACATCTGCAGCGTGGGAGAAATCTCGATTTGCGCGCTCAATGTAGGTTCACTCGCTTGGTGGCTGGATAACGCCTAAGATAAGCACCCACAAAATGTCGAACAGTTGCTGCCGTGCCATTTGCGAACTATCGCGCGTGAACTTGCCCGCCGTTGAATCCACAACACCTTTCGCAGTGCCCTACCTATGCGCAATGTAAGTATCGGCGGATCCGGGGAGTCTTTAGCACGGAAGCGACCATACCGCCGCGCGAGGAGCTTTCGTGGGTGATATCTGATCGGCCGAATTTGGCGTAAAATGCGGGCATGGCTCAGAAACCGTTAGACACGTTTGCGGTTAGTTGCCCATGCTGTCAGGCGAAGCTGACGGTGGATCGCGAGATCGGCGTTGTGCTGTCCCACGTTCCTCCGCCGAAGCCGCCGCCCTCGGTGGACCTGGACGATACAGCGGCGCTGCTGCGGCAGCAGGTGGACGCGGTGGAGGCGAAATTCCGCGCGTCGGTCGAAGCGGAGAAATCCAAGGAAGATGTGCTGGCGCGGAAATTTGCCGAGGGATTGAAGAAAGCGAAGGACGGACCGATCGAAAAACCCCTGCGCGATTTCGACCTCGATTAAACGCGCGATGCGAGTGCAGCGGATTTCCGGGAAGCGCCGTGCGCATTGGGCGACACCTCGTGTTGTTACGCCGGCCGTCTTATTGGCCATTGCGCTGGCGAGTTCGCTTTTCGCGCGACCCCCAGTTCCGCTGCAAGCCCAGCAAAAAACCAAGCTGCCCCGCCCGCGGCGCCTGGACGAGGACGTCACCTGGAAACGCGATCCGGTGACAGGAGAACTGACGGCGATTCCAGCGGGCAGCGCTGCGAAGGGATCGGGCGACGCCAGCATATCTGCTGACACTCACGCGATCTCGGTAGTCACACAGATCGTTCCGGTGACGTGCAGCGTGATAGGCGCGGATGGCGTGGCGGTCCGGGGATTGCGGATTGAGGATTTCCGGGTATTCGACGAAGGCGTGCAGCAGCCGCTCACTTATTTCGACGCTTCCACAGAGTCGGCGAGCGTGGCGGTGGTGATCGATGCAAGCCCCAGCGTGCTGCGCGAGTCTGACGAAATGAAGAATGCGGCGCGCGCGCTGGTGGATGCGCTTTCGCCTTCGGATCACACCGCGATCGTGGATTTTTCGGCGCACGCCTATCTGCAGCTTCCCTTTTCCAGTGATTGGGGATTAATCCGCAAGGCTGTGGCGCGTGTGGATGCGCGCTCGTTGCTGGAGGATGTGGGCGGTTCGAATATTTATCTGGCAGTGTTCCTAACGGCGCGGGAGATGTTCGCAGGACGCACGGGGCGCAAGGCCATCGTCCTGCTGACGGACGGGCAGGATAGCGGGTTAGGGCTTACTCTCGATCCGAAGACGGCGGGGCCTCGTGCGGGATGGCCGCGTGATCAGCTGACATTTGACGACGTGGCGCGGGCTTTGGCGGCGGAAGATATTGTTGTGTTCGCTGTCTCCACCGAAAGCCGGCCGAAGATCATGACGCCGACTTGGGTGCAAGTTCATTCCAACCAAACGCTGCTGACGTATGCAGCGCAAGGATGGGGCATTCCCGCGTACACACTGTACCTGGCGGAATTGACTCGTCGATCAGGGGGACAGTTGTACTTCCTGCGCGAGGCGGAAACGCTGGCGAATACGTTTCGGCAGATCGCGCTGAAGATTCGCGCGGAGTATACGCTGGGATTCTCGCCTGCGAGTAACGCGGATGCGGCGCCTCATCCTGGCTGGCACCAGTTGCGCGTGGAAGTGATTGGCCACGGGGATCCGACCGTGGTGCATCGCTCATCGTACTACATAGTTGCTACGCCGTAATTCCAGGTTTCCTTGTGCGCCCATATCTCCGACGCGTCTTGCTGCCTAGGTTTGCGCTTCGGCTTAGGCTTTTGCGCAAACCGTGATTCAATAGCGCAATGTTCCATCGTCGACAATTTCAACTGCGGTTGCCCGCGCGCACGCTGGCATTGGGCGAACGCACGCTGGTGATGGGTGTGCTGAATGTGACGCCCGACAGTTTTTCCGATGGAGGATTGTTTTTGAAAGTCGAGGCGGCCGTCGCGCAGGCGGTGGCCATGGAACGTGCAGGCGCCGATATGATTGATGTGGGAGGCGAATCTACGCGGCCAGGGTCGCGGGGCGTTTCTGCGGAAACGGAATTGGGACGGATACTGCCAGCCATTGAGGAGTTGCGCGGCAAGATTCGGATTCCGATTTCGGTGGATACCAGTAAAGCGGAAGTGGCGGAAGCGGCTGCTGCTGCGGGCGCGGAGATTGTGAATGATGTCACGGCGCTGCGAAACGATCCGCGGATTGCGGAAGTGGCGCGAAGGCGGAAGCTGGCGCTGGTGCTGATGCATATGCGCGGGATGCCGCGCACTATGCAGAAAAATCCGTTTGCGCGGGATGTGCTGCGCGACGTCGAAAAGGGTTTGCAGCATGCCGTGGCGTTGGCGCGGCATGCAGGAGTGGCGAAATCGCAGATCGTGCTGGACCCGGGGATTGGATTTGGCAAAAGCTACGAGCAGAATTGCGAATTGCTGGCTCGTCTGCCGGAACTCGCGCGCTTGGGATATCCGCTGCTGGTGGGCACGTCGCGAAAGAGTTTTATCGGGAAGGTTTTGGAGAGGAGCAAGTTGGGCGATGGATCTGGTGCGGAGAGAATCTGGGGCACCGCGGCTACGGTTGCGGCGAGCATTCTGCAGGGGACGCACATCGTTCGCGTACACGACGTAGCGGAGATGACGCAAGTGGCGCGGGTTTGCGATGCGGTGGCGTCCGCGCGGGTGACGCGCCGAAGATAAGTGGCAGTGATTTCGCAAAAGCACGATCGCGCGTGGCGACGAAACGCGGCTTGAGTGGCTGCCAGGGAGCAAACCATAGAATTTCTGGCGCATTTTCGGCGGCTTACCGCGACGCAGCGCGACACGTTCATCGCTTGTTTTCTGGGGTGGTCGCTCGATGCCTTCGATTTCTTCATTCTGACGTTTTGTGTCAGTGCGATTGCGACAGAATTCCACGCACAGGTTTCTGCCGTCCTCGAGGCAGTCTTCGTAACGTTGGCGATGCGGCCGGTGGGCGCATTTCTGTTCGGCGCGATCGCCGATCGGTATGGGCGGCGTCCGGCTCTGATGATAGATATCATCGCGTACTCGGTTTTCGAGCTGGCTTCCGCGTTCGCTCCGTCGCTGCACGTTTTTCTGATCATGCGCGCGCTGTTCGGTATCGCGATGGGCGGAGAATGGGGCGTGGGCGCGGCGCTGGCATTCGAAACCCTGCCGAAAGAAAATCGCGGATTTTTTTCCGGACTGCTGCAGGAAGGATACGTGGTGGGTTACCTGCTGGCAGCGCTGGCATACGCCACCATTTTTCGTTCTATCGGCTGGCGTGGAATGTTTGTGGTGGGTGCGCTGCCGGCTTTTCTAGTGATTTACATCCGGACGAAGGTGGAGGAATCGCCGGCATGGCGGCAGGGGCGTGGAAGCGCCGTCGGAGTGCAGCGAAGCCTGGGTAAAGATATTGTGAAGTACCTGGGCACTTTCACTTTTTTGGCAGTATTGATGTTTGTGTTCAATGCTTACAGTCACGGCACGCAAGATATTTATCCGACGTTTCTACAAAAGAATCGCGGGTTTTCGCCGAAGACGGTGGGGCTGGTTGCGATCGTGTACAGCGTGGGCGCGCTGCTGGGCGGGATCGTGTTCGGTTCGTGGTCAGAGCGAGTGGGTCGGCGGAAAGCCATCGTAATTGCGGCGGTATTGACCATTCCCATGATTCCGCTTTGGGCATATTCACACACCGCGCCCATGATCGCGTTGGGAAGCTTCTTGATGCAGTTCATGGTGCAGGGCGCGTGGGGAGTGATTCCCGCACACTTGAACGAACTTTCGCCGCCCGCAGTGCGCGGAACGTTTCCTGGGTTGGCGTATCAACTCGGTAATTTGCTCGCTTCGCGAAATTCCGTGATTCAGGCCAAGATCACCGAGCATTACTTCGGTGGAAATTACGCGCCGGTGCTGGCTGGGACGGCTTTGCTAGTTGCTGCGCTGGTTGCGATTGTAACGATCAGCGGGCGCGAGGCGAAAGGCGCGGACCTTTCGGACACGAGTTAGCGGACGCTGCGCGCGGGTGAGTGACAAGCAGCGCCCCGCGCGAGCTTGCCGGCGATTCGTGGACGCGGGTTACGATTTCGCTAGTTCCTGCGTTTGGAACGGGAGACGCCGCAGTCGCTTACCGGTCGCGGCGAAAATCGCATTGGCGACTGCGGGGGCGGTGGAAGGCACGCCGGGTTCGCCAATTCCTCCGGGCGGTTCGTGGCTGGGCACCAGGTGGACTTCGACCTTGGGCATGTCGGCAATGCGAAGCATCTGATAATTATCGAAATTGGATTGCTGCACCTGGCCGTTCTGGATGGTGATTTCGTCGTAGAGCGCCGAGGTGAGGCCGAAGACCACGCCGCCCTCGATTTGCGCGGCTACCAGATCCGGATTGATGACTTGGCCGCAATCCACTGCGACGACGACGCGGTCCACGCGCAACGTGCCGTCTTTTGCGACTGTTACTTCTGCGACGTGGGCGACGTAGCTGCCAAAACCGAAGAGACCGGCGATGCCGCGGCCGCGCCCTGCGGGTAGAGGCTTTCCCCAATCCGATTTTTCGGCGACG
>Ga0070762_10000163_pt1 | contig 24272 bp, 20 predicted proteins | sample HubBroMetageREF2_FD_66726 | JGI IMG/M metagenome (GOLD analysis project Ga0070762, IMG submission 66726) | Reference soil microbial communities from the Hubbard Brook experimental Forest, New Hampshire, USA - Hubbard Brook CCASE Soil... | ecosystem: Environmental > Terrestrial > Soil >...
TCCGCCGAATTACTGGCAGACTCAAGTCGATGGCGGGAAAGGTTCCTGGTAGCTGCCCACGTGCGCGCAGGCCTCGCCGCCGTAGCCAGATGCCGATAGGAATGAATAGCAGACCGAGTACAAAGATCCCCGGAAGGATCAGAAAAACCAGAAGTCCGATGTATGGATGCGGCGGCCCTGGCAAGAAGATGTCATAAAACCAGAAGGCAATCGTGGTCAGCGCAGTGCTGGTGGTGATTACCGCGCCTATTAGCGTGGTAGGATTCTGCCCCAGGAAATAAATTGGCTGCGCCCGGTCTCGAATGCGTCCTGGCAAATTCATTTGGGACCGTTACTCCCCTTTTCTTTTATAGGCACAGATTGTAAACACACTCTAAGAGTCGCCGCGGATCATTCGCTTCCGTCGACAAATGTCTGTATTGTTGACGCTAAATCCGAGACCTATTTTCTTAGAGTGCGGATGTATGCCACCAACCCCTTAACATCCTCTGTCTTCAATGACGCGTACTTGGGCATTTTGTTCTTGCCGTTCGTTATGATCTCGGCGAGCTCTGCGTCTGACATTTTCTGTACCTCGGGGCTGGTAAAGTCCTGGGCACCCATTTTCTTGCCCATCGACGAACCGGTTCCGTCAGCGCCATGGCAGGCGGAACATTTCGATTTGTAGAGCGCAGATGCATCCTGCGCTCGCACGGATAGAGGAAGGCTGAGAGCGACAGCGCAGGCTGTTGCGATGGTCAACAGTTGAAAGTCGATTTTCTTCATCTTCAGGCTCCATTTCAGTTTTATTGGTCCAATCCAGGACCACGAACATCGTTGCAAAAATGCAATATTGAACTCCCCGAGGCAACCAAGTCCGTGACCCCGGTCACATATGGATGTGATTGTAGGCTCTTACATTCAATGCGTGCACAGACGGCGATCACCCTCACCGCAAACGGTTGGCGAAAGGGATGGGGTGCGAAAAGCCGGCCGTGATAAAATCAAGATCGATTGAAGCCCGGACTTCCCCGGTCGAAGGCAACAGCCTGAAGTGATACGCCAAGGCGGTTGAAGATAAAGTGGCTTCTCGTGTGCGGAAGTGGTGGAACTGGCAGACACACCATCTTGAGGGGGTGGCGCCGAAAGGCGTGGGGGTTCAAATCCCCCCTTCCGCACCAGATTTCCAAACGACCCATCCTCTAAATTTCAGGGTTTTACCCTTCCAGAACTTGAGTCTCATGATCGTTTTTATGCTGATCATCTACATCGATAGTGAGCGAAGTATCGATATCATTAATTAGACGCAGCGCGAGGTCGAACTGGTAATCAAGCTTCCTACTTCTTGCCTATATTTTCGCTAGAATAACCTTCTTGATTTGCTTGATTTTGGCCTCGTCGCGTTTGTAGAACGTCCACTTTTTGATGCGCTTCGGACGGGTCAGCCCTGCCCGGCACAGAATCTTCATGTGCTCGCTCGTGGTCGGTTGACTCACGCGAAGCTTGCGTGCGATCAGGCAGCCGCAAACGCCGTCCTTCACCAAATCGCCGTCAACCTGCGGAGGAAAATGCTTCGTTGGGTTCTTAAGCCACTCGAGAATCTGTAGCCTGCGCTCATTCGCGAGAGCCCGGATTGCGATAGTCGATATCATTCTACGATTAGGAAACTCCCTAATTATCATACCACCAGGTTCGATAACACCGGGTTCATCGCTTGTAGCCCGCTACTGCCTCATCCTCCGCCGCGTAATCGAATTGTGTCTCGGCCACAATGGCCGGCGGATTCTCGCGCTCCCATTGTATAGTCCGCCGGATTGCCTCCGCGATTTCCACCGGCTCCTTGTATCCCAGTTCCTGGCGGATGCGCGTCGAACTCGCGGTCCAGTGCTGCGTGGCGTTGCCGGTCTTCTGCAAATGTCGAGGCGTCCGCTCGGCTGGGAGGACAACGAATTCGCCATCCCACTTCATCTCGCCGGAGATTTGCCGGGCCCACTCCAGTTCGCTAAACGTGGGCTCTTCGCACACGTTGTAGATTCGTCCTGCTGCGCGTTCAGCGGTTGCAGTTAATGCTATTGCCGCAGCTACGTTTTCCACGTAGCCCCGCGGCGATCGCCAGGCCGCCAGTGTTTCCGGAAGGACGATGTGGCGTCGCTCATCCGTCACGCGCTTTAGGATGGGATGAAAGCGGTGCAGCGGATCGCCCGGCCCATACACCATGGGTAGCCGAAGCACAGTGCCGGGTAGTTCACGGTCATTCATCACCACGCTTTCCGCCGGGATCTTATCGTAGTCGTCGGTGACCCACGGGAAAATCTTGCGGACGAACTCCATGTCCGCGGACGGATAGGGATGCAGATTGGTCCGTAGTTCGGATTCTTCTGTAAGTGGCAATTCCTGTAACGGACCACTTTCGGTGCCGTGCAAAATACCCACCGCGCGATACACGTCCATGCTGCTCACCATGACCACGCGTCGCGCCACGCCGCGGAAGATGTTCATCAATTCCTCGGCCTGTAAGCCTGAGCTGACGACCATGTCGATTACAACGTCGGGAGCGAAGAGCCGCAACTCCGGTGTGCTGGCGGCGAGTTGGTTGCGGTTGCCGAGAATCTCGGCTACTCCGTCGGGGGCGGGTGCGCTGCCGCGATGAAACACAGCGATCGTGTGCGCCTTACGCCGTAGCTCGGCAGCGACGAGACGCCCGATGAAGCCATTTCCGCCAATCAGAAGGGTGCGCATATCAGAAACGTTAAAAAGAAAACGCCCATAATCGACCCCCATGGGAACGGGTAGTTCGATGTGGACGGGCGAAAGCCGCCCGTCCCTGCACGACCCAAACACGCCGCACTTCCCACTCTTACTTCTTGGCCGTCGGCGGCAACACACCGTTCAGGCGCAGATACATCGCGGCTTCAGCGTAGTGGTCGGCCCAAGCCCCGGATAGGACCAGACTGAACCAGGCGCGCGTAACTTGATTCCCGCCAAGTCCTTCCGTCATCTCCGCGAGTTTCGAATCGTCCATTTTCGCCAGCGCGTTAGAACAAAAATCGAACGAGGCCTTGACCGCGCTTACGAGCTTATCTTTCGAGTCCGTCTCCTTCACCTCTTCGACCTTGGGAGCGGAAACAGCGGTTGTTTTGCCGCACAACAGGTAATTCGCGTCGGCCATGTGGACAAGAAGATGGCCGAATGTCATCTGGTCGGCGCTGGGTTTGTAGTTGAATTTGTCGGCGGGCATAGCTTCGACGGCCGCGATCGTATTTTTCTGCCGGCCGGGCAGGATGTCTCTTAGGGCGCTGCTGACCGGGTTCTTTGCTGATGTGGGGGTTGTTTGCGCGACCGCTGATGCGGCGAGGAACAGCAAGCCAAGGATCACAAGAGTTTTCTTCATTTTGTCCTCTTTTGTTGGTGAATGGGTGCGGAGAGCAGGATAACGCGATTGGCAGGCCTGCGCCACGGGGATCCTGAGCAGTCGCCGAATTGCTGGCACGCCGCTCAGAAATGTTTTCCATGGAATACCATCTTTGCCCGGCGCTTGCATGGTTCTGCTTCTTTTCGGCACGGGCCGCAAACCTCACCATCGCACAAATCTGTGCCACTTTACTTCGTTAGTTAGCTAATTTCAAACAGAAGGGATGAATCAGTTGGGCGCCAATCTCGAACCGCATGGGGCAAGAACGCCGGAGCGAGCCACAGCTATCGATCTGATGGGTACACTCGAGGCAGCGGTGGGCTATCAAAGCCAGATCAAGCGGATCCTAAAGCTGCTGGTGCTGGTAAGAGGCTGGGCTCCCAATTCGCGCTTAGGTTTCTGACGTCGGCAGCACAATTTCCTGGTTCGGCCCACACAGCCGTTCGATCACATGGTTCATTCGTCTCCGAGCCAGTTGGAGCCTGCGTTTTGCCGTGACCTGGCTAATTCCGAGAATGCTGGCCGCATCCGCGAGGCTGTGTAGTTGAATGTCGCATAGCAGGAAAACTTCCCGGCAGCTCCGTCGCAATTGCAAGGCGTGCATCAGCACCGCCTGCGTCACTCCCGTTGGCATACTCCGCTGTTTGCCTGAACCATACGGCTGAATGTCCTTTAGCCGAAGCGGTTCGGTCATAGTTGAGGTCAAGTCTGAAATCGAAGTTGACATCGACATCCCTTATTGCCGAGTTGCGTGCACGCTGCCTTTCTTACTGGTGCGCGACACTCCCGAATCGCGCCGAAGCCGTCGCAAAACGGCTCCGGCGAAGCTGAGGATCGATGCCATCCCCCCGGAGGCAACGTCCTTTTTCGGGATGCTGGTACCGGTTGAAGCAGGTTTGCTTCGCCGGTGGACCCGCGAACACGAACCGGGGCGTCTCTCAGAACGTTTGCCTGGTTCGATGTTCATTGGAATAGTGCATCAGGGGCAAATTTCGTTTCATTCTTCGCTCCTGGAGAAAGTCCCTCCGGCGCCGTCCCGGATAATTGCTGGCATTGTTCCAGTCGGGGCGGGTGTAGAATAGCTGCCACTTAGGCGCACTCAGGGGCTAGTGTCTTGCAATTCCACAAGTTCGACGAGGCTTACTTAGAACGGCTATGTTCGGGAGACTTCCGAACAGAAAGCCATTTTGTCGATTATTTCAGTGAGCTGATCCAATTGAAATTACGTTCGCGAGTAAATTCTCCTCAGACCATCGAAGACTTGAAACAAGAAACCTTTGCTCGCGTCTTCGTCAAATTGCGCAGTGAGGAGCGATTGAGACAACCGGAACGGTTAGGAGCCTTTGTGAATTCTGTCTGCAATAACGTGTTATTGGAGCACTATCGCTCCTCTTCGCGGGAAAACCCGATCGAAGATGACGAGCGCCAGGACGTTCCCGATCCGTCGCTTGACGTGGTGACAATTCTGACTCAAAAAGAAATGCAGCAAAAAGTCCGTCAGGTTCTCGACGAATTGTCGGAGCGCGACCGGCGGCTGCTGCGCGAAATATTCCTGGAAGAACGTGACAAAGACGTAGTGTGTCAGGACTTTGGTGTGGACAGAGATTACCTTAGGGTTCTGCTTCATAGGGCCAAGCAGGCCTTTAAAGCCGTCTATTTAAAGAACATGCCCACTCCAGTGTAGGGTGCGGCAGCGGACTAACACTATGAAACGTTTTGTGCTCAGTTTTCACCATCCATATGAGGGATATTTGCGGATATGGACCATAGCGAATCAATCCGGTTGATGGCGGTGGAGAGGTACCTGCTTGGTGAGCTTACCCCCGAGTTACGAGAGCAGTTCGAGGAGCACTTCTTCGACTGCCAAGAGTGCGCGCTCGATGTTCGGGCCGGGGCTGCGCTCGTCGAACAAAGCAAAATTATATTGTCGGAGCCTGTAGTCCCATCTCCGGCGAGGGTGCCAGCGGCCGTTCCCGCGAAATCGGGCCGGTTCGGGTGGTTGCGTCCTGCCTTTGTCGTGCCCGTTCTGGCTGTTCTGCTGGTGGTGGTCGGGTACCAGAATCTAGTGACCTATCCGCAATTGAAGCAAGCGGCCAACAGCCCGCAGATTTTGCCTTGGGCCTCAATCAATGTCAGCACCCGCGGGACCAGCACAACCCAGATCTCGACCCGCCCTGGACAGGGCTTCCACCTGCTTGTGAACGTCCCCCCAGACAGCCGATACACCTCTTACACTTTTGACTTGTCGAGCCCGTCAGGAAGACTAGAATGGTCGCGCACTAGTCCTGCGGCCGCATCTGACGAGGCCCGATCGATTTATGTTCCAGGAGCGAGTCAGGAGCAAGGTATTTACACGCTGGCGGTGCGGGGCAATACGGCCGCCAACGGGAATTCAGACCTCGGGCGTTATTCGATTGAAGTACAAATTCAGAAGTAGCTGAATCGAGCGGAGGAACGACATGGCGACAGCAATGAAACCACCAATGCCGATCGGAGAATCGGCGAAAGAGCCAACCCACACTTACTACGCCGAGGCGGATGTTCTCAACGCCGATTTCGAAGAGCCCGTACACGAGAAGATCAAGCCTCGGGCGCAAGTAACATTGTCCGCGGACGGCCACTATCAATTCAGGCAGGCGGAACCCTTCCGGCTGGACGGGTTGATCTCCTACGGCGGCGGCTACACCCAGGTCGCAGGGCACCGGAGCCGCAAACACCTTCACGGCTTCGCGACGCTCGCAACTTCTGTTGTTGAAGAGCTCAATGTTCTCGACGTGCTCACAGCTGATCGCGTGGTGGCACAGATTTTCACGGAGCATCCTCCGTATGATCCCGCCAATGGGCAGACTGATGGGGTGCCGACCGTTTCTTTTTTGGGTACGCGTTTCGACAATCTCAGGATTGACGGACACAAGGTCGAACTGGAACGGCAGGAGGATATTCTTGGGCCGAAGCCCGCTGGCGCGAAATCCTATTTTGAAGACAACGGTGTCCTCAGCCGGATTTCTCAGCAGTATACCGACATAAACGACACGACCGGCCTTCCCGATTGGGCGGCTGAGCGATACCGTTGGGACCAGGCCGCGGCCCTACAGCAGAACAGCCTGAAATGCTCGCTGATTAAGCAGGTGACAAAAGCCCGGGGAATACCATTCGGGCACGTGATTGACGTGCCTCATTTTGGCAAGATATTCCTGGCCGAGTTAACCTTGAAGCGTAAGAAAAACGGCAGGCCAGGCCCCGAACAATATGCCTTCCACTTGACCATGATCCGTCTGGAGCTCGGCTGTCCGGTGCAGGGAACGTCATGCATCGTGACCGCCGAATCAAACGGCCAAGGTAGTGGTGGTGGTGGCGGACATCCCTAGGTAACACGCGCGATCCAGCTTGTCGGGCGAAGCGAGGATTCTCCTGACCCACGACAAACAAAGAAACTGTTCCGAGAACCCCGCATTGGGAATCGTTCCGCTAATCGCATTACTTGTGTGCCTTTTCGCGTGTACTGACCGTAATCCGGGTGCCGCGTTCGAGCACGCAAGGAAGACCCTCGACCAGGGCGACATGGCGGCAGCCGCCAGCCAGGCTGAAAGAGGTTACGAAGAATTCCACAGCACAAACCCCGAATGGGCTTGGAAGTTCATTATCGTCAGAGCCAGCGCCCTGTATCGGCAGGGCCTGTACGAGAAGGCACTAAAACTAATGGCTTCCGAGCCAAGCCGTCCCTCCTCGGGGGAAATGGCGATAAAGGTGCGATGGCTTGAGGGCCTTGCTTATACATCTCTGGGTAGTTTCGCGGAAGCAGAGCAAGAATTCGAAGCAGCGGATCGGTTGTGTGTAGGCTTGGACTCCGCAGCATGCGCGGACGTCGACAGCGCACGAGGTAACCTGGAGATGCGGCGCGGGCATTACCCTCAAGCTGAGGCCCTTTTCGAGCACGTCCTCCCGGTGGCACGCGCGAGTGGTTACCCGCTATGGGAAGCTAATGCCCTGTTGGATATGAGTTGGTCCGCAGACGCGCAGGCGCACTTTGATGAAGCCCTTGACTGGGCCGACGCTGCCCGTAGGATTTCTGTCTCTCGGAATTTTGCGGGGGTCGCACAGAAAGCCCTTGGTAACATGGGTTGGGCTTATTTCAAGCTCGGGGACCCCGAAAAAGCTGAGGGTATGTTTGTCGAGGCGGGGAACCAAGCCGAAAAACTCGGCGAGGTAGCAAGCTATATCGGCTGGCTTACCGACGCCGCATATATTGATCTTGAGGCCGAGAGGTTCGCAATTGCCGAACGGTCCTTCCATCAGGCTCTCAAGCTCTCGCGTCAAATTAACAGCAGCGAAGACATCATCAATTCGCTAATCGCCCTGGCGTTCGCTTCTGAGCAGACCGGAAAGCTGGACGACGCGAAGCGCTATGCGGACGAAGCGCTCTCCATGGCGCGAGCCGATGGCAACAAGCGCGACGAGGTGTACCCGCGGCTTGTCCAAGGGCAGGTCGCCGCGCAAGAGCACGACGCGACCGCTGCGGAAGGCGCGTTCCGCGAGGTCGCGCAGTCTGAAGATAGCCCGGTGTTTCTGAAGTGGGAGGCGGAACGCTCGCTCGCGCGGCTTTATGAGGACGAAAATCAGCCAGACTCCGCTGAGCGGAATTATCGAACTGCTCTCACGACCTTTGAAACCGCCCGAGCCTCACTTGAACACGAAAATTCCCGCCTGCCGTTTCTCGCCAACGCCTCACGAATTTACGACGACTACATTCATTTTCTGATCTCGCAGGGAAAAACGATCCAGGCCTTGCAGGTTGCCGACTACAGCCGCGCTCGCACTCTCAGCGAAGGATTGGGATTTTTGGCCAAAGGAACCGCCTTTGCACCCAAACCGTTAAATGTACAACAAGCAGCGAAACGCGCCGGTGGCACAATCCTCTATTACTGGCTCGGCGAAAAGCAATCGTACCTGTGGGCAATCACACCGCAGAAAACCAGCCTGTTTGTTCTTCCTCCAGCATCGGAGATCGATGCGGCAGTGCAGCGCTATCGAAAAGCTCTGGTTGGGCCACAGGATGTTCTCGAAACCGGGAACGCCGATGGAACCACGCTCTACACGATGCTGATCTCCGCGGCACAACCCTTGCTTACGAAAAACGCGCAAGTCTTCGTCATTCCTGACGGAAGCCTGAACAGCCTGAATTTCGAAACCTTATTAGTGCCCGGCCCGAAGCCGCATTATTGGATTGAAGACGCGACCGTTGCCGATGCCAACTCGCTTCGCCTGCTGGCAGCTTCGCATAGCTCGACAAATTCCAGCGGCAAACTTCTGCTCATCGGTGACGCGGTCTCTCCCAATGCCGATTATGCTGATTTACCCAAAGCCGGAGTGGAAATCGAAAATATCGAAAAGCATTTCGCTCCCACGGGACGCGATGTTCTTACCCGAGCTCAGGCTACCGCTCCGGCTTATCTTGAGAGCGAGCCAGAGAAATTCTCCTACATCCACTTTGTCGCGCATGGAACAGCCAGCCGTCTGAGTCCGCTGGACTCTGCCGTCATATTGTCCAAAGCCTCGGCTGAGGAAGATTCTTTCAAGCTCTATGCCCGCGATATCATTCACCATCCCTTGCATGCAGAGCTGGTCACCATTTCAACCTGCTACGGCGCAGGCGCTCGTGCTTACACGGGCGAAGGATTGGTGGGCCTTTCGTGGGCATTTTTGCGCGCGGGCGCTCACAACGTGATCGGCGCCCTTTGGGAAGTCAGCGATGCTTCGACGCCCCGCCTGATGGACGAACTCTACGACGAACTCAAGAAAGGTCGCAGTCCGCAAGCGGCGCTTCGTTCCGCCAAGCTTTCCTTGCTCCACTCCGACAGCTTCCGCAAGCCTTTCTACTGGGCGCCATTTCAGCTCTATACCGGCACATAGCCATGCCGAAGATGGATGTCGCACGTATCGCGTCCTAAGGCAACAATTCGTAAGTAACGAAAGCAAATCTCTTCGAGTCAGGCGACCACGAGTTCACGTTGATGGTTCCCTGCCCACCGAAAATCTGCGCCAGGCTTTGAATTGATCCACCGGCGCCATGCCCGGCTGCGGCTGGCGGCATCGCCATCATGCGAAGCTGCAGGTTGGTTTTGACGTTGTGACCGGGAGTGCCCTTGGGAAACGATAGAAAGACCAGCCATTTTCCATCGGGCGAAGGATGCGGGAACCAATCTTCGAGTTCGTCGCTCGTGATCCGCTCAGCTTTGCTGTCTCTTGGACCGGCGCCCTCGGGCGGAAATCGCCAGATATCCCAAGTGCCGGAGCGGTCGGAATTGATATAGATCCATTTGCCATCCGGCGAGTAGTCGGGACCATCGTCCGCTACGGGGCTAGACGTAAGCCGTTGTTCACTCCCGCCTTCAACTGGAGCCCGAAAGATATTGAAGTAGTCGCTGCGCTTGCCGACGAAGGCCAACCACTTCCCGTCCGGAGACCATCCGTGGAAATAGCTGGGACTATTCGGCGTGAGCAATCGGGGTTTCGTGCCGTCGGAAGAAGCGACAAACACTTGCGAGTCCGAAGACGAGCCGAACTTCGCAGAAAAGGCTAACAGCTTTCCGTCGCGCGTGATGCCGTGATCGTTGTTGCATTGATACGCACCATCGAGAGCCAGTTTCTGTGGCTGCGCTTTTCCGTCCGCGTCAAGCGTGAATCGGTAAAGCACACCGCCAGAATTGGCCAGCAGATACTTGCCATCCGGAGACCAGTTCGGCGCCTCCCAGAGTTTGTCCGCCGTGTAGACCACTCGAATGCTCTTGCTATCCAGATCATAGATCGATATCTTGCTGCGGACGTTGCTGGGATTTGGGTCTGCAATCGCACTTTTCTGCGCTGTGTTAGCTTGCGAAAGCGCGTCAGGATGGAGAATCAAGATCGCCAAAACAAGAGCGAAAACGATAAGCGTGGAGGATTTGAAACTCATCTGGAAACCACCGATACCGCGTAGCATACTCGCAACCAGCAACGGCAGTCTATATTCGCGACTAAACGCGAAACTGTCAGCCCGATACCTCTCCCGCTTACCTGCCGTCCGAGGCCGTTCTTTGTTTAAGCAAAACTCAAATCACTGTTGACGATCTCATCGCGGTCAGGAACGGCGAACTCGCGGCATGAATCCGCATACCGAAAGATATTTCCCAACGAAGTAATCGATTACCTTCGCCGCCAAGAAAAACGATGCACTTCTAACTCTCGATGTTATATGCTGAAGCGCGAACCGGGGAATTCGATGCCAACTGCAAACCTGAACAAGCCAGCGACGGCGCTTGCACCCACCGCTTCCTACAAGGGCGCGCTGATTGTGTTGACAACTCTATTCTTCATGTGGGGCTCGCTCACCTCACTGAACGATGTGCTTATCCCGTATGTGCAGCACGTATTCAACATAAGACTCGGCGCTAGTATGCTGATTCAGACCGCGTTCTTCTCGGCTTACTTCATCTTCTCGATTCCTTCGGCCAAGATCATCGATTGGATCGGCTACAAGAAAGCCATTGTCGTTGGATTGTTGACCATGGTTGTGGCCTGTCTCGCCTTCTATCCTGCGGCTAAACTTCCTTCGTTCCCATTCTTTCTCGCGGCTCTCATTATTTTGGCGACTGGAATCACAATTCTTCAGGTCGCGGCCAATCCGTACGTCGCGGTTTTGGGGCCGCCTGAAACTGCTTCTAGCCGCCTTAACCTGTCGCAAGCCTTCAATTCTTTTGGGACGGCAATTTTCCCCTGGATCGGCGCCCGCCTGATTCTCGGAACATCCACTTCGGCGATAGCGCCGAGCCAGGATGCGGACGCTGTGGTCAAACTCTACGTGTATTTTTTCGCGGTCGCTTTGCTAATCCTCGCCGGAGCTATTGCATCCTTTAAGCTGCCCCGGATCGAGGCGGCCGAGCATCGAATCGGCCAGGCAGTCAATGATTCCATTTGGAAACATCCCAATCTCGTTTTCGGAGCGATTGGGATTTTCGTATATGTCGGCGGCGAAGTTGCAATTGGCAGCTCCATCTCCAATTACCTGGCGTTGGACAATATTGGCCACCTCGTATCCCCGTCCGCCATTCCGGACCCGGCAACGCGCTATCATGCGGCCTTGGCAGAGGCCGCTCGTTTCATTTCCTTTTATTGGCTGGGTGCGATGATCGGCCGATTCATCGGCTCAGTGCTTCTGCAGAAAATCAAGGCTGGAACCTTGCTCGCGATCTGCGCCGTCGCCGCAGCCTCACTCGTCACGATTTCCGTTCTCGCTAACGGACACGTAGCTATGTGGTCCATTCTCGCCATCGGACTCTTTAACTCGATCATGTTTCCCTGCATCTTCACCTTGGGCATCGCGGAATTGGGCCCGCTGACCGGAGACGGTTCGGGCATCCTCAATATGGCGATCGTTGGCGGAGCAATAATTCCTTACCTGGTCGGCCAAGCCGCCGACCTGATCAACCGCAGCTACTATCCGGAGATGATGCAGGGAGAAACCAGCTGGGGCCAGGGAATTCATTATGCCTTGGCCATCGCGACCATGTGTTATCTCTACATTTTGTTCTTCGCTGTAAGCGGATCAAAACCGAACAGCGAGCGCCACGCGTAGACTTGGCATCTAACATCGCCGAGGAATCCTCGAAGTGAGAGCAACAACACTCTTCCTATTCGTGGTCATCTCGTTGAACCGAGTTCCGGCAATATGGGCGCAGGAAGCAACCCTCGTCCCAACTCCGCCCATGGGATGGAACAGTTGGAACAAGTTCGGGTGCAATGTAGGCGAAGACTTGATTCGCCAAACCGCCGACGCGATCGTGAAATCCGGCATGAAAGACGCCGGATATCAGTACGTCGTAATCGACGACTGCTGGCAGGTCACGCGCGACAAAGGCGGCAACATCCTCGCCGACCCGCAGCGCTTCCCTTCCGGCATAAAAGCTCTGGCCGACTACATTCATTCTCTCGGTCTGAAGTTCGGGATTTATTCGGACGTTGGCAGCAAGACTTGCGCCGGACGACCGGGCAGTCTTGGACATGAGTATCAGGATGCCCGTCAGTATGCGACCTGGACTGTGGACTATTTGAAATACGATTGGTGCAACGCGACCACGCAGAATGCGCCCTCAAGTTACGCACTCATGCGACAGGCGCTCGATGCCTCGGGCCGGCCAATCGTGTTGAGCATCTGCGAGTGGGGCACAAATAAACCCTGGCTTTGGGGGAAAGAAGTCGGTGGCAACCTCTGGCGCACCAGCGGCGACATTAAGGACAGATGGCAAGGCCGGGTCAAATGGCCCGCCGGCGATTGTTGTTCGAACGGCGTGGTCGATATCGTGGATCTACAGGTCGGCCTCGATAGCTTCGCCGGACTCGGTCACTGGAACGATCCCGACATGCTCGAGGTCGGCAACGGCGGAATGACCGACACGGAATATCGCTCTCACTTCAGCCTGTGGGCCATCCTTACCGCTCCGCTGATCACGGGCAACGATCTGCGCGATATGCGTCCCGAAATTCGTGACATTCTCACCAACAAAGAAGTGATCGCCGTCGATCAAGATCCGCTAGGCAGCGAGGGCAAGCGCGTGAAGAAGAATGGCGACCTGGAAGTGTGGTCCAAACAAATGAAGGATGGCAGTCGCGCCGTTATTTTGTTCAACCGCGGGGGCGCAGATCATGAGATCACTGTGAACTGGGAGGATCTCGGTTATCCCAATCATTTGCAAGCAGCGGTTCGCGATTTGTGGCAGAAGAAGGATGTGGGCCGGTTTACCGCCAACTTTTCTACGACGGTTGTGTCTCATGGCGTCGTGATGGTCACGGTGAGGCCATGATGCAGTTCGTCCCCTGATGGAGGACGGGCGTCTCGCCCGTCCAGTTCCGCAGGGAAACCGAGCCCTCGTCTCCGCATGATTCTGATCGGTTATAACATTGGGATCTCGCACACTGTGCTTCCGTGAATCGAACCGACAGATCGACGCATGAAAATCCGGCCGACAAGCCCGTGAATTCTGCATTGCTGCCCAAACTGAGGATTTTGTTTGCCGAATTGTACGGAGTGCATCCCACGATTTATCGTGCGCCCGGAAGAGTGAATCTCATTGGCGAACACACCGACTATAACGATGGCTTCGTGATGCCGGCTGCTCTCGATTTGTACACATATGCCGCGGTCAGTCCACGCCCAGACCGTCGACTGCGTGTTTATTCTGCGAACCTCGCTGAAATGTGCGATCTCGACCTCGACGCAATTCGCCCTGGAAAGTCTGGTCACTGGAGCGATTACATCCGCGGCGTCGCTGGAGTGCTTGAATCGTCTGGACACCGGCTTCGCGGAGCTAACCTCGCTATCGTGGGCGAGGTGCCGCTGGGATCCGGTCTAAGTTCATCGGCCGCGCTCGAAGTTTCAACGGCCTGGGCACTGCTGGGCAACTCCCAGATCGACGTCGATCGAAACGCAATCCCGCAGATGTGTCAACGGGCGGAGCATCTTTATCCAGAGACAAAATGCGGAATCATGGACCAGTTCATTTCGTGCCACGGTCGCGCGGGACGGGCTCTGATGTTGGATTGCCGCTCCCTCGATTTCCTACTTCTTCCTGTGCCAAGCCAGGTGCGGCTCGTGGTCTGCAATACGATGGTCAGGCATGAGCACGCGAGTGGTGGCTACAATACGCGGCGGCGCGAGTGCGAAGAAGGGTTGCAAGCGCTGAAGCAGGTTCTGCCGGAAATCCGTGCCCTCCGCGACGTGACTCTGCCTGAACTGGAAAAACACCGAGAACGATTGAGCCCAGTCGTCTATAAACGTGTCCGCCACGTAGTGACTGAAAATGAACGCGTCAGGATGGCCGCCAAGGCACTGCAAACCGCCGATATGGAGGAGTTCGGTCGGTTTATGGCCGACTCCCATCGCAGCCTTCGCGACGATTATGAAGTCAGTACACCCGAGCTTGATTTGATGGTCCAACTTGCGAGCGGTCAGGACGGCGTATATGGCGCCCGCATGACCGGCGGCGGTTTTGGCGGCTGTACGATCAACCTCGTTGATTCCGGTCACGCAGAAGAAGTCCAGCGACGGCTCGCACAGAATTATGAAGCACAAACTCGCTTGAGGCCGACGATCTTGATCTGCGAAGCTTCCGATGGCGCTGGAGCCGTCGCAGAAACCTGACGTGCGGCAGCGTAATATCTAAGAGTTTGTTTTGAACTTAAACGAAAGCAGCGCACCGATGGGCAGACCGCTTTCCTTTTTCATTGTTATTGTTTTCACAATCTTTAATCTCGGTGCATGCAACAAGGCGCGGAAGGAAATCAGCGTGGAAAACAAGCCCGAGCTGGACCAAGCCATCGTCGCCCTCAAGGGTGCGTACGCTGCATTCAATCGAGGCGATATTGACGCGGCCGTACAATCGCTCGATCCGCAGATCGAATGGACTGAGCCGGTCGAATTTACCGGTGGTGGCGCGTACCACGGGTGTGGTGAAGTGAAAAAATACCTGACTCAGTCGCGCGCCCCTTGGGCGGAAGGCAGCAGCGAGCCCGAGCAGTTCATCACATCCGGCAACCGGATTGTCGTATTTGTTCATGCAAGGTTTCGGCCGAAGGGCAGTACCGAATGGACGGACGTGCGCCTGGCCGATGTCTACACCATACGCGATGGCAAGATCGTCGAGATGCGGGCATTCGCCGGCCGGCAAGAAGCGTTGCGCTGGGTTGGCGTTGAAGACTAACCAAGTCGCTGAAAACGTGAATGAAGCATCCGCCGACATCCGTACTGCAGAGTTCCCCGCATAGACGGTTTAACCCGCTCACCCGGGAGTGGGTGCTGGTCTCGCCCTACCGGACGGAGCGGCCGTGGCAAGGCCAGATCGAGCTTCCCGAGCAGAAATCCACCCAGCCCTACGATCCGAATTGCTATCTTTGCCCAGGAAATACTCGTTCCGGCGGCGCGCGAAATCCTGCCTATTCCCAAACATTCGTATTCGACAATGATTTCGCGGCTCTGCTTCCCGACACGCCCTCATCGCAATTGGACACCGACGGCAGGGGCATTCTTGTCGCGGAAACTGAAAGCGGTATCTGCCGTGTCGTGTGTTTCTCTCCCCGGCACGACCTAAGACTCTCTCGAATGTCGTTACTGGAAATCGGCGCCTTGATCGACGTTTGGATAGAGCAGTTCCAAACTTTGAGCCGGCCCGGCATTAACTACGTACAGATCTTCGAGAACCGCGGGCTGATGATGGGTTGCAGCAATCCTCATCCGCATGGGCAGATCTGGGCTACATCGACGATCCCAAATGAGCCGCGCAAAGAGCAGGAAGCGTTTGCCGATTATCGAAAGCAGCGCGGGACTTGCCTGTTATGCGACTACTTCAGAATCGAGGAAGCTTCCGGAGATCGTTTCGTCTGCGGCAATGATCATTTTCTCGCCGTCGTGCCCTTCTGGGCGGTCTGGCCTTATGAGATCCTGGTGCTTTCCAAGCAGCATGTCGCCGACATGGGCGCTTTCGATGAAAATGCGCGATCGGCGTTCGCCGACATTCTGAGGAGCGTCACCGCCCGATACGACGGCTTGTTCCAGGCGCCTTGCCCGTATTCAATGGGATTCCACCAGCGACCGACCGACGAAATGGAACATGAAGAATGGCATTTCCACGCGCACTTTTTCCCACCTCTGCTCAGGTCTGCCAGTATCCGGAAATTTATGGTGGGCTTCGAAATGCTCGGCTCGCCGCAGCGTGACATCACGCCAGAATACGCAGCCGAGAAACTACGCGAAGCAAACGCGTCGATGTTGCCCAAGTAAATCCGAACTGCAGTCACAACCCGCTATTGCCTGGCTGGCGTGGCTTCTGACGCTGACGCCGTAGCAGTTCCCCCGGAGAATCGACTCGGTTGAGGCCGATATCCGTTTCGCGTGCGAATGTGATACTTCTTCAGCCGATCGCCAACGAGTTTAACCGTGATACCGCGCCAGCCCCGGTTGGGATTTACCTGGGGATAATAGCTAAGCGAGTAGAGATGCGCCAGGTCATCGCGGATCGAAGCGAAGGCTCGTTGTTCGTCTCTCCACGTCTTGGCAAAATACGCTTTCCCTCCGGTTGCCGCAGTCATGCGCTCAAAGACCGCGGTGGACACTGGCTCCAACTTAGCCAACTGTGTGCTGATCATGTAAATCGCCGTTCCCGTGGATTGCGCCAACTCAGCCACATCCTCGGGAGGCACCATGCTGGAATTGTCCGGACCATTCGAGAAGACGACGACCACCTTTCTCCCCGTGTAGTGCGCCGCATCCTTGATAGTGAGCAAAAGGCAATTGTAGAGTGCAGCGTCGTCACCGGCTACAGTCGTACGCACACCACGCAAGACTGCCCCGCGGTCAGGCGTGAGCGGGGCCGACCGGGAAAGGTCACGGCTGTAGGAATAGAACGCCACTTTGTCCGCGCTCTCCAGAGAACGAACGAAGTCGGCAATCGCATCTTGCGCGAAGACAAAGCCGCGGTACATATAGTTGCTGGTATCGAAAAGCAGAAATACGTTGGCGCCAGCCACCATCGAACCCAGGCTCTGAGACAGGTCATCTTCCGGCTTTTGATCCGTTGAGCGTTGTTGCCCGGAGGCCTGCACGACACCCTTACCATCCGCGGGAGGAACGTCCACCACTCTGTACGCGGGTTCGTTGCCCTCGCCAAAGGTAGCGAGCTTTTGCGGAATGCCATCCTCCACGATCGCGAAGTCCGAGGGATGAAGACCGGTTACATAGTTTCCCTTGTTGTCCGTCACTGCGACATTCAACTGCACCATGTCGACGACCACGCGAATGTTCGGTTCGCTTTCCTGAGCAACCATCCGGTTTCCGGGGGCGGAAAAGATGGTCAGCGCTAATGCGGGAAGTAAAAAGTAGTTCTTCGTCATATATTCCCTGTCTGTTCGCGGACATTCATTCAATCAAAACTGAATCTTCGCGCCAACTGTTGACGACGCGATCTTGCCTTGCCGAAATTCCTCGCCCGTTTCTCTCATCGCCCGCAGCATGGCCGGCCAATCCTCGAAGTCGCTCGCGAAAATCTTTTCCACCATGCGATGAGTAAGTTCAGGGACCAGGACGTTTAGCATAACCGGCGAGTAACCCTTTTCATCCGCTAATCGGGCCCAATATAAGTTGCTGGAATCCCAACTCTCAGCCAGCAGCCGGCTGGAGTATCCCTCGAAAGCGGGGAACGGTTTCAGATTCAGCAATTCGCGAGCGTAGCTCTGCGCCAGAATGGGATGGGGCACGCCAAAGTCTTGCGACAGCCGTTCCCAGCTAAGCTCTGTTGGATACCGGCGGAACAAGCTATCCAATTCCTGACTGGCAGTTCCCAAGGAATCGCTCTCCGTAGGAAACCTTCTCCGATACTCCGCCGCCAGATAGAACGTATCCGCTGGCGTGATTTGAGGATTTGCGTCAGCCGGCCGACCTTCAAGCAGGGCCCGCTCCACTCGCTCTGACGTTTCCGGATCCATGCGCTCCGACAGAATCGTCATCACCTTGATCCGTAGTTGCGGATCGCGAACGGAAGCCGTCAAAAGCTCTTCGCCGGATCGCTGGTAAAGCGCGACGGCATGAAGCTCACTCTGACTGACATCCCACCAGCGCGGCAGGGTCGCATTGATTAAGAGTCCCGGAACCAACTCCCTCCAAATCAGAGCCTGTACATTTTCCGGCGCGATGAAGTCCTGTTCCACTTGCGCGAGAACATACGGCAAGTCAGCCAGTGATCCGACTAAATGAGCACCACCCCCCGCCGGCGATCCTTCCCCAAACATCTGTGACGCTTGCCACACGTGTTCGACGCCCGCGACCGTATCTCCCGAAAAGTCATGGGAGCGGACGAAAAGCGGATTGTTGTGCAGAATCTGCGAGCCTGGCGGTTCATAATAGGCGTAGTTCAAACCAACCAACGTATCCCTCAGGAAGGGGCAGATCTGGCCGCGGGCCTCGGTCAATTGCTCGCGCGAGCCAGACTTGATGGCTCGGGTCAAATCTGTGCGCATCTGCAATTCGGTATGGCGGTTGTTATAAACCCCGGTCGCCCATTGCGTTCTCTCACCGCTACTAAAAATTGGACGGGGCATTTCGAATTCCCGGAGCTCACCCGCCAGCGGGATCAAATCGTCGGCCTTGGCTGCTCCACGGGCCATCGCGTCCAAGCCGTCGCCCAGGCCCAAAATTGTGTCGAGAGAAACCAGGCGCTGTCCGTCCAACACCGACCGCATTTCGTTGGCGATTTCGTCATGCATCCGTTGGCCTTCCGGACTCGACTGCCGCGGACCTGCAAGCAAATCGATGATTTCATCCTGCGAGCCATTCCGTTTGCCATTGGCCGCCAACAGTAATTCGCCAAGCGAATCACGACCCGCATCGTAGAGTTGGGGAGGCGATGCAACTTTGGCAAAAGGTTTAATCACTTTCTGCCAGGACTCATTGACCTCGGCGCTTTTGATCTGTCCCTGACGGGCCAGAATCTGCCACATCCCAAGGTTGGCCTGCAAAATCCCCATGGCGTTACCGCGTAACGTGTGGTTCTGAATCTTGCTCAAGCCGTCTGCCACATTCAGAAACTGAGTGATGGACGCGTCGGTCAACTGTGGGAACTCCGAGAAGACCAAATATTGATTGCTGAATTCGGTAAACCTGCTCGCCAGCAAGAGCGCGGTTTGCGGAGCCAAACGGTTCTCCGGGGACCGCCTGCCGTCCAGTTGACTCAACATCAAATAAGTTTGCAGCGGACCGGTTTCCGTCTCAACCCGGCAAAGTCCGAACATGGCTTCCGCGAGTTGTTCGGGACGGTTGAAGTGAGTGGCACGTTTACCCCATTCACGAACAGTCTTGGATTCGCTTCTCTGCCGAAGGATTTCTTTCCATACCTCCAGATTCCCGGGGACGTAAGCTTCGCCCTTGGGGTCCCACTGCATCCGGGTCACAAGAAGCAAGAGCGCCGGAGCCGGGCGAAACGCCGGCCGCGCCGCATCCGGTGAAATCGACTGACCCCGAAAAGCTGCATAAAAATGCCGTAAGCGAGCCTCGGTAAAATGCGTCTGTTGACTTTGACCTACTCGGGAAAGAGCATCGAAATACGCAGCGAGCCACCCGTTATCCTTCGCCAGCAACAGCGGCACAAACTCTCCGGGCATTTCCGGGCTCACTCCTACTAAATCTTTCCAGGCTAAGTCCGCGCCCGTTCCGCCGGGCACAATAACACGGCCCGACCGAATACATATGTGACTCCCGTAAAAATCAAGATCGGCGGCGAGCGAAACTAACTTTCCCAGGCCCACTGACTGCCGCAAGGCTGCTCTGGTTTCAGCATCGTTTCGAGCCAATGCCCAGTAAAGGCGGGCCAGGACGGGGTCGCGCAAAAGCGCTTCAATCAAATCTGTAGAGCCTTTTCTGCTCTCGTTGCTAAGGATGGTCCAATCTTTTTCCGTGAATATCACAGGAACCCGTGAGATCGGAAATGGATAGATGAAGGGCTCGCCCCCCTGAAGCGTTTCTTCAAGCTGGGGCAGTGGAAAGCCCGAATCAATCGTCAAAAATGCTCTCTCCGGATCGGCGGTCATCAGGGAGGTGCTACTCTTTCCACAGTCTTGGCGAACCCGGTAGCCGAGGATGTGCAGCAGAGGCTTGGCATCCTCGCAATTGGAAACCCGAATACTGCCGTCGGGACCGGCGAGAACTGCAAGTTCTCTTGCCTGATGAACGTACCGGCTCAGCAGGATCAGAAACTCGGTCGGCCGGCCCCCGTCCCGAGAACCTTCATATCCTTGAGCGAACACGTTATGAGCCAGCAAAGGAACGACCTCGTCGGGCGCGACCTTCTGGCTGATGCCGGCCATCCTTAAAAAAGAACGGAGAGGGCCCGGAATGACGACACTTGCTTCGGAAGCTCGTGCGTTTCCCACGTCTGCGTCGGCCGCGTCGGTACTCCACGCATTTGAACAGAAGCCACCGGCAAACAGACACATCGCTACAAGAGCTAAAGAAGAAAAGGCAGGCAGACAACGAGGAGATTTCATAGCTGGAGTCCCTCTCCGAGCTCGGATACATCTTGCTACTAAGTTTTGACCACGCCCCGCAACGGAACGACGGTTGCCTCTCGGGAGTAGTTCGGCGTAACCATTCCGTTCGTTGCTTTCGTGTCGGCCACGATAAACCATCTTTCGCCGTAAGCCAAGGTCTTTTCGTGAATTCAGCGGGAAGAAATACGCCGGCCTGATAATTCGGGAATCAGCGGGGCTGATCTTCTCCTCACTAGCGCCCCTAAGGCAATCGAATTCCCAAAGAGGACGGTCGCGGGTTCCCAAGTCCCGGCATACCAGCTCTTTAATCCATTCGCGTTAAACCAGTCCTCGAGTGGCGATTGCGAACTCTGCAACTCGGAAGGCACCACTCCATAGGCCACGGAACAATAAGGCTCGCGAAGGACGATTACTCAGATCGGGGAAACAGACGTGCTGAGACGCGCTCTCAATACAGTCGCGAGAGATTATTGGCCACGAAGCCGCCCTCGACCGCAAGCATGGTTCGCGTCGCAATGCGTTCGGCTTTGTAGTGATGGGTCCTGTGCAGCAAATACGCTGTTCCAACCGCGAAACCAAAACCAAGCCCGGAAGCTGCCGCCTCACCTGCGGCTCCACGAGTCACCAGAGGGCGAATGATTGGGTTGGTCTCCCGCATACCTTCACTCAAGCCGCGCTGAGTGGTGATGGCGTCGACCGTGATCTGCCCAGCCAGGATCGAGAAATCAACTTTGTTTTCCAGGCTCCAGAACTTCGGCGCGGTCGGAGCGCTCGGCAAAGGGTTGGTGGCTAGAAAGGTCTGTTGCGCTTGCGCTGCGCCTATAAGCAGTAAGACGGTGAGGATTGCCGACTTCATGATGCCTCCAAGGCGATTCGGGAAATCTGCGCTGAAAGCAACTCGGTCTACCAGCGCAAGCCGTAGAGCAAGACTAGCCTGCGCAGCCCCAGGAGTACATGGCCTGAAAGTACTTCTAATCTGGCATTTAGTAATGCAGGTGGTAACCTCCAAAGCTGGTTACCCGAGCCATTAAACGACGTTGGCATGGGTCTTTGGAGCAGGTTGGAGGTTCCTTAAACGAAACAAAAGAGCAGGTGTTGGCCGGACGACCTTTGGAACCGAGCTGTCGGTAGGTTTAGCTGCCATCAAAATCCACAACGTTTGCTTTGCTAGGTCGCCTGCTTCAGGCCGCGAACGGCAACCGCACCGAGCCCTGCAGCCGCCAATAGCATGGCCAGCCAAAGCACAGCCTGGTGTCGATCTGACCACGGGCGGCCATCCGGGCGACCCGTGTAGGCCTCGTTGTGCGCGCCCGGACCCAACTGGGCTTGCGCCGCGGACTCCTCCAGGTGGAAGAATCTCGCGTAGTCGTAAACCGGCGCGGCAAGTTTCTCATCCCCGTAATACAGCTTCAACGCGGTCTTGCCTTGCGGATCGAAATAAATCCGCCGTTCGACCGCGAGAGGCTGCACGCCGGTCAGATCGAGAGGCGGGTTGTCTCCATTGTCGATGCTAAGAGCAAGCCCGCCAGAAGATCTGCGGAAAACGCTCACTGCAAGTTCCTCCGACGTAACCAGCATCCCACCGCGGTTTATGCACACCCGGCTGATTTCCCCACTGCCGACCTGCAAACCTCTTGCATCGACGATGGTCACTGCACGCCTGAAATTTATCTGGCCCAGTTCCACCTGGAAAAGAATGCGATTTAGCGGCGCTTTTTCGGGCACATCGCAAGCGATCACCGTGGAGCGTCCCTTTTGTTCCGGAGTGGCGCAGGATCCCACGTTGCTCCAACTCGCGTGCCTTTCGCGTAAATTGGAAATCATTGCGCCCTTGATCTGCTGCGGATGAATTCCCGCCGACAGCTTCACGTGGAGATAACGAAAGCTGGAAGGCGGCAGCTTCAACGTGAAATTCGACCCGAGCGCTTCCCGGGTGAAGTCGTAGAGCGTGGATGACCACAGCTCGGTGCTCGGTCCCCGACCGAGCGCGTTCCCGCCCGCCACCAGCGCGGTCGCGACGAAATCCTTGGCGTCGAGCCGGAGGCGTACCCTGTCGTACTCCGCGATTCCTCCCACATCAATGTCGAATTCGGTCTTCCCCGAAATGCTTCCCAAATTGAGGGTTTTCCCTTCCTGTTCTTCGGTAGAAATTCCACCAGTCTGTTCGGAAGGCGCATATTGCACCTGCGCATCCCCGTCATATAAGCGAAGATCAGCGAGATCGGCCCGGGCATGATCCCAAATCTCTTCGTCTAACACCAGATAATTCTGGCGATCAGTCCGTGAGACCCGCACCTCGCGGACATTGGTGAAATAACTAATTGCGGGCCCGTGAGCGGACGGCGGCGCAAAAGCAACAATCAGCAGAAGCGCAATCGAAACGCATCTCATGCGCGAGCCGAGTTTCCTTCCGCTCTCTTCTTCGTCGAAAGTTGCAACCAGTTACGCTGGTAGACAAATGAAATCGCAAGCAGCAACACACCCAGGACAATGAAGCTCAAAATGCGATACGCGCGGTCCAGTTCGGAGACATCGTAGACGAACACTTTAACAATCGTGATGGCTATCAAAATCAGCGCCTGCCATCGCACCAACGCCGAGCGCCGCAACAATCCAATCATCATCAGGACAGCACCGTAGGCCATCCCCAAAGCCGAATAGGTGAAATCTCTCGCAATCTCGACCCGCCGGACCTCTGCCCAACTGGCTGACGTCCATCGCCCTGGTCTTGGATGTAGTTCGGTCATCTGCCATGCGTAGTAATCCGCGATCTCGTGGCCAAGAGCGATCAAGGCCAGGAGATTAAGCGCAACCAGCGCGGCGGCGGCGGCGTTTTGGCCCATTTCATCCGTTTGAGCCCGTCCATACCAGACCAGAATTCCAAGGACGGCAATCGCAACCGCGTAGGTGGCCATCCGCGCATTGAAGATCAGAGTAGTGGAAGAGAAGTTATCGAACAGCAGCAGACGGCACACTCCAAGTATAAGTGCGCCAATGGCAAAGGCATTCAGGAAGTCGGAGTGAATGCGCTGTGCCACCCAGAGCAGTACCCCGGCCTCCACAAACCAGCCAATGGTGATCCAGTGAGTGTCGAGGCTGATGGGGATAGCGATGGTGATGAAGCCAATCGCCAGTGCGAGGTGCAGGAAGTGCAAGGTCTGCGCCGCTTCTGCATCTCTTCCCGTCCGAGCTTGACGGCTGAGGAGAATATAGATCGCCGCCAGAGCCAGCGCGAACCACGCCGTCTCGGTCTTGCTGACTTCCGAGAACATTCCATAAATCTCAAAGAAGTACGCGCCGGCATTCACAAATGCCAGGAACGCCAAAACAGATGACGAGGACCCGGCGCCCACCTGCTGCGTAGCTATAGGAGCGACCGCGAAAATCGCAAAGAAGAGCGTCGCAAATATGGTCGTTAAGGAAATCTGGTTCCGAGTGTAGAAGCTGAAATACCAGCCGATGTAGAGCAACAAAGTTCCGGCATAACTCAAGAGTAACAATCGTCTCCAGGGCTTGAAGACTACGAGCGCTAGCGCGGCCAAATCGAGCACGGCAACATAGGCAAAAAGCGCCAGCTCACGGTTCTGTCCGGTGGAGAGCAACAGCGGAGTAGTAAAACCGCCGGTCAGCGCGAACGCAGCCAGAATCTCCGCGTCCTGCGTAAACGCCATCACGCCAGTGGCCGAGGCCACCAGCAACATGGCGACAAAGGCAACTCCGCTGGGGATCAGGCTGTAAATCTGAAAAGCCGCCCACAGCGAGAGATAGAGAGTGCCGATCCCAACCGCCTTCAATGAATACGAAAATATTCGATACC
>Ga0070762_10000164_pt1 | contig 24220 bp, 19 predicted proteins | sample HubBroMetageREF2_FD_66726 | JGI IMG/M metagenome (GOLD analysis project Ga0070762, IMG submission 66726) | Reference soil microbial communities from the Hubbard Brook experimental Forest, New Hampshire, USA - Hubbard Brook CCASE Soil... | ecosystem: Environmental > Terrestrial > Soil >...
TGGGTGTAGACGGTTGGTGTATGCGCAGCATGTGGAGGCGGAAGGCACCGCGCTATTCGAAGAAATTTGCAGACGCGATTTGGAAGGAATCGTCGCCAAGCGAAGGCACAGCGTGTACCGGGACGATGGCAAGGGTTGGCTGAAGATCAAGAACCGGGCGTATAGTCAGGCGGTTGGACGGCACGAGTTGTTCGAAAAGAGCAAGAATCGGTAACTGTGGGGTCGTGGTGCCGTTTCGCGTCCAGAGCATCAATGGCTGCTGGTCTTGGTGCTTGTTATCGGCTTATTCCCCACGTCAATTATCACTTCGGTGAATTTCCCGAACTTCTGCACGTTGACAGGAGTAATTAGCAAGTCATCCCGTTTAGGGGAAATAAACAACGCCAAGGCGTTCTTAAGTGCTAGTGCTGCGCTGACGTGCCGTGGTCTACCAGCAGCGGGCAACTTGTTAAGGGATTCTGGGTCTTCCTCAGATGTGGCGCCAATATGTACGCCCGTGCTTGCGCTTAATCCTACTGCACCACCGTTGAAACCCTTTAGCCAAATATGCATGCTTGCAGTTCCGGTAGTTGGAGAAAATGTAGGTTCCCAACCAGCAAGTTGCAATGCATCGCTGATTTCCTCGGCCAAGTCCCTTGATTCTTGGTCCCCATATATCCCAGTAAAGCCGAATTCTGTGTCTCTGAACTGTGCTAGTGAAGAGATTAAGTCCCCAACATTGGTTAATGATCTGGGAGTTCTGAGGCGGTTGAGTTCTGCTTGGGCAGTACAAGATTCTTTAAGGGCTTCTGCTAGATGTGATTCTGCTTCGGTGGCCTGCGCTTTAGCGGACTCAATATCTCTTTCAAAGGAATCTGCTTCTTGCCGGCGTCACGGGCAAGAGTTTGGGCACTGGATGATGCCGTTAGCGCTTTATTAGCTTCATCCTCTGCCTTTCCAAGGGATTCTTGGGCCTTTCCTGCTTTATCTAAAGCATCGCCCGACTTAGTTTCGGCTTCCTCTGATTGGGCTAACGCCGTCCCAGATTTACTTAAGGCTTCCCTCGTCTCGGCATCCAAAGACCCAATTATCTGCCCTGACAGGGTATCGTTCCTCTGCCCATACGGATATGCAACTACTTCGGCTGATACGGCTATCGCAAAGCAGCATAGGCCGATCTTCTCCAAGAGCGTCTTCTTTTCATGGTCCGTTGAAAGGTTGGCCAGCATATCAAAGAGCACGAGTAGCGCAAAGAATACAAGTGCAGCGGCCTCTAAATCGCTATGGACACGCCTGACTGAATCAAGCGAATTCCAGCCTGGAATCAATGTCGCAAAATGCATACTCTTCGACTGCGTGCTTCTGGGCGCATTCACGTCTTGCCTACCCAATATTTAGATACGTTGGTTATCGCGAAATGGGTGTGTCAGCATGGCGTCAAATGCCCGAGAACTCTGAAGGGACATATTGCCATAAGTGATAGGCTTAGAAAGATGGAGGTAGCGGTGGGACTCGAACCCACTAAGATCGGTTTTGCAGACCGACGCCTCGACCGCTTCGGCATCGCCACCAAACTTTTTATACCCAACTTATACCCAAAACTGTACCCAAATCACCCTTTTAACGCCTATTTACCCGGGTCAGGGTCCTCGTAACCTATTGAAACCACGTGCCAGTCGCGTATTCGGCGAGTTTTGCAGACTCATGCCTTACCACTTGGCGACCGCGCCATCCGTCGTGCTGCAACGGCGACTGACTAACAACATCAATCACGGCAAAAATAAAAAACCCACCTGCCAGTGTTTGGCGGTGGGGTCGATGTTACAACCGGCTGAGTTCGAAGTGCTAGCTGTTCAGCCTTCCCACGCCAAAAGACACGCGAGTGCATGACTCACAGCAACAACAGGTTTTCGCGGCTTGGTGTGGCCTGCTGAACATAGATCAAGCTTACAAGGTGAAGCGGCAGGTGCCAAACGCAAAATTAGAATGGTTTCTATGCGATTTATTGGTTGAATTGGCCCGTAAGAATCAAAACTGCAAGACGTTAGCTGCAGAGACTACTGGGGATCGGACTGTTCCTTGGCCTCGTCGCGCTTCGCCGCAGGAGACAAAAGCCGGTTCGCCACGGCATTCGGAGGAGGCGTTGGCGCGCCCAATCCCGCCGTCTCTGACCCAAATCCCAATTTCTGCAAGGTAGGTGCGTCGAGTTTCCCAGTCGGGTTCAGTCCATGCGTAGCCTGAAATTTCCGCATGGCCTCGGTAGTCGAATCGTCCCACTTCCCTGACGAGGTGCCTTCATAAGCACCATTGCGTGCTAGCGCTTCCTGAATTTCGTTAACGCGCTCCGGTGTCGGCGCCGCTTGGCCCTTGACCTTCTTCACCGCATGCTTCGATGAGCCTTTGCCGTGCGAACCTTTGCCCGACGTGGTCGTGGTTTTCGTTTTGCCGGTCGTGGTCGTGGTGGTGTGGGCAGCCGTAGTGCTGCCGCTTTTATGCGTAGTAGTGGTGCCACTCTTGTGTGTCGTCGTACCCGAAGTACCTTTATGCCCAGTGGTTTTCTTGTGCGTAGTCGTGGCGCCCTGCACGGCAGATGCGGGCAGCGTTAGGCCGCCCGCGATCATTGCCGTCAGAAGCATTCCACGGAACGCCGATTTGCCAAGCTGTTTAGCCATGGTTCGCCGCTAGGTGATCCTATTGCGCCTTGTCTTCTGCTGGCACCACGCCTGGTAGGAACACGGTCATCACCCGGTCGTTGTAGCTGTGCCGCAGTACCTTGAACACCACATTTTCGCCGGCCTTCAGCTTGGAAATGGCCTTGCGATAGTCTTCCACCGAAGTGACGGAGAGTCCGTTCACCTCAGAGATAACGTCGCCCGGCGCGAAGCCGATGTCGTCCGCGAAGCTGGTTGGTTCCACTTCGCTGACCAGCACGCCCTTCTGCCCTTCAACGCCCACACGCTGTGCGCGTTCCGGCGTCAAAGCTTCCACGTGCAAGCCGAATTCTACAGGAGCCGGCTCGTCGGGAGAACCATTCACGCGGTTGGCGGCATTGGGGAACACGCGGGTACGATCTTCAACCGTCGCGGAAGTTTCCTTCTGCTGCTTATCGCGGAAGTAGGTGATCTTCACCTTGCTGCCAATTGTAGCTGAAGCAATAGGATTCACCAGGTCGTTGCCCACTTTCACTGGCGTCCCGTTAATGGCGGTAATCACGTCGCCACCCTTCAATCCAGCCTTCTCGGCCGGACTGCCTGGTTCGACGCCCTGAATCACCATACCGTACGGTGCGCCAAGAGACTTCAGCGTAATTTGGTTGGTGCCCAATTCTTCCTGGAAGCTGACGCCAATCGAACCGCGCGTCACGCGCCCACTCTTCACAATCTGGTCGTACACGGCAATCGCGGTCGATGATGGCATGGCGAAGCCTACGCCTTCATAGCCGCGTCCACCGGTCAGAATCGCGGTGTTAATGCCGATCACTTGCCCGGCCATGTCGACCAGCGGGCCACCAGAGTTTCCCGGATTAATCGCCGCATCAGTTTGCAGAAAGCGTTGAAACTGCTTGCCCATTCCGCCGCGATCTTTCGCGCTGATAATTCCCGCAGTGACCGTGGCGTTCAATCCAAACGGGCTGCCAATCGCCAACACCCAATCGCCTACCTGCACGCCTTCGGAGTTGCCCAGCTTGGCCGAGGGCAGGTCCTTGCCCGCATCAATCTTGATCACGGCCAAATCGGTGTCTTCATCGACGCCAATCACTTTCGCGGTGTATTTCGTGGTGTCGCCGTTCAACTGCACTTGAACTCTGGTGGCCTGATCCACAACGTGATTATTGGTCAGAATGTAGCCGCGCTTGTCGAGAATCACGCCAGAGCCCAGGCTGCGCTCGGCCTGCGGTTGCTGTCCGCCATCGGGGCGCCCATCAAAAAAGTGAAAGAAGAAATCTTCGCTGGGATCATCGGGCTGATCAGGCGAGGAGCGTCGCTTGTGGGGAGATTTGCGGTCGAGCACTTGCGTCGTGGCAATATTCACAACGGCGGGTTCAACGCGGTTCACAATCGAGGAAAACGTATTTGACGAAGGGATCGGGTCCGGCAAGGTCAGAGGAGTCGCGTTCGTTCCGGTGAACGTCGAAAACGCCTTCATCGCGGATACTCGGCCCGATACAACGGTTCCAATCATGATGCCGACGGCCAGCGTCGCGGCTATCAATCCGGCTACCACCATCTTCCGGCGCCGGGTCCAATCCACCCTGTTTCGAACTTGCTCCATCTTAAGGACTCCTATCTCTCTTTCGTGGTCCAGTCCACACTTCAGGGAGTATAACACCGCGATTCAAGAGGTGTTTCTATCCCTTTTGGATGCACCGGGAGAATAACTGGCCTGTCGGCCGGGTCCTCACGGGCCGGGTCTCACGGGAATGATCAGCACATGCTTCTATTGGACGCAGGTTGCAGCCTTTTTGTTGTGAAGGGATTTTGTGAAGATAACTTTCACCTTGACAACCAGTTCCCGTTCTTGCATAAATGGAGCAGTCGCAAATGCGGCGTCACGTGGCGATTTAGGGCAACTTGCTCCACGTAAAAAACTGCTAAAGAGCTGGTAGAGTTCACAGAGTTTCTGAGACCCTCCAAGCACTTTGGCATGGAGGGTTTTTTCGTTTTATCCCCTCCTTGCTGCCCGAAGTCATTCACCACGTCATTTCACACAGACGCGCTCGCTGCATCTCATCCTTAAACGATGAGACTGTAGCTCACCCCTTAAGGGTGAGGCCTTCATCTAATCAGGCAACCGGGCCGCGAATGTCCGAGGTGACTTATGAAGGAAGTCTACTTTTTAAGATGTAGGGAATGCGGAAAGAAATTTCCGAATCAGCCTAAATCCTATTGCGAAGAGTGCTTCGCCCCACTCGAAGTCAGCTACGACTACGACGCGCTGGGGCGTTCACTGAAACGCGAAGAGTTGGTGCATCGCGCCTTCAACATGTGGCGCTATGCGGAATTTCTCCCGCTGCCGGAGGGCTACACGCCAGCGGCTTCCATTGGCGGCACGCCCTTGGTGAAGTCGCGGCACCTGGGCGCAAAGTGGGGCGCGACGAATATCTACTTCAAGAATGACGCCGTGTGCTTCCCTTCTCTGTCGTTTAAAGACCGCGTGGTGGGCACGGCGCTCGCTGCTGCGAAGCGCTTCGGGTTCAAGACCATTGGCTGCTCGTCGACCGGTAACTTGGCTAACGCCGTAGCCGCACAGGGCGCGCAACAGGGACTCGACACGTGCGTCTTCATTCCCGCGGATCTTGAGCCGGCGAAGATTCTGAATACCGCCGTCTACGGTGGCCGCATCATTCGTATTAATGGCAACTACGATCATGTGAACCGGCTCTGCACTCAGATCGCGGATCGCTTTCAATTCGGCTTGGTCAACGTCAACCTGCGTCCCTATTACGCCGAAGGCTCCAAGACCCACGGCTACGAAATTGCCGAGCAGTTGGGATGGGAGCTGCCGGATAACGTCGTGGTGCCCATGGCGGGTGGCTCGCTGATCGGCAAAATTGCCAAGGCCTTCTGCGAACTCGCGCATCTCGGCTGGGTTGAACCCAAGCAGGTGAAGTTCTTTGGCGCGCAAGCGACGGGATGCTCGCCGATCGCCGACAGCGTGAAACGCAATCTGGCTCGCTTTGAGCCGCAAAAGCCGAATACCATCGCGCGTTCGCTGGCTATTGGTAATCCGGCGGATGGCCCCTTTGCGGTGCGGCTGATTCGCGAATCGGGAGGCTGGGCGGAAGACATTTCCGATCCGGAGATTATCGACTCCATTAAGCTGCTCGCCGAAAACGAAGGCATCTTCGCGGAAACCGCGGGCGGCGTGACGACTGGCGTTACCGCGAAGCTCATTCAGCAGGGACGCATTCGCCCCGACGAAACTACCGTGGTGTGCATCACCGGCAACGGCTTGAAGACTACGGATGCCATCGCAGCCGACTTTCCGGCAACGGAAGCAATCGAGCCGCGCCTCGAAGCCTTTGAAGCGCTGGTGCAACAACAACTCGACGACACCGTCAACACCAGGCAGTAGCGGCGCCCTTTTTCGTAAGCAGCGCAGTTTCTTTGGTAGCGCCGGCAGCTTGCCGGCTCCGGCTTTTGGTTTACGGCGTCGGCATAAGCTTCGGCCGATTCGTTCTTGTTCTTAACTCACTTGGAGATTACGCATGGCCATTACAATTGAAATCCCCACCGCGTTTCGCCGCTTCACCGATGGCGTACCCAGGCTCAATTCCGCCGCGTCGACCATCACCGAAGCGTTGAACGACCTGACCACGCGTTACCCTGCGCTCTCGCGGCACGTCCGAGACGAGCAAGGCCAGATTCGCCAGTTCCTCAACGTCTACCTCAACGAAGAAGACATCCGCTTCCTCGGCGGCGAGTCCGTCTCCCTAAAAGACGGCGACCGCGTCCTCCTAGTCCCCTCCATCGCCGGCGGTTAATTGCCGTGCCATTCATATGGGAGGAGGATTTCTTTATCGACGTGAAAAGGCCAAATGAAAGGGGGAAAATTCCACTTGGCGAGGCCTATTAGCTGTCGAAATGTCGCTTGAGATTCCTGAAAGCGCTTGCTTCTGCGGGCATGCGACGGCAGACTAACGCCACTTTCTCGGGTCAGGAGTCAGGACCTCGCGTCCGCAAATCATTGGCCAGCACCGCTCGTTCTAGCGTCGACTCGCTCGCTTCTCCCATCAATTCGCAAGCCACGGCGCTCCGCAAGGAACTCGGCCTCGTTGACCTGATTCTGGCGACCATTCTGTTCGTTGTGGTTCCGGATTTCTTTGGCACCGCGGTGAAGGCTGGCCCTGCCCACGTTGCTTTGTGGCTGCTAGGCATCGCGCTATTTTTTATTCCGCAGGCGCTGGTGGTGTCGCACTTGAATCGGCTTATGCCCATCGAGGGCGGACTTTACGAATGGGCGCGGCATGCATTTGGCGATGCGGTCGGATTTCTGGTGGCGTGGAATCTGTGGCTCTTTTCGGTGTTGTATGCGGCGTCGGTAGGCTTGGTCACGGTGACGTACCTCGCTTATGCCGCGGGCAAAGATGCGGAAGCGGTAGTCGCGCACAAGTGGATCGTTTTCGTTGCTACGGTATGTGTGCTGGCCTGGTTGATGCTTGCGGCGCATCTCGGCCTGCGCGTAGGCAAATGGGTCAGCAACGCTGGTAGCGCGCTGACTATCCTGGCCATCGTTTTTCTGGCAGCACTTCCCTACTTTCGCCACGCCGCAGGGAATTCCGTAGCAGACTACCATCTGTTCCGCGTTGTCGTCCCACCGCTGACCTTGTTCAGCTTCAGCGTCTTCAGCAAAATGACGTTTGGCGCCCTCTGCGGACTGGAATACACCGCGATCTTCGCCGGTGAAACGCGCGATCCGGCACGCCACCTGACGCGCGCCATACTTATCGCCGCGCCCATCATCGCGCTGCTGTACATTTTTGGCAGCAGCGCCATCCTCGCGTTCGTCTCGCCTGACCAGATCGACATCATCGGCCCCATCCCTCAGGCGTTTCGCGCGGCACTCAGCGGCTGGCCACTCGCAGAAATAGTCGTTCCCGTCGCGATTCTTCTGCTGCTCACCAACTACCTTTCCAGCTTCACTCTAAATTTCGCCGCCAACACCCGCCTGCCGATGTGCGCAGGTTGGGACCATCTGCTTCCCGCATGGTTCACGCGCCTCCACGCCAAACACCGCACGCCGGTATTCTCCATCCTGTTCCTCGGCGCCATCACCTTGGCCATGAGCGTGATCATTCTGATTGGCGTCAACGAGCAGGAAGGTTTCGAACTCCTGCAGATCTGGTCGTTCGCCTTTTATGGCATTGCCTACCTAGCCCTGTTCGCGATCCCCATCTTTGCCTTGCGCAACCCCGCATTGCGCTTCGCGCCGTGGCTGCGAGTAGCCGCCACATCCGGCCTAATCGTCACTGCGCTATTCGTAGCACTCTCCCTCTTCCCCATCATTCCGGTAGCCAGCCAATCCGCCTACACCCTAAAAACCGCCGCCACCCTTCTCCTCGCCAATCTTGGCGGGTTCCTCCTCTATCGCCTACGCCCCCGCCCCTCCTAGCTTTCTCCGTGACCTCTGCGCTCCGACCTCCGCGTCCTCTGTGGTAAATCTTTCCTCCCAATCTTGCCTCACATTCGGCCGCCGTGAATCTTTTCCCAGCACAGTGTTAAACTATTCGGGCATACCATGACACCTACAACTCTTTACCAGAAACTTTGGGACACTCACGTCGTCCACGAAGAAGCCGGCAAGCCGTCCATCATCTATATCGACCGTCACCTGATCCACGAAGGCACTTCCCCGCAAGCCTTCGCCGGCCTCCGCGCGGAGGGCCGCAAAGTCCGCCGCCCCGATCTTACTTTCGCGGTGATGGACCACTCCGTTCCCACGAAAGACCGCCTGCTGCCGATCATCGATCAAGACGCAAAACTCCAATTCGAAGCCCTGGAGAGAAATTGCAAAGAATTTGGCGTGCGATTGTTCGATATGCACAGCAAGAATCAGGGCATTGTGCACATCATCGGTCCTGAACTCGGCATCACGCAGCCTGGCCAGACCATCGTCTGCGGCGATAGCCACACTTCCACGCACGGCGCCTTTGGGACTTTGGCTTTCGGCATCGGTACCAGCGAAGTAGAACACGTGCTGGCCACGCAATGCCTGGTGCAAAGCCGCTCCAAGACCATGCACATCGTGGTCAATGGCAAGCGTCCCAAGAGCGTCACCGCGAAAGACATCATCCTGGCGATCATCGGCAAAATTGGTATTGGTGGTGGCACCGGGCACGTTGCGGAATACGGCGGTGAAGCGATTCGTTCCCTTTCCATGGACGGACGCATGACGGTTTGCAATATGACCATTGAAGGTGGCGCGCGTGCCGGCATGGTCGCGCCGGACGATGTGACCTTCGCTTATCTGGAAGGTCGCCCGTTCGTTCCCAAAGGTAAAGCGTTTCAGGAATGTGTCGACCACTGGCGCAAGCTTAGATCCGACCAGGGCGCCAAGTTCGATATGACCGTCGAGTTGCAAGCCGAGCAAATCGCGCCGCAAGTTACTTGGGGCACCAATCCCGGGATGGTGACCAGCGTCAATGGACGCGTGCCCGATCCCCACGACTTCAAAGATCTGAACGACCAGAAGGCTACCGAGTGCGCGCTGAAATATATGGGCCTGAAACCCGGCACACCCATTGTGGACATCCCGGTCGATCGCGTGTTCATCGGCTCGTGCACCAATTCCCGCATCGACGATCTGCGTGCCGCAGCTCAATTCGTCGCCGGAAAGCATGTCGCCAGCAGCATCAAGCAGGCCTTGATTGTTCCCGGCTCGCGTGGCATCAAGGCGCAGGCGGAAAAAGAAGGACTGGACAAAGTGTTCACCGCGGCAGGTTTCGAATGGCGCGACGCCGGCTGCAGTATGTGCATCGGCATGAACGCCGATGTGCTTCCGCCGCACGAACGCAGCGCCAGCACTTCGAATCGCAATTTCGAAGGCCGCCAGGGCCGCGATTCGCGCACCCACCTGGTCAGCCCGGTAATGGCCGCAGCCGCCGCCATCGCTGGACATTTCGTCGACGTCCGCGAATTCGACGTTGCGCCGGTGGAGTGATGGAGAAACTACGTCCAACTCTGCGTATTCGCTCTTTCTTGCTTTCTGATATCGGATATCAGCAGTCCTTCTTTCACTCCCGAGGTCAACCACTAATGAAACCGTTCATCACCCACTCCGGCCTGGTCGCGCCCATGGATCGCGTCAATGTCGACACCGACCAGATGGTGCCGAAGCAATTCCTAAAGGCGCTCACGCGCGAAGGCTTTGGACGGATCCTTTTTTACGACTGGCGCTATCTTCCCGGCGAGAAGCCGAATCCGGAGTTCGTGCTGAACCGCCCGCGCTACAAAGGTGCCTCAGTCCTGCTCGCGCGCGCCAATTTCGGCTGCGGTTCCAGCCGCGAACATGCTCCTTGGGCTATTGGGGACTACGGTTTTCGCGTCATCCTTGCGCCCAGCTACGCCGACATTTTCTACAACAACTGTTTCAAGAACGGCATTCTGCCGGCCGAACTGACCGAAGCGCAGATCGAAGAACTTTTCCAGCGCACCGAAAAGCAAGAAGGCTACTCACTCACCGTCGATCTTCCGAGCCAAACGGTGAAAGACAAGCACGGCCTCGAAATCAAATTCGATATCAACCCATCGCGCAAGGAAGTTCTGCTCAAGGGACTGGACGACATCGCCCAAACGCTGCTGCACGCCGGTGACATCGACATCCACGAAAAATCCCACGCCGCCTCGGCCACCATGTTCGAAAAGGTCGACGTGAAATACTATTCCGACGCCCACTAACGACGTTTCGGCCAGGCGCAAAGTCCTCTACGCCACCGTTTGCTCGGCAACTACGGAACTGGAGATGGGGTTTAGTTTGGAGTGTTGCCGGCAAGCTGCCGGCGCTACGATGATCCCTCTCCGTGACCTCTGCGCTCAGATCTCTGTGTCCTCTGCGTTAAAGCTTTTCTCTTTCTTGTGCCTGCCTTACGAAGGTCTCCACCACGGCTTAAAATAAATCCTGCCTTCGAAGATTGGCTCTGGCGATTCCGGAGCTGCCGGCGCGCCCATCAACTCCGCAATTAGAATTCCTACGACAACCATCCCCGCGCCCTTCCATCCACGCCCGCTCAGCCGCTCGTACAGCACCACGTACGACGTAATCGCCGCAAACACCGGCTCCAGCGCGAACAGAATCGCCGCGTGACTCGCCGATGTATACTGCTGCGCCCACAACTGCACGGTGAACGCCACCGCCGTAGCAAATACCGCGCAAATCGTAATCCCCGCCCACAATTCCCAGCCCCACTCGAAGCGCACCGGTTGCCAATGGATCGCGGCGCCCGTTCCGGTCATCACCCAAGCCATCGCCGCGCAACCCGCAACCTGAATCAGGCTGAGTGCCGACACCGAATGCTCCTGCGTAAAATTTCCCACCAAGATAATGTGCACCGCATACGATCCCGCGCCCACAAACGTCAGCACGTCGCCATAATTCAGGTAACGCATGCCTTCCGCCGGGACGGTAAGAAAATACAAGCCCACCAGCGCCACAAATGCGCCCGCATACATCCACGCGGTCAGCCGTCGTCCCCAAAACACTCCGAGCAGCACTGGCACCAGCACCACACTCGACCCGGTCACGAATCCCGAGTTCGATGCGGTGGTGTACTGCAGACCGGTGGTCTGAAACGCGTAGCCCGCAAACATAAAAAACGCCAGTCGCATCCCAGCGAAAATTTCGTAGCGGTCGATTCTGGTCAGCACGCGCGGACGAAACAGAGCCATGAGCCCGGCCGCCACCGTGAAGCGCACCGCGAGAAAGATAAATACCGACGCATGGTCCAGAGCGTTTTTGACCACTACAAACGACACGCCCCAGATCAGCGAGCAGAACATCAGCGACAGATCTGCTTTTATTTTGCGATCCATTCCCAGCAACTCCGTTTTCCGCCCCGCCAGTGTATCCGCAAACCCCATTTCCTCTATGTGATTCGCGCCTGTTTTCTCTGCGGCCTCTGCGCTTCGTCACTCTGTGCACTCTGCTTGCCCTGAGTATTTTTCCGCAGGGTGTTAAATCTTTTTCCTCTTTACCCGTAACCCGGTCCTATTGACTCAACAGCTCATTCCTATACATTCTGATTCCATGGCCTGCCAAACTCGCCCGCTGTTGCACGCCGCAATATTGTTCGCGTTGGCTCTGCTCATCCCGCGGGCTCTACCCGCCAAAGACACCTGGATCGAAGTGCGCTCCCCAAACTTCACGGTGATCAGTAATGCCGGTGAAGGCAGCGCCCGAAAAATTGCCGAGCACTTTGAAGAATTCCGCGAACTGGTCCAGAACGCTTTTCCAAAAATGCGCGTCGACCTCGGCAAGCCTCTCATCATCTTCGCGCTCAAAAACGAAGACAGCATGAAGGTGTTTCTCCCGGCATTCTGGGAAGTGAAGGGCCACACGCATCCCGCGGGAATTTACCAGCCCGGCGAAGACAAGCACTTCGTCGCGGTGCGCACCGACATCGAAGGTCCCAATCCTTACGAGGTCGTCTACCACGAATACACCCACGCGCTGATGGACTTGAATTATCGCGGCTTGCCGCTATGGCTCGGCGAAGGTCTCGCGGAATTTCTAGGCAATTCCGACCTTGGTGATAAAGAAGTCCGCATCGGCATCGCTTCGGGATACCAACTACAGGTCTTACAGCAGAACCGGTTGATCCCGATCGAGACGCTTCTTCAAGTCGAGCACAACTCTCCGTATTACAACGAGCAGAATCACACTTCTGTCTTCTACGCGGAGTCCTGGACTATGGTGCACTACTTGATGCTCGATCCCGACGCGCGCAAACGCAATCTTCTCTCGAACTTCTTTACCAATTGGGACGCCAGCGGCGATCAGGTCGAGGCCGCGCAAAAAACTTTCGGCGATCTGAAAAAGTTTGCCGCCACGATGGACGCCTACTCCCGCCAGGATAGTTTTTACGTGAGTACCTTCAAAATCACTCTGCACGTCGACCCGAAAAGTTATCCCAGCCGCGTTCTTGCGTCCGCCGAGGCCGACGCCGCGCGTGGTGAGTTCTACGTCCACACTCAACGGCCGAAAGAAGCGCAGACCGCTTTGGACGCGGCGCTCCAGGAAGATCCCAACCTGCCTGCGGTACACGAAGGACTTGGTGAACTGGCTTTATCGCGGCAGGATCTGGATACCGCCGAAACCGAATTCGCTCGCGACATCAAACTCAACTCCACAAATTTCATTTCGTATTTTTTCGACGCTCGTTCCTACATGCGCCATGGCATGGTTTCGTTCGAAGATTACTCCGGCGTGGTCGCTGCTCTCGAGAAATCCATCAGCATGAATCCGAATTTCGCACCCGCGTATTCCACGCTGGCTTCGGTCTATGCCACGCGCCCGGAGACACACCAGAAAGCTCTCGCTGCCGGCCGCAAGGCGGTGCTGCTCGAACCCGGCAATCTTAGCTACGCTGTGGCGTATGGGTATGTGCTGCTGCATCTTGAACACACCGCCGACGCAAAGACACTTGCCGCGCGTATCCAGGCCGCGGCTAAAACTCCGGCTGAGCAATCGCAAGCATTGCAATTTTCCCAGGCGGTAACCAGTCGCGAGGCTTACGATCAACAGCGCATTGCCGACGCTGCCAAAAAAGATCACCCCGAGCCTTCGGTGTACAAAGGCACGACCCACGTACCCACGAAGGACATCACGATCACGCCGCAAAACGCGCCACCGTCTTCGGATCCCAACACGCCTTCGCAGATTGGCGCGAATCCCACGCGCACCGGCCCACGCGATTATTCGCTGGAGGGAAAAATCACTGCCGTGGATTGTGCTGCTGGTGGAGAAGGAAAAGTCACGCTGACGGTCAGTTCCGTGCTGATGAAGTTTCACTATGTGGATTTGTCGAAGGTACAGGTCACGTCAGTCGCCAAAACCGCGAATGGCGCGGCGCCCGCCTGCACGGCGTGGAAGGGGCAAAAAGCGAAAATCACCTTTGAGCCGACGCAGAAAGAGGATTACGACGGCGAACTTACCGCCATTCAATTCTTCTGATACATCGTGCGGCCGCCGACAACGGTCTGCAGCACTTGCGTCTTCAACAAATCCTTGGCTGGAACTTTGGTCACGTCCTGAGACAGCACAATAAAGTCGGCGAACTGTCCAACTTTAATTTGCCCTTTGCGCCCTTCTTCAAATTCCGCGTACGCCGAACCTGTCGTGTACGCCTGGATGCAATCGTCTAGCGAGATTTTTTCTTGTGGCTGCCAACCGCCCACGGGGCCGCCTTCCGGCAACTCGCGCGTCACGCAGGCATAGAGGCCGCGAAATGGATTGATGGACTCCACACTGTAATCGGTGCCGAAGGCTAGTTTGGCTCCAGTTTTTTGCAACGAGTTCCAGGCATAGGCGCCCTTGACCCGTTCCGGCCCGAGCCGCTGTTCCGCCCAGCGCATATCGTTGGTCTGGTGCGAAGGCTGCATGGAGGCAATTACGTTCAATTTTCCGAAGCGCGAAATATCCTCGGGCGCAACCACTTGTGCGTGCTCGATGCGGTCGCGCCGCTCGCGTGGGCCATTCACGCGAAGCACCGATTCGAAAACGTCCAGCGCGACGCGATTCGCTTTATCGCCAATGGCATGAAAGGCCAGTTGAAAGCCAGCCTTATCCCGCTCCAAGGCCATGGCCCTCAATTTTTCCGGATCGATATTCATGAAGCCGCTGGTCGTGGCATCGTCGGAATACGGTGCCAACATCGCCGCGGTTCGCGTACCGAGGGCACCATCCGTGACCATTTTCAGCGCGCCGGTCTTCAACCATGGATCGGACGTGCCAGCCTCAGACCGCCGATTCTCCAAATCATTGAGAGGATCCATGAAATGCAGCCACTCAGTAATGCGCGCCGACAATTTCTTCTCGTTCTTCAGCTCCAAATACACCAGATAGTCTTCCCACTCCGAATTGTCCTGCGCTGAAGTCACGCCGTTTCGCGCCAACTCTTCCAGCACCATCTCGATTCCCTTGCGCCGCTCTTCGTTGGAAGGATCAGGAATGCGTTGCTCCACAAGTTCCATGGCGCCATCTTCTTTTAACATTCCAGTCGGCTCGCCATCTTCGAAGCGCTCAATTTCGCCGCCGCTGGGATTCGCGGTATCTTTCGTAATCTCCGCCTTCTTTATCGCCAGCGAATTGACCACCGCCACGTGCCCGGAAATATGCATCAGGAAAACTGGATTGTTTGGCGCCACTTCATCCAGTTGCAGCCGGCTGGGAAATTTCTTGTCGGCCCACAGGGTTTGATCCCAACCGCTACCCAGAATCCACTGGCCGGGTTGATGCTTCGCAACTTCATCCTTCAGCAGTTTCTGAATTTCCGCGATGGAAGTCGTTCCGTTCAGCGCCAGCGACAATTTCTCGCGGCCCGCTCCACCCAGATGCGTGTGCGCATCATTGAAGCCGGGCATCAAGAATTTACCCTTCAACTGAATTGGGTCTTCTGCCTGCGCCCCGCCGCAATCCAGCAAAATGTGCTCGATGGTGCCAACGCACAAAATCTTTTCGTCGCGCACCGCAATGGCCGAGGCCCACGGTTGTTTTGGATCGTTGGTGTAAATGCGCCCGTGCAGGTAGAACGTGGTTTTGTGCAGCGGTGGTTCCGGTGGGGCCGTTTGAGCCAGCATAGCTTGGCTGACTGTTCCGCAAATCGTAGCAAAAATTAAACTGCGCAGCACTCGCGTACCGCGGCTCTCCGCCATCACTGACCTTTCTCCGGCGCCACGCCTGCCGAACCTAACAGCGTCAACAATACCCGCTTCAATCCCAGTTCTCTCCCCGCCGGCTCGTACCACTCCTGCAGTGAATGCGCGCCGCCGCCGTTTCCACCAGCGCCAATCGCGATCGCGTCGATTCCCAGCGACAATGGAATGTTCGCGTCAGTCGACGAACGCTCCAATCGCGATTGGTTTCCTACGTAATCATCCGCAGCACGCAACGCCGACAGCAAAGCCGCGTCCGCCGGCAGTTCTCCGCCAGGCCGGCTGCCAATGTTGGTCAACTTCCATTCCAGCTTGCCCCGGTTGCGTTCCCGCGCATTGTCCATCTCGTCCTTCACGCCCGCGGCCATACACTCGCGCAACGCCGTTTCCAGTCGCGCCAATTCATCTTCGCTCTCGGAACGCAAATCGACCTTAAGTTTTGCTTCGTACGGAATCGAATTTACCGACGTGCCGCCTTCCACTTGCCCAAGATTAAACGTCGTTCGCGGCGACACTGGCACTTTCGTGTTGATGAAGCGAACCGAGCCGCGCACCAGCGCACTGATGGGATTCGGAATTCCGAAGTCGGACCAACTGTGCCCGCCCGGCCCGGTAATCACCACTTCCATGCGCCGCGAAGCTAGCGCCTTGGTCGTGACGTGGTCCACGCCAGACCCGTCCAGCACAATCACCGCGCGCAATTTTGTTCGGTACGCATCGATCAACGCGCGCATCCCACGCAAATTCCCTTCCCCTTCTTCTCCCACGTTTGCGGCGAACAAAATCGTGCGTTGCGGCCGCACCTTGGCTATATGCATGGCACGCGCGATTCCCACCAACGCCGCCAGACCGGTGCCATTGTCGGAAATTCCCGGCGCCACCAGGCGTTCGCCTTCCTGTTTAACGCGGACGTCGGTACCCTCGGGAAACACCGTGTCCAGATGCGCCGTGAGCATCACAATTTCTTTGTCGCTGGCACCACGCAACTCGCCAATCACGTTGCCAATCTTGTCGGATTGCACGGTAAGGCCCTGTTCGGCGAGCAACGCTTTCATCGCGGCGGCTCTTTTTTGTTCTTGAAAGGAAGGTGCAGGGATTTCCGTCAGGCGAGACTGCTGGTCGTTAATCCACGTGACGTTTTTCTCAAGCCATTCCAGCGCCACGCGCACTTGCGCCTGGTCGGCCAGCGTGTACGAACTGAACGGGCGCGCCACTTGCGAGACCACCGATGAGCGTATCGGCATGACGAAGAGAATAACGCAAAGCGCAGCGCGTTTCACTGTACTTAAAGGCAGCTTGCCCTTAAAACCTAAGCCGCCACTCGCATTCTGGAGACTCTTAGGCCACACCCGCAGAGTTTACTTCATTAATGAGGGTTCGATTTGTTCCGTTTACGAATTACGGAAGTTGGTTTTGTACGGTGCTCTACGCGACGGTCCGGTCTCCACCTAACACCCTTAGGCGACAGCCCCGGGCGCGGCACACAAAGAGCGCAGTTCCTCGTCGGTCAGCACGCGCGAGGACTGCTTGGCCGCTTCAAAGATGCGATTTACAAGATCGTCGGTGGCCGGAATCTTGTGGCGCGCCAGCCAGTACAACACATTCGATTTGCCGCTCATCGGCCCGATTTCCACGATTTGTTCCAGTCCGAAGATGTGCGCTGGCACGCCGCTATACACCGCATCCGCCAGCGCCCGATCGTGCTTGTTCAGCGCCTTGATGATCGCGGCCGCGTGCACTCCGGTTCCGGTGCGAAACGCATCGCGGCCAAACACCGGGTAATTCGGTGGGATCACGGTGTGCGTCGCCTTGGCTACTTTTTCGCAATAGGCGCGCAGATACGTCAAGTCGTTCTCGATCAGTCCCATCAAGCGCAGATTCACCAGCAGCAATTCCATCGGCGTATTGCCGACGCGCTCGCCCAGCGAAAGCGCTACGCCGTGCACCTGGTCTGCGCCTGCCGCCACCGCCGCCAACGAATTGGCAATGGCCAGACCGCGATCGCGGTGTCCATGCCAGTCCACGCGAATCTTTTCTCCCGAGGGCTCAACCACCGTTTCCATCACGAATTTCACCAGGTTGTACGCCCCCTCCGGCGTAGCGTGCCCCACGGTGTCGCACAGCACAATCGCGCGCGCGCCACTCCGAATCGCGGTGGTGTACAGCCGCTTGATCGTCTCCGGATCAGTTCGCACCGTATCTTCGGTGACGTACATGGACGGCAAGCCGTGCTCAACCGCGAACTTCACCGCCTTTTCCGTGGTGCGCTCCAGATGATCGACAGTCCAGTCTTCCACCAGCCTGCGAATCGGACTAGTGCCCAAAAATGTTGCCGCCTCGATTGGTATCCCCACGCGCTGCGAAATTTCCGCGATCGGTCGGATGTCGGCCTCCAGAGTCCGTGCCGCGCAGTTTGGCTTGATCCGCATGCGATTATTGGCAATTTCGCGCGCTAAGGCTTCCACATGTTCGACGGCACGTGGTCCGGCACCGGGCAGACCGATATTCACCGCATCAATGCCCACCGCTTCCATCAGGTGCAGAATTTCGATTTTTTCTTCGATGTTGGGATCGTGGATGGAGGGATTCTGCAGCCCATCGCGCAGCGTTTCATCGTTCAGCAACACGCGCGTTCCAGGGCGGATCGCCGTTTTCGCGGCAACATTCCAATCGTAAATCAGATCATTCTGGGACATGGCGGAGCGACCTCCCTGCCCAACTTAATATCGTACCGTGTAACTATTCGGCTGCTGCTGCGGGTCGGGCTTATAAATTGTCTGGCAAAATTCGCAGCGATACACTTCCGCGCCTTTCCCCACAACCGCCTGAACCTTTGCCGGCAAATCGAACCAGCGCTTCAGATGCCCCGCGCAGAGCTTTCCTTTGTCATTCTTTTCGTCGCAAGCCCGCTGCTTCGGCTTCCGCGTCTTGATCTTCGGGCCCACTTCTTCAACCGCGGCTGCGGCCACGGGTACGGACGCGCCATCAAGCTCTATTTTCGATTCTTCAGCCACCGGTTTAGTTTCGTCAGCCACTCTTCCTCCAACCCAGTTCTCTCTTCTCTGCGAACTCTGCGTCTCCTCTTCTCCTACTCTGCGTTAATCTTTTCTCTTCTCCGCCAGCCCATGATCCCGGAAAACCGTCTTCATCGCCGCACGCGCATTACGAATTCGCGTCGCCCATCCGCCCGCGAACTCGAACTGCAGAAACGCGTCCGCTGCCTTCTGCAACTCGCTTCCATAACGATACCACCATGGCTTTTCCATTCCCGGGAGCCGATCCACATCCACATACTTCACGTTGACCATCTCCAACAAACCAACTTTTCCGTGCGTGCGTCCCCAGCCGCTTAGCCCGCAGCCGCCGTGCGGCGCCTCGGAAATCGCAAATCCGCTGATCGCATCGTTCACCATCACCGTTCCCGCGTGCAGCCGCGCCGCCACCGTTTTGCCCTTCTCGGCGTCATTGGTCCACACGCTGGCGGCTAGCCCAAACTCGCAGTCATTCGCCAGTGCGATGGCCTCTTCAACGTCGCGAACCACGCAGATCGATAGAATCGGTCCAAACGTCTCGTCCTGAAAAAGCTTCATGGTCGAGTTCACGCCCTGAATCACAGTAGGCTCAAAAAAGTTCGGCCCAAGATCTGGCCGCGGCCGTCCACCACACAAAACCGTTGCACCTTTTTGCACCGCATCGGCGACCAGATCGTTCATCCGTTGCACATGCTGTGGACGAATCAGCGGGCCAATCTCTGTCTCCGGATCGCTTCCGGGGCCGAGCCGCAACTTTTTCGTTTTCTCCACGCACTTGCGCACAAACTCTTCGGCCACCGCTTCTTCAATAAACAATCGTTCCACCGACAAACACACCTGCCCGCAGTTCGTAAAGCTGCCCCACACCGCTGCGCTCGATGCCACTTCCAGATTCGCGTCGCGCAGCACCAGCATCGCGTCTTTGCCACCCAACTCAAGCACGCTGGGCAGCAGCAACGGCGCGCACGCCTCCGCAACATGCCGGCCCGTAAACACGCTTCCGGTGAAGAACACTTTGTCTGGTCGCGAGTCGATCAGCGCCTGTCCAACTTCTCCCCCACCTTGCAGCACGGTAACCAGGTGCGCGGGAAATCCCGCATCGCGAAACAGCTTCTCGATGAGCACGCCGCATTCCGGCGTGAAATCGCTGGTCTTGCAGAGCACCGCGTTGCCAGCCATTACTGCGGGAATAATCTGGCTCACGGGAATCGCCAACGGATAATTCCACGAACTGATGATCGCCAGCACGCCTTTCGGCTCGTAATAGATCGTGCCGAGCTTGGCTTTGGCGGCGGTGTTGTGGTGCGGAACTCCTTCCGGTCTCAGCAGATTCGCACCCTGTTTCGCGAAATAATCGGCGGTGTCCAGCGACACAAACACATCCGCGAACAAGGCTTCCACCCGTGGCTTACCGGACTCGCGAACGACCACGCCGGCCAGCGTGTTGCGTGCTTCCAGAATTTTTTCCTTTAGCGCCGCAATGCGGGCGCATCGTTCTTCCACCGGCGCGCGAGCCCAGGCCCGTTGCGCCACACGTGCTTTTGCCAGCAATTGCGGCACGGCCAACGGCGAGGTTCGTTCAAACGACCCGCAAACTCGGCCCGTCGCCGGATCGATCGACGCTACCGTATCCACTGCCACTGGATTCGCCACTATATTCTGGATTCTAGCTGAAAACCCAATCCATCATCATCTCTGTTCCCCCCAACCGCACCATCCTTCGCCCCTGATCCAAATCCCGTTCCTAAGCAGTGCTGTGCGCCCTCTGCGTCTCCTCTTCTCCGACTCTGCGTTAAATCTTTTCCGTCTCCGCCTCGACGCCACCAATCCTCCACTTTTCCTCGTGCTCCACGCACACCATGCACAACCCTTGCGGCGGAACCGTCGGCCCAGATTTCGATCGGTCCCGCAGCTCATACAACTTCTCAATATCCTCAGGCTTCAATTTCCCTCGCCCCACATCCAGCAACGTCCCCATCATCTTGCGCACCATGTAGCGCAGAAACGAGCGCCCGTGCACCGTGAACCACAGCTCTTCCCCTTCTTCCGTTCGCTTCAATTCCGTCGCGTAAATCTCCCGCTCCATGTTTCGCTCTTTATCGTCGTCTTCCGATCCCGTCGACGCCGCGAACGAAGTGAAGTCGTGCACGCCCACAAAGCGTGTCGCCGCATCGCGCATAGCCTCTTCATTTAACGGAAACGGATAATGCAGTACGTAGCGCCATTCAAATGGCGGCACCACTTTGCCCCGATACAATCGATACCGGTAGACCTTGCCACGCGCTGACCACCGCGCATTGAAATCCGGCCCAACTTCTTCCGTGCCCACAATGCGTATCGTCTGCGGCAAGAGTGCATTCAGCGCCCGCTGAAACTCCGCCGCCGACAGCGTCGATTGCGTTCGAAAGCTGCCCACCTGACCAAGCGCGTGCACTCCGGCGTCTGTTCTCCCCGCGCCGTTCAGTTGCACGTTTTCCTGCGTCAGGCGCCGCAGCACCGCCACAATTTCGCCTTGTATCGTGGATTTATTTGTCTGAAATTGCCAGCCGTGGAAATCTGTTCCGTCGTACGCAATCGTGAGTTTGAAATAACGCATGCGGGAGTGAATCAATCGTCTAGGAGGCGGTTCGCGCAAACCGGCTGCCGGGCTTCACCGCAACACTTCCCTGCTTGCACTGCGGGCACTCGTCTTCTTCATAGCTCTCCATGGTTAGTTCCAGGAGCGCGTTCGATTCCACCGGAAATTCAATCTTGCCGCCGCTGCGATCAATCAACGCGCCGGCCGCCACCACGCGCCCGCCCATCTCTTCCACCACGTGAATGGCTTCCTGCGTAGAGCCGCCGGTGGTCCAAACATCTTCCACCACCAAAACATGCTGGTCCGGCTTCAACGTGAACCCGCGCCGCATGCTCATCGTGCCGCTGGCGTCTCGCTCCACGAACAGGGCCGGCACTCCGCCGCCAATGCCATCCTGCGCCGCAGGCAGTGCGCGCGCCACTTCTTGCCCAATCACTACGCCGCCCAGAGCCGGCGAGACCACCACGTCGATCTTTGCATCCGAAAACAGCGCGGCCAGCGCGTACCCCAATTTCTCCGCGAATCGTGGATATTGCAGCACCAAAGCGCACTGCACATACGTGGCGCTATGCCGTCCGCTGGACAACTCAAAGTGTCCGTGACGGATGGCTCCCGCCGCTTCGAACATAGCTAGCAGTTCGTCTCGTGTCAGCATGGCGTGGCTAACCTGAATCGCTTCTAAACGTCGAATCGTCAAGAGCCTAGCTGTGGTGCCATTTATTGTCAAGGATTCCGGCTCCTGCTAGACTTTCAAGTTCCAGGTTACGATGCATTTTCGCTCTCGCTCTCAAACTTGTGAAACAATTTGCCTACTAAAAACGTTGTAGCTAGTGGGACCAGGCGGCACTCCCGAAGTGCGCTCGCGCCGAGTTTGTAATTCATCATTCCGAAGTCGAGGTGAGGATACCCATGAAGATGTCGTTCGCAAGACCCCTGCTTGCCGCCGTGTTGGCCGGTGTAATTGCAGGCGCGCCCGTCTCACCAGTGTTCGCTCAGCAGCAACAGGGCACCCCTCCCCTGCAAACGCCACCGCCCACGTCGGGAGCACAGCCCCCCAAACAAGGGGCGCTGCCTATCTCTCTTGGCGTTAGCAAGTCCAACTACACGCAGGCTCCGAAGGCTTTCCCCAATCTCATCGCGCCTTACAAGAGCCAATACGTCGAGCCCGGCGTTCTTACCAATTCGCCGCGCCTGGGGCAATTGATCCACGACGGAAAGCTCAACCTCAGTCTCCAGGACGCCATTGCCCTGGCTCTCGAAAACAGCATGGACATCGTTGTGCAGCGCTATAGCCCATGGATGGCCGACACCGACATTCTCAAAACCAAGTCAGGTGGATTGGGACGCGGTATAGGTGGGGCTGATTTCCCGTTCAGTAATGCCATCGTTCCTACGCTGAACTTCGACCCGGTGATCACCTCGACTACGACCATCACCAGTCTCATCACACCGGTGAACAACCCATTCACGTCGGGAGTTGGAACATCGGGCACCGGCTTGTCGCTCTCTGGGCTACCCGTTCACGAAAGCATTTTCAATACGCAATATCAGCAGAGCTTCAGTCCGGGCTTGACCTTCACCGCGTATTGGGATAACACCCGGTCTTCGTCGGGATCTTTGTTTAACGCGTTTAACCCGTCGGTCCAACCGACGATCGGTATTTCCTTCGCGCAACAACTTCTTCAGGGCGCCGGCAGCTTTGTAAATCGCCGCAATATTCTGATCGCCGAAAATAATCGCAAGATCGCCGACCTGGCGTTTGCCCAGCAGGCTATCACCACGGTTACCGACACGATTACTTCCTACTGGGAATTGGCTTTCGCTCGTGAAAACGTGGTGGTCCAGCAACAGGCCGTCACCGTCGCCGAGAAGCTGTACAACGACAATAAGAAGCAGCTCGAAATCGGCACCATGGCTCCTCTTGATGTAACCCGCGCCGAATCCGAACTCGCCACCGACCGCCAGAACTTGATCGTGGCCCAGACTACCAGGCTCCAGGACGAACTGGTCCTAAAAAATCATATTTCCAAGGATCCGTTGGCTTCTGACTTAATCAACGTCGAAGTGATTCCTACCGACGCTCCGGACTCTCCAACGAGCATTCAGACCGCAACCTTTGAAGACGCTATCAAGGAAGCCTTCGAGAAGCGCCCCGATCTGCAAGAGCAATATCTGAATCTCAAAAATGCGCAGATCGACTCGCGTGCCACCAAGAATGAGCTTCTGCCTCTCGCGACCCTCACCGCCTCCTACTCCAGCACTGGCCTCGCTGGAAACTCCCCCATTAGCGGAGCACCGGTGACCGGCGCGGGTGCTCCGATAGTCAATACCGCGGGATCGCCTGTGGTTGTTCTCGATTCTAACGGCGTGCCCACTCCTATCTTCTTGCCCGCGACGACCGCGCCCGTTGTCGGCACCAGCAAGCAGGGTTTTGGCGACGCCATGACCCAGGTCTTCCATAATCGATTCCCAACGTACTCTGTTGGCCTCAACGTAGTTTTGCCCTTGCGCAATCGTTCTGCGCAAGCGGATAACCTTCACGCTCAACTGACCGAGCGGCAACTCGAAGCACAGACGCAGCAACTGAAAAACACCGCGCTCCTCGACGTTCGCAACACCACCATCGCGCTGGAACAAGGTCGTGCACAAGTGCAAGCCGCAAGTAAGGCCCGCGAGCTTCAGCAGCAAACTTTCGATGCCGAGGAAAAGAAATATCAGCTCGGTGCTTCCACGGTTTACAACGTGATTCTTACTCAGCGCGATTTGATTAATGCGAAGGGCTCGGAACTTCGCGCCTTGGCGAATCTTGCGCAAGACAAAGCCAACTATGAGCGGGCTCTGGGCCGTACGCTGGAGGTTAATAGCGTTAGCATTGCTGGCAATCAGAAGGATCAAATCCAGAAGGACACCAACATTCCCGGCACCAACAATGGCCAGGTCGTCGGCACTAAGGAACTCTTCGACATTCTCGACCACCAGAATGGCAAAGGTCAGCGCTAAATCAGACTCTTCAGTTGACGAAAGCTGTTTCCAGTGGGCTCTTGCTTTCGGGTGTTACAAGCTCTAACCTTCGCACTCTTCGATTCGTCTCTGTTTCGGGCAGTCGCGTGGCCCCCAACAGAAAGGTTTTAGCCGATGACCACCGCTGCGCTCCCAATTCCAGCGCCCTTTGTCAGCTCGGGAGTCTCCACGACTGCACAACCGGTTTCCGACCGCGAGCGCATCGTCTCCATCGACGTGCTCCGCGGCTTTGCCCTGCTCGG
>Ga0070762_10000166_pt1 | contig 24095 bp, 21 predicted proteins | sample HubBroMetageREF2_FD_66726 | JGI IMG/M metagenome (GOLD analysis project Ga0070762, IMG submission 66726) | Reference soil microbial communities from the Hubbard Brook experimental Forest, New Hampshire, USA - Hubbard Brook CCASE Soil... | ecosystem: Environmental > Terrestrial > Soil >...
GTCAGGCGGCGCGCCGTATGCGGCGCAGCACTGCCTGTGGTGTCTCCGACAGCACGGCTGCAAGCTGAAAGTCTCGGGGAGCGCGAGCGCGAGCACCTTCCAGCGAGCGATTTGGCTGTACGGCCAGTCGATGGATAATATCCAGCGACGATGCCCACCAACCACACCAGCTTCGATTACGACTGGCTGATCGTCGGCTCCGGTTTCGGCGGCAGCGTCTCAGCGCTGCGATTGTCGGAGAAGGGCTACTCGGTCGGCGTGCTGGAGTGCGGACGACGCTTCGCAGACCACGAGTTCCCGAGCGCAACGGCAGACCTGAAGCGCTACTTCTGGAACCCGCGACTGGGGATGAAGGGGATCTTCCGGCTGACCACGTTCAAAGACGTATCGGTGGTCTCTGGCTGCGGCGTTGGCGGCGGCAGCCTGGGCTACGCGAACACGCTGTACGTGCCACCGAATACTTTCTTCGAGGACCGTCAGTGGGCGGATATGGCCGACTGGGGCGACGCGCTCGCACCCCACTACACCGAGGCCCAACGCATGCTCGGCGTCGTGGAAAACCCGCACGAGGATCCCGCCGACCAGCTGCTGCGCGAGCTCGGCGAGGAGCTCGGCGTGGGCGACACCTACAAACGTACGCCCGTTGGGATCTTCTTCGGCGAGCCAGGCAAGACTGTGCCCGACCCGTTCTTCGATGGCGAGGGACCCGAGCGGACCGGCTGCCAACTATGCGGGCGCTGCATGGTCGGCTGCCCTCATGGCGCCAAGAACACGCTCGTCAAGAACTATCTGTACTTCGCGGAGAAGCGCGGCGCTCAGGTAACCCCGGAACGCACCGTCATCGACATCCGCCCGCTGGGCGCGGCTGACGGCAGCGATGGCTATGAGGTCGAAAGCGTGCGCTCGGGCGCTTGGCTACACAAGGAACGCCGCGTCCAGCGTGCACGCGGCGTGGTCGTGTCCGCGGGACCGCTGGGGACGAACAGGCTGCTACAGCAATGCCGGGTGAGCGGCTCGCTGCCGCGCATCTCGGCGCGCCTGGGCGAGCTGGTGCGTACCAACTCCGAGTCGATCCTCGCGGTGACCGTGCCCGAGGACTACCCGGATGACCTGATCAAACGCGTGGCGATCACCTCCTCGATCTACCCCGACCCACATACGCACATCGAGACGGTCACGTATGGCAACGACGGCGACTCGATGCACCGTCTGAACACGCTGCTCGTCGGCGACGGCACGCGCGCGAGCAGGCCGCTGAAGCTGCTGGTGCAGATCCTGCTGCACCCCAAGCGCCTGGCGCAGGTGATGTTCCCTAAACACTGGTCGCGGCGCACGATCATCATCCTGGTGATGCAGACGCTCGATAACGCGATCGCGCTGCGACCGCGCCAAGGACCGTTCGGCACGTTCTGGCTAAAGACCGAACAGGACCCGGAGCGGCCGATGCCGACGTTTATCCCGGTCGCCAACAAAGCCGCTGAATGGTTTGCGAAACGCACCGGAGGTATCGCCCAGAGCTCTGTCACCGAGGCGCTTTTCAACATCCCCACGACCGCGCACATACTCGGCGGCGCTGTGATCGCACCCAACCCCAAGCGGGGGGTCGTAGATGCCCATCAGCGTGTGTTCGGCTACGAGAACTTGCTCGTGTGCGACGGCTCGGCGGTGCCGGCAAACGTCGGCGTAAACCCGTCGCTGACGATCACCGCTCTGGCAGAGCACGCGATGAGCCACGTGCCGGCAGCCGGCAGCGTGGCAGCCGATCCTGGCGTTGTTGCCGCGCCGGCGCAGAGCGCCGGCGCGGCCTAGCGGATCAGCGCACGAAGCGGCTGGTGCCTATGGGCACCGACGATACCGCCGAGCTAAGCCCACCGCTTTGCAGGCGCATACGCGCGGCGCCACGCAGCGATACGAGGACGTTGAGCACGCCGTAACGGTCGGCCTGCAGATGCGCGATCGTCCGCCACGCCCCGCCTTCTCCCACCTCGCGCTGGAGCACCACCGGCTGACGCGGATACGTGAGCAACGCCCACACGCGCACCTGCTTGGCGTTCACGCGCAGCGGGTCGAACGGGAAGCTGAAGCCACGTAGGAACGGCTTGGGCTGTGCGCCTTGGGGGTTGCCGCCCACGCCGGCGCTGTAGAGGCCGGCGGGCCGTGGGTATTCAACGGTGCCACCCGTCGGCGTAGCCGCGCGTACGCCTGGATAAGGATCGACCAGGAACTGCCATGCGACGAGGCTGACGCCGGCGATCCACAGCCGGTGCAAGGCACCTGAGATCCACTGTGCTTGCAAGGCGGCCGGCACCCCTTGCGGCGACTGAGGCGCGCTTTCCCAGTTGAGCTCTGTCACCCAAACTGGCTTTACACCGCTTGGCAGCGCCGTGCCGAGGCGTTCGGCCTGCCCGAGCAGGCCTGTGATCTTGGCGGCATCGGAGATCGATACATCGAGCGAGGAGCTCGCCGGCCTGTTGGGATCTCCGACCGACAACGGATGGAAGGCGAGCACGTCGAAATGCGGCGGGTCGGGGCAGCTCGAGCGAGACTGCCGGGCACCATCCCGGCGGCTTGGGCTCTGGCTCAGGCACAGCAGTGCTCTGAGAAAGCGCACCGGCTGCATGCGCCCGATGCCTGCGGGGTCGCCATTGGGCGCGACGCCGGCGGCGACCACCACGTCGCTGGGCTCGACAGACTTGACCCCTGTGTAGAAGCCATTGAGCATTTCTCGGTAGAGCAGCGGCGAGAACGCGGTCCAGTGCTGTTCCTCGACGACCCATTGGGGCTCGAGGTAGCGCGTGAGGTTCGGCTCGTTCCACGCTTGAAGCAACCTCACCCGTGGCAGCAGGCCACCAGGAGCCTGCGCATCGGGGAATGCCCCGTCGTAGCGGCGCGCGAGCGCGGCGGCGAATTCCTCGAGCGCTGTCGGGCTGGGCGCCCAGCTGCCCGGGTAGGCGTAGGGCCAGCGTGGTGAAGCTTCGGCAAACGCCGGCGCATGGGAGACGACCAGCAGCGGGGTCAGACCGGCGGACACGGCGCTTAGAACAGCTGCATCGATCGGCGTGAACCGATACGCGGTGCTTGCGGGATCGGCTGCGTCGAAGCTCGGTGGAGGGTCTTCGGCCACCACGGAGCGCCAGTCGACGGGGATGCGCACGATGCTCGCTCCCGCTTCGCGGATCCTCCTCACCGCGAGTTCGCGCACGGCGGCTGCTTCGTTCAGGAGCAGCGTGCCTTCGGAAACGCCGCGCGTGAGCCCGCGCTTGGGGAATGGCCCGTAGAGCAGCGCCCGGTCTTGCGCGCGCGTCAGCCGCCGGTCCGTGCGCGCGGCCGGTCTCCCGGTCGGCGGTTCCACGCCATACGCTCGCGGCGGTCCTTCGGGGCCGCCGCTGGAGGGGATCGGGAGAACCGGCGGCGGCTGCAGCCACACAAGCGCGGACAGCAGGAGACCCAGAGTCTGCGAGACGATTGGCAGTGCTCTAACGATGCAGCAAGATCGTGTGGCGTCCCAGGTTCAGCTTGGCGCCCGATGCACTGTGCAGCGTTGTGATCAGAACGAGCTTTGCGTTCTTGGCCGACTTGAGCTTGAGACGCCCCTTGGTGGTGAGCTTTAGCGACACGGTAACGGTGCCAGCGCTGCTTGCGACCACGGCGCCACGCGCCAGGAGCAGCGCTGGGGGAGGCTTCTTGTGATGCTTGTTCGTGGCCGCGAAGGCCGGAAGCGTGCCGTCCTCGAGGTAGAGATCCTGAGTGACGGTGCCGGGCTGGTTGATCGCGACGTGGTCGTGCAGCCCATGTTTCAAGAGCGACAGGATCGTGAAATGGGGCAGCTTTAGAAGCGAGCCCTGCAGGGCCGGCGGAGGCGGCGGTGGCGATGGCGGCACGACGACCGGCGGGCACCCGCCAACCGGACGCGAGCTTTCGCTTACGTAGTCGAAGATGGCGCCACCGGCAAGGGGCGTTTCGAGCGACTCGATCGCGGTGACGGTCTGCCCGATTGCAAGCGGGGCCAGGAAGCTTCCACCGAAGGTCGTACCGGACAGCATTGTGACCTGAGCGTGCTGGAAGTTCGCTTCGGTCACGCTCGAGCCGTACTTTTCGATCTGCACCGCCAGCGCGACGGCCTTGCCTTTGACTGTCTCTCCCAGCGTGTTCTGACCGGAGAAGTTCGTCGAGCCCGCGCACACAGTGGGGTTCATCGAGGGGAGCCCGTCGTAGACGACCGATCCGACGACGGTGCCGACGGGCACTTCCAAGTTCACCATGTCGCCCGCCTGCGGAACCTGCTGCATCCCCGTATTGCCGTTGCCCGGATGGCTCCTGGCGATGACGGTGCCACCGCGGACGATCGACACCTGAGCCTGGCTTTCGTTGCTAACGGCGCCGCTGGTGTATTCGATCGAGTTTTCGGGGAGGGTCGTTACGCCCTCGCTGATCTTCAGCGTGTAGACAGGTGGGCCTGACCTTGCCGATGCAGGCGCCGCGATCGCACCGGCGGCAAGCATCGCTATGCCTGCGGACAAGCCGATCCGGCTGTTGATCGCTCCGAAAGTGCGCAAGGAAACGCTACGAGTTCTCATGGGACGCAACCCAATCGTTCGGCAACCGGCAAATACTTAGGTTCAGCGTCGAACCTGGACGCGAAGCGTAGACGCGTCAGCGGCGGAAAAGTCCGAATTGGGCGGCGCGACTGGACTCAGACGCGCGCTGGACTCAGACGCACCCGCCGGCCATCGCCGGCAGGATCACTAGCGTGTCGGCGTCGCCAACGGAGGTGTCCAGCCCGTCGAGCACACGTACGTCCTCGTCATTGAGGTAGACGTTGACGTAGCGATTGAGCTCGCCATCGGCGGAGAACAGCTGATCCTGGGTGGCAGGATGAGAAGCGACGAGATCACGGAGCACCTCGCCGACGTTGCCGCCGCTGGCGCCCACTTCCTTCTCGCCGCCGACTGAGTTGCGCAGGACTGGAGGTATCTTGATTGTGGCCATGTTCAGGGAATGATTAGCAGGCCGAGCGCGTACTAGCGGTCCGATGGCCAAGCCGGGCTAGGACGCAGTGAGCGAAATGTGCTTTGCACATGAGTGATCGAGGACGCCGCCCGGCGCAGTGCCAGCGGCCCGCTAGCCAGCTGCGGCGCAGAACGCCTCGTAGTCGGGGAACACGCCCATCTCCTCGTCGGCGATCTCCTCGGGCTCGCGCGAGCAGATCGGGCACTCGGGGTCGCGGTGGACTTTCACCTCGGTGAGCGTGGCGCCGAGCGCGTCGTACAGCAGCAGCCGTCCGATCGCCGGTTCGCCGATCTCGAGGATCAGCTTGACGACCTCCGTGGCCTGCAGCAGCCCCATCGTGCCGGGGAGCACGCCGAGCACGCCGTTGGCGCCGCAGGACGGCGCTAGCTCGGCTGGCGGCGGCTCACGGAACAGGCAGCGGTAGCAGGGGCCGTCGTACGGTTTGAAGACAGACAGCTGTCCATCGAAGCCGAGGATCGAAGCGGAGACAACTGGGATCTGCAGGCGCACGGTGGCATCGTTGAGCAGGTAGCGGGTGGGGAAGTTGTCGACCCCGTCGACGATCACGTCGTAGCCCTCGATGATCTCCATGATGTTGGAGGCGTCGATTCGGGTCTGGTACTTGACGACGTTGACGTCGGGGTTGAGGGCGTGAATCGCCCGCTCGGCTGACTCGACCTTGGGGATGCCGATGCCATCGGTGTCGTGGATCACCTGGCGCTGCAGGTTGGAGAGGTCGACGACGTCGTCGTCGACGATCCCCAGCGTGCCCACGCCGGCGGCCGCCAGGTACAGCGCGGTGGGCGAGCCGAGCCCGCCGGCACCGAGCAGCAGCACCTTTGCGTCGAGCAGCTTCTGCTGCCCCTCGGTACCGATCTCGGGGATCAGCAGGTGGCGCGAGTAGCGCTCGCGCTGTTCGGGGCTGAGCGCGCGCGGGATCTCGACCTCGTAGCCACGGTCCTTCCAAAGCGTGATGCCGCCGGTCATCGAGCGCACGCGCTCGTAGCCGAGTTCCTCCTGCAGCGTGCGCACGGCATAGGCAGAGCGGTTGCCGGACTGGCAGTAGAGGATCAGCTCAGCGGAGCGGTCGGGCGCGGCGCTATCGATGCGCGCCTCCAGATGGCCCCGCGGGATGCTCTTGGCACCAGGAAGGTGCCCAGTGGCAAACTCTTCCGAGCCGCGCACATCCACGATGGTCACACCCTCGCTGATCAGCTCGTTGACCTCAGAGGGGTCGACCTCTTGTATCTGGCTCTTGACTCGGCGGAGAAGCTCCGCTCCTGACGGGCTCATTCTGAAAACTCCTAAACCAGGGTCGGAATTCAGGGACTTCACAAAGTGTAGCGATACTTGGCGCAGTCGCCGGGGAGCCATGACGGACTCGTGCTGGGCTGCCGCGTCCCATGCCTACACACGAAAACTCTGTATAGCCATGGTAAGACAGCATGTTCGTCGAGAGATACCCACCGAGATGTACGGATACGTATGGGGTGCTAGGAGACGAGCAGGTAGGTGTAGCCAACTGCGCTGGGGCTGGCGGTGCTGGAGCCTTGATAGGTGGCGTTGGCGCGCCACTGCCCGACGCTTGGCGGCACGAAGGGGACGGTGGCGAGTCCTCCGCTGGCGAAGGCCTGATCCTGGCGATAGAACTGCCAGCCGAAGACTGGGTCGAAGCGCTCGATGTCGACGGTGACGGGCCCTGACTCGGCTGGTGAGATCTTGACCTGGACGCCGAGCTCCTGGTCGGGTGTGGCCTTGGTGGTGCCGAAGGAGATGGTGGTGGAGGTGATCGTGCGCGACTCGCGCTCGAGCGTGAAGCTGCCGGAGCTCTTGTCGCTGACGGACACGACGGCGTAGTAGGTGCCCGGATGAAGCTCGTGCTGCAGCGTCTGTGAACCGCTGCCTTCGCAGTTGCATTCGATCACGTCACCGCTCTGATTGCGCAGCTGCAACTTGAAGTCGGCCGATTCGGGCGCGGTGAGCTTGAGCGTGAGGTTGGAATGGCTGGTGACTTCCATGCGATAGAGGCGCAGCACATGCACGCTGCGTCCATTGAGATAGCCGTGCGCGTGGGCGTAATTGCCCAATGGCAGCCCTGGAGCGGTTTCGGCTGGGCCGGCGGGCGCTACCTGCAGATGGAAGCGCTGCAAGCCGCTGCGCGACTGCCTCGGGGTGATGTCGAAGCTGTAGACGCCACCGTGGCCGGGGCCGGGCGTGAACAGCCGGTAGCCGCCACACCGGATGTGCAGCAGCCCGGCACTGGATCCTCCTTCTTCGCCTTCTTCGACTCCGAAGGAGGTTGTGCCTGGCGCGAACAGGGCACCGTTCACGCAGGCGCCTTTGGTCTGGTTGGCGAGATCGATCAGATAGCTGACGCCGGCGTGCATGACGATGGAGTAGGCGGCATTGATGTTCTGGACGCGGTCGACCTGCCCGCTGACGCCGGCGGCGGGCAGCGGCGCTCCGGGTGGACGGATGGCGGGTGTGGGCGTGAACACTTCGAGCCTGAAGCCGGCAAGCTGAGAGCCCTGCGCGGCGGCCACTCTGACGTCGTAGAGACCGTTCTTGGAGGCTTGGAACGAGAGCGAGGCCTTGCCCTGGCCTTCGGTTTCCTGACACTCGACGGAGGTCAACTGCGAGCGCACGGCGTGGTAGACGTCAACGGTGGCGTCGAGCGTTCCAGCGGCGGTAAGGTCGATACCCACCCGCTGGGCGCCTGTGACGCGCAGGCTGTACCAGACGGAGTTGCTGGTGGGCAGATGACAAGCGGATTCGCGTTCGCCGGCTTCGGTGGTAGCACCGATGACTGTGCCGTTGATGGTGACGGGCAGGTTGTGTGCGGATATGGCCTGCGCTTGGGCGAGCGTGTCGTTGGCGGGCGCGGGCGGCGGCGCGGGGACAGCGGAGGAGCTCGATTCGGCACAGGCAGGCCCGGCAAGCACCATGGCGGTAGCGAGCACGAGCGCCAGAGTCATCCCCGCGACACGAGCCCCAGCGGTCAAACGCCTACGATGTCCGAGCATCGCGGCTAGGTACGCCGCGGAGCGATCGATCCCTCTATTTACGCAGCGCGACATGGCGCTCGCATACTCTCACCGGGATGTTCAGGCGATTGCGGCCGGTCACGCTCACACTCGTGCTGGTCGTGGTGGGGGCGGCGATCGCGGTGCTGTTGCTATCGGAGACGCATCACTCCTCGACTGGGGCATCATCAGCGTCGGCGACGGCCCCGGAATCGCAGTTCCAGGGTGCACCGTTGCCGGGAGCTACCGCTGCTGCGAGCTTCACGCTCACCGACCAATACGGCGATGGGGTGTCGCTGGACGAGTACCGGGGCCAGGTGGTTGTACTGACGTTCCTGTACTCGACGTGCGGGGACGCGTGCGTGGTGATCGGCCAGCAGATTCGCGGTGCGCTGGACGAACTGCAGGAAGCGCACGCACGCCTGCCGGCGGTGCTGGTGGTGAGCGCGGATCCGACGGCTGACACGCCGGCGCACGTGAGTCGCTTTCTCTCGGAAGTGTCGTTGACGGGACGCGTGCAGTATCTGACGGGCACGGCGGCGCAGCTGCGCTCGGTGTGGCACGCGTATGGGGTCAAGCCGGCGAGCGCGGGCGCGGCGGTGTTCGACGAGTACGCGCCGGTGCTGCTGATCGACCCCTCAGGCCACAAGCGGGTGCTGTTCGAGTCCGAAGAGCTGACACCTGAAGGCATCGGCTACGACGTGGAGAGGCTTGCTGGAGATCCCACCCACCCCTGATACCCTAGCTGCGAGGTAGGGAATCTTGCGATGATGTTTTCAACCAAGGCCGAGTACGGCGTACGCGTGATGGTCGAGCTGGCGCGTCGCGCTGGCGGAGAGCCAATACCACTGGCGGAGATAGCCGCCAACGACGGCCTGCCGCTCGCGTACCTGGAGCACCTGGTTGCGCGCCTGCGCAAGGCGGGCCTGGTTGATTCGCGCCGCGGCTCGCGCGGCGGTTACATGCTGGCGCGCCCATCGAGTGAGATCACAATGGCTGAGGTGGTGGAGGCGCTGGAGGGCTCGATCGCGCCGATCGAGTGCATCTCGCAAGCGGCGGACGGCTCGATCGTGTGCTCGCGCGAGTCTAGCCCGGACCACGTCTGCCCCACGAAGCTGCTGTGGACGCGCGTGCGCTTCTCGATCGTGAACACGCTGCGCGAGACGACGCTCGCGGACCTGCTGAGCACGCCGGCGATGCCAGCCGGGGCGATGCTGCCTCCCTTGCAAATACAACCCCTGACGACCGGAGCTTGAGCAAAGAACATGGCTGACCTAGAGATCAAAGACTTGCACGTACGCATCGAGGAGCGAGAGATCCTGCGCGGTGTGGACCTGGAGATCAACCGTGGAGAGATCCACGCGCTGATGGGCCCGAACGGCTCGGGCAAGTCGACGCTGGCGAATACGCTGCTCGGCCACCCCTCGTATGAGGTCACCCAAGGCTCGATCGTCTTCAAGGGCGAGGACCTCACGGAGGCGGAGCCGCACGATCGGGCGAAGGCAGGCCTGTTCCTGGCGTTCCAATACCCCGTGTCGATCCCGGGCGTGTCGGTGGCGAACTTCCTGCGGATGGCGATCAACGCAAAACGCGACGAGCCGATCCAGGTGAAGGAGTTCCGCACGCAGTTGCAGCACGCGATCGAGCTGCTGGACGTGGACAAAGCGTTCACCTCACGCCACCTGAACGATGGCTTCTCGGGCGGCGAGAAGAAGCGGGCGGAGATCTTGCAGATGGCGATGCTGGCGCCGGACGTGGCGATCCTCGACGAGACGGACTCGGGGCTTGACATCGACGCGCTGCGGACGGTGGCGGAGGGCGTGCAGCGCCTGCACGACGAGCAGGGCCTGGGCGCGCTGATCATCACTCACTACCAGCGCATCTTGCATTATGTGAAGCCTGAGTTCGTGCACATCCTGATGGACGGGAAGATCGTGCTGGAGGGTGGCGTGGAGCTGGTGGAACGTCTGGAGCGCGAGGGCTATGACCAGATCCGCCAGGAGGTTGGCGCGGGCGTCGCGGGTGTTGTGGCGGCCGGTGACAGCGGTGTCTGAGTCAAACGGAGTGGAGAACGGGAGCCTGCCAACGAACGGCACCGCACCGGTGCAGGTCAAGGCGGGCCGCCACCGCGAGGCAAGCCTGTATCACGCCCTGGCTGGTGCGGGGGCGGGCGACGGGCGCACGCTGGCGCAGCTGCGCGAGGCGGCGCTAGTGGCGTATGAGGCAGCGGAGCTGCCGGTGTGGCGGCGCTCGGGCTTCTGGTCGACGAGCCTGCAGAGCCTGGACCTTGACGCGCTTGCGAGCAGCATGGAGGAGCGGGGCGTCCCTGACGTGGTTACGCGCACGCTGCCAGAGGGCCCGCGCGCTGGGCGGATCGTGCAGAGCGCGGGCGCTGTGGTGCAGGTGCAGCTGGACGAGGCGCTTGCGGAGCGCGGCGTGATTCTGTGCTCGCTGGAGCAGGCGTTTGAGCAGCACGGCGAGCTGGTGTCGGAGTGGTACTGCAAGCGTTTGCCGATCGACCGCCACAAGCTGGAGGCGGCGAACGCGGCGTTCTGGACTGGCGGCGCGTTCCTGTACGTACCTGCGGGCGTGGTGGTGGAGGAGCCATTTGAGATCGTGTACGCGATCGACCGCCAGGGCGTGGCGCAATACGGGCGCACGCTCGTACTAGGTGCCCCCACCAGTGACTTCCGCGTGCACGAGTACGACGTGGCCGAGAATTTCCAAGGCCAGGCGCTACACGCGGGGGCATTTGAGTGCTATCTGCAGGACGGCGCGCGCTGTCGCGTGGCGCAATTCCAGGATTGGGGCCGGGGAGAGGTATTCGACGTCTCCACTCGCTTGGTGGGCGTGGGTCGCGACGCGTACTGCCACTGGCTGCCGGCGCTGCTGGGTGGACATCTGGTGCGCCAGCATCTGGAGCTGGCGGTGATGGAGAAGGGCGGCGACATGGCCTTCCGCGGTCTGTTCTTTGCGGAGGAGCACGAGCATTTGGACGTGTTCGCGGTGGACCTGCACGAGACGGGGCCATCAGGCGGGGATGTTCACTGGCGAGGGGCGGCCACGGGTGAGAGCCGCGCGAGCTTCGAGGGGCTGATTCAAATCGACCCTGGTGCACAGCAGACGCATACGTATCTGCAGATCCACTCGATGATGCTCTCGCCGAAGGCGCGCATAGACGCGATCCCGTCGGTGCTGGTGTCGGCGGACGACGTGTCGGCTTCGCATGGCGGCACGGTGGGCGAGCTGGATGAGACGGCGATCTTCTACATGCAGACGCGCGGCCTGGACCGACCGGCGGCGGTGCGCGTGATCGTGGAGGGCTTCTTCGAGCCGCTGGTGGCGGAGCTGCAGGATGAGGCGCTGGAAGAGCTTGTTCGCGCGACGGTCGACAGGAAGCTGGCGGCGGCACGCGAGGACATAGAGGCGTATGCCACCAGTCGCTGAGAGCGATCTTTTTATGAGCACCCCCTCCGGGGGTGCGGGGGGCGTTCGTGCTGACTTTCCGATCTTCTCCCGGCGATCGAGGGCGCACCCACCGCGTCCGTTGATCTACCTGGACTCGGGCGCGAGCTCGCAGAAGCCGCAGGTGGTGATCGACGCGCTCGCGGATCACCTGCGCAACCACAACGCGAACGTGCATAGGGGCGTGTATGCGCTGGCGCAGGAGGCGGATGCGGCGTATGACGGCGCGCGCGAGCGAGTGGCGGCATTCGTGGGCGGGCAGCCGCGGACGACGATCTTCACGAAGAACGCGACGGAGGCGATCAACCTGGTGGCGTACTCGTGGGGTCGGGCGAACGTGGGTCCGGGCGACGCGGTGCTGATCACACAGATGGAGCATCACGCAAACCTGGTGCCGTGGCAGGTTCTCTGCCGCGAGCGCGGCGCGACGTTGCGCTACCTGGAGGTGGACGAGCAGGGGGAGCTGTCGCTGGAGGCGCTCGACGTAGAGCTGGCGCGGGGCGACGTGCGGCTGCTGGCGTTTGCGCACGTGTCGAATGTGCTCGGCACGATCAACCCGGTGGCGGAGATGACGGCGCGCGCCCGCGCGGCGGGTGCGGTGTCGCTGGTGGACGGCGCGCAGGCGGTTCCGCAGCTGCCTGTGGACGTGCAGGCGCTGGGCGCAGACTTCTATGCGTGGACCGGCCACAAGGCGCTTGGGCCGACTGGGATCGGGGTGCTGCACGGGCGTGCTGAGCTGCTGGAGCAGATGCAGCCGTTCCTGACGGGCGGCGACATGATCGCGTCGGTGGACTTTCAGGAGACGACGTGGAACGAGCTGCCGTACAAGTTCGAGGCGGGCACGCCGCCGATCGCGGAGGCGGTGGGCTTGGGCGCGGCGGTCGGATACTTGGCGCAACTGGGGATGGAGCATGTGCGCTCGCACGAGCGTGCGCTGACGGCGTACATGCTGGAGCGCCTGGCGCAGGTGCCGGGCTTGCGCGTGGTGGGTCCCCCCGCGGCTGAGCGGCGCGGCGGTCTTGCGTCGTTCACAGTCGAGGGCATCCACCCGCATGATGTGGCGGAGCTGTGCGACCGCGCTGGCGTGTGCATCCGCGCGGGCCACCACTGCGCGCAGCCGCTGATGCGCTGCATGGGTGTGAGCGCGACGGCGCGGGCAAGCGTGGGTGTTTACAACGACTCATCGGACATCGACGCGCTGATCGATGCGCTGCTGGCCGGGCGCGAGGTGTTCGGGCTGTGATCACAAGCGCGCCACGGTTCTCCGCAAAAAAGCTCTGTATCGCCATGGCTATACGCTCACGGGAAGGCGGCTAGGCAGGACATGGACGACCTGTACCGCGACTACATCCTCGACCACTACAAGCAGCCGCGGAACTTCGGCGAGCTCGATCCGCACGACCTGGAGGCGCTGGAGCACAACCCGCTGTGCGGCGACGAGCTGGGCGTGCACATACGGGTGACGGACGACCGCATCGAGGACATCCGCTTCCACGGCCATGGCTGCGCGATCTCACAAGCGTCGGCGTCGATCGCGTCGGAGGAGCTGAAGGGCATGACCTTGGAGGAAGTCGGCCAGTTGGACGCTAATTGGATGATCGACCTGCTGGGCATCCCGGTTTCGGCTACCCGGCGCAAGTGCGCGCTGCTGAACCTGAAGGTAGTGCGCGGCGCGGTCACGGGGGACCACGCCTGGCCGGCCTAGCGTGGACGGACGGGTGGCAGCTGTCCTGAGGATCACTCGCCTTCGCGTCGCCAGCGCCGAGGCCGCTTGCCGGTCAGCTGCCACGGCCCGGGCGTGAGATCGAGCAGAACGTTGACGAGCCACACGATCAGCGTGGCCGCCACGAGCGTTGAGAAGCCGTGGATGTAAAAGCCGCTTACGATTGCCTTTGTCAGCAGCAGCATCAGCAGCGAGACGAAGAACCAGGCGATCCCCAATGAGACGATCGCCAGCGGCAACGTGACGGCTCGCAAAAGCGGCTTGAGCAGAGTGTTGAGAACACCGAACACGGCGGCCGCCTCCAGCAGGTCGGCGGCGTCCTTTACGCGCACACCAGCGAGCAGACCGGCGACGATCGCCAAGACGAGGGCGTTGGTGAGCCATGAGATCCCGAGTCGTGCTGGGAACGACGGCGAGCGAGGAGGGTCTGCGGTGCGAGAGCTGCGACGCATGGCATTGGCAGCGTATGCGACTTCTGCTCGACCACGCGGGTCCGAGCGCCAGGCTCGATACAATTCCTACCTCAGAGCACAGGATTCGCAAGCGACCGCCAGCGAGGAGCCTCATGGCCACGATTGACCGCACGAAGATCGATAAGCCCAGCCCGATCGTCGAGGACGAGCAGGGTCAGCTGCGAGCCCGCCAGGGCATCTCGCGCGAGGTCGTGACAGAGCTCTCGAAGATCAAGGGCGAGCCCGACTGGATGGCGGAGAAACGGCTGAAATCGCTGGAGATCTTCGAACGCAAGCCGATCCCGACATGGGGACCGGACCTGAGCGGTCTGAACTTGGACGACCTCGTCCTGTACTCACCTCCCACGGCTGGTCGCTTCAACAGCTGGGACGACGTACCAGCGGAGATGAAGCAGACCTACGAGGATCTGGGTATCCCCCAGGCCGAGCGCGAGCATCTCGCGGGAGTCGTCGGCGTATGGCGCCAGGAGCCCGTATACGAGGGCCTGAAGGAGGAGTACGCCAAGCAGGGGATCCTGTTCTGCTCGATGGACACGGCGATCACCGAGTACCCGGAGCTCGTGCAGAAATACTTCATGACCAAGTGCGTGCCGGCGCAGGACAACAAGTTCTCGGCGCTGCACGGCGCGGTGTGGTCGGGCGGGGCTTTCTGTTACATCCCCAAGGGCGTCAAGTGCGATCTGCCACTGCAGTCGTACTTCCGCATGGAGGGCGCCGGCGAGGGTACCTTCGAGCACACGCTGATCATCGCGGACGAGGGCGCTGAGGTGAACTACATCGAGGGCTGCACCGCGCAGACCTACAGCGTCAACTCGATGCACTCGGCGGTCGTCGAGATCTTCGTCCACGAGGGCGCCAAGGCGCGCTACACGACCGTGCAGAACTGGTCGAAGGACGTGTACAACCTCAACACTAAGCGTGCGATCGTCGACGCCGAGGGCACGGTCGAGTGGGTCGGCGGCTCGATGGGCGCCAAGTACGTGATGCTCTACCCGGGCTCGTTCCTGATGGGTGAGGGCGCGCGCGCGGACCACCTGAACGTCGGTGTGGCCGGCAAAGGCGTGCACAAGGACACGGGCGCAAAGGTGGTGCACCTGGCACCGAATACCACGTCGAACATCCTCGCCAAGTCGATCTCCAAGGACGGCGGCATCATGGGCTACCGCGGCCTGGTCAAGATGGGCCACAACTCGGCCGGCTCGAAAGCGCGCGTGCAGTGCGACGGCCTGATGATGGACGGCGAATCGAAATCGGATACGTGGCCGGACATCCAGATCCAGAACCCGAATGTAACGGTCGCGCACGAGGCGACGGTCGGGCGCATCTCTGACGACCAGCTGTTCTACATGGGCTCGCGCGGCTTCACCGAGGACGAGGCGGCGGCGATGATCGTCAACGGCTTCATCGAGCCGGTGACGAAGGAGCTGCCGATGGAGTATGCGGTGGAGCTCAACCGGCTGATTCAGCTGGAGATGGTCGGCTCCATCGGCTGAGAGGCGCGATTCACTGCGTCTGACTGCGTCCTCGGTCGCTCGCGTGCGAAGCACGCCACGCTCCCTGCGTCCTTGTCAGACTTGCGACTCGCACCTCTCAGGGGCGCGGTGACCAGCAATGCGGGCGCCTGTTGACACGATCCCTGCGCCGACGTTCCCGTCGGGGCCGTGGGTCAACGCGAGTGGGCCGCAGTCGATTCTGAAGCAGGGCAAGCCGATGCTTGTCGAGTTCTGGGACTTCTGCCGACCGAACTCGATGCGCACGCTGCCGTACTTGAAGGCATGGCACGAGCGCTACGCACCGGAGGGACTGCGCGTGATCGGTGTGCACTGTCCCGGCTTCGACGCCTCGCGCGACGAGCAGGCCGTCAGGGACGCGGTTGCGCGGGTCGGCGTCGAGTACCCGGTGCTGATCGACAGCGATCTGGAAATGTGGCAGGACTACGGCAACGAAGGCTGGCCGTCGCGCTACCTGTTCGACGGCCGCGCGCGCCTGTTCGAGTACCACTACGGCGAGGGTGGCTATGCGGAAACAGAGCTCGCGATCCAGGAGCTGCTTGGCGTCACGCGGGAGCCGCTCGCGCCGCTGCGCCCAGAGGACGCCGCCGGCGCGGTGCTGGTGCCCCAGACGCAAGATCAGGAGGGGCCGTACTCGGGACCGTATGAGGCAGGTGGCGTGTGGGCGGTGTTGGATGGCGCAGGCGTCGTCACGGTGAACGGCGGCGCGAGCGCCGGCGGCGCGGAGGTGAGGGTCACGCATCCGGGCGCGTATCCACTGGTCGAGCACGCTCAGCACACGGCCGGCGTCCTCGACCTGCGGATCGGGCCTGGAGTCGACTGCCTGGCGACGTGTTTCACCCCAGGAGTGGTTGGACGCTGACCGGGTCGATCGTGTCAGACCGTCGATGCGGCGATCTGCGCGTGCGTGCGATCCTGCAGGAGCCGCTCGATCCTCGGGGGACCGTCGTCATCGACCAGCACACACACGCCGGGCCAGTACGGACTCTCGCCGGGCGTGGCGGTGAGGAAGATGGGAGCGTAGGTCCAGCTGCCGCAGTTCACCAGGCGCGCGCCCTCGCGTCCGCGCCACTCGTGCCGATCGTCCCCGGGGAGCGGCCCCGTACGGTGGGTGTGGCCGAACACGACATATGCGTCGCCGAGTTGAAGGCGGGCGGCGACCTCGCCCATCGCCAGCAGTCCCGCGCGACGCAGCTCGCTTGTGGAGACATCCGCGCGCAGCGGCCCCATGCCGGCGCGATTGAGCGCAGCGACGGCGACGGGGAAAGCGCCTGCGATGGCCGCACCACGTAGTCGGCGCAGAACGCTGGCGTAACCGCGCCGGCGCCGCCCGCCTTCGCCTCTGAGCGCGTGCCACGCTGTAATGGTTGCCGCGCCGTTGAACACTGCCCCGGTGGGCGCATCCCTGGCGACTGCATCGCGCCAGGCAAACACTGGAGCGGTGATCGCCTCGTAATCGTCGACGCAGTCGAACGTGCTGGCCGGCCTGCCCAGCAGACGCGCCATCGCACCGACGCTCAAGCGCTCGAGCGTTGGAACGGTCAGATGGCAGTCGAGGTAATGGCCGTGAGTGGCGTATACGTCCGGACGCACCCACAAGCCTGGATAGGCCACGCGCAGCAGCGCCGGCGATGCCCAGCCCGCGATCCGCTCGAGTGCGGAGGAGACCTGCGCTGGCTCGAGCAACTGCTCGACTGCAAGCGGCGGCGGCTCGTGCTCCTCGCCGCGGTGCAAAAGCCACGGCTCGAGCAGCCGGTGGTCGTGATTGCCCGCCACGAGCACCAGCTCGCGCCCATCGAGCGCACGCCCGAGATCCTCGAAGAACGGGCGCGCAGCGACCATCGCCTCGCGCATCGGACCGTGCCGCAGCTCGAGCACGTCTCCCAGCAACACCACGCGCTCGACATCGGCGACCGCCTCCAGCAACGGAGCGCGCAGCTCAGCACGCCGCAGCAGATCCGAGTCGGAAATGCTGCCGAGGTGCAGGTCGGAGACGATCAGCGTACGCATGACTGAATACGAGCGCTCACGCTGCTCGCACGGTCGAGCCCCGACGGCACTGCCCGCGCCTCAGGAGGATCAGCCGACCTCGCCGGCCACGACAGCTTCGCGTATCTGCTTGGGGAGCATGAAGCGGACGTCCTCACGAACCACGTCGAACTCCGAGATGTCGTGCACGCCCCGCGCGCGGAAGAAGTCTACGAGCTCGATCACCAGCTCCTCTGGAGCGCTGGCCCCCGAGGAGATGCCGACGATCGTCCTACCCGCGAGCCACTCCTCCTTGACCTCGCTCGCTGCGTCGATCAGGTGTGCCTCGGTGCCGCAATCGCGAGCTACCTCCACTAGGCGTACCGAGTTGGAGGAGTTGCGTGAGCCGATCACCAACATCACGTCGCAGCTGCCGGCCATCTGCTTGACGGCAGCCTGCCGGTTGGTGGTCGCGTAGCAGATGTCATCTGTGCGGGGACCGACGATGCTTGGAAACCGCTCGCGCAGGCGCGCCAGGATCGCGCTGGTTTCGTCAACGGCGAGCGTGGTCTGGGTGACATACGCGACTCGCTCAGGGTCGGCGACTACGAGCTCTTGGACGTCCTGCTCGCTTTGTACGAGGACGATCCGATCGGGCGCCTCGCCCATCGTCCCTTCCACCTCCTCGTGACCGTCGTGGCCAACGAGCACAATCGTGTAGCCCTCCTCGGCGAAGCGCACCGCCTCGCGATGGACCTTCGTCACGAGTGGGCATGTCGCATCGATCGTGCGCAGGTTGCGCTGCTGCGCGCCTGAGCGAACGCTGGGGGCAACACCGTGCGCGGAGAACACGCACACAGCGCCCTCCGGCACTTCCGTTTGCTCGTCGACGAAGATCGCCCCCTGTCCGCGCAGCTTGGCAACGACGTGCTTGTTGTGCACGATCTCCTTGCGCACGTACACTGGCGCACCATGGATCGCAAGCGCGCGCTGCACCGTCTGCACGGCGCGATCGACGCCCGCGCAGTAACCGCGCGGGGCTGCCAGTAGCAACTTCTCGACAGTGTTGGCCACGCTTGTCATTGTAGGGGGCTCCCCGCTACGCTAAGCCCAATGAGCCAACGCCATCTCGACAGGTTGACCCCGGTAGACGCCTCGTTCTTGCATCAGGAGAGCGGCGTCTCGCACATGCACATCGGGGGACTCACGATCATCGAAGGGCCTCCGCCAGACATGGAGGAGTTCCTCGAACAGATCCGCCGGCGGCTGCACCTGGTGCCGCGCTACCGCCACAAGCTCGCGCACACAGCCATCGATAGCGGGCGCCCCGTGTGGATCGACGATCCGAGCTTCAACCTGGACTACCACGTCCGCCACACGGCGCTGCCCGCCCCCGGCTCCTGGGAGCAGCTGCAGGATCTGACCGCACGAATCTTCTCCCAGCAACTCGACCGCTCCAAGCCATTGTGGGAGATGTGGCTGATCGAGGGCCTCGAGGACGATCGCTTTGCGTTGATCACCAAGACTCATCATTCGCTGATCGACGGCATCGCCGGCGTTGATCTGGCGACGGTGCTGTTCGATCTGTCTCCAGACCCGCCACAGGTCCCGTATTCGGGTCGCCCATGGCAGCCGCATCCGGAACCTGGGACCGCACACCTGCTCGCGGCGGGGCTGGTGGGCGCAGTGCGTGCCGGCGCTGCTCTTGCCGAGGGCGCGATCGACGCGTTTACGCATCCCGAGCGCGCACTGGCCCACGCGCGCGAGGCGGCCGAGGGCGTCGGCGAGATCGTTTGGGCGGGCCTGAACCCCGCCCCGGAAACACCTTTGAACGTACCGATTGGCCCACACCGCCGGTTCGTTGGTGTGACAAGCCAGCTCGACGATTTCAAGACCGTCAAGAACGCGTTTGGCGGAACTGTCAACGACGTCATCCTGGCCGTGGTCGCTGGCGCGCTGCGCAGCTTTTTGATCTCCCGCGGACGACACACCGAGGGCGTGGAGTTGCGCGCGCTGGTGCCGGTGTCTGTGAGGACCGAGGGCGAGCATCATCAAGGCGGCAATCGAATCGTCGCGATGCGCGGGCCGCTGCCCACCTACATCACCGACCCGCTCAACCGGTTGCGTTTCGTCTCGAGCGCGATGGACGGCCTGAAGGAGTCCAAGCAGGCGCTCGGCGCTGAGGTGATCGCGGGCGCTCAGAACTTCGCGCCGCCGACGATCCTCGCGCAGGCATCGCGACTGAACTTCTCCACGCGTCTGTTCAACCTGATCGTCACGAATGTGCCTGGTCCGCAGTTTCCGCTGTACGTGCTCGGGCGCGAGATGCTGCACGCGATCCCCGTTGCGTTCCTGCCGGAAAACCATGCGCTGGCGATCGCCATCATGTCCTACAACGGACAGATGAACTTCGGCCTGCTCGGCGACTTCGATGCTCTCCCGGACATCGCGTCGATCGGCGAGAACATCGCTGCGGAACTCGCCACGCTGGTAGCGCTCGCGCGCGAGTCGGCTGCCGCGCCGGTTTAGCGCACCGCGCACAATCGCTCCGGCTGCGCGTCCAGCACGCGCCTGACGCCCCTTGCCCTGACGCCCGCCCTTCTATTCCTGGAGGCGCACGAGGCTTTCTCCTATGAGGACGTACAGTCCGGCATTGGCTGGCAGCAGTTCAACCTCCTGCTGTTCTTCACCTGATTTGGGTCGCGGGAGCCTGACGGCAAAACGCTTGCCCCTGGCTCCGCTAAGGCCTGGGTCGGGGGCACCGCTGGACAGCGTGCCAGCAACTGCGAGCGTGCCAACCGCGTCCAGCGCAAACGTCTCACCGCCGCCACCAACCGCCAAATCGAGGAGGCGGGGACCGGCGCTCGTGTGCCCGGAGGCGCCAAACGCCGGGCTTGGAGCACCTGTGGAAGTGAAGCGGAACAGCTCACCGCCGCCGCCAAAGCTGGCCTCTACTTCGCCATTGGCGAGCGCGAATAGACCGCCGCACACAACTGAGTCCACGCCTTCGAATACGGGCGTGGACGCCAGGTACGCGACTCCCTCGTCACCGAAGCCAGCAGCGTCTGCGCCGGTGACGCCGAGCTCCTGTATGGCTGGGGACCCCGAGCCGCTACCGTCATACGCCTGTTCGTAGGCGAGAAACACGGAGCCCCCGGAAGCGATCGTCACACCACAGGCCACCAATTCCCCGGTGGCAGGCGGCGGGCCGGTGGCGGCGTGAAAGCCCGCATGACCGAAGGATGGGTCTAGCTCGCCTGAGGGCAAAAGCCGCACCAGCCCCAGCGGGCCTGCCCCGAGCCCATGGGTGATCATCGGCTGATTCACCGGCTGCGGAACTTCGCTGCGGAAGTAGGCGACGAGGATGTCGCCGTCGGGCTCGACCGCGGCTGCTGCGACGATCGCGTGACCGTGCGTGTTCGCGAGCGTGTGCTGCACCACACCGTCGTGTCCGAACGCGCTATCTGGCTGGCCGCGAGCGTTGAGACTAACGACGGCGAGCTGGTGGACACGATTTAGGCCCACGATCAAAAGCCCGCCGCTGAGCGCGAACAACCGCGGCGGATGTTCCGGAAACGAGTAGATCGCTGGCACCGTCATCAGCCCGCCGTGCCCGAAGCTCTTTACGAGCTTGCCCCGCGTGGACAAGCGCGTGACCAGGAGGGCGCCGGGTTTGCTGTGCGCGTAGCCACCGACGAATACCGACCCCTGCGGCCCGGGCGCGAGCAGCGAGCCTTGGTCCCCGGGTCCGGGAGCGTAGAAGTCCTCGTATCCGCCCTCCCTCACCGGCAGCCCAGCGACGCCCTGCTTGCCAAACGAGGAGTCCAGATGCCACGAGGCAGCCCACACGGGCATGCTCGACATCGCCGCTGCCAAGGCTAGAGCAGCGACGAGCATGGCAGCGGCGCTGATGTAGCCGCGACTCCTGCGCACAAGCAACTGCATGACTCAAAGCTCCCTTGCGCTCGATAGCGGACGATCCCGAGCGTCGTCCGCTACCAGCGCATGGTGCCACTTTGCAGAGCTACGGTCTGATCTCGATGTGGGATGCGGCCGTGTTGGTGGCGAGCGTGACCGCATTGGAGGCGTCGGGGCCGACCCAGCTCGTGCCGCCGTTTTCGGAGACTGACGTGTACAGCGCTTGTTCGCCTTCTTCGACGGCGAACGTCGTCGTGCTGGTAACGCTTGAGCTGTCGATGTCTTCGGCCTGCATTCCACTGAGCGAGCCCGACGTTCTAAAGCGCAAGCCTTCACAGCCAAATTCAGCCAAGTAGGGTTCGTGTTCAGCGCTCACGAACTCCACCCACACCTGCCCTGACACCGGCCCGAGCAGTCTCGTGTCGAGCATGTTCGTGACGATCACTCCCACCTCGCCCGATGCAGTGCCGTTTGCCCCTTCGCTCGTGCATTTCTTGCCGGACATTTCGCAGCCGGTGAAAGTGATTCGTGCGGAGCCGGTGCTCGTGCCCGTGACTACGCCCGCGCCGGAGCTCGCCGCACACACGACGGTAGGCCCCACTCCGGCCGTTTCCAGCGTCACAGCTCCGCTCGTGGTTGTATACGCGGCACCAGGCGCCTGTTCGTAGGTCCCCTTTTTGGCCTTCGCCGCTTTCGTGGTGCAACTGGCATCCGCGTAATCGCCTTTCTTCTGTGCGACACACGTGGCGGCCGGCCCGGACTCCCATTCATACTTGCCCTTGTGGTCGGGCTGTCCCTTTTTCTCGGCGACCGTGTTGCAGTTGCCTTCCGCGTAGTTGCCGTCCTTTTGAACCACACACTGGCCGTATTCAGGAGCACCTGTCGAGTCCAGTGTGGTGAAGGTCTGATCGGCGCTGTAGCTCGTGCCGATCGAGTTTGTTACGACCATCCGGAAGTGGTAGGTCGCGCCTTCCTCCAGCCCTCCCGCCTGTGCGGTCATGGGGTTTCCGGCAAACGGGAAGTACACCGATCCTGGCGGCGACTGACATGGCAGGCTCGTGCCATAGGAAATTGACCTGCCGTATTCAAACTTGCATTCGCTCGGTTTGGCGCCATTAGGATCCACGTTCCCGTTGAGCCTCGCTGAGACCTGCGAGATCGACGTCGCTTCATGGCTCAGGACGGTCGGCGCCGCCGGTTCACGTGGAGCGATATACAGCGCATATGGATTTTCAGGACCGGACATCAGCCCGGTGATCAGCGGACCGAGCGCCAAGCCCGACGCCCCTTCGCATGTGATCGTAGGGATCGTGGTGCTACCAGCGAAGTGGGGGCCGACGTCAAGCAGTTCGCCGAGCGTCAGCGTCGCTTTCAGGTTGAACGTGACAGGTTCTGAGGTCTGGCACTGGGTGGGAACTTCGATGCCCAGCAGACCAACGACGCTGATCCCAACGATCGCCTTGGAGGTGACGCTCATCGTCGCGCACTGCCCAGAGTAGGGAGAGCCCGCGCATGCTGAAGCGGGCGCAAAGGACATTGTGCCTTCCGATGCTCCAACCTGTGTAAAGGTCACTCCCACTTCGCTCGGAACGATGCCCGCGAGCTTGAGCGATGTTTTGAACGGCGGCACATACAAGGAGCCTGTGACCGTCCCCGCGAGTTCTGTCGGCGACAGGGTGCCGATGTCTGCGACACCGTTGAACGTGGAGCCTTTTGGCAGCGTGACCGGTTCATTGAGCTTCTTGGGCGTCAGCGATCCCGAGACCGCCCAGTTGACAAATGACGTAGAGAAGCCCGCCCATGCCGGCGCGGTTACGAGAGACATGGCGCCAACGGCTGCCAGCGGGGCAGCCACGGCCGCGATACGCCGAATCCTGCGGGACATAGGGACTCCTCCCTCGGTACCTGACCCAGGGCGCCACCTGCCGCCCCAGTTGACTACAGGATCATACCCTGGTGGCGAGAGATCAAACGCGGATCGTGCGCCAAAGTCATGCTGGCCCGCGTCGCAAAAAGTCATCCTCGCCCGCGTCGGACTGAGCGGACTTCACGACTCGTTGGAGCAGCTGACGTTGGAGCAGCTAAACGGGTGCGGTAGCTGAGCGGTAACCGGTCAGTAGCCGAGCGCGAACTTGGCGTCTTCGCTCATCATCTCTGGCGACCACGGTGGCGTGAAGACCATCTCGGACTCGACCGTCTTGACGCCATCCAGTTCCCCCACGAACTCCTCGATCTGTTCGTTGACCTGCGGGCCGATCGGGCAACCTGGCGTAGTCAGCGTGAACGTGACGCGCACGTTGCCTTCCACGACCTCTACCCCATAGATCAGACCCAGCTCGACGAAGTCCAACCCAAGCTCCGGGTCGATCACGTTCGACAGAGCATCCATCACGTCTTCCTCGGTGGGCATGGCGCTCGTCTCAGACACTGCCACCAGTCTACTGGCGAAGCGAAGCGACCTCGGGCTGCTAACCCGCTCGCCAGCCAGCGAGCACGGCGAAGTGCAGCTGTTTGAAGAAGCAGTCGCAGTCCTGCATGCCGGCTGCATGCATCCATTCCAACTGTGTTGCTACCGCAACGCAGCGGTCGGTCTGCATCCGCGCTTCAGCGCTCGCGATCTCATTCTCGCTCGCATACGCCGCCCGGCACGCGGCGCGCCACATCGAGCGGTAGGCGTCCGCCAGCCACGGACTGGGACCGGTGACATGCTCGGCGTTGACGAACACTCCGCCTGGGCGCAGCGCATCGTGCACGCGAGCGAGCAAATCGCGCTTGGCTGGGTCCTCGAGGTGATGGATGGCAAGCGCCGATACAACCGCGTCAAACGGCCCATCCGGCAGCGCCTCGCGCAGATCGGCCACGATGGTCGTGGTCGAGCCCACACGCAGGCGCTCACGTGCCTGGTCGAGCATCTCCGCTGCCCCATCGACTAGCACCAGTTCCGCGTCCGGATAGCGCGCCAGCACAGCGGCGCTCAAAAGTCCCGTCCCCGCCCCAAGATCGA
>Ga0070762_10000167_pt1 | contig 24024 bp, 25 predicted proteins | sample HubBroMetageREF2_FD_66726 | JGI IMG/M metagenome (GOLD analysis project Ga0070762, IMG submission 66726) | Reference soil microbial communities from the Hubbard Brook experimental Forest, New Hampshire, USA - Hubbard Brook CCASE Soil... | ecosystem: Environmental > Terrestrial > Soil >...
TGCGACGTTCACGCCTACGCTCTCGGTGACGAGCTTCAAGCCGGCAAGTAGGGTGGCGGGCAAGCTCGTGACGATCAGAGGAGTCGGCTTCAGCAGCCATTCCACGGTCAGCTTCGACGGTCGCGCGGCGACGGTCACCTCCGCCTCGGCGAAGAAACTCAAGGTCAGGGTGCCGGCAGGTGTCGAAGAGGGTCCGATAGCGGTGAGAAACACGCTTGCGCCTGTGGGCACTGTGTACAGCGCAAGCAGCTTTACTCCCTGAGCCAACCCCCTCCGTGCATGCCGTGGTGGCGTAAGGTTCTGCGGTCGGTTGGCCAGGAAACGCGCGGGATTCGCGCATGGGAAAAGGGGTTGAGATGGCGCACATCCTGCTTGACGAGACCGAGATCGAGGTCGCGGAGGACGCAGAGGGAGCATTGAACCGAATCGTCAATGCCAGGGACGGCTTGCGGCGCGGCAACGGTGCGATCGTGGCGCCTCCCGGCTGGGTGAGCCTGACCGCTGCCGATGGCAGCGATATCTACGTGCAGGTTGCGCGCATCGCCTACGTCCGCGAGGTGTCAGATACGAGGGTGCTAGGTCGTCTCGGCCGTGGCGACGGCGAACACGATGTGGCGGCGGGCAAGGCTCAGGTACTCGTGTAGCTCAGTCGGTCCGCCGTCCAGCGGTTTGACGGCGACGTCGGTGAGCGTGATGAAGTCACGCTCAGAGGCGTTCAACACGTCTGAGACGCGACTGCGGTAGCCGTCGCGCGCGAGCGTGAGGACGCCCTCGATCTGGTGGCGCTCGGTCTCGATCCTGATTCGCTCGCGGCGATGGTCGATGCCGGGTGGATGGTCTTCGGGTACAAGCTCGTCGTTGCTCATGCCCCCATTATCGGCCTTGGGCCGCTTCGACGGCTTCCACGAGCTCACAGGCGGGTTGCCGCGAGCTTGTGAACCGCTAGGTGGGATCTGCGAAACGATCTGCGAAAGTTTGGGCCTTAAACGACTCGACCCGCCTCAATGGACGGGTCGGGAAGCGAGGGGACGACCCTCGAAACGCCTGATAAGCAGCTATTAGGCTATCGCAGTTGGCGTACGTGTAAGCACTCTGGATTCGTCTGCGCCTCTACTTCGTTCAGGGCGCATTCGCAAACGGGAGCATCTCCGAGTGATCCCCCGAGACCGGTGTCTCGCAGGACGACCTCGCACGCGAAACAGACGTGCATCCCACCGCTATCGGCCGGTTGGAGCGAGGCTCCAGGGAGCCTCGACTGACGACGATCTTGCGCCTCTCGCGTGGCTTGAAGGTCCAGCCCGCAGAGCTTCTGAACGACCTGCGCAAAGCCAGACGGCTAACGACGCCAGGAGTACTTGAGGCGATCGATGATGTCGAAGCGGATCAACTCCTCAGGGACGTCTGCGAACAAGGCTGCCGCTACCACAGCGAATCCTCCTGCGATTCCAAGCGGCCTTCCGTGCTCGCGCAGATTCGCAGATCCCTCCTAGATGACGCTCTCGGGTGTCCGCGCGGCGAGCCCCGCCCGGACGGCGGGGCCGGCGGCAATTCGCTCCGCCCCGCTGGGGCGGTTGCGCTCCTCGCGCACGATATAGAGCGGCCGGTGCTTGACCTCGTCGTAGATGCGCCCGACGTACTCGCCGATCACACCGAGGGCAATCAGCTGGATGCCGCCGAGGAGCAGGATGGCGATGGTGATCGACCCGAAACCGGGCAGGTAGGAGCCGGCGATGCGCAGCGCTATGACGACTGGGATCGCGACGAAGGCCAAGCCGGCGGACAGCATGCCCACATAGGTGGCCAGCTGCAGCGGCAGGTGCGAGAACGAGGCGATTGCGTCTAGCGAGAAGCGCAGCATCTTGCGCACGGTGTACTTGGTCTCACCGGCATGGCGGGCGTCGCGCTGGTATGAGATGGCTGTCTGCGTGAAGCCTACCCAGACGGTCATGCCGCGCAGGAAGCGGGAGCGCTCGGTCATGGTCAGCAGTGCATCGAGCGCGCGCCGGTCGAGCAGGCGAAAGTCGCCGGAGTTCGGCTCGAGGTCGACTTGGGCGAGTTTGTTGAACAGCTTGTAGAACCAGGAGGCGGTGGCGAGCTTGAAGGCGGTCTCACCCTCGCGCTCCTTACGCACGGCGTAGACGACATCCGCGCCCTGGCTCCACTGGGCGAGCATGTCGGGGATCAGCTCGGGTGGGTCCTGGAGGTCGGCGTCGATCATGGCGACGACATCGCCGACGGCGTGCTCGAGCCCGGCGGTGAGCGCGGCCTGGTGGCCGAAGTTGCGCGAGAGATGGATGACACGCACCCGCGGATCGGTGGCGGCGATACGGTCCAGTAGCTCGGGGCTACGGTCGGAGCTGCCATCGTTGACGAGCACCAGCTCGAACTCGTAGTCGGCGACGGCTGCACACGCGCGCGCGACGAATTGCTCGACGAGCTCTTGCTCGTCGTAGATCGGCGCGACGACGCTAAGTAGGGTGGGGGTGCGAAGTGCTGTATCCGACATGATCGTTGTTTCGCGAGCGGTGCTAGGAAAACCGTCTCGTGTGCATTTTCGACAAGTGCCTTAAGCGGGCGCTCAATTTATCGTTGATCCTGCCTATGACGCCTTCCGAGCCCACCAAGACACGAGAATTGCACCCCAGCGTAGCGCGAGTGTCGCGACGGCTGAGCGCGCCGGTGCTCGTGCAGTTCGTCAAGTTTGGCATCGTTGGCGTGTCGAACACGCTGCTCACGCTGGTCGTGTACACGGTGCTGCTGAAGGTGTTCGGCGTGTGGTACCTGGCGGCGTCGGGCATCGGCTTCGTGGTGGGCGCCGTCAACGGCTTCCTGCTGAATCGTCGCTGGACGTTTCGCGAGCACATCGGCGATGCGTTGACACCGGTCCGCTGGGGCATCGTGCAGACCTGCGGCTTGGGTGTTGACGAGGGTTTGCTGTACCTGTTTGTGCACGACGCACAGCTGGACAAGCTCGTCGCGCAGGTGTGCGCGACAGCGGTGGTCACGGTCAGCACGTTCTTCGTGAACCGCGCCTGGACCTTCCGCGCGCACAGCTCGGTTGCTGCCGACGCGCCGCCCCGCTAACGAAAGACGGCGAGCAACGACAACCCCGCGGGTATGCGACCGCCGCGCGCGATCAGCGCTGCCTCGAGCGCGAGCGGGCGCTCGAGCAGCCAGTTGAGCGGGGCGGGCGGCACCCAAAGATCGAGACTCGACTCGGTCGGCTTGGTGCTGAAGCGATCGAGCACTCGCAGCAGGATCGCGACTGGCAGCAGCAGCGAGTTGAAATACGTGGTGCGTACCTGGCGCCAGCCGGCCTGTTCGGCGGCGTGCTGCAGCGAGCGGCGGGTGTAGCGGCGGTGGTGGTGGTTGATCTCGTCGTGGCCGCTCCACAGCCACTGGTAGGCGGGTACGGTGACCAGCAGGGCGCCACCGGGGGCAATCGTGCGACGCAGCTCGCGCAGCGCGGCAAGATCGTCCTCGAGATGCTCGATCACGTCGAGACTGACCGCTAGGTCAAAGCTGTCGTCAGCGAAGGGCATCTCCAGCACGGAGCCGGCGATGACCTCGCCGAGCGCCCGCTTGCGGGCGAGCGCGACGCTCGTCTGGGAGAGCTCCACGCCGGTGACGGCTCCGAGCTTGGCGAGCTCGACCATGAAGCGCCCGCTGCCGCATCCGGCATCGAGGATGCGTGCGTTGGCGGGAAGGCCGAGCTCGGCGATCACCCCGTCGAGCACCGTTCGGCGGCCTCGGTACCACCAGTGGCGGTTCTCTGCCTGGTGGGTTTGAAGCTCGTAGTCCCTATCCATCGAGGAGCATCTTTTCCTAAAGGCGCTGCTCCGCGCGGTGCGCTCCCATACGAGAGCCGCTCACGGGCCGACGCTGACGCGACGGATCGAGTACTCGATTGTGGCGGCTTCGCCCTGCCAGGCTGCAACCGCGCGGTCGCTGTCAGGGTCGAACGCGACGGTCGCGTCGCTGACGGGTCCCGGCGCAGCTACCTGCTCTGGTTCGGAGAAGCTGGCCCGACCCTCGCTGACCTCGGTTCCGCGTGCGGCGAAAATCGCCTGGCGCTGCATGTCGGGCTGGTCGCTGGCGGTGGGTAGCGGCTCGGTCCACAGCAGCAGCGCGTCGTCGTCGGGCCCCGGCGCGAGGTCGGCGAGCAGCGCGTCGCTGCTGGGTGCGGCGATCGTGCTGACGTTCAGTACGCCGTTCAGGCTCACTGGAGCTGTGCGTATGACCCAGTGTCCAGCATCTGAGCCGGCCCACGCGAGCAGCACGCTCTCGGAGCTCAAGCGCACGAGGCTGGGGGATCCGGCGGGGGAGGCAAGACCGTCGGGGTCGCGGAAGCGTTCGAGCAGCTCAGGCTTGCCGAACCGCACGCCTGGGGCGGAGCGGTCGATGTAGATGCTTGTCTGCGTCGCGCTCTGTTCGGCCCAGGCGACGATCGCGCGGTTATCGTCGCTGAGCAGGGCGGCGATTCTGGGGTCAGAGCCGACCGGCGCGAGGCGCCGCAGCGGACGCTCAGTGCCTCGGTTGGGCAGCAGGCGGGCGTAGATCGCTCCGTGCTGGGCCCACACGGTCAACGCTTCACCGCGGAAGTCCATGGCGAGCGTGAGCGTGTGCACCGGTCCGCCGCCGGGGGCGTGCGCGGAGACGTTGCGCATGAAGCGGTGTGAGAAGAAGCGCTCGACGTGGACATTCAAGGCCCCGCTGGCGTGTGGGCCGGTGGGTGAGGCGGCGAGCGCCACGTCGCCTAGGTAGGCGGTGTCGAGCGCGATCGGCGCGGCTGAGCCTCCGCTGGCCTGTAGCGGTGAGAACGGGCCGCTGGCCCGCCCCTGGATCAGGAGCCCGTCGTCCGCTGCGCTGGGCGATGTGCCGGCGATCACGATCTGCCCATGCGGAGCGCCGCTGGCGGTGATCTGCCCACGCGGCGCTGTTATCTGGCCGGCGGCGGTGCGGGGAATCAGCGACGCGCGCGGTACGTCGCTGGCACCGAGCGGCGTCACGCGCGCTCCTGCCCCGCCGAGGCAAGCTGAGGATGCGCTCCACACGATCGCCCCTTCGCCGGTGGCGTTGCTGGGCTTGTCGCTCGGGAACACGACCCGCGCGGCAGGGCTCGCTGGGCATGCACTCAGGCTCGCCGGCGGCGACCATTGGGTGGTGGGTAGCGGTGCGGGCAGCACATCAGCGGCGGGCGCCGCACGTGCGGTGTGCGCGGGCGGCTTGGACACCACGATTGCCCCGGCCAGCGCGGCTACTGCCGCCAGCGTAAAGACGAGCCTTGACAAGCTGAGAAGGTGGCGATCTCCTGAAGTCAGGAGGCGAGCGTTGAGCGCAGGAAGTCCACGGTGCGCTCCCAGGAGATTTGGGCGAGCTGCGCGTCGTAGGTACCCAGGCGGTTGGTGTCGTTGAAGAACGCGTGTCCGGCACCCTCGTAGTGGTGGAAGGTCACGTCCACCCCAGCGTCGCGCAGCTCGGACTCGAGCGCGTCGGCGTCCGCTTGCGGGATGAATTCATCGGCGGTGCCGAAGTGTCCGAGCACGGGGCCGCTGACGGCGTTGAAGTCGGGCTTGCCGTGTGGCATCACGTAGTAGTAGGAGACGGCGGCTGAGATGTTGGGGCAGGTGGCTGCAGCCCACACCGCGAGCCCGCCTCCGAGGCAGAAGCCGACGGCACCGACACCGGGGCCCTCGAAGCCGGGTTGGGCGGCGAGGAAGTCGGCTGCGCCGCACATGTCCTTCTCAGCCTGATCCATCGACATCGCCATCATCTTCTGTTCGGCCTCGCTCGGCTGGGTGGTCGTCTCGCCGCGGTAGAGGTCCGGGGCGAGCGCGTAGAAACCCTCGGCGGCGAAGCGGTCGCAAATGGTGCGGATGTGCTCGTCCAAGCCCCACCACTCCTGCATGACGACGACGCCTGGGCCGTGCTCGGCGGCAGGCACGGCGAGGTAGCCGGGGGCGCTGCCGGCGCTCGTGGAGAACTCGATCTCGGGCATGTGTGTGGCTCCTTGGGTCCGTGACTGTGGAGGTGGCGGCGCAATACTCTCACGACTACGTATCCGCAGGATGAGGAGAGGCAACGCCATGGACGCCGTTAACCATCAGTTCCGCCTGGCGGCTCGCCCGGTGGGCCTACCCAAGCCAAGCGACTGGAGCTACACCGAGGAGCCGGTCGCCGAGCCTGGAGATGGCGAGATTCTGGTCAAGCTCCAGTACGTGTCGCTGGATCCGGCGATGCGCGGCTGGATGAACGAGGGACGCTCTTACATCCCGCCCGTTGGTATCGGCGAGGTGATGCGGGCGTTCGCGGCCGGCGAGGTGATCGCCTCCAACGACCCAGACGTAGCGGTTGGCGAGCACGTGGGCGGGCTGCTGGGTGTGCAGGAGTATGCGGTGGCGAACGGCAAAGGCGTGTTCAAGGTCGACCCGAGCCTCGCGCCGCTGCCGGTGTACCTGGGCACGCTGGGGATGCCCGGTGTGACGGCTTACTTCGGGTTGCTGGACATCGGCAAGCCCGAGCCGGGCAACACGGTCGTTGTCTCAGGCGCGGCTGGCGCGGTCGGTGGGCTGGTCGGCCAGATCGCCAAGCTGCAGGGCTGTCGCGTGGTGGGGATCGCGGGCGGCCCTGAAAAGTGCGGCCACCTGCTCGAGGATCTGGGCTTTGACGCGACGATCGACTACAAGACGGAGGAGCTCGACGCGGCGCTGAGCAAGCACTGCCCCAACGGCATCGACATCTACTTCGACAACGTTGGCGGAGAGATCCTCGATGCGGCGCTCGCGCATCTCGCGCGCCACGCCCGCGTGGTCATCTGCGGGGCGATCAGCCAGTACAACAACACGACTGCGCTGCGGGGCCCGGCCAACTACCTGTCGCTGCTGGTCAACCACGCGAGCATGACCGGCTTCGTGATGTCGGACTACCTCGATCGCTACGGCGAGGCAGTCCAGGAGATGGCCGGTTGGCTGGCGGCCGGCAAGCTCGTCTCGCGTGAGGACATCGCGGAGGGCCTAGAGAACTTCCCCGACACGCTGCTGCGTCTGTTCAAGGGCGAGAACACGGGCAAGCTGGTCCTGAAGATCTAAAGCGAGAGCACGTGTGCCTTGGCGGGGTCGATGCGCCCGTCGAGTAGCTCGAGGTAGGCGCTCTGCACTGCGTCGGCGCCGCTGGCGTGGATTACCTCGAGCCAGCCGGCAGTCCACTGCACGTACGGGTGCCATGCGTCGGCAAGCCGGCGCTCCAGGCCCTCTCGCCCCCAGTCGCCGCTGCGCTTGCTGGCGCGGTCGGGGGCGAAGAAGAACATCGGTCGCGGGCCGGGGAGCGAGTCGGGGAGCTGGCCCATGCGGTCGTGGTGGGTGGCTCCGACGACAGCCGAGTGGAGGAGCTCCTCGCCGTAGCGCCCGTGGATGGCGCTGCGCAGCTCGGCGTTGCCGGCCATGTCGATGTACACGGCGCGCTCGCTCGGCAGCGAGTCAAGGTCGTCATAGGTGACGACGTGGTCATAGACGCCGATTGCGCGTGCGAAGTCTGCGCTGCTGGACGATGTCAGTCCCGTGACGTTGACCCCGTGACGCTGAGCAAGGAGGAAGGCCAGCGCGCTGGCGGTCTTACTGGAGGCGCTCGACAGGATGACGCTCTGCGCGCCGAAGAAGTCGCTGTCGTGGAGGAAGTCGTCGATTAGAAAGGAGGTAAAGAACAGCGGGCGCAGCAGCATCTGCTGGTCCTCATGCTCGACGTCGTAGGCGGGGTCGCTGTCGACGCTTGCGTATGCGTTGTAGGCCGGCGGCAGCGTTGCACGGTGGGCTGAGGCGTCGATGAACCCGTGCGCGCTCACGCGAGCCGGGGCGACGATGAGCTCGGTGGAGGGGGGCAGATAGCCGTACACGCGGGTGCCCACCGCGAGCTCCTGCAGGTGGCTGTCGGACACCTCGGCAAAGCCCCATACGGGCATCCGTCCCCAGCCTTGCTCGGCGGGGAAGAAGCTCCAGTAGGACATTGCCTCGCCGAACATTGCATAGGTGATGTTGTTGGACGTCAGGCCGAACGCGTCGACGTTCAAGCGCGCTTGACCTGGCTCGAGCTCAGCCGGCGGGCCTTCGTGCCAGCGGCAGCGGTGCAGGTCGTCCTTGGCGATCAGGAAGTCCATGTGCCTTGCAGGTTACGGACTGCCGGTCGCTCAGGGCTCGCTATCGCGGATGTTGCGGGCGCGTCAGGAGCGGTAGCCGCGGCGCAAGCTCTCGACTTCGGTCGTCGGCTGACTGCCTGGCAGACGCTCGAGCATGCGCGTCTGGCGGGGCAGCAGCCCGGCGGTGAAGGCGACGGCTGCCAGGGCGGCGCCGCCGAGCAGCACGTTGGTCGCGCCGAGGCGTTCGGCTAGCGGGCCCATCACGGCGTAGCCGAGCGGCAGCAATCCCAGGGACACCATCCAGTCGTAGGAGGTTACGCGCGAGAGCGCGTGCGGCGGTATGCGCTCGGCGAGCGCGGTGAGCCACCACACATCGAACAGAGCGAACCCGGCACCCCCGAGCACGGAGGCGGGAATGACCAGCGCGAGCGTGACGCCGGCGGCGTAGAGGATCGCTGCAAGTGGCCATAGCGACGTGGCGAGCATGCCGAGACGCATTGGATAACGCGGGCGCCAGCTGACGGCAACGATTGAGCCGACGATCGTGCCGAGCCCGATGGCTGCCTCGACGATGCCGTACACGGCGATGTGCCCATATTGCTCGCGCGCGACGATCGGGCCGAGCACGAACCAGGAGGCAAGGCCGCAGAACAGCCCGATGCAAAACGACGCGAGCGTCGCCCACACCCATGTGCGCGCGCGCACCTCGCGCGCGCCCTCGCGGATCGATCTCCACGTTCCCACGCGTTCTGCGTCTGCCTCCTCGGCGAGGTCCATGCCGCGGGCTCGGGGGCGCACTCTGGAGAGGAACCCGGCGCTGATGAGGAACGTGGCTGCGTCCAGGGCGAATGCCCAACCGGCGCCGGCGCCGAGCACGAGCGCTGTCGCCAGCGCGGGCGCGGCGAATTCGGCGACGTTGTTGGAGATGCCGGTGACGGCGGTCGCGGGCTGGATGTCTGCCTCTGGCACTGTCTGCGGCAGCAGCCCGTTTGCGGCTGGCCTGAAGAACGCCTCGGCGCTGCCGAACAGGATCTCGATTGCAACCACCTGCCCGATCGCCACGTGGCCGGCGAAGATCAGGATGGCGAGCAGCGCGTGCAGCGCGAAGCGCACGAGATCGGTCGCGATCATCATGCGGTGGCGCGGCAAACGGTCAGCCCAGACGCCGCCGATCAGCAGGAAGGCGACCAGCGGCAGCGCCTTGGCAGCTAGCACGAGGCCGAGGTCGGTGGCGCTGTCGGTGCGCTCGATGATGAACAGCGCGAGCGCTACCAACACGATGTTGTCGCCGATCACGCTTGCGGATTGCGCGAGCCACAGCATGCGGAAGTCGCGGTGGCGTAGCACCCTGCGTATCTCGCCGAGATTTGTCATCAGGTCTGCCAGCTTGACGCAGGTCGCGTGGCGGACAGGTGCCCCTACCTAGATGCGCTTGCCCCAGGGCCGCGGCGCGACGCGGCCCCGGGCGATTTCAGCTCAGGCGAGCGCCGCTGCGCCCCGTCGCGCGCCGAGCCGCTCCTCGGCGTAGCGGCGACCGCGCTCGGGATCGCCGGTGGCGAGCGTGGCGATGTCGGCGAGCGTGGCGATCTGCCCGAAGCCTCCCCAGGTGCCGTCTGGAACCTCCGGCGTGAATACCCACACGCGCCCCGGGTCGCGGGGGTGCGCGCCCTGCTCGGCGTCAAGCACTGCCTCGGTGATGTCGTGCACCATCGCCTGGCGGCGCTCGGGGTCGTACTGGCCCTCGGGGACGGAGGCGATGAAGCGGTAGTACGGCGCCGAAGCGGCTGCGCCGGCGACGTAGACGGCCTCGGGCCGATGGACGAACAGCCAGGCGATCGAGCGCACCTGTGGGTTGGACGGGTCAGCGCCCTCGTTTGTGATCAGTAGGTCAGTCAGGTCCCTGAGCAACTGCTCTTCGGCTGCTGGTGCGAGCGCGCCGGTGGGGATATAGGCGTCGAGCATGGGCATGTGTGGAGACCTCCCCGCGGCCGTTCGCCGCGTTTCGAAAAGTGGTCACTTTCTTGACAAGAGTGACTATGTGTCGCGACCATACACGAGTAACTCTCCTTATGCAAGCGATACACTCGCGGGTGTGAAGCGCACGGCCCTCGCCCACCACCCATGCTCGATCGCCAGAACCCTGGACGTCGTCGGTGAGTGGTGGACGCCGCTGATCCTCAGGGACGTTGCGTACGGGGTGCAGCGCTTTGGCGAGATCCAGCAGGACCTTGGGATTTCGGCGAACGTCCTGTCGGACCGCCTGGACGGGCTCGTAAGGGAGGGAATCCTCGAGCGCCACCTCTATCAACAGCGCCCCGAGCGCCATGAGTATCGCCTGACGGAGAAGGGCGCCGAGCTGGTGCCAGCGCTGCTTGCACTGATGCGTTGGGGCGATCGCTGGCAGTGGTTGGATGGGAGTGGCCCGGTGCGCGTTGAGCACGCAGATTGCGGTCATGAGGTGAGCGTCGAGGTGCGCTGCCAGCATTGCGAGCGCGAGCTCGAGGTCGGTGAGCTGTGCGCGAAGGCGCGCGGCAAACTGCGCCATATGCCCGGCGAGCATGACCCGGGCGGCCTCTCGGGGCGGCGTCTATTTGCGAGCAAGGATGGCGTGCGTCTGGAGGTCTGAGCCGGGCCGCAGCTAGCGCTCGCCGTCGAAGTAGTCCACGGCGCCAGCGGCGCGGCGGAGCGTTCAAGCGGGCCGTCGCCAACCTCACCGTCAAGCGCGGCCGTGCGCCACTGTGCCCGAGCGCGTGCAGCTCCAGCTAGCCGCCGAGCGGCCAAGGATTCCGCGTCGGGCGCTGCGGCTCTTTCTGCCAATCGGCGTACGCCTCTGCTGGATCGTCAGTCGCGATCTCGACCGACGCGTCGTACTTCGCCGCTACCGCATTCACCGGGTAGTGCGCCTCGTCCTTTCGCCTCGAACCGACCATCAGCACGGCGCACGGCCCATCCCCAGCTCCCACAAAGACGTGCTCGACGCCGGCTGGGCAGTGCAGGAAGTCCCACTGCCGCAGCGAGCGCTCCTCGCCTTCGAGGATGGCTATGCACTCGCCGTATAGCACCAGGAAATCCTCTTGCACCGGCTCCGAGTGGTACCGGCAGTTGGGCTGCCCCGGCTGCATGATCTGGATGTTGACGCCCGTGTCCGGCCAGGGCGAGTCGTCGTCCTCGAAGTCGATGATCGTCGCCCGGCGCGAGTGGCTCAGCGCTGGCGCATCGGCCACGTTCATCACAAAGGGCTTGTCCATGCGGCAAACCATAACCTCGTGCGGGTGCTGGAGTCGGAGCGAGGGCTTCCGTGCCCTCGCCGTCGTCGTACAGCGTGAACTACTGGTGCCGCTTAGAGCTCGAGCACGGTGCCCTCGGCGGCGACGCTCACGGCGGGGGAGCCACCGCTGAGCCGGCGGGCGAGCCCGTCGAGCGCTTCGTCGGTGCGGTCGGGTCGATGGTGGAACAGCGCGACAGAGCGCGCGCCGGCGTGCCTGGCGAGCCCGACGGAGTAGTCGGCGACGGCGTGCCCGAAGTTCGCCTGGTGCAGCTCCTCGGGGAACAGCTGCGCGTCGTGTACTAGCACGTCGGCGCCGCGTGCCAGTTCGACGGCGGCTGGGTGATACTCGCCGAAGCCTTGCTCGCCGGGGCCGAACGTGGTGGGACAGTGGTCGGGCATGTAGGTGAGCGTCGAGTGCCCGTCGCTGATGCGGTATCCGAACGTGCGCCCGCCCTTGTGCGGGATCTCGCGCGTGAGCACGCTGAAGCCCTCGATCTGCTGCTCGCCGGGCGCGATGGTCGCGAACGTCCACTCGCCCCGCAGCTGTGTGGGCTCGATGGGGAAGTACGGCGGCGACATCACCTGCGCGAGCACCTTGGCGGCGTCGCGCCCGCTGTCCTGCTCTGGCAGTACGACGCTGACGTGCGCATCGAGGTGATCTGCGGCGCTGAAGAACGGCAGCCCGAGGATGTGATCCCAGTGCAGGTGGGTGAGCAGGATCGTGCCGTTGAATGGCGTGCCGCGCATGAGGGCTGTGACCGACTGCAGCCCGGCGCCCGCGTCGAGCAGCAGGCTTGGCAGGAGTGCACCGTCGTGTGAGAGCGCCAGACAGGAGGTGTGTCCGCCGTAGCGCACGAACTCGATGCCCGGCGCTGGGGTGGAGCCGCGCACGCCGCAGAAGCTGACCTGCAAGCGGTTCAGCTCCGGTCCGGACGCGTGCGGCGATGATCCTTGGAGAGCTCCTGTAGCGCCCCGCGCTCGAGCGTGGACGCCTCGACGGCGGCGACCCGACAGGGTCTTGCGGCCACGAGCATGGAGGTCCAGCTCTCGATCGCCTCGGATGGGATCCATGACAACGAGGTGATCGAGCTCTCGTGGCGCATGCGAGCGCAATTATGTGCCACCGGCAGGTTCTTTGTCTAGGACGCTCGATGCCAGCGCCTATGCTTGGCGCCCATGAGCTACGACGCGGTGGTCGTCGGGTCTGGCCCGAACGGCCTGTCGGCGGCGATCACGATGGCGCGCTCGGGGTGGCGCGTGCTGGTGCTGGAGGCTGCGGGGCATGCGGGCGGCGCGGTGGCCACGGAGGAGCTGACGCTGCCGGGCTTCCGCCACGACACGTTTTCCTCTGTCTACCCAGCAGGTGCGGCATCGCCGGTGTTCGCGAGCATGCCGCTGCATCGCCACGGGTTGCGTTGGGTACACCCGGCGGCGTGCGTGGCCCATCCGCTGCCGGACGGTACGGCGGCGGCGCTGTATCGTGACCTCGACGCAACGGCGGCGAGCTTGGAGGCGATCCATGCGGGTGACGGCGAGCGCTGGCGCGGCTTTGCGCAGCCGTTTGTCGATCACTTCGACGCGCTGCGCGACACGCTGCTTGCGGGCTTTCCGCCGCTGCGGGGCTCGCTGCGCCTGGCGGCGGGACTGGGTCTGCGCGGCATTTTGAAGTTCACGCGACTGCTGTCGATGTCGGCGCGCTCGCTGGGCGAGGAGCTGTTCGCGGGCGAGGGGACGCGCGCATGGCTGTATGGCTCGGCGATGCACTCGGATGTGCCGCCGGTGGGCGCTGGCAGCGCGATTGCGGCCGCGTACTTGAACCTGTTGGGCCACGGCGTTGGCTGGCCGAGCCCGGAGGGCGGCGCGGGCAGGCTGGCGGATGCGCTGGTGTCGTATCTGCGCGAGCTGGGTGGCGAGATACAGACAGGCGCGAACGTCACGAAGATCGTGGTGCAGCGCGGCAGGGTGGTTGGTGTTGAGTTTAATGGAGGCGAGCCTGTGGGCTCGCCTGTCGTTGTCGCGGACTTGATGCCTAGTGCGCTCGAGGGGCTCGCCGGCGAGGCGTTGCCGAGGCGCTACGCGCGGGCACTGCGCCGTTACCGCATGGGCCCGTCGACGCTCAAGCTCGATTGGGCGCTGGATGGACCGATCCCGTGGAGCGCGCGGCAGGCGCGCGAAGCGGGCACGGTGCACGTGGGCGGCTCGGCGGCTGAAGTCCTGCAGACGACGGCATTGACGAGGGGTTTGCCGGAGCGCCCGTTCATGCTGCTCGGGCAGCAGTCGCTCGCTGACCGGACCCGTGCGCCGGCAGGCAAGCACACCGCGTGGGCGTATACGCACGGCCCACAGTCAGGCGTCGATTGGGTTGCGGAGCGCGAGCGCCATGTGGAGCGCATGGAGGCGCAGATCGAACGCTTCGCGCCGGGCTTTCGCGACTTGATCCTCGCGCGTCATGTGCTTGGCCCGGCGGACTTGCAGCGGCGCAACGCGAATCTTGTGGGCGGCGATGTGGGCGGCGGTAGCTACACGCTTGACCAGGTGATCTTTCGTCCGGTGCCGTCGCTGGCCCCATACCGCACACCGGTTCGCGGTCTTTACCTGGGTAGTGCGGCGACGTTCCCTGGCGGGGCGGTGCATGGGGTGCCGGGCCGCGCCGCGGCACGTCTGGCACTGGCTGAGGCTCGCCTCAGGCGTTTGGCGCCTAGGATGGGCAGATGAGGGCAGCGGTCCTGCGCGCGTACGGTGTTCCGGTGGCGGATAGCTTCGAGGAGCCTTCGCCTGATCGGGATCAGGCGGTGGTGGACGTGCTGGCGGCGGGTTTGAATCCGGTGGACGTGGCGATCTGTGCGGGGCGTTTCTACGCGGGCAAACCGCCGCTGCCGTCGGTGGCGGGACGCGAGGGCGTGGGCATGCTGGACGGCAGGCGCGTGTATTTCGACGGGCCGATCGTTCCGTTCGGCTCGATGGCGGAGCGCGCGCTGGTTGACCCGCGCGCCACCTACCCGGTGCCGGGCGCGGTGGCCGACGGTGTGGCTGTGGCGCTGGGTATCTCTGGGCTGGCGGCGTGGCTGGCGCTTACCTGGCGTGCGGAACTGAAGCAGGGCGAGCATGTGCTGGTGCTGGGCGCCAGCGGTGTGCTGGGGCAGATCGCTGTGCAGGCCGCGAAGCTGCTCGGCGCGGCGCGCATTGTGGCGGCGGCGCGCTCGCGGGAGGGGCTGGAGCGCTGCTTGGCGTTGGGCGCGGATGCGAGTGTGCGCCTGGGCGAGCCGGCAGATTTGTCTGCGGCGCTAGCGGAGGCAGCTGAGGGCCGGATCGACGTGGTCGTGGATCCTCTGTTTGGAGAGCCGTTTGTGGCGGCTGTCAACGCAGCGAGCTTTGGGGCGCGGATCGTCCAGCTGGGGGCGGGCGCGGGCGCGGAGGCGATGGTCCCGTCGGCGGCGATCAGGGGGAAAATGCTTGTGATCATGGGCCACACCAACTTTGCGGCGCCACCTGAGGTCAAGGCTGAGGCTTACCGGCGGATGGCTGAGGCGGCAGCCGCTGGTGAGATCGAGGTGGAGGTCGATCCGCTGGGGCTGGAGCAGGTGGGTGAGGCTTGGCGGCGCCTGCAGGCGGGCTCGCACCGCAAGATCGTGCTGGTGCCGTAGGGCGCCAGGCGCCACGCCGGATGCGGCGCGCGCCGCGCTGCATCGCACCGCGTACGTATGCGGCCTAGCGGCTACTTGCGCTTGGCCTGGTGCTCGAGCACCTTGCCGAAGGCGTCCTCCAGCTGGGCGGTCATGCGCTGCTTGAAGAGCGCCAGCAGTGCCTCGGAGGCGAGCGGGCGCAGCGAGCTGACGCCGGCGATCAGCTCGTCCCAGCCCTCGTCGGGCTGGCCGGCTTGGTCGAACGGTTGCCACAACTCGCGCAGGAACAGCTTGGTGAATGCGCGCGAGATCGATTCGCAGTCGCGGCTGACCTTCTCGACGAGTACCAGCGCGGCGTGTAGCGGGATGCCGAGGCCGACGACCTGCTCGGCGGCTGCGAGCAGCGCGGGACTGGGGACTTCGAAGCGCTCATCGCCCAGTGGGACGAGCAGCTTGAGCCTGCGCACGCGCTCGATGTCCTTGGGGTCGACGTCGCCGAAGCGGGCGGCGAGCTCCTCGGCGGTGATGATCTCGGGGACCTCCGCCTCGAACGGGGTGGTGACGGCTATGCGCAGCCCGAGCAGGCGCTCGGCGAGCCCATGTGAGCCGCTGAGCAGCCGCTCGATGGCGGCGAGGTTGAAGCCGTCTGCCTGCAGGTCGAGGATCAGGCGCAGCCGCGCGACATGCTCGGCGCTGTAGTAGCCAACGCGCGCTCTGACCTCCGGCGGCGGCAGGAGGCCACGCGTGTGGTGGTTGCGGATATTGCGCACCGACATGCCCACCTCGGCGGCGAGCTGCTCGACGGTGAGGTCATACGCGGACGCGTTGATGGCGCCGTTTGGCTTGGCTGTGACGGTGGCGCTGGAATTTGTGCGTGCCATCTGTGATTTGAGGGTAACACTTAACGCGTATCAGGGTACCTGTATCTATGTTCCCTCGTTTGAGGTAGCATGATCTCGCGTCATGACTCCCCATCTCCTCACAACCGCTGTCCACCGCCTGGCCCCCGCCGGTTGTCGCTGCGCGTCTGCTGGCCACAAGTCGGCCGAGAGCCGGCGTGGTGAGCGACATGGCTGAACGCGGCGCGGTGCCGCAGGTCTCGGCGGGGCGCCGCAGGGCGCTGGGGCTGGTGCGCTCGTTCACGTCGCCGCTGCTGCCGGACGATTACCTGGAGCTGATCAACCCGCTGTGGTCGACGCGTGAGCTGCGCGGGCGCATCGAACGGGTGGAGCGCGAGACTCCGGATTCGGTGACGGTGCTGATCAAGCCCGGCTGGGACTGGCCGGGCCATCGTCCCGGTCAGTACGTGCGGCTGGGTATAGAGGTCGATGGGATCCATCACTGGCGCGCGTACTCGCTCACCTCGGGACCGGGACGCGCGGACGGCTGTATTGCGATCACGCCAAAGCTGGTGCCCGAGGGCAAGGTCTCGCCGTTTCTGTTCAACCGCGCGCGTGCGGGTGCGATTGTGCGGTTGGGCGGCGTGGAAGGCACGTTCACGCTGCCTGATCCGTTGCCCGAGCGGCTGCTGTTCATCAGTGCGGGCAGCGGCATCACGCCGATCATGAGCATGCTGCGCAGCATCGCCAGCCAGAAGCGGCTCGTGGATGTTGTTCATGTGCACTGCGCACGCACACGTGAGACGGTGATCTTTGGTGAGGAGCTGCGTGGGCTTGCCAGCGCCCACAGCGGGTATCGCCTGCACGAGCGGATCACCGGCGAGCAGGGACGGGTCGCTGCCGATCAGCTCGAGGAGCTGTGTAACGACTGGCGCGAGCGCGAGGCGTTCCTGTGCGGCCCGGCGGGCCTACTGGAGACGATGCGCGCGCGGTGGCAGCGCGACGGCGAGCTGGAGCGGCTACACGTCGAGCACTTTCAGCCGCACGAGCAGATCGGCGATGCTGAGCGCGGCGCGGGCGGCACGGTCCGCTTTTGCTCGAGCGGCGTCGAGGTGCTCAGCGACGGCGAGCAGCCGATCCTGGCGTCCGGCGAGAGCGCTGGCGTGACGCTGCCATACGGCTGTCGCATGGGAATCTGCCACAGCTGCGTGGGGCGCTTGCGTTCGGGGCAAGTGCGTGACCTGCGCACGGGCCGGGTGCATGGCCAGCCCGGAGAAATGCTGCAAACGTGCATCAACGCGCCTGAGGGCGCGGTTGAGATCGATCTGTAACCCAAAGCAAAGGAATCGCGGTGTCCGCAACCCATACGCAGGCCCCCTCAACGGAGCAGAGCTTTGCGAGCGTTTCGACCGACGCAAGCGAGCCGGAGAGCCCGCTGGCGCGTCTTACGCCCGAGCAGCTCGAGCAGCTAAGCCGCGAGTTCGATGCGATCCACGAGGAGGTGTACGCGGATCTGGGCGAGCGCGACTCGCGCTACATACGCGCGACGATCAGGCTGCACCGCCAGTTGGTGCTGGCGGCGCGCGGACTGCTGCTGGGCTCGCGTTACAGGCCAGTGTGGCTGGCAGGCACAGCATCGCTGTCGCTGGCAAAGATCCTGGAGAACATGGAGATCGGCCACAACGTGATGCACGGCCAGTGGGACTGGATGAACGACCCTGACATCAACTCGCAGACGTGGGATTGGGACACAGCCTCCCCGGCTGATGCGTGGCGTCACTCGCACAACTACGAGCACCATACGTTCACGAACATCCGTGGCAAGGACCGCGATCTGGGCTATGAGATCATGCGCATCGACCCGCACCAGCGCTGGCATCCGGTGTATCTACTGCAGCCGCTGTACAACCTGCTGCTGATGGGCTTCTTCGAGTGGGGGGTGGCGGTTCACGACCTCAATCGCGGCGCAATCCACTCCGGGGAGAAGTCCAAGGAGCAGGTGATAGGAGAGCTGAAGGCGATTGGTGCAAAGGCGCGTGGGCAGATCGTCAAGGACTACATCGCGTTTCCTGCGCTGGCGGCACTGGCGTCGCTCGTTGCGAGTCGCGGCTCGCTGGAGTCGAGCCGGCGCTCGTTCAAGACCACGCTGGCGGCGAACTTCACAGCGAACATCGTGCGCAACGTGTGGGCGTACTCGATTATCTTCTGCGGGCATTTTCCCGACCAGACGTACACGTTCAGCGAGCAGGAGGTGGCAGATGAGACCCGCGGAGGCTGGTACGTACGCCAGCTGCTGGGCGCGGCAAACATCGACGGAGGCCCGTTGTTTCACCTGCTGGCGGGCAACCTGAGCTTTCAGGTGGAGCACCACCTTTATCCCGACATGCCCTCCAGCCGCTATGCAGAGATCGCGCCGCGCGTGCGCGACATCTGCCGGCGCTATGGCCTGCCGTACAACACAGGGCCGCTGCACAAGCAGCTGGGCACAGTCCATCGCACGATCCTGCGGCTGGCGTTTCCGGGTGGCAAGGTGCGCCCGAAGCCAGGGCCGTATCGCCCGGATGCCGTTTGACGGCGTCAGCCGAGGTGGAAAGCTTTAAGGAGTCGCTTGGGAACAAGAGCCAAGCCGCTTGGTACGGTGGCCTGAGTGATGTCCGCGTATGGGTCCTTGGATGAGTCCGCAGGGCTTGAGCCATTTGTGGCCGTAGCCGTGGTGCTGTCGGTGGGGGTGGTGGAGCTTTGAGCCATGCTTCGATTGTACTCCCGGATCGGCGAGTGCCAGGATTACCAATAGAAGGAAGGCGGCAAGCAGGGCAAGGACGCCTCGACTGGTGGTGCGCCGCTTGCGATCCAGCTGCACAAGGTTGCGCTCTCGTGCTTCGATCGCGCGTCGAGCCAGCAACACATTCAGCTCAGCGGCGCCTATCTTTCCCTCCTTGTCCTGATGTTTCAGGACCTCCACAATGTCTGCCCCGGTAGCGAGGGACCCATAGGCCACGGCAAAGTACGCCAGGATGAAGGACAGACCGAGGGGAGCTAGCGCGAATACACAATGCTGCGGTAGCGACACGCCACTGACAAGTACGCTGATGGCGATCCCGGCCAGCGCCACATCGATGGTCAGCAGCGTCAGTGCCTGTGTGTCGAGACTGCTCGCGTAATCCGCTTGCAGCCCGAGTTGCGTCTGGGCTACCTCACGTAGACGCTGCACGCTGCCTTCGTCGGACGGTAGCGCGGAGAATTCAGCGATCTCGCGTCGCTCCTTGCGACGATCGTTCTGCTGCTCCTGCCCGCCACGCAAAGGCATCTTCATGTCCGGACCTTACGATCGCCTGCGGACACGTACGAGCTTGATCGGAGCAACATGGGGGTGTCAAAAAGGCACCCTGAGCCGCATCTGCGCCCCGTTCAGCTGCAGCCGGTGATGCCGCCGTCGAGCGGGATCACGGTGCCGGTCATGTATGCGCCGGCGCGCGAGGCGAGGAACAGCGTCAGCCCGGCGACGTCGTCAGGGCGCCCGATACGTCCAAGCGGCACCCCGCTTTCGACGGCCTTACGCATCTCAGGATCATCGAGCGCGTAGGACATCATTTTGCTTTGAAACGGACCGGGTGCGATTGCGTTGACGGTGATGTGCTCGGAGGCGAGACGCTTGGCCAGATGGCGGGTGAGCATGTGCACAGCGGCCTTACTGGCGCTGTAGCTGTAGTTCTCTACAGGGGGCGGCTGCAGTCCGTTGATCGAGCCGATGTTGATCACGCGCGCGGGATCCTCGGCGCTGGCGGCTGCCTGCAACTCGGGGAGCAGTGCGACGGTCAGGTGAAAGACGCCCTCGACGTTTGTGCTGAGCACCTTCTGCCAGCCGGACGCGGGGAACTCCGCGATTGGCGCGCCCCATGCGGCGCCGGCGTTGTTGACGAGGATGTCGAGCGACGGGAAGCGCTCTCGCGTGGCCGCCGCGAGCGCCTGGGCGCCGTCTTGACTGGATATGTCCGCGGGGATCGCGTGGCAGTCACCCGATGCACTGAGCTCCTGGGCGGCAGCTTGTACGTCAGCGCTCTTTCGCGATGAGACGATCACGCGCGCGCCCGCCTGCACGAGGCCGCGGGCGATCATCATGCCGATGCCGCGCGAGCCGCCGGTAACGAGCGCGGTCTTGCCTGATACGTCGAACAGGTCGCTCATGTGCCGGGCATCCTATGCGCTGTGCTCAGGCTGCGGATAGTGGAACGCTTGGGTTTGCGTCACCGTGTCGCGGATCTGAGCGGGCGTGGGGGGCGCTCATTGTGCGCTGCCCGCGGCGATCGGCTGCTGGGCGTGGATCAGCTCCAGCGTGTGTGCGGCAGCCTGGAGACCTCGCTCAGCCTGCTCGTCGCTCACGCGCAGCACGATGTGCCGGGCACCGGCGTTTATGTATTGCCCGAGCCATTCCTGCACTTCTGCGGGTGTACCGGCGTAGGTCGCTTGAATCATCTGCATGATCTCGACCGGTTGGTTGTAGTAGCGCTGGGTGTTGCGCTGCAGGCGCTCGCGTGCGACCTGCGCCGAGTCGTCGATGGCGACGGTGGCGTAGAGGCCCGGCAGTGGCGGCGTAGTGCGACCCGCGGCGGTTGCGGCGGCGCTGACGCGCGCCCAGCTGTCGGCGTATTGCTCGGCGCTCGGCGGGTAGGGCAGCCAACCGTCGGCCAGCTCTCCAACCCGTCGCTCGGCTGGCCCGCCTGCTCCCGTCAGCCACACCGGCGGGCCGCCGGCGCGGTATGGCGGCGGCTCGAGCGCGACGTCCTCGAGCTGGACGTGGCGGCCACTGAAGCTGATCGGCGTGCCTGCACCCTGCCATAGCGCCCGCAGCGCCACGATCGTCTCGGTGAGGCGCTTGACGCGGCCCGCGTAGGGAACCCCAACGGCTTGGAACTGGCGCTCGGTTTCGGGGAACGGGAAGCCGGAGCCAAATCCGAGTATGAGCCGGCCCTCGGCGATTTGGTCGAGTGTCGAGCACGCTTGTGCGAGCAGCAGCGCTGGACGCAGCGCTGCCAGCAGGACGCCGGAGCCAAGCGCAATCCGCTCGGTGAGCGCAGCCAGGGCGGCGAGCATGGTGAGCGTGTCGTGGCGTGCACGGGCGAGTGGGCCGTCGCCGACCCAGATCGCGTCGAAGCCGAGCGCCTCGGCACGCTGGCCGAGAGTGAGCAGCGGCGCGGCGGCAGGGCGAGCAAGGGTGACGGCATCGCGGGTTGGCAGCAAGTACCCGATCGAGACCGAGTTGGGATCGAGGGCTGGGCTCAGTCCGGTGCTCGGGGCGGGATTCGGTGTCCGCACGCCAGCTATACTTGCACGATCGTACAAGAAGTGCAACGATGGCTCGGCTGCTGATGGTGCGCACGGTCGATCACGCGCGCCGCACGGAGCTGCTGCAGGCGGCAGTCGACTATGCGGTTGAGCGGGGCTTGGCCGACCTGACGCTGCGCCCGCTGGCGCAGGCGCTTGGCGTGATGCCCAACACGCTGGTGCATCACTTCGGCAGCAAGGAGGAGCTGCTCAGCGCGATCCTCAACGGCGTGCGTGACCGGTTGCGGGCAATGCACGCGCAGATGGAGCAGAACGCTCCGGCGCGGGCGTCGCTGGAGGGTGTGTGGGAGTGGACGTCCAGCCCAGGGCGGCTGGCGTTCTTCCGATCGTTCTTCGAGGCATACGGTCTAGCGCTCCAGCAACCGGAGCGCTATGCCTCGTTCCTGGATCGCGTTGTGGCTGACTGGTTGGCGGTGGGGGGCGAGCCTGAGCGGGCGACACTCGAGCTCGCCGTCGTCCGCGGCCTGCTGCTCGATCTCCTGACCACGGGAGAACGCGATCGCATCGACGCCGCGTTTGCGCTGTTCATCGACAGGGACTGGAGTGCACGCAGTGTGTGAGACTGGCGCCCGTGGCCAAGCAACGACCGAGAGTGGCGGTGGTGGGTCACGTGGAGTGGGTGCAGTTTGCGCACGTCGAGCACGTGCCGAGCGCGGGCGAGGTGGTGCATGCGAGCGACCCGTTCGAGGAGCCGGCTGGCGGTGGCTCAGTCGCGGCGGTGCAGCTCGCGCGTCTGGCTGGTGAGGCGCTGTTCATCACGGCGCTAGGCGACGACGAGTACGGCCACCGCTCGGTGGCGCGGCTCGGCGAGCTGGGCGTGGAGGTGCAGGCGGCGTTCGACGAGACTCCCAGCCGCCGGGCGGTGACGCTGGTGGACGCGACAGGGGAGCGCACGATCACGACGTTCGGCCCGCGGCTCGATCCCAGAGGCGATGACGGGCGCGAGCATTGGAGCGCGCTGGCGGGGGTGGACGCTGTGTACTTCACGGCAGGCGATGTGGCGGCGCTGCGGACCGCGAGATCCAGTGCGCGCGTGCTGGTGGCGAGCCCGCGGGCGCGCAGTGCTCTCGGCCACGGTGTGCCGCTGGACGCGCTGGTGTTGAGTGACGACGACGAGATCGAGCTGTGCGAGCTGGGCGACGCGCAGGCCGAAGCGCGGCTAGTTGCGTGGACAGAGGGCGATCGCGGCGGGCACTACCGCGATGCTTCTGGGGTTAGCGGCAGGTGGGAGGCGGTCCCGCCTGCGGGCGAGGTCGTTGACTCCTATGGCTGTGGCGACTCGTTCGTGGCGGGGCTGGCTTACGGCCTTGGCGCGGGCCTTGATGTGCCAGAGGCGCTCGCGCTCGCGGCCCGCTGCGGTGCTGTGTGCCTGACCGGGCGCGGGCCGTATGGGCGCCAGCTCACGGGCGATGAGCTGTAAGTCGGCTGCGCCAACGATGGCGCGCACATGCACAGGCAGTGGCTAGCTGGCTGCGACTTGGCCGCGGCCATATGATCACGCAGATCATGGATTTCGAGCAGATCACCATTGACCTCGCGGACAGCGTGCTCACGATCACGCTGAACCGTCCCGAGCGTCTCAACGCGTGGACGGCGCAAATGGGCATGGAGTTGCGGGCGGCGTTTGACCAGGCGGACGCGGACGACGACGTCCGGGCGATCATCGTTACCGGTGCGGGCCGCGGCTTCTGTGCGGGTGCTGACCTCGCGAGCGGAGGCGACACGTTCGACGCCCGCAAGCGTGAGGCTGTCGCAGGCGCCAGGCGCGACAACGGCGGCGAATTCACGTTGCGGATCTTCGAATGCAAGAAGCCGGTGATCGCGGCGATCAACGGCCCAGCTGTGGGCGTGGGTGCGACGATGACATTGCCGATGGATATCCGCCTGGCCGCGGACGATGCGCGCATGGGCTTTGTGTTCGCGCGCCGCGGCATCATCCCGGAGGCGTGCTCGAGCTGGTTCTTGCCGCGAGTAGTGGGCATCAGCCGTGCGATGGAGTGGGTAGCAACCGGGCGCGTGTTTTCCGCTCAAGAGGGACTTGAAGGAGGGCTGTTGCGCAGCCTGCACCCGAAAGAGCAGCTGCTGGACGCTGCACGTGCACTCGCACAAGAGATCGCGGAGAACACGGCGCCGATATCGGTGGCGCTCGCGCGCCAGCTGATGTGGAGAATGCTCGGCGCCGAGCACCCGATGCTCGCACACCGTGCCGACTCGCGCGGCATGGTCTTGCGCGGCCAGTCAGCTGACGCAACCGAGGGCATCACCGCCTTCCTGGAGAAGCGCCCCGCGCACTTCCCAGACCGCGTCAGCGAGGGGCTGCCCGATGTGATGCCGGGGTGGAACGCACCGGGGTTTGAGTAGATACACCGCCGGCTCTAGGAATTGACGTCTTCGTTGACGCCCTACGGCTCCAGCTTGTCAGCGCTTCGCGCGCCAGAGCTGAGGCCACCGGAGCAGGGCATCGCCGGCTAACTCGACAGGGCCAACTCATCGCTTTAGTCGGGCAGCTCCTGCACCAGCGAAAGCACAGGCGCGAACAAATCTCCGCGTTCGGCCACACGCTCGAGCGTCTGCGCCGCTTCGAAAGCAAGGCTTGCTGGATCACCAGAGTCGCGCGTCGCACGCACCTCCTCCCAGTCGACTGGAGTAGAGGCTGTCGGACGCTCAGTGGCGCGCAGCGAGTACGCGCATACGGTCGTCTTCTTAGCGTCGTTCTGGCTCCAGTCGATCAGCACCTTGCCCGTGCGCCGTGCCTTGGTCATGCGCGACACAACCAGGTCGGGTTCGCTGCCCTCCAGCAGCTCCGCCACTGCCTTCGCAAAC
>Ga0070762_10000169_pt1 | contig 23926 bp, 18 predicted proteins | sample HubBroMetageREF2_FD_66726 | JGI IMG/M metagenome (GOLD analysis project Ga0070762, IMG submission 66726) | Reference soil microbial communities from the Hubbard Brook experimental Forest, New Hampshire, USA - Hubbard Brook CCASE Soil... | ecosystem: Environmental > Terrestrial > Soil >...
CTCGGCGCGGCCGCCATGCTCGAAGGCGGCGAACTGGCCGCGTTTGTCGAACAGCGCTACGCCGGCTGGCACACCATTGCCGCGCGCAATATGCTGGAGGGCCGCAGCACGCTGGCGGCGGTGTCGGACGCGGCGGTCGCCGACAATGTCTCGCCGGTGCCGCAGTCCGGGCGACAGGAGTATCTCGAGAACGTGGTGAGCCGCTACACGGTATAGGCGGCAGGGCCGTGAGCGTCGCGGCCATGCTCATCGCAATTTTTCAGCGATCGTACGCGGGTGTGCGGCGCCTGCCCTCGAGCTCGCGCAAATCCCGGCCGCGAGTTTCGCGGCCAAAGATCAAGATCAACAGCAGCGACAGTCCCGCGGGCAATGCCACCGCGGCGGCGGCAAGGCCCAGCGCCGGTACGAGTGCCAATGCGCTCAGACCCTGCGCGACCAGGCCCCCGATCTTGCTCCAACCGGCGACCCAGCCGGTGGCGCGGCCGCGGATCCCGACCGGATAGCTTTCGGCGGCATACGGCAGTAGGGTCGAGATGACACCGCTTGATCCAACGATGAGAAGAGACAAAGAAACGATTGGGTTGGAGAGCAGCGGAAAGGTTCCCATGCCGCGCAACATCAGGGCCAATAGGCCGAGCGTGGTGGTCGCGATGGCCGCAAGCACAGTCCACTTGGTGCTCCACGCGCTGTAGAGATAGGCCGCGACGATGACGGTCGGTGCCGCGATGAGAGTGGACCGGGCGATAATGGTACTGGCCACCCCGACGCTACGCCCTTCCGCGACCAGAGCGCTGGGTAACCACAGGAGTACTCCGAAATTCACGAAACCCCAGGCGAGGGCTGCGAGCGTGAGGGCAACGCTGGCGCCGAGGAAGCCTCGAATCGCAAAGACCGGAAGGTGAGAATGATCCGCGGCCGCGGATTCCACGCGCTGCGTTGCGCTCGTGATGCCGAATCGTGCCAAGGTGGCGCGCGCTTCGCCCATGCGCCCCATGTATTGCAGGAAGCGCGCCGACTCGGGGATCAACGGACTGAGCGCGATGAGCATGAGGCCGGTCGGGAGGTTGAGAAACCACATGATTCGCCAACCAAAAAAGGGCTGCAGCAGCGCCGATAGCTGACTCGCGGCGAAATAGCCGCCGATGGTGCCCAGACCGCCAATGAGCACGAGGCACCAGCCACGGTGCTTGGTCGGCATGATTTCAACCAGCAGCGCGTAGGCGACCGGCAACATGCCGCCCGCTGCCGCACCCATGAGAAAGCACATGCCGATATTCCACCAGAGTGAGGGCATCGCACCGCAGATGGAGGTACCGACAAACATCACCGACGAGAGCAGAATCGAGGCGCGCCGGCCGAACAAGTCGGCGAGCGCTCCCCAGACGAACGATCCCACGGCGGTGCCGATGAGCGCGGAAAATGGCAACAGCGCAACCGTGGCGCGATCGACTCCATATTCCGTGCGCATTCCCGGCGTCACGAACCCGAGGCTTGCCGGCTTCATGACATCGATGACCAGCGCGACCGCCAGCACCGCCATCAATCTCCAATGGGCGCCGGTTAAGGCAGCGTCTTCGGGCGGCGAGAGAAATTCGTCTGTGGCGGGTGCGACAGAATTCTTCGGCAGCAGACCATAAGCAGTCGCAGCGATCCCGCCGATGATGAGCCCCATGCCGAGCAGCATGCCGGCATCCATCGGCATGCCCGCGAGAACGAACCCGGAGTGGCGCGCCATCCAAAACATCGGCAGATGCAATACCACGCCGATGCTGACGACCGCCGAACCCAGCCAGAATGCGAGGGAACTGCGCCGGTCAGCGAACAAGAACACAGCGGCACTCGGCGATAAGCCACCGTGCGTCGGCAGGGCTTCCTTTTTCACATTCGTCATTTCAGGCGATTGTACTGCCCCTTCGCTTACAGGCGCGCAGTGATCAGTCAGCCACCGATATGCAAGACGGCAGTCTTCAGGTCCACTGAACTGGGTCCAACCATCAGTTCAAAAGCGCCCGGCTCGACCACTCGCTGCATCTCGATGTTCCACATCCGAAAGCTTTCCGGAGTGAGCGTGAAGGTCACGGTTTTGGTCGCGCCCGCCGCGACGCTGACGCGCTCGAATGCCTTCAATTCCTTTATCGGACGGGTAACCGAGCCCACCAATTGATGCACATAAAGTTGCACGGTCTCATCGCCGTCGCGGCTGCCGGTATTGCGCACCGGCACGCTCACGGTCACCGAACCGTCGACGCTGATGTGATCGCTCGACAACTTCGGCGCCCCGATTTCAAATGTGGTGTAGCTCAGCCCGAAGCCGAAGGGATAAAGCGGCGCGGTGGTATCGAACAGGTACCCGCGGCGTGCCGAGGGCTTGACGTTGTAGAACATCGGCAGCTGGCCGACGCTGCGGGGAATGGTGAGCGGCAATTTTCCGCCGGGATTCACGGCGCCGAACAACACGTCTGCCATGGCATTGCCGCCCTGCTCGCCCAAATACCAGCCCTCGAGCAGCGCGTTCGCCTGCTCCGTGATCGTTACGGTAGAAGCGGGACGCCCGTTGATCAGGACCACGACCAGGGGTTTGCCGAGAGCGCGCAGGGCATCGAACAGGGCCTGCTGCTCACCAACGAGATCGAGGCTGTCGCGATCGCCCAAGTGAGTGGGCGCCCAGCCTTCGCGGCTGGTTTGTTCGGTATCGCCGATCGCGAGAACGATCTGATCGGCGCCGCGTGCCGCGGCCACCGCCGCATCGATGAGACGATGATTCTCCTGCGGATCGGCGAGTTGCACCTCGTCCGCCCACCAATCGTCGTTCGCGGTGATTTTCACGCCCTGCGCAAAGACCACCTTGGCACGCGCGCCCACCTTGGCGCGGATGCCATCGAGTATCGACACCGTGAGCGGCGGCTGGCCCGCGTAGCCGCCGAGCCGAGCCACCGCGGCGTTCGGCCCGATCACCGCGATCACCGGGGTCTTCCCTGGCGGGAGCTGCAGCGGCAGGATGCCGTCGTTCTTCAGCAGCACGATGGCGCGTTGCGCTGACTTCAGTGCCAGCGCGCGCGCGTCCGGGGTATCCGTGACCGCTTGCGCCTGCTCGGCATCGGCGAAGGGATGCTCGAACAAACCGGCGCGCAACTTGAGCGTCAGCAGCCGGCGCACCGCGGCGTCGATGCTCGTCACGGGCACGCGGCCGTCGCGCACCTGTTGCGTCAGCGTGGCATAGGCGCCGGGGCTCGGTAAGTCGATATCGACGCCGGCTTTGAGGGCGAGCAGCGCGGCCTCTTCGGGGGTTGCGGCAATATGATGCAGTCTCTGCAGGTCCTCGATGGCGTAGTAATCGCTCACCACCGCACCCTTGAAGCCCCACTCGCCGCGCAATACTTTTTGCAGCAGCCAGACATTCGCGCTGCTCGGCACGCCGTCGATCTCGTTGTAGGACGGCATGACGGCGCTGACGCCGGTGCGGGCGATGATCTTTTCGAACGGCGGGAAGAAGAATTCGCGCAGAGCGCGTTCCGAGTAAGGCGCCGGCCCGACATTCGTGCCGCTTTCGGGTTGGCCATGGCCGGTGAGATGTTTCAAAGTTGCGAAAACCTTGGCGGGTCCCAAGACCCACGCCTTGCCCTCGCCCTGTAGTCCTTCGACTGCCGCGACACCCATTTCACCGACCAGATACGGATCCTCGCCAAAGGTTTCCTCGATCCGGCCCCAGCGCGGATCGCGCGCCACATCCACCACCGGCGTGAGCGCCTCGGTCACGCCGCGCGCGCGCATTTCGCGCGCCGTCACGACATTGACCGCGCGCACCAGGGCCGGATCCCAACTCGACGCCAGCGCGATGGCCTGCGGGAAACTGGTGGCGCCTGCCGCGACATAACCATGCAGGCCTTCTTCGTGGAACATGATGGGGATGCCGAGCCGCGTATGCTCCAGCGCATAGTGCTGCAGGGCATTCACCAGCCGAATGGTGCCGCGCAGGTCGCGGCCCGGCACCAGCCGCGGCGAAGCGGGGCCCGTGGCGTCCGAGGGCCGCGCGAACTGGCCGATGCCGTCCGGATAGTTAAGCGCCATCTTTTTCGGATCGAGTTCGAGTTTGGCGTCGAACAACGCGCCCTTGTTGTCCCAGATGCTCTGCATTTGCGCGACTTTCTCCTCCAAGGTCATGCGCGCCAGCAGATCCTCCACACGCGCCTCGACGCTCAAGCCGGCATTCTTGTAGGACGCATCGCGGGGCGGCGCGGCCGGCAAGGTGCGTGCGGGGCTCGCGGCAAGGATGCCGCCCGCGAAAACCCCGGCGGCAAGAGCCGCGAGCCGCGTAACCGCTGCTTTCATCGAGGATCCCCCAAGCTCAAACAATCGCTTTTCTGATAGCGCTACCATGATCGATTCCATTTGGCTTTGTCAATCATTTGCTTTTCCATCCCCGACCGGAGTCAAATACGGGTCTGCACACCATTGTAAGCTGACGCTTCGAATGACGATTAGATCAGCCAGAAAGCGCATCGCCGCCCGCCACGACCGGAAACCCAAGCATCGCAAGCAGGGTGCTCCGACCATCGCGGATGTCGCCGCGTATGCGGGCTTTGCACCCATGACGGTCTCGCGCGTCATCAACGGCGAGGACAATGTGCGCCAAGAGACGCGCGAAGCGGTCCAAGCCGCCATTGCCAAGCTCAAGTATTCGCCGAATCTCGCGGCGCGCACCTTGGCCGGCGCCGAACAGGTGCGCATCGGCATGCTCTACAGCAATCCCAGCGCGGCATTCCTGAGCGAATTCCTGGTCGGCAGCTTGGAGCAGGCGCGCCTGAGCCATGTACAGCTGGTGGTGGAGAAATGCGACGTCGATGCACACGAGGATGATGTGCTGCGCGAATTGCTCGCCACCGGGGTCGACGGCATCATTCTGCCGCCGCCGTTGTGCGACTCGAAGCGCATTCACGCGGTGCTGATGAAGGCCGATGCGCTCGCGGTGGCGGTCGCCAGCGCCAGTCCCAGAGCCGGCTTGCTGGCGGTGCGGATCGACGATCACGCCGCGGCGGTGGCCATGACGCGTCACATTCTCTCGCTCGGCCACACGCGCATCGGTTTCATCATCGGCAACCCGGACCAGACCGCGAGCGCGCAACGGCTCGCCGGCTACAAGGCGGCACTGACGGAAGCCGATATCCCCATCGACAATTCGCTGATCCGTCAGGGATTGTTTACTTATCGTTCGGGACTGAAGGCGGCCGATCAATTGCTGAGCTTGGCGAAGCCGCCGACCGCTATTTTCGCAAGCAACGATGACATGGGCGCCGCAACCGTGGCGGTCGCGCATCGGCATCACTTGGACGTCCCCAAGGGTCTCACGGTGTGCGGGTTTGACGACACGGAATTCTCGCGCTCGATCTGGCCGGAGCTGACGACCATTCGCCAGCCGATCGCGGATATGTCGCGCTCCGCGATGCTGTTGCTGCTGAAGAAGATCAAGGCGAGGCGCGAGGGACGGGACGAAGAAGTCAAACACGCGCTGCTCGATTTTACGCTGGTGCGCCGCGACTCGGACGGGCCGCCGGGCCGTTGAACCTTGGGCGCACGCGGAATTCGCGGACAGGCCCCTAGCGGCGGATCGCGCGAAAGCGAATGCTCGCCTCGAAGCTCTCACCGGGCGCAACCACCGGCATGGCCGACTCTCGATCGTGCCGATTGAGGGCGTTGTTGATGTGTGCCACCGGTTCGAAGCAGAAGGCATCCAGGTCTGGTCGAATGTACACCACGGCGCTCGACAGTTCCCGGGATACGGTGATCCCTAGGGCCTGTTCCTTGTCGGGCCACGCGATGATGGCCACACCATTCCATCCCGTGAAGCAATGATCGATGTCGGCGTTCTCAACGGACGACCCTTTGGAGAAATCGAACGGGCCGGCAGGCTTGACCAGTTCGCACGGCAGGCCATCATCGCCGGCCAGCCACACGCCTTGAGCATGGAAGGTGAGGCGTGCGCCGCTGCGCGGAAAGTACGGATGATGACCGAAGGCCAGCGGCACGGCCTGCGGCTCCAAGTTCACGGCCTCGAATTCCAGAATCAGCAGGTCATCGGTGAGCGTGATGCGTTGGCGCGCGTCAAAGGCCCACGGCCACCCGGCGTCCGGCCGATGCGTCAGGCGGAGCACCACTGAATCCCGGTCGCGCGTTTGCAGCTGCCAGGGCCGTTCGAATCCCACGCCGTGAATCGCGTGTGGTTCCGGCGGAAAATTTCGCGCCAAGATAATGGGATTCCCACACCATTCGAAGCTGCCCTGCCCGATGCGATTCGAATACGGCACCAAGGGGAAGCCGGCGGTGGCGTAGGGATCGCGCGCGGCGATGCCGGACTCGCTCGCGGTGCGCAGCATCTGCTGTCCGCTCACCGACCAGCTGCCGATGCTGCCGCCCAGTTGCGGCAGGAGGTCGCAGCGCGCCGCGCCGTGGGTCAGGGTAAGTGTTTCCGTTGCGGGCGAATCCAAGATCACGAAATGGCCTTATGATGCCGGGCATGCGGCCCGGGGGTTGAAGTCTGCCCATGATAGCGCTACCAGAAATCGCCGTCAGGTGCTTTGTGCGATGAGGCGCGCGGCGTGGCTCTGTCTGTTGATCTGCGCCGGGAGCGCGCATGCCGAGGACGGCTATGATCTGTGGTTGCGCTACCGCCCCGTCGAGGCGCCGTGGGCCGCACGCTACCGCAGTTTCGCGACCGAGGTGGTGGCCGATCCGGGGGCTCAGTTTGCCGCACAAGAGTTGCTGCGCGGAATGGCGGGGCTGTTGTCGGTTACGCCGAGTGAGGCGAGTCGGGTCACGCGGAACGGCGCCATCGTGCTCCGCACGCCGGGCTCCCGGGCCAACCTCGGCGTACCGCCCGCGGATCTCAAGGGCTTGGGAAACGAGGGCTATTTGATCCGCAGCATCGAGGTTAACGGCCATCGCGCCACACTCATTGCCGCCAATTCGAATATCGGCGTGCTCTATGGCGCCTTTGGCTTTTTGCGCCTGGTGCAGACCCGTCAGCCACTGCAGGCGTTGAACTTGCGGGAGTTGCCGCGTATCCCGCATCGGATCCTCAATCACTGGGACAATTTGGACGGCACGATCGAGCGCGGCTACGCCGGCGCCTCGATTTGGGATTGGCAGACGCTGCCAGGGCGTCTCGAGCCGCGTTATGCCGACTACGCGCGCGCCTGCGCCTCCATCGGCATCAACGGTGCGGTGCTCAATAATGTCAACGCGGATGCGCTCAGCCTGACGCCGCAGTACTTGGAAAAGGCGGCGGCTCTGGCCCGCGTCTTTCGCCCCTTTGGCGTCAAAGTTTATTTGTCCGCGCGCTTCACCGCGCCCATCGAGATCGGCGGCCTGAAGAGCGCGGACCCGCTCGATGAGGCGGTGCGGATTTGGTGGCGCCAAAAAGTGGAGGAGATCTATCGATACATCCCGGACTTCGGCGGCTTCCTCGTCAAGGCCAATTCGGAGGGGCAGCCAGGCCCTCAAGACTACGGCCGCTCGCATGCCGATGGCGCCAATATGTTGGCCGCCGTCCTCGCGCCCCACGCAGGTTTGGTGATGTGGCGCGCGTTCGTCTATGCGGGGCATCAAGATGAGGATCGAACGCGCCAGGCGTACGATGAGTTCGTGCCGCTCGACGGACAGTTCGCTGCGAATGTGCTGCTGCAAGTGAAGAATGGCCCCCTAGACTTTCAACCGCGCGAGCCCGGCCATCCCTTGTTCGGCGCCATGCCGAAGACGCCGATGCTGCTCGAACTGCAAATCACCAAGGAGTACTTAGGCTTCGCGACTCACCTGGTTTATTTGGGTCCGCTCTACGAGGAAGCGCTGCGCTTCGATACGCATGCCAAGGGCTCAGGCTCGAGCATCGCCAATAGCATCGACGGCATGGCCGGCGTGTCGAACATCGGCGCGGCGCGCAACTGGACCGGCTCGCAATTCGATCAGGCCAACTGGTATGCCTTCGGACGTCTGGCGTGGAATCCGGAAATCTCGTCGCGCGCCATCGCCGAGGAATGGGTGCGCATGACGTTCTCGAACGATGCTCGCTTCGTCGCGCCGACGGTCGCGATGATGATGGGCTCGCGTGAAGCCGCGGTGGATTACATGACGCCGCTGGGACTGGCGCACTTGATGGCGGCGGGACACCATTACGGTCCGGGGCCCTGGCAAGGCGGCGGCGCGCGCGCCGACTGGACGCCGCCCTACTATCATCGCGCGGACGCCGACGGCATCGGTGCGGATCGCGGCGCCGGCGGCAGCAATGCGGTTTCCCAATACTCACAGCCGCTCGCCGCGCAGTTCGACGATCCCAAGCTCACGCCGGAAAAGTACTTGCTGTGGTTTCATCATTTGAGCTGGGACTACACACTGGCGTCCGGCCGCACGCTGTGGGATGAACTCGTGATGCATTACTCGCGCGGCGTCGAGTACGTTCGGCAGATGCGCCGCACTTGGGCGACGCTGGAGCCGTACGTCGATTCGGAGCGCTACGCGGAGACAACCGCCTTTCTCGCCATTCAGGAAGGCGAGGCGCGCTGGTGGCGCGATGCCTGCATTGCCTACTTCCAGAGTTTATCGAAACGGCCGCTGCCGGACGGCTACGCGCCGCCCGAGCACACGCTCGAGGAGTACGAAGCGATTTCGACGCCCTACGCCCCGGGCAATCCTGGCTGGACCGCCGCGCCATTTCGCCATTGAGCCGGCAACACTTCCTAAAAAGACGTGGTACCGCTACCATGCGGAAAAATGCAACTGTTTGTGCGAGACTGAGCCGGGGAGGCTCATGAATACGTCAGTCAACGCCACTGAAAACCTGCTGTTCATCACGCTGCTGCAGCTCATCGTGATGGTGGGCGCCGCGCGCTACATGCATACGGTGTTTCGCCGCTTCGGGCAGCCGGGCGTCATTGGCGAAATTTTCGCGGGCCTCATCCTGGGTCCCTCGTTGTTGGGACATTTCTTCCCTCAGATCTCATTGGCGCTGTTTGGCGAGCACGCTTCGCAACCGATCACCATCATCAGCCAAATCGGCCTGATCCTGCTCATGTTCCAAATCGGCATGGATTTCGAATTTGGACACCTAGGCTCGCGGCGCAATCGCAACGCCACCGTCGCCGTCACGCTGTTCTCGGTCAGCGTGCCGTTGGGTGTAGGCATCCTGCTCGGGCGACTGTCGGCGCCGGTGCTGGCGCCGGCGATTGACCCGGTGCGTTACAGCTTGTTTTTAGGGTTGGGCATGGCCATTACCGCGGTGCCCATTCTCGGGCGCATCTTGCGGCAGTACGGATTGACCCACACGGAAGTCGGCGTGGTTGCGATATCGGCCGCGGCCGTCAACGATGTCATCGGCTGGTTGTTGCTGTCGATGGTGTCGGCCTATGCCGCAGCGAAATTCTCCCTCGGGCACGTGGCGCTGCAGTTCGGCGGCTTGCTCGCGCTGGTATTGGTGCTGTGGCTTGTGCTGCGGCCGTTGGTGAATCGCCTGATCGCACGCTTTCCGGCCCGCGCCGGCGAGTTGAATCCGAATCTCATGGCGATGGTCGTTTGCCTGATTTTTGCGTTGGGGATCTGCACCTACCGTCTTGGAATTTTCGCGATCTTCGGCGGCTTCGCCTGCGGCGTGCTATTTCACCGCCATCGCGAGTTCGTTGATGCCTGGCGCGCGCAGGTCGGCCGATTCGTCTTGGTATTGTTTCTGCCCGTGTTCTTCACCTACACGGGATTGCGCACCAATGTGCTCGGGCTGTCGAGCGCTACGGATTGGCAGTGGTTGGCCATTATTTTAAGCGCCGCGATCTTGTGCAAGATCGTGCCGGTGTATTTTGTCAGCCGCGCGTGCGGGTTCAACCGTAACGAATCCGCGATGATGGGCACGCTGATGAATACCCGCGCACTGATGGAGTTGATCGTGCTCAACATCGGCTTCGATCTTGGCCTCATCCCGCAAAAAGTTTTCACCATGCTGGTGATCATGGCGGTGGTCACGACGCTGATGGCCGGGCCGATCTTGAAGCGGTTGCTGGCGCGCAGTGGGCACGCGATTCCAGTGGGGCTGGAAGCTTAAGGTTGAAACGCTTCACGCGCCGCGAGTTTGCCAGGACGATCGGCGCTGCCGGCGCGATGGCCGGCATACCGTTGCCTGCCGCACTCGGCCAGCCGACTAGGCCGAAACCTTTGGCCTTTCCGCCCAATTTTCTCTGGGGTTGCGCCACAAGCGCCTATCAAATTGAGGGCGCGGTTGCCGCAGAAGGCCGCGCCCCGTCCATTTGGGACGTTTTCGCCCATACGCCCGGCAAAACTCATCAAGGCGAAACGGGCGATGTCGCCGGGGATTCGTACCATCTCTACAAGGAAGACGTAAAACTGCTCAAGGATTTGGGCGCGAAGACCTATCGCTTCTCCCTGTCCTGGTCGCGTATTTTTCCCGAGGGCCGCGGCCAGCCGAATGAGCCTGGGCTCGCCTACTATGAGCGACTGATCGATGAGTTGCTCAAGAACGGCATCGAGCCGTACGTCACCTTGTTTCACTGGGACCTGCCTCAAGCGCTTGCGGGGGGATGGCAATCCCGCGACACTGCGAAGGCCTTTGCCGACTATGCCGCATACGTCGCGCGCAGGCTCTCGGATCGCGTGCGTCATTTCATGACGACCAACGAGTTCGTGTGCTTCACCGATTTGAGCTATCAGATCGGTCAGTTCGCCCCCGGTCTTAAATTGGCCGCCGCACAGGTCAATCAGATCCGTCATCACGGAGTCCTGGCGCATGGACTGGGCGTGCAAGCCATTCGCGCCAACTCATTGAGCGGCACGCAAGTGGGCCTGGCCGAAAACCCTAAAGTTTATGTGCCGGTCATCGAGAGCGCCGAGCACATCGAAGCGGCGAAGCGCGCCTTTCGGGAAGAGAACGCAGCCTTTCTCACCGCCGTGATGGAGGGCCGGTACACCGACGGTTACCTGCAGCGCGAGGGGGCGAACCAGCCTAAGGTGGAAAGCAACGACTTGAAGATCATCGGCAGCCCGTTGGATTTCGTCGGCCTCAATGTCTATCAACCGGAGTATGCCCGCGCCGACGCCGGCGCGTCAGGCTATGCCGTCGCGCGCCGGCCGTCCTCTTTCCCGCACATGGCCTCGCCCTGGCTGTTCATCGGCCCCGAAGTGATCTACTGGGCGATCCGCCACACCAGCGACTTATGGCGTCCGTACGCTATTTACATCACCGAGAACGGCTGCTCTTGCGAGGATTTTCGCGAGGCCGATGGGCGCATCGAGGACACAGACCGGGTGATGTTTCTGCGGAACTATTTGACCCACTTGCAGCGCGCGGCCGCGGAAGGCTATGCGATCAAAGGGTATTTTCTGTGGAGCCTGATCGACAATTTCGAATGGGCCGACGGCTACGGCAAACGATTCGGCATTCACTACGTTGACTTCAAGACGCGGAAACGCAGCCGCAAGTTGAGCGCCGATTGGTTTCGCGAAGTGATCTCGCGAAACGCCGTGGCTTGACAAAACGAGCCCGATCATCGGCAAGGTTTCGCAAGCCGCCCGGCTCATTATTGTTATTGCTTTTGATTCTCCGGCAGCGTCGCCGCGGTCATTTTCGTGTCGGCGTCGCGTTCTGATCGGGCTGATTCAAACTGATTTTTGCACGCCTTGTACGCGTCGCGGTATGGCTCTGCGCTGTTTGCGCGGCCGCGCTTCATCATGCAATGAGCCATTTGCCGCGGCGTAAAAGCGGGAGGATTTAAATCGCCGGCATACACCGGCGCCGCGGCAGCCAGGCTGACTGCGACTACGATTGAGGAATGTCGTCCATTCATGGAGCACCTCCACAGAGCGCGTTTCTTGGCAGCACCTGCTTAAGGTGCGGATTCTCCTACGGGCGTCGATCAGCGTTCTTGCGCTGCGCATCTTGCCGGGCTTTTTCGTCCTGGTAGTTCTCCTTCACGGTCTCTTTCGCATCGCCGAATTTTGCCTGCGCCTTGCCGGCGACTTGATTCGCCATGCCCTTCGCTTGTTCGGACAGGCTGCCAACGGCTTTGCCGGCCACTTCCTGCACCTTGCCCGCCACTTCTTTGGCGCGGCCTTCAACCTGATCTTTGTTGATACCCATGGTCCAGCCCTCTCCTGTTTACGTCGTCAGACTATGCTCGCGAGACGAAGACTGCGGCGTAGGAGAGACGGCCGAGTGGCTGTCGGAATGGCCGCCTACCAACCGGGAGGAATTTTACAGTTGGATGTTAGGGCCGCGCTGAGCCGGGCTTACTTATCGAAAACGCGCACACCGTGGTAGGCTCCTTATTTCCGCCAGGCCAAGGTATTCCATTGAAAGCATTCCTTATTATCTTGCTGCTTTGCGTATCGGGCTGCAGCCTGTTTCATCGCAGGCCCCACGCGCCCGATCCGACTGAGCTCGTTGTGGTAGGAGCGCCTGTAGGTTCGATAGTTTTCGTCGATGGAGTGCAAGCGGGTCAAGCGAAGGAGCTCGCCAAGCAGCCGCAAGAAGTAGAGGTCGCGCCGGGCACTCACGTCGTGGAAGTAAGAGTGGGCGACACCGTCGCGTATCGAGAGAACACTTACGTCGCGCAGGGCGAAAAGCACGTCATCTCGGTACTATCAGGCCGGAATTGAGGACGTCTCATGCCAGTGCGTCCTAATTGGCATAGCCGCATATATCCAAACCGAACCTTTGCGCGACACAAAACAGAAATACTCCGTCTGGACCCTCCTGCAAGCCGCCGCCTCGCCGCGGCGTCAGTGGGCGCCGGCCTGGCGTGAGGCGCGGCCGAAGCCAACCTACGATGTCATCATTGTGGGAGGGGGTGGCCACGGATTAGCCACGGCTTACTATCTGGCGAAAAATCATGGCCTGACCAATGTGGCTGTGCTCGAAAGGGGTTGGATCGGGGGAGGCAACACCGGCCGTAATACGACGATTGTTCGTTCCAATTACCTGTATCCAGAAAGTGCACGTCTGTACGATTTCTCGTTGAAATTGTACGAGAACCTATCCCAGGCGTTGAACTTCAACATCATGCTCAGCCAGCGTGGCTTGATCACCCTGGCGCACAGTCGGCACGACCTGGAATCCATGTCGCGCTGGGCCAACGCCATGCGTATGAACGGCGTGGATGCGGATCTTTTGACGCGCGAGCAAGTCCAGCACTTGGCGCCGGGTCTCGATATGTCAAGTCGTGCGCGCTATCCGATTCTCGGCGGCCTGACGCAAGGACGCGCCGGCACGGCGCGACACGATGCCGTTGCATGGGGGTATGCGCGCGGCGCATCGCACTTGGGCGTCGACATCGTGCAGAACTGCGAGGTACGAGGTTTTATCGAGGAAGCAGGCGCGATCGTGGGCGTCGACACCAGCCTGGGCCGAGTTCGCGCCGGCAAGGTGGGCATCGCTGCGGCGGGACATAGCTCGGTGTTGGCCAATCTGGCGGGTTTCAAATTACCGGTCACCAGCTACGCGTTGCAAGCCATGGTCAGCGAACCGGTGAAACCGATGTTGAATACCGTGATCATGTCGGCGGCGATCGGCTCCTACGTCAGCCAGTCGGATAAGGGAGAAATGGTCATCGGAGGCGGCCTTGATCTTTTTCCCTCGTACGCGCAGCGCGGCAGCTTTTCAGTCGTGCAAGACACCATCGCCGGCACGCTGGCCTTGTTTCCTTCATTCAGCCGCCTGCCGCTGCTGCGCCAATGGGCCGGCATCGTCGATGTGGTGCGGGATTCAAGTCCGATCATCGGTCGCACGCCGCTCAAAAATCTCTGCATCAATTGTGGATGGGGCACGGGAGGCTTCAAGGCCATTCCCGTGGGCGGCTGGACGTTTGCCCATTTGCTGGCGACGGGCAAGGACCATGAATTGGCGGAACCATTCCAGTTGGAGCGATTCAACACGGGTCGTCTGATCGATGAAGCGGCCGGCTCAGGAATCGCTCACTGATGATGCAGCTCAATTGCCCATGGTGCGGCGTGCGCGATGAACCCGAATTCGTTTGTGGCGGCACCGCGCAAATCGCGCGACCCGGTGTCGCTTGCGGCGATCAGGAATGGGGCGAGTATCTGTTCTTCCGTGAAAATCCCAAGGGCCTGCACCGCGAGCGCTGGCGCCACACTTATGGCTGTGGGCAATGGTTCAATCTTGTTCGCAACACCATCACTCACGAAATAATTGCGGTCTACGGCATGCAAGAACGTCCGCCATGAGCGGCCGCCGATTGCCTGCGCCGAGCGGCACGCGGCTCGATCGCACCCGCGAGATCCGGTTTACTTTCAACAATCGTGCCTACTCCGGGTTTCATGGCGACACCTTGGCCTCGGCATTGCTCGCAAATGGCGTGCAGCTCGTCGGACGCAGCGTCAAACTGCATCGGCCTCGCGGGATCTACAGCTGCGGCGTTGAAGAACCCACGGGTCTTGTGGATGTGGGATGGGGTTCGAGACGCACGCCCAATGTGCGCGCCAGCCTGCTTGAAATTCATCAAGGTCTCGTCGCGACCAGCGTGAACTGTTGGCCCAGCGTTGGATTTGACGTTGCGGCGATCAACAATTGGTTTTCGGCGATTCTCCCCGCGGGCTTTTATTACAAAACATTCAAATGGCCAAATTGGCATGTGTACGAGCCAAGCATTCGACGCCTGGCGGGTTTTGGCCGCGCATCTACCGAACCGGATCCAGATCGCTACGAGGAAATCGCGATCAGCGCGGATGTGCTCGTCATCGGCGCGGGCGTCACGGGCGTTGCGGCCGCGGTCGGCGCAGCACGCGGCGGCGCCGAAGTCCTGCTGCTCGGCGGCTCATCGCACTTGGGCGGCCGGTTGGGCTATCAGGGCGATGCGCCAACGGCGGCACTGATCAAGGAGGCACAACAGCTGGGCATTCGCATCCTGACTCGCACGCTGGCGTTCGGCGTCTACGATCACAACTTGGTATGCGCGCGGCAGGTGATAGACGGCGTCATTTCGCAGGATTCGCCCGGCATGTTGCGCGAACGCTTGTGGAAGATCCGGGCCCGTGCAGTCATTGCCGCCACCGGTGCGTTCGAGCGGCCCATGGTATTCCCCGACAACGATCGTCCCGGTGTCATGCTTGCCGGCGCGGTTGAGAAATATGCCCACGCTTATGGCGTAGCGTGCGGCAGCCGCGTCGTGATTGCGGCCAACAGCGATCAGGCCTACCAAGTCGCCGCAACCTTGCGCGGACTTGGCGTCGAGGTACTGGCGATCGCCGACCGTCGGCCTGACACATTGATCGCCGCGGAAGCGCCCCAGGGCACGCAACGATTCAGCGATGCCATGGTTTCGGGCGTTTCCGGCCATCGCGCGGTGCGCGGCTGCAGCATTGCAACCTCGCAATCCGAAACCAAGGCGACGCACTTTGACTGCGACCTGATCTTGAGCGCGGGCGGCTTCGCGCCGGCTGTACATTTTCACTCGCAGGCCGGCGGTAAATTGCGCTGGATGGACCACTCGGCGATGTTCGTGCCGGACGGAGCTGCCGGAGAGCTTTACAGTGTCGGCGCGTGTGCCGGCGTCTTTGAGCTCGACGCTGCGCTGAGTCATGCCGCCGCCGTCGGCACCGCGTTGGGCCGCAGGTCCGCGGTGCCCGCCGCGCCGATCGGCGGGATCGGCCATTCGCTTGCGAATACGCATGTGCCGCACTTAGGGAAGCCGCAGTTCATCGATCTGCAGAACGATGTGACCGCGAGCGATGTGTCCCTCGCGGCGCGCGAGAACTACCGTTCGGTCGAACATCTCAAGCGCTATACCACCACCGGCATGGGAACCGACCAGGGCAAGACCAGCAATATCAATGCGCTGGTCCTCATGGGCGAGCGGACACAACGAACTCCGCCGGCGGTCGGCACCACCAAATTTAGGCCACCGTTTGCGCCCATCACCATGGGCGCGCTGGCGGGACGACGCGTCGGCTCCCTGTACCGGCCCCTAAAGCGTTTGCCGGCGCAGGCTTGGCATGAAGAACGGGGCGCCGTGTTCGAAGAATATGGCGGTTGGTGGCGGCCCGCGGCTTATCCTCTGGCCGGCGAAGCGATCGAAGCCGCGGCGCTGCGCGAGGCGGCTGCCACGCGCAAGGGCGCAGGAATATTCGATGGATCGCCGCTCGGTAAGCTGGAACTGTTCGGACCGGACGCCGCTCGATTTCTTGACCTGATGTACGTCGGGACCTTGTCGACGCTCCCGATCGGGCGGGCTCGCTACGGCTTGCTGCTCAATGAGAACGGTGTGCTGGTCGACGATGGCATCGTGGCGCGCCTGGGAGAACAACACTTTTGGGTCAATACCACCAGTGCCGGCGCAGAGCGCACGGCCGATATGTTCGAAGAATGGCTGCAATGCGAGTTCACGGATCTCAAGGTGCTGGTCACGCCGGTGACCGCGCGCTGGGCGAATGTGACAGTGGCCGGCCCACGGGCATGGGAGCTGCTCGCGGCCGCCGGATTTGACGCCGCCCTGGCCCCGTCAATCACGAAGCACTTGAGCATGGCTGAGACCCGGCTGGACGGGATGCCGCTGCGCGTGCTGCGCGCCAGCTTTAGCGGCGAGCTCAGTTATGAACTCAATGTGCCCGCGGACCAAGCGCAGCCGCTGCTCGCCCGCCTCTGGGCGCTGGCGCCGACATTCAACGTCTCAACCTACGGCGTCGAGGCATTGCAAACCATGCGCGTGGAGAAAGGATATATCCATATTGGCACCGACACCGACGGCACGACCCAACCGAGCGACATCGGCTTCGGTCGCGGCGTGCAAAACAAAACTGCCAATTTCATCGGACGCCGATCCTTGAGTCGCCCGGTGTCCTGCGATGCGGCTCGTCTGCAACTGGTGGGACTGATCCCCGCCGATCAGCGCACTCGGTTGCCGGTCGGCGCCCATCTCGCAAGAAACCCGCCGCCCACCCGCACCGAAGGGCACGTCACCTCCAGTGTGATGAGTCCGGAACTCGGCCGGCCGATTGCGCTCGCGATGCTGGTTGGCGGTGCGGCGCGCAGCGGCGAGTACATTGGCGTGCATCACTTGGGCACGACCATCGACGCCAAGGTGGTCCCGCTGCCCTTCGTCGATCCGACAGGTAGCAGGCTGCATGGCTGAGAATCCAGATTTAACGCCGATTCAAGTCGCGGGATTGCGCGTCGTCTTAGAGCCGCGATTACAGGTGGCGAGCTTGCGCTACTTCGATCGCCAGGGGTCTTTCGCGGGCCGGGTTCACAACATTACTGGGATGAGGTTGCCAGACAGTTTATGCGCGCTGCGTAGCGCCGAGGAGCGGACCTGGGAGGCCATTATCCTCGCTTGGCGCAGTCCCACCGAGACCTTGATGATCAGCGCCGCGCCAACCTTGATCGAGACGTTGCAGGGCGCGGCCGCAACATTGCCGGATGGCTGCATTGTCGATCAGCGCGGCGGCGCCTTGGTGTTTCGCGCCAGCGGAGAAGCGGTGGCCGATTTAATTGCCAGGCTGGGCGGACATGGCGCATGCCCTGCGATCGGCGAATCGCTACGAACTCGGCTGGCCGACGTGGCGGTTTTGGCGGTGAAAGTGCAGCCCGAGGAAACCTTGTTGATTGTCGAACGCAGCTATGGTCCGCATCTCATGACCTCGATTCGGGTCAGTGCGGCTGATTTGGCGATACCCCTATTTTGCTGACGCCGGCTTACAATTGGTCTTTGACGAGTTCGCCGCCGCGCATGATCATTTTCAGATGTTTGCCATCGGCGGCCAGCAGGCCAATGTCCTCGAGAGGATCTCCGTCCACCACCAAAAGATCTGCGTGCGCACCGGCCTTGACGCATCCGAGCGAGTCCTTCTGCATCAAGATATCGGCATTGACCGAGGTCGCCTGGCGCAGGATTTCGACCGGTGAAAACACTTCGCGGCGAATCTCAAATTCGCGGCACTCCCGCACATAGGTTTCGCCCAGCAAATCAGTGCCGAAGCCGATCTTCACGCCAGCCTTGCGCATGGACTCCATGCCGACAATCGCCTGCTTGAATGCATGCTCCGCCTTCTCCTGACTTTGCGCTGGAAACCCCAGTTTTTTGCCGAGCTCGACCAGCGCAAAAATAATGACCATCGTCGGAATGATGAATGCGCCTTGCTTCGCAACGAACCGCGACGTTTCGTCGTCAATGAGCGTGCCATGTTCGATGCAGCGCACGCCGAATTCCACACTGCGCCGCACCGCGCCGGCCGGGTGACAATGCGCGGAGGTGTAGGTCCGGCGCTCGGCGGTCTCATTGACGATGGCGCGGATTTCGTCCTCGCGATATTGATGCATCCAAATCGGATCCGTGGGCGAGGCCACACCACCAGAGCCCATAATCTTGATGCAGTGCGCGCCGCGTCTTAATTCCTCGCGCACCGCCTTGATGCACTCATCGACGCCGTCGGCGATCACGCTGACGGTATTGAAATCGCCGCACGAACAATAGCCGTGGTTGTGGCGCGACTCGCCCATTTGACGGAAATCGCCATGGCCGCCGGTCATCGATATGATCTTGCCTGCGTAGAAGAAGCGCGGGGCGCGGATCAGCCGGTCTTCGATCGCACGCCACAGACTCCAGTCCCCGCCGCCGATATCCCGCACCGTCGTAAAGCCGCAATCGAGGGCAAAGCCCAGCATGCGGATCGCGTGCGCAGTGCGGTAAGGTTCGCCCGCGAGATCGACTTTCTGGACGCTGACATCTGACGCATAGGCATGGATGTGCGCGTCGATCAGTCCCGGCATCAGCGTGCGCCCGCCGACCTCGATGATCCGCGCCTCGGAGGTTTTGATAGGCTTGCTCGAAATCTCTCGAATTCTACCTCCCTCAATCAGAACGTGCTGACCCTCGAGGCAATCCTCGCTTTCGCCGTCAAAAATGCGGGCGTTCTTCAGCAGGACTGGAGGCATATTTTTACCTTGAGCGAATTGCTCGCGTGGATGCTCTTTAATCAATTACCAGGCCGGGCACCCTGGGCCAGCGTCGTTCTAGGCGTTGCGCCGCCAAGGCATAGGCGCCCGCGGCGAGCAGGACTGCAAAGATCCATTGCACCAGATGGTAGAAGCCCGACGTCGTCATGATCGGCCAGGGCATCTGCCACAGCAGCCCCAAGCGATCGATCATCCAATGCCAGGAAGCGTGCGCCACGAGCGCGGACAACACGATAATGCCGATTGGTCCCGCCCGCGCTCCGCGCAGGATCAACGCCAATCCCACAAAAATCAGCGCAAAGGCGAGCAGCGTCCCGAGATCAACTCCGACGGCGAAGGACCACAGGGCAATCTGCGAGTGAGCGCCGGCGAATTGCAGCCGCTCCGCCAGTAGTTTGGCGAACTCGAATCCCAGGATCAACCCGAAGAGTCCCGTCCACAGTCTGCGGCGCTGCAAATGCGCACCGAAAATATTGCCGAGCGCCAGAAAAAATATCATCACCGCCGAGACACTCGCCGCGAGCGCCCCAAACCAGACGCTGTCCGGCGCAAATCCAAATGCCGCGCCCGCGAGCGAGATGAGGTTGGCCAAAGCGAACGCGGCATAAAGCGCGCCAAAGTCCCGCGCGCGCCGAAACGGAATCATGAGGCACAAGATGAACAACAGACAGTCAGCATTCGTAAGAAGGTCCTGCATCCCGATCAGCACGAATCCCAGCGCAGCTTGTGCACGGTTGGGATTGAGCGCCACTCTTCCAGACTGCGCGCTGATGGTCATGGCGCCGCCCCAGTTGCTCCCGTCGGGCACGAACTGGACAATGAGTTTGCTGAGATCCTGAAGATCCTCCGCCACCCGCGATTGAATCGAAAACACCGCCGGCGCCGGGCGGATCGGATAAATAAAGTGCGCATCGAGATAGCCGAGATCCACCGCGATCTTGAGTCCCGCCTCCGTCGGCTGTGCGATGTGCGCCGCGGCCGCCTCGGGATTGGCAAAGGACAGATCACCGAGCGCGGCCATCTGTCCCGAACTTTTCGTTGGCGTCAAGCGCTCGCCATCCTGCCAAATCAAGATGGTATGACCCAAGGCGTCGAGCGCTTGATTCACCGCCGCTTGCGAGTCGCCGATCGCGTATTCGCCGTGGTTCGTGGGCCAGGATATTCCATGCAAAAGATCGAGCGGAACGCGAACCAGCAAATGCGCCTCGCTACCCTGCACCCGCAAGAACGCATGCATTACGGTGTCTTGGGGCAAATCATGCATCTGCGGTGCCGCAGCTGCGCTCAGCAAGACGCACATCAGCAAAACCGCAATCGCGCCTGATGAACGTCTTCTCATGTGCACCTAAAACCCTTGCGGCGGCGGCCGGGATTTTCCCCGGCCGCTGCCTAAACTTAAGGCCTGAAGGCTTTGGCTATAAACTCGCGCCCTGGATTTTAGCCGGGGCATCGTCCTGATCTCGATGGTGATTGCCGTCGGCGGGCACAAATTTCTGGATGCGCCTGCCGGTGATGGTTTCGCCTACGTAGACATTTCCCTTTGAGTCGACGTTCACCATATGACCGAAGGCAAAATGGCCCGCATTGTGTCCCGGACACGGCGCGATCCCGCACACGCCCAGTGCACCGACCACCAGGCCGCTGGCTTTGTTTATGACCCATGTATTGTCGTTGCCGAGATCGACGTCAATGATGGTTTCCTGGTTGGTCGGGCTCTTGTCCGCGAGATAATCGATGTTCGGCCAGAAATCCATATCGCAGCCGCGAGTGCCGGCGAGCAATATGGCGGCCCGGTCGTCCGCTGACGCTGAGTTAAAGCCGCTGATGTTGATGATCCTCACCGGCTGGCACACCGGTTCAGGATTGGCGGTGGTCGATGGCACGGCACAATTCTTGTTGAACACCTGAATGCGGCTGTTGGGGCGATCGCATACATACACCAAGCCATCGTTTCCCAACACCACGCAATGCGGATGGCCGCTGCCGGTTGCGCCGAAGGTGCCCGGCGGGCAATTCTGGCCGATGCTTGGCACGGGCGTGCCGGTCGGATTATTGGGCGGCGGCAACTTGCAAGTCGTGCCCCACTGTCCGACGTAGTTTCCCTGCGCGTCGAACACCACCACCCGATGATTGCCGTAGCCGTCGGCAATATAGGTATCGCCGGGCGCATGCGTAATGGGCCCGGGCAGCGGATCGACTGTGATGTCCGCCGGCTCATTCAATTTGGTATGGCTCGAATTGAAATCGTTGGTCTCGCCGCAGGAACTGAAGGGGTTCGAGGTCGTTTGCGTGCCGTCGCACTCGCCCTTGGTGCCGATTTGCAAAACGAAGGTGGCATTGGCACCGGCGGCTGCCGCTTGGACCGGATTGTATTTCTGCACGATGCCATCGCCGCTGCCCGCGAACCAGACGAAGCCCTGATAGTCGACGAAGCAGCCGTGCGCCGATTGCGACATGTACGCGGCATAGCCGTAGTCCGTGCCGGTCTGGATCAGACTGGCGTTACCCCATCCGGCGATCACTTTGCCGTCGGAGTTGTAGACCACCACGGGCGGCGATGGAATCGCCGAAGCGCTGGCGTCTTGTCCGACGATACCCCCTGACAGGTTCCCTTGGAGCACGCCGTTTTGCGTGACGCCAACCTCCCAGCCCCGGTTGTAGGTGTAGACATTGTCTTTTTGGTCAGTGCAGTTGCCGCCGACTTCGCCGGTCACCCAGGTGTGCGCGACACCGTCGGTGACGGTGGCAGGCAACGGTTTTGGCCAGTCAGGATCGACAACGAACGAGGGAGATCTCGAAGAGCCGAAGTCATCGGCTTGCGGTTTCAGTGCGCCGAAGACACTGATGATGCCGGCGGCTAAGGTCACAGCAATGTAGATGTACCATTTGGGTTTCTTCATGGACGTAATCCCCTAGTAAAAAACGTTTCAAATGATGGTCGTTAGGCGTCCTCGCTTGGGATGCGCGGTCTTGTGAACCGGGAAAGAAGAAGGTTGGCGCGTTCGAATACTAGATCTCGACGGGCCAAACCACGTTGCGGTCGAAACTGAATCGTGTGTCAGTCCAATCTGACAAGGAAAACCTGAAAGCCGTGAGGGCTAAGCGCGAGTTCTCACTCCCCCGTACCCGGCTTGAACACGCTGGTTGCCAGCCATTCCGGGCGGCTGTCCGCATCAGCCACCCGACGCGCGAGCGCCGCCACGTAGTCGTCGAGCTTCACCGCCTCTTCTTTCATGACGCCGGGCTGTTCCAGGTTGTCGGACGGTGAGTGGTAGCGGTTGGCCCGCCACTCATGCTCAATGTCGAACTGCGGCGTGTCTTTGGCGAATCCGAATTTGAAAGCCAGCGCGGGGATGCCCCGCCGCACGAAGCTGAACTGATCGGTGCGGATGAATACGTTGCGATCCGGCAAGGGATCAGGCGCCATGGCGAGGCCCTGAGCCGCGGCCACGGCGCGCGCGTCGGCGCCGAGCGTGCTCTCCTCCTCGCCCGGTGCGAACACCTTGGTCAGCTTCCACAACGGCAGCGGCATGTCGAAGTTCAAATCGGCCACGATGCTCGACACGGGCACCGTTGGGCGCTCCGCGAAGTAGTGCGATCCGAGCAGACCCTTTTCTTCGGCCGTGACCACGACGAACAGGATTGAGCGGCGCGGACGTGCGCCCTTCTTCAGGCGGTCGGCAATGTCCAGCACCGTGGCCACGCCCGAAGCATCGTCCATGGCGCCGTGGTAGATCTTGTCGCCGTTGATAGGCGCGCCGATACCAAGGTGATCGAGGTGCGCCGAGATGGCGACATATTGAGATGCCAGTTTGCGATCGCGTCCCGGCAGCTTCGCGATCAGATTCGGTGAACTCAGCCGCTCACGCGCGGCGACGACGTGCGCGGTGAGACGCAGCGGCAGTTTGAAGTGCGGCAGCGGCTTCGACGCATCGGCGACGGCGCAGAGTTCTGCAAACGTGTGTCCAGAGCCTGCGAACAGGACTTCAGATTTGTCGGGATCGACGGCCGCGCTGAAGAATCCGTCCGGCGTTTCGCGTAAGCTGGCATCCGCGAGATACATCCCCGGTTGAGTCGCGAGCAGTCGCTGCCGTGACCAGGGGATTTCGACCTGATGCGGGGTCGTCAGAGCAATGATCCCCACCGCTCCCATCTTGCCGAGCAACAAAGTGCGCGCGAACCGCGCATTCGACTTGATCGGACCCGAAACATCGGCCGGGCCGCCGCTCAGCACGACCACGACCTTGCCGCGTACATCCACATCCGCAAAATCGTCGTAGCCCTGCTTCGGCAAATGCAGTCCATAACCCACGAACACCAGTGGCGCATCGACGTGATCCGGTAGCGGTGCACCGCCCGCGCCGATCCTCGAGTCCTCGCCCGCATGCAGCGAGGTGACCGCGCCATTTGCGGCCACCAGGTCCAGAGACGATGCCCGCTGGTCCACGAGTTGCCTGCCGAACTCCACCGGCTGCAAGTAACCCTCCGTGCCGGCCGGGACCAGCCCTTCCGCTTTGAAACGCGAGATCACGTAATCCGCGGCGCGCATGTAGCCACTCGATCCGGTTTCGCGGCCTTCGGTGCTGTCGCCGGAGAGCGCGGTGATGTCTGCCCACCACTGCGCCGCCGGCTTCGACAAGGAATCGGCGGATGCCGCACCGGCCGACAGCATAAAGAACACTGACATCAGGAATTTCGAACGGGCGGGCATAACTTACTCCAGCAGGACGGACCGGCCGAGAATCATAATGGATCCCCAGACTTGCGGAATACGACGATGTGCTGCATCGGCAGCCGCTCGGAAGTGCGTTCCCAGGTGAGCGGGAGCACGCTCATTTCGCGGCGGATCTGCGCCTTGCTCATTTTATGCAAGGCCTTGATCGGCACGCCCGGGTCCTCACCGCGATATTCCACCAGTACCACCCGGCCACCCGGCTTGAGCGCACGAATTAGGCTGCACATGACCTCGTA
>Ga0070762_10000170_pt1 | contig 23919 bp, 22 predicted proteins | sample HubBroMetageREF2_FD_66726 | JGI IMG/M metagenome (GOLD analysis project Ga0070762, IMG submission 66726) | Reference soil microbial communities from the Hubbard Brook experimental Forest, New Hampshire, USA - Hubbard Brook CCASE Soil... | ecosystem: Environmental > Terrestrial > Soil >...
CTTCAGGACCCGAGTGACTGAGTGACGAAATCTCCAACAGACGAAAACCTGCGCGAAGAATTCAATCGCTGGGCCGATGCGGGCAAGGGCGAAACGATGGAGCACGACCATTGGCCCATCACCAAGCCTGCGCTCGAACTGATGCAGATTGAGCCAGATCACAACATCCTTGACGCCGGTTGCGGCGCCGGATGGCTCTCACGCATTCTGGCGCCGCGCGTGCCGCAGGGGCGTGTGGTCGGCATGGATATTTCCGACGAGATGATCCATCACGCGCGCGAAGCGAGCGTGAACCACGAAAATCTCGTCTTCGTCGTCGGCTCGGTAGACGAAATTCCCTGGGAAGCCAATTTTTTCACGCGCGTGATTTCCGTGGAGTCGTCCTATTACTGGCCTGATCCCTTAAAGGGCCTGCGCGAAATTCATCGCGTGCTGGCCGAAGGCGGCTCCGCGTGGATTCTCATCAACTATTACCAAGACAATCCGTATTGCCACCAGTGGGGCGCAAAATTGGCCGTGCCTACGAAGCTGCTATCCGCCGCTGAGTGGGAAGCTCTGTTTCGTGCCGCTGGATTTACGGAAGTCGGGCATCGCCTGATCCCCGACCCCACTCCCAATCCCGCGGAGTACGCCGGCCGCTGGTTCCGCGACGCCAAAGAGCTAGCCGACTTTCGCGCGATCGGCGCTCTATTGGTTTACGGAAGCAAGTGACGGAACACTCGTTTGACTCGCGCGACGCCCATCGCTATACTCGCCGAGTTTGTGGGGTCCGGGAGACGTGATGGGGGTTCTCGACAACCGCTTTGAACGCAGTTACGTCCTTTCCACCGTTGATTACGTTTTTAATTGGGCACGCAAAAGCGCCATCTGGCCGCTGACCTTCGGGCTCGCCTGTTGCGCCATCGAAATGATCGCTTCCACCACTTCGCGCTTCGATATCGCGCGATTCGGCGCCGAGGTGTTTCGTCCTTCGCCGCGCCAGGCAGACCTGATGATCGTCGCTGGCACCGTAACGCTGAAAATGTCTCCGGTGCTGAAGCGCGTGTGGGACCAGATGCCGGACCCGAAGTGGTGCATCTCGATGGGCGCATGCTCCAGCGTCGGCGGCCCGTTCAACGTCTATTCCGTGCTGCAGGGCGTGGACCGCATCGTGCCGGTGGACGTGTACGTCATCGGATGTCCACCGCGCCCCGAAGGGCTGTTCTACGCGCTGCTGAAGTTGCAGGACAAGATTGACCAGATGTCCCTGGCGAAGCGCCCGACGGCGGTGCGTTTAAAACCGGAAATGGTCGAAAGTTTCAAAGAGGGCGTAATGGTCGCCCAATCGCCCGCGCCTCGGTAGGGAATCAAGAACCCTAGCGGCGGCGCGGCCCTTGTTGCCGCAAGTCGCCGCCTGACAGCCAGCTTGGAGACGAACACTCGATGCCCTTTCTGCGGACAGCGAAGAAGGACGAAATCCCTCCCGGAACCATCCGCGAGTTCGACATAGACGGCAAGAACATCGCACTGGCCAATGTGGAAGGTAAGCTCTTTGCGATCAATAACGTATGCCTGCACCGCGGAGGTCCGCTCGGCGAAGGCGAACTGGAGGGCCAGGTTGTCGTATGTCCGTGGCACGGTTGGAAATACGACGTGACCACCGGCAAGCTGACCACCAATCCGACGGTAGGTGTACAGTGCTACGCGGTTGAGATTCGCGGAGACGATATCTACGTAGATCTCGGTTAAAAAAAGACTTAGCCGCCATTTCGTGCGCGCTCGCTGGGACCTAATTATCCCCGTTCATGCCATCCGTAAAATTCCCGTTACAAAGTTCGCAATTTTTAGCCTCTTCCGTGTATAGTTCGCCCGACACTTTTTGACGGATGACGCAACCTCCCCACAAACCAAGGCGCTGGCTGCTGGCTGTAGACCCGCGCGTCTACCACTGGGACACCCTTTTCGTGAAGGGCAAGGAAATGTGGCGCCACGCCGGCCATCGCCCCGATGCGATTCGCCAACTTAAGCAGATCCACAAAGGCGACCGTGCGCTGGCGTACCATGGCAAGCCCGAACACGCGCTATACGCATTGGCAGAAGTCAGCCGCGACCCGTATCCCGATCCGCACGAAAACGATCCCAAAAAAATGGTGATGGACCTGCGCGCCATCGAGCGCTTGCCGCGCCAAGTGACGCTCGCCGAGCTGCGCGAAAATAAATTGCTGCGCAAAATCAAGTTCCTCAAGAACACGCGCCTCACCGTATGCCCGTTGACCGACGAAGAATATTCCGAAATTCTGCGCATGGCGGGCATCGTCGCTTCCCCTGGCATCCCGTTGCCCTGAGTCTGCCGCCGCGGGCGACGGACCGGGCTCAGAAATCACGATGCGAAGTTCGATTATAAAGGTCAGCCACTCTCGCGTTGGCCCAAGGAGGAATTTTCCATGCAGAAACGATTTGTGATTATTTCCACTGCTGCGCTGGCCTGCACCGTTGTGATCTTTGGCTTGGTGCGCTTGTGCGCGGCGTCTGCTCAGGTGCCGCAAAATAAAAGGGCGATATCGCCGCAGGCCTGGTTGCGCGGAGTTTCCGACGGCAGCACGCACGTGGTGGACATGACCTACGCGATCAACGGCAAGCTACCCGCCTGGCCCGGAGACGGCCGCACCTTCGAAGCCAAGGTAGAAGCGACGCCCGAAAAGGACGGCTATTTCGCGCGCAGCTTCTGGACGCTTGAACATTACGGCACGCACATGGACGCGCCCGCGCACTTTCCTCCGGGGCAGGAGTTCCTGGATCAAATTCCCGTCGCTCATTTGTTCGCGCCCGCGGTAGTGATTGATGTGCGCGAAGAGGCCGCCAAAGATCCCGATTATCGCCTTCGGGTCATGCGCGTGGAAAAATGGGAAGCGCTGCATGGACGCATCCCCGCTGGAGCAGTCGTCCTGCTGCGCACCGGCTGGGCTTCGCGTTGGCCAGACCAGGCGCGCTACCGCAACGTGGATTCGGCCGGCGTGATGCACTTTCCAGGATTTTCAGTCGAGGCCGCGAGGCTTTTCATCGAGCGCGGCGCCGTAGCCCTGGGAATTGATACGCTCAGCATTGACTACGGACCGTCGAAAGATTTCGAAGTCCATCGTGTGACGCTGCCCGCAGGGCTCTATCAGCTGGAAAACCTCGCAAACATGGACCAACTGCCTGATGCCGGTGCCTTCCTGATTTCCGCACCCATCAAGCTCGAAGGCGGCTCTGGCGGACCCGTGCGCGTCTTCGCGCTCTTGCCAAATGAGAAATGATCCGCGTAGCTTGACCTGGGTTCAAGCCTAGGTCTAAGCCTAGGTCTAAGCTTAGGTGTGGAGGAATCTTCCCCAATGCAGAACATAATTCCAATTACCGATTTGCATCAAAAAACCAAGAAATGCGTCGAGCGTGTGCGGGAAACAGGCGTCCCTCTCGTCGTTACCCAGCGGGGAAGAGCTGCCGCGATTCTAGTTTCGGCTGCGGATTTTGAAGGCTATTTGGTTGCGCTCGATGAAAGAACCTACCCTGATTGGCGTGAGAAGCTGCGGCGTGGAATCAAGGACCTGGACGAGGGCAGATGGATCGAGCTGGGAACTCTTCTAAAGAAAGAGAAGAAACACAAGCGCCGTGCCTAGGTTGCGCAAGCTGCTGAAGGCTCGCGAAGCAGTCACCAAGTTCCGTTTGATTGCTGAGCCGTTGCGGTCCGAAGTGATAGCGCGGTTGGAACTGCTAAGGAGATACCCGAACATCGGGGGCCTCGTTGCGTCTGAATTCTCGGACGCGCGCGCCGCCACGATCGGCATTTTTCGGATCTTCTATCGCGTCAATGCACGCAGCGTCGAACGGATCTTCATCCGACGCAGCAAACGACGTCTTCCAAGTTTCGACTAAACTAGACCGGTTTTTATCCTCGTAACTTCACTGTACGTTCGCGCGTTTTCGCAATCCTCCCTGCGAATTCACTAGCGCGGCTTGCGCACCACCGCGCCATTCTTCATCACAAAATCGACTTTTCGCAGCGATTCAATGTCGTCGAGTGGGCTCGACGGCATGGCGATGATATCCGCGAAGAGCCCTGCGGCGATCGCGCCACGCTCCTTTTGGATCCGCAGCAGCTCGGCATCGTTGGTGGTCATGCACTTCAAGATCTCCGCGTTGGGCACGCCCGCCGCGCGCCATACGGCCAGATAGTCCCATGTCATTTGCGCGCGGTTCTCGTCCTTGTAATCCGTAACGATGTCTGTGGAGAAGGCGAGCTTCACGCCAACTTTATAAGCGCGCTGCAGCCGGTCAATAATCGCAGCGCCTATTTTTTCCCCGCCCGCGAATTCGCCCGCTTCAAAATGGACGGCCGGGAAGTCCGTGCTGGAGAGAAAAATTCCTTTCTCTTTCATCCGCCGCAGCTGATCGTCGGTCAGAAAAAATCCATGCTCGATGGAGTCCACGTCTCCTGCGATCACATTGTCCGCCGCTTCTCCGCCGAGCACGTGCACGGCCACCGGACGTCCTGCGTGGTGCGCTTCATCCACGGCTGCGCGAATTTCTTCCAGCGAATAATGGTAATCGCTGTTGTCGGCGACCAGCTTGATCAAATCGGCGCCGTAAAAAATATTTTCGCGGACGGCTTTGCGAACCTCCTCGGCGCTATCGGCGTCGTAATATTCAAATCGCCAGAATGGGCCGATTTCCTGCGGAATGCCGCGGCTTTGTCCACCAAACGGCGCGATGATTTTGCCGGCTGTTTGCACCGTGGGGCCCACGAACCACCCCGCGTCGATCGCCTTGCGCAGATCCACGGCCGCGAAGTTCGCGTCGTTGCCCACGTCGCGCACCGTGGTGATTCCCGCATTCAGTAGAATCTGCGACTCGTACAATCCGCGCAGCGCGCGCAAGCCCGTGGCTTCGATCAGATAGTTGTGATCGAGCTCGCGAAAATATTTCACACTCTGCGTCACATGCGTGTGCGCATCCATCACACCAGGCATCACCCATTCATTCGAAAGATCGATGACGGCACTGTCCTTGGGAATTGCTACATTCGCGCCGACCTCCGCGATTTTCTTGTCCTTCACCAGAATGATCTGATTTTTTGCGACCGCGCCCGTCGCGGGATCAATCAGGTTCCCGGCGCGAATGGCGATCGTCTGCGCCCACGCAGGGATGGCCAGCAGCAAGCACACCGCGAGCACCAATTTACGCATTCTCAATTCCTCCCTTTCTTGTCGTTGCGGAAGCGGCGGAAGTCTAACACACCAGCCCCGCCTGGCTGGGCGATCGGATCTGCAGCGCGAGACTATTCCTCGACTGTGTTACCTTTCTTGTGAGGCCCCGAATGCCGGAATTGCCCGAAGTCGAAACTGTAGCGCGTGGATTGCGTGAGGTTCTCCCCGGCCGCCGGGTTCTGAGCGTGCGTCTGGGCAAGACGGATTTCATTGACGATCCCGCGGCGCTGGAACAGGATTTGCCTGGCGGCACGTTTGCGCGCATCCGGCGCCTGGGAAAATATCTGGTGCTGGACCTTGAGCCTCGAAAAACTCCCGCCGAAGAAAGTTCGCTGCTGATTCACCTCGGCATGACCGGCAAAATCAGCGTCTGCCCGCCCGAAACGCCCGTCGAGTTGCACACCCACGTGTTCCTGGCTCTCGACGATGGCCGCGAACTTCGTTACAACGATGTGCGCAGGTTCGGACGCATGGCGCTGCTGGCGAATGGCGCGCACGAACGCGTCCTCGGCCGCTTGGGCCTCGAGCCGCTGGAAATCAGTGAGGCAGAATTCCGCACGCAGATTCAAGCGCGTAAATCGCGCATCAAGGCAGTCTTGCTCAACCAGTCCGTGATGCGCGGGATTGGCAACATTTATGCCGATGAAAGCCTGTGGCGCGCGAAAATCCATCCGGAAAAAATCGGCACTCAACTGAAAGACGACGAGCTGCGCCGCCTTCATCGTGCGGTACAACACATTTTGCGCGAAGCGATCCGCCTGCGCGGCTCTTCCATTTCGGATTATGTGGACCTGGACGGTGGGCGCGGAGAATTTCAACAGAAACATCGCGCCTACCAGCACGACGGCAAGAAGTGTTTTCGCTGCGGCACGATCATCCGCCGCATTATCGTCGCGGGCCGCAGCAGCCATTTCTGCCCGCAATGCCAGCCCGCGCCACCCAAACCAAGAAAGCCGCGCAAGCTTGCGAAGCAACGCCGCCGCAAGCGCATCCCGCGAGCCCGCCGGAAAGCCAAGCGTTAACGCCCCGTATAAAAATAAATCAGGATTGCGCCCAGCAGCGTGAATGCGCAGGCGTAAATAAATCCAGCGCTGGGGCTCACGCTCGACCACAGCACACCCACAGCGACGCTGGAGATCAAGTCGCCGACACCATTCACTGTGGCCAGCACGCCGAATCCAGAACCGCGGTTGGCAGCTGGCAACAACTCTGCCGCAAGCGATTTTTCCACCGACTGCTGCACGGCGCCGTGAATTCCCGCCAGACCAAACAAAATCGCGAGTGCCGGAATCGTAGGCGGCCCGAAAATGAATCCCGCGAACGCCACTACTGCGAACAAATAGCCCACAGCCAGAAGCCCGCGCTTGCCAATGCGGTCGGCGAGCGCTCCAGCCGGATAAGATGCCGCGGCATCCACGAAATTATAAAAAGTGTAGAGCCCCACGGCCATGGCCGAAGCGCGCGCGAAGCCGTAGTGTGGCGTCAATATCTGTCCTGCGCGCAGGATCAAGAGCGTGGGCGCAAAATCGCCGATGCCATGTGCAAAAACTCCCGCGAGAAAATGCCAATACGCGTTCGGCAGTTGCGCGAAACTGGATGCAAAGCTCGGAGCGCGGTGGCCTTCGTCCGGAATTCCCCTGGGCGCCAGAAACGCGAACGTTAATCCTGCGGCGAGGCCGGGCAGCAGAGTCCAGCGCAAAACTCCGCGCGCGCCCAGCATTCCCAGCAACGCCGTCGCGCACAAGGGCCCGAGCACCGCGCCAAGCGTATCCATCGCGCGTTCAAATCCAAACGCGCGGCCTTGCTGTTCCGGCGCGACGCAGTCGGCCAGCAGCGTGTCGCGCGATGGTCCGCGGCTTCCGCGCCCTACCCAACCGAGCGCGCGCATCACCAGAATCGCAGGCCAGCTTTGCGCGAACGCGTAAGCGAACGTGGAAAGTCCCGTTGCGAAATATCCAATGATGCCGGTCGGCTTGCGCAACTGCGGTCGATCCGCAATCCATCCGCCCGCCAATTTCGCGAAACTGGAAAGCCCGTCCGAAACTCCTTCGATCACACCCAGCGCAAATGCAGGCGCGCCCAGACTCGCCAGAAACGCGGGCAGAATCGCAGTCGCGGCTTCGTGGCCCCAATCGGAAAAAAGGCTCGCAAGCCCAATGCCAAGCACGCCGCGCGTGAGCCAACTTCTCGGCGGAGGCATCGGAGCAGGAAGAGACGCAGGGGAGGGAACTTTCATGGTTCATGCACCCCGCGTCAGCGCGCCGCGCCTTCGCCAGCGCGCGCCGCGGCCGATGGCGCAAGAAAAGGAACAGCCGCCGCGAAAATATATTCGGCCCACTCGCGCCGCGCATTCGGATCGAGCCACAACACCGGCACGCGCAAATTATTGAAGGGCGCCGACGCGAGCAATTCGACCAACAGGTCATGAATGCGCTGCTGAAACACGCGATCCTCCGAGCGAAATCCGTCCGCGGGAATTTCCGCTTCGACGGGCGGCACGCCGATCAGAATCGAATAAGTATCCATCCACCACGCCAGCCACGATTCCAGCTGCGGCTGCCGCCCAAATTTATTCACCAGGTAACAATAATTATCGAGCGCCGCACGATCGGTAATCACGTGCGGCGCGCGCCGCGCGGCGTCGAGCTCCGCGGCAATCTGCGCGTGCAGAATCCACAGCTGGCCCTCGATGGTCGTCGCGGCGTTCACCGGAAATGGCGATTGCCGCGCCACTTCGGTCACCAGCTCCACGTTGTAGTGGGCCTTCTTCAGCAGTGAGCAAATTTCATACGCCAGAGTGGTCTTGCCTACTCCATGCGTTCCGATCAGTGCAAGTTTCATTCTTCCGCCTTTCGTCGGCAGCGCTTTCGTTTCTAGCACACTTTCGTCGCGCAGAGAACGGCGGCAGCGGAACGCTGCTGGCGTCCAGCGCGTCTCGTATTCGAAATTTCTCGCAGATTGTTTTCGAACTGCGCGGCGCATAAAATCATCCGTTCTTGGATGCCGCAAATAACCGCGCGCATCGCCCAGTCTGCGAAAGGAGATTATGCGTGCCGTGCTACAGCGCGTAACGCGCGCTCGAGTGCTAGTGGACGGCAACGTCGCGGGCGAAATTGGCCCGGGCCTCGCAGTCCTCGTCGCCGTGGGACGAGACGATACGCCAGCTACGGCCGCATCCACGGCCGAAAAAATCGTGAACCTGCGCATTTTCGGCGATGATCAAGGCAAAATGAATCGCTCGTTGCTGGAGGTGGGCGGCGCAGTACTCGCCGTTTCGCAATTCACGCTCTACGGCGACGCGCGCGGCCAGCGCCGGCCCAGCTTCATTCACGCCGCACCGCCGGAGCAAGGCAGAGCGCTCTACGAAGAATTTGTCCGCGCCTTGCAAGCGCTCGGAGTACGCGTCGCAACCGGAGTCTTTCAGACGCACATGTCGGTCGAGATCGTCAACGACGGTCCGGTCACCATCCTCCTCGATTCCGATAAACTTTTCTAAGCAGACAGGACGAGCTGCCAGAAGCACAGAAGCTCTCCGCTGAATAAAAAGTGGTAGGCGGCGGTTCAACTTGCGCAGCGCGTCGCACTGTCTTACGCTTTTCCAGGGGAAATATTAATGACCGAAATCAATCGTATCCTGGATCAAATGGACCGCGCATTCGCAGGTGACGCCTGGCACGGCCCGTCTCTCGAATCTCTCCTCGACGGAATTTCCGCCGAAGATGCCTCGAAGCATCCCGTACGCGGCGCGCATTCCATCTGGGAGTTGGTAAATCACATTGCCGCGTGGAATTCAATCGTGCGGCAGCGCGCCGAAGGTGCAGCAGTCGAAGTGAGCACCGAAATGGATTGGCCGCCCGTTTGGGAAACCACGGAAGTCACCTGGCAACGCTCCCTCGCGCACTTGCGGGATTGCCGCGCGCGTTTTCGCGCCGCCGTGCGAAAGCTTCCGGAAGACAAGCTCGACGAAATCGCTCCGGGCAAAGATCATTCGCTGTACGTGATGTTGCACGGCGCGATTCAGCACGATCTATATCACGCCGGACAGATTGCCGTGCTCAAGAAGGCGTTGCAATGAGCAAAAGGCGCAACGAATGAAGCCTGCATCGATCGCGTTCGCCGGAAAAATTCGCCCGGCGCACCCGCTCGACCACGCGCGCATCGCCGAACTGGCCGGCCAGCTGAGCTATCCCTCCACGCCACAAGAAATAGCGAAGCGCCTGCAGGGCATAAAGGGCTCAGCTGAAGCCGCGGTGTTTGTGGCGGAACTCGAAACCGGCGAAATCGCCGGCTGGATCGCCGTCTTCGTCTATCGCACCGTGGAGGCCGACGCGCGCGCCGAAGTCAGCGGCCTGGTGGTAGATGAACGCTTCCGTTCGCAGCGCGTCGGCGAGCGCCTGCTGGCGCACGCGGAAGAATGGGCGCGCGAAAATGGCTGCCACGCCATCGGCCTGCGCTCGAACGTAATCCGTGACCGCGCGCACGCGTTCTACGAGCGCCACGGATACGCCCACGTCAAGACGCAAAAAGCCTTCCGCAAACAGCTGTAACCATGGCCCTTCCGATGGAACACACCTTCGCAATTACCGCTCGCATATAAATATCGTAATACGATATAATATCGCTTGTATGAGAAAGTCTTCGCCACAGACCGTTGATTACCAAGCGCTCGCAGACTTCCGCTTTGAAATTCGCCGCTTCCTGAATTTCAGCGAACGTCTGGTGCGCGCCGCGGGAATGGAGCCGCAGCAGCACCAGGCTCTGCTCGCGATCAAAGGCCTTCCCGCGCATCGCGTAGCCACCATAGGCGTGCTGGCCGAGCGTTTGTTCATTCAACATCACAGCGCGGTGGAACTAGTGAATCGCCTGGAAGTGAAAGGCCTGCTGCGACGCGCGCGCAGCGCGGCGGACCGCCGCGAAGTAGTGTTGACCCTCTCCCGCCGCGGAGAAAAGCTGCTCAAACAACTCACGCGTCCGCACCATGAGGAATTGCAATCCGCGCGGCCCAAACTGCTTGCGGCAATGGCGGCTGCCCTCGATCCGCACGCAATCGTCGCGCGCGCGTCCAGAAACAAGCGGCACAAAAAGCAAAGCCCCAAACGCCGGACGAGGAATAAACAAGCGAAGCAACGGCACCGACAGCGCTAAACCACGAACGGCCGCTGCAGCCAGCGCCCCGATAGGAGCCAAGATTGGCGAACTCATCCACTGACGACGAAAAGCTTCCGCAGACGCGGCCGCAGCAGCCAGCCGGCTTCCGGCTCGAATTTGTATCCCTGCTCGCAGGCGTAGTCGGGATTCTGGCAGGAATCATCGCGTACATTTTGTACGACTTGATCGGCTTGTTCACCAACCTCGCCTATTACCACGAGTGGTCGTTTCATTTTCGCAGTCCCGAACACACCCAGATCGGGCTCTGGACCATCGTCACGCCGGTGATTGGCGGCCTGATCATCGGCTTCATGGCGAAATACGGCTCGGAAAAAATCAAAGGCCACGGAATTCCGGAAGCGATGGAAGCCGTACTGACCTCACGCAGCCGTATCGAAGCAAAAGTTGCGATCCTGAAGCCTCTCTCGGCTGCGATCGCCATCGGCACGGGCGGCCCGTTCGGCGCCGAGGGACCCATCATTCAAACCGGTGGCGCGGTTGGCTCGCTGGTGGGGCAATTCATCTCCACGACGGCTGCGGAGCGCAAAGTCTTGCTCGCCTGCGGCGCGGGCGCCGGCATGGCTGCCACGTTCAATACACCGATCGCCGGCGTGATACTCGCGATCGAGTTGCTGCTCTTTGAGTTTCGCGCCCGCTCGTTTATTCCCCTGGTGATCGCGTGCACTCTTGCCACCAGCGTGCGAGCGGTTCTGCTCGGGCAGCATTCGATGTTCACCATGGGCAACGTCAATTTCGACGTTCTGCATGGGCTGCCGTTTTATTTGCTGCTCGGCGTGATCAGCGGCGTCGCGGCCATCGGCTTCACGAAGCTTCTGTACTGGGTGGAAGATCAATTCGCGCGGCTTCCCATCAACGACCTGTGGCATCCGGCGATTGGCGCGCTGGGCCTGGGCATCATCGGATTTTTTGTGCCGCGCGTTCTGGGCGTGGGCTACGACACGATTTCGGATATTCTGAATAATAATCTCGCGCTAAAACTTTTGATCCTCGTCGCCGTTTTTAAGGCTCTCGCGCTGGTCATCTCGCTCGGCTCCGGCACTTCGGGCGGGTTGCTGGCTCCGATGTTCATGTCCAGCGCGGCTCTCGGCGGCATTTTTGCGATCGTCGTCAACATGATTTTTCCCAGCGCGCATTTATCACCAGGGGCGTTCGCGCTGGTGGCCATGGCCGCGGTTTTCGGTTCGGCTTCGCGCGCGACGTTCGCCTTTATCGTCTTCGCCTTCGAAATCACGCGCGATTACAACGCCATTCTTCCGCTGATGCTCGCCTGCGTAATCGCGGATATGATCGCTCTGCGCTATTTGTCCAGCTCGATCATGACGGAAAAACTAACCCGCCGCGGATTGCAAGTTCCGAACGAATTTGAAGTGGGCGCCATGACTGTCGTGCGCGTTAGCGAAGTGATGCGCAAGGACGTCGTGCCGATCGCGCAGGAGATGACCGTATCGGAATTGGCCGAGCGCATGGGCCGCGGCGAACCGGCGTACAACTTGACGCAAGGATTGCCGATCGTCTCAGCCGAAGGCAAGCTCGTCGGCGTAGTGACGCAAGGAGATTTATTGCGCGCGCTCGAGTTGGACCCGCGAGGCACGATGACGGTACTCGAGGCTGGATCGCACGCCCCCGTCGTCGCCTATCCGGACGAACTCGTTCACGACGCGATGCACCGCATGCTACAGTACGATATCGGCCGTCTGCCTGTCGTCAGCCGCGAAAATCCGCAGCGGATGGTCGGCTATTTTAATCGCGCGAGCCTATTGGGCGCATGGACGCGCCAACTCGAAGACGAGGGGCTTCGCGAGCACGGCTGGATCCGCAAGTGGAGAAACTCCGGCCGCCCCACGAAGCAGGCCAGGCAAGCCGCGGAAAAATAAATCTAGAATCCGCCGCCACCACCTCCGCCGAATCCGCCGCCGGAGCCGCCTCCACCGCCGAATCCTGAGCCACCCGAACTGCGCGGCGCCGATGCCATCACGCTCCCCGCTTGCATGGACATCATATTAAGGTCGTTCACCAGATAAAATGCCGTGAAGTTGCCGCCGTAGTAGCCCTGATACCACTGCGGCGGCTGCAAGGCGATTCCAGAAAACGCCTGCACCCATTTTTTCTCAACCCTCAAAGCCATCGCGTAAGGCAGATATTTTTCAAATAGCTCCGGCGTTTGTTCCAAACGCTCGATTTGATCTTTTTCCACACGTCCCAGGAATTCCTCGAAGCCCAGCACTTTTTCCAGCGCGCGCGCCCCCGTGACCGTCCGCGCAGGCATGAACCAGCCAAAAATACAGATCACCAAGCCGCTCGCTATTCCCGCTGAAATCCAGCTGCCCGCCGCAATTCCCGTGGCGTTCTGGAAATATCCCACTCCTCCGAACACGAGCAGCCCGCCAATCACCAATCCCGCTCCGATGTAGCCTTGCTTCACGGTGTCCGGACGATGCAAATAATAGCCATCCTTCATCAGCGCGCTGAAAATCCGGTCACGAATCGCCGGCAGGCGCGTGTAGAAATGATTCTGCAAAGCGGAAAGATTCACGTCGGGGCTCGCGCCAGCATCGAAGAGCGCCGAAAGCATTTCCTGCTCGTGCGAACGCGCCGCAGCCCATTCCGTCGGCGTCTTCTTCATATGAAAAATGTAATCCTTGCTGTGCGTCAGCCCCAGCAAGTGGCTTTCTTCTTTCTGCTCGATGGTCAGATAACCCTTCACCGCCAAATCCACCAGCGTCGCCGTGATGTCGCGCATCGCTGCTTCGTTATCCACCAGCGTGCCACATTCTCCGGGCGTCAATTTGTCCGGCGGTTCGTACTGCACGGAAATCGCCTGGCGCTGCGGGTCGCGGCCGCGCGTCCACCAGAGCCAGAGCATCACAAAAAACGCGACCACCGGGATCAGCAGAGGCGAATTGCTCTGCAGGAAGCGCATCAATTTCACGGACCCAGACGGTGGGTGCACGAATCCCTTGTCGAATCCCACCACCGCCGTCAGCCCCTGGCGATAGCCCAGCCGTCGCGTGCTGCGAATGTCCACGATGTTGTCGCTGATCTCGATGCGCGCATCCTCCGTGCGCGAATTGTTCACGCCGGTGTATGCGATGGCGTGCAAGCCAGTAACGCCCGCGGGCAGTTCGATGTGCGCCGTGACCAGCTCGATCGGGTCCTGCCACTCGTTCCCCGTCACGTTCCAATCCAGCTCGTCGTGGTCCTGAAAGAATCGCAGCGCGTCCAACACGCGATAGTGCAACAGTATCGTGCGCGTGGCATCCTCTGCCGCCGGCACATATATTTTAAATTTGATGTTGCGACCTTCGCGGTTTTGTTCCAGCTTGAGCTTTTGTCCTTCGCTATCCGTGGCGTTGATCTGATCCAGCAATAGCGTGTAGTTCAATCCTGCGTCATCGGTGTATTCCACGGGAATGCTGCGGTAGATGCCGTGCCAGACGCCGGTAAACTGCGCTTCGATCACTTCGGTGACGTCAATCGTGCCGTCGGGATGCATCTGAACCTGCGCATCGAAGTGCTTGAACACCAGCGTGCGCGCAATCGCCGGCATCGCGGCGAAAATCACCAGCAGAAGGATTGCAACGACGCGGCGGAGGCTGAACATTTCGCGGCGCGCGCGGCGGCTAGGTAGTTGCGCCAAAGCTAACCTTCGGCACATCGCGCTCGGCCGGCGCGCTGATCTCAAAAAATTGCCGCGGCGTAATGTTGAACATCCCCGCGATGATGTTGGAAGGGAACTGCACGATCTTGGTGTTCAGGTCGCGCACCACCGCGTTGTAATAGCGCCGCGCATTCTGCACGCTGTCTTCGATCTGGCTCAGCGACTGCTGCAACTGCGTGAAACTTTCCACCGCTTTCAATTGCGGATACGCTTCCGCCAGCGCGAACACCTGGCGCAGCGCGGTAGTCAGCACGCCTTCCGCTTCGGCCTTCGCCGCAGGCCCTTGCGTGTTCATCGCCTGATTGCGCGCCGCCACCACGCCTTCCAGCGTGCCCTTCTCATGCGCCGCGTAACCCTTCACCGTTTCCACCAGGTTGGGAATCAAATCGTAGCGGCGCTTCAGCTGCACATCAATATCAGACCAAGCGTTGTCGCACTGCACCTTCAACCGCACCAATGAGTTGTACGATGCAATGACAAACACCACCAGCAGCCCAACAATGGCAACCAAAGCCAAGATCATCGCGGCCCTCCGGAACACGCACAAACGCCAGCAGTCCTATGTCTGCGGCACAGCATACGGCGTGCTGCGATGCGTGTAAAGAGGACTATGTCAACGCTCGCGGTCCATTTTCCGCAGCGCTTATCGGTCATGTGGAGCACTGAAGCCAGACTTGTTGGATTGCATGATTAACCAGGAGCTGCAATCCGCTTCGAACGTCGGCTGGTGAATCACCGGATTAATGAATACTGGCGGGCGTAAGCGGAACGGGTAGTAGAATGCCTCGCAATAGAGGTTCGATTGATGAGCGCGCTCCGAACAATTCGGAAGTGGTTCTTCCGTTTTTGTCTGCTGGTGATTTTCCTGGTGGCATTCACGTGGTTCGGCGTTCACCTTTCGCGTGCTTACTATCTCCGCCGGGCGACACAGCCGGCCTCGGCGTTCATAGTCGAAAGCGCACCGGTCATCGCGCTCACCCACGCACGCGTAATCAATGGCACTGCGTCGCCGGCGCAAGACGACCAAACGCTGATCCTTGAGAATGGAACGATCGCCGATGTTGGTCCGTCGTCGTCGATTAAGGTTCCAGCGAGTGCGCGAGTGATTGATCTTTCCGGCAAGACCGTTTTCCCCGGCCTCGTAATGCTTCACGAACATCTCTTCACCATTTCGCCTGATAGCACACCAAAGAAGATTCTGGTTATTGAGCAGCCTGTTTCGTTTCCGCTGATGTATCTCGCCGCGGGCGTGACCACCTTGCGTACGACCGGAAGCATGTTTCCGCAAGCCGACCTCGCGATCAAGAGCGCCATCGACTCTGGCCAGCGCCCCGGGCCGGACATGTTTTTGACTGCGCCATACCTGGAATCGAACCCGCTCACCTTTTCGCAGATGCATGCGATTGCCGGTCCGGAGGAAGCACGTCGCGCGGTTGACGAAGGCGCCGCCGAAGGGATGACTTCTTTCAAAGCGTACATACATCTGACGCCGGAAGAACTCAAAGCCGCCATCGACGAAGCGCATAGTAAGGGCCTGAAAATTACTGGCCATTTGTGCTCCGTGGGGTTCACGGAAGCGGCCGACATGGGAATCGATGGCCTTGAGCACGGCATCGCAGTCGACACAGAGTTTTTCCCCCGGAAGCAGCCTGGAATTTGCCCTTCGGATCGCGCCGCTGGAAAAGATATCGACGATCGACTGGATATCGAAAGTCCGGAAGTGCAGCGGATGATTCATCACCTCGTGGAGCGGCGTGTTGCAATCACCTCGACGATGGCCGTCTTCGCCGATTTCACCGACGACGCGCAGCCCATGTCTGCCCTTGAGGACCGCGAGATGCGCGCGCTTTGCTTCAAGAGCGCTCTGATATACAGGATTCTACGAGCGTTCGTCCTGCCGAAAATAGTTATGCATCATGCGATGCCCAAAGAAATGCAATTCGAGCGCGACTTCGCCGCTGCGGGTGGCCTGTTGGTCGCGGGCGCCGACCCCACCGGCGACGGCGGAACGCTGGCGGGTTATGCCGATCAGCGCGAAATCGAATTACTCGTGAAGGCAGGCTTCACGCCGGTGGAAGCGATACACATCGCAACACAAAATGGCGCTGAGGCGCTCGGCCAAAGCGATCGAATCGGTACAATCGCAAAAGGCAAGCAGGCGGACTTGGTCCTCGTTGCCGGTGATCCATCGACAAATATTTCCGACATTCGCAATGTGGAGCTCGTCTTCCGTAAAGGCGTTGGCTACAGCTCCGCAAAACTGTTCGGCGCAATCAAAGGTCTCGTGGGTGTGGAGTGACGCCAGTGTTACTGGCTGTGCTACAGTTTCCCGGAACGGAGTTGATGCGGCATGCTGCGAAGGAAATCTACTAGAAGCTTCTTTTGAGTCGGCAGCGCTGACCGATGCTATGAGCCTTCGCACCACAAGGCTGGTTTTCAGTCGATAGCTGCATATCGCATCCCGCAGAACGTGTACCAGATTTCGGAGATCGCCAGCCGCGTAAAGGCTGCGATGCCGAGTTCTTAGACTGTCATCAATTCCGGTCGGGGGCATCATGGCCGAACTCAAGCATCGCCTCGTCGAAACGAATGGCATTCGCATGCACATCGCCGAATGCGGCTCAGGTCCGCTGGTGCTCTTGTGTCATGGATTCCCCGAATCGTGGTATTCCTGGCGGCACCAACTTCAAGCGCTCGCGGAGGCTGGCTTTCGCGCGGTCGCGCCAGACATGCGCGGCTACGGCCAGACCGACCGCCCCGAGGCGATCGATCAATACACGCTGCTCCACCTGGTTGGCGATACGGTCGGTCTGTTGGATGCTCTCGGCGCCGACACTGCCGTGATTGCCGGCCACGACTGGGGCGCGCCCGTCGCGTGGCATTCCGCGCTGCTGCGTCCCGATCGTTTTTCCGCAGTGATCGGATTGAGCGTGCCGTTCTGGCCGCGCTCGCCCGTCCGTCCTACCAGCCTGATGCCGCAAACGGACGACGCAATTTTCTACCAACTTTATTTTCAGACTCCCGGTGTTGCGGAGGCGGAACTTGAGCGCGATGTTTCACGCAGCATCCGCACTTTACTCTATTCCGCTTCGGGAGATTCCCCGCGTCGGGAAAACGCAGCCGCGTCCGATCACGAAGTCGGCATGGTGGCGCGCGACGGCGGCTTTCTTTCGCGCCTGGCGGAGCCTGCGTTACTTCCACCGTGGCTCACCGAAGCGGAGGTAGCTAATTACGTGGAAGAATTCACGCGCACCGGATTTCGCGGCGGCTTGAATTGGTATCGCAACATTGACCGCGGCTGGGAACTACTGGCCGCATTCGCGGACGCGCGCGTCAGCGTGCCCGCGCTCTATATTGCCGGCGACCGCGATCTCGTCGTCGGCTTCCGCGGAATGAATCAGATCATTGCCAGTCTCCAGTACTTCGTGCCACAACTGCGCGGCACCCTGATGCTCCCGGGCTGCGGCCACTGGACGCAGCAGGAACGTCCCGCTGAGGTCAACAAAGCGATGCTCGACTTTCTGCGCCAGCTATAGCTCAAGAAGACTCGAGTTACTGCACCTGACTCAGGCCACTAATTCGGCGCTTAATTCGTATTTGCCGGCGCGCGATGGCTCATGCTCCACACGTACGCTGCCAGCGCTTTGATTTGCTCTGGCGTAAGTTGCGCGCCACCCATCGGGGGCATCGGACTGCGATATTCCTTTGGTTGCGACACACCGTCAGTGATCGTCTTCGTGATTCCCACGAAGCTGCCATCGCTCCACAACCATTTCTTGTTCTTGCCTGCGAGCACAGGTCCCAACGGGGTGCCTTCACCATTATCACCATGGCAACCCGTGCAAGCCGCTCCGCCTACTTGGCCGTGATATATCCGCCTACCTAGCGCCACCATCGCAGGCGTCGCCCCTTCGGGCACCGCAGCATTCCCCTTTGACGAAGCAGCAGCACCTGCATCAGGATGCGTGCCCTCCGGCGGTTTCGCGGCTGCCACAACGGGTTCTCCTGGCGCAGCGGTCAAGCTCGGACACGGCGTCACTTTTGCGGCGCCACCTTCTGCGCCGCCAAGATAAACAATCCGGTAAATCCGTCCGCGCACATCATCGGCAACGTACAACGCGCCATCCGGTCCCACCGCCAACCCAGACGGACGATGCGCGGCTTGCGCCGGCGACTCTGCCGCCCCCGCGAAACCATCCGCGAACACTTCGCATCGCCCGGCCGCTTTTTCACCGGCGAGCGCCTGAAAGACCACATTGTAGCCACCTTGCGCATACGGCGCGCGATCCCACGATCCGTGGAACGCGATGAAGACGCCGTCATGATAGCGGGCCGGAAATTGCGTCTGGTTATAAAGCACCATCGCATTCGGCGCCCAGTGCGCGGGAAATGCCGCAACCGGCGCAATCTTGTCCGCGCATGCGCCGATCTTTTTGCCGCCGTCGCCGCCGTACTCCGGGGCCAGAACCAGCTTTTGCGCGAAGGCGTCGTAGTAGCACTCCGGCCAGCCATAGTCGCCGCCTTGCTTCAGCAGCAACAACTCTTCTGCCGGCAGCGTTGCCTCCTGTTCCGGTTTATAGAAGTCAGGCCAATTCATGTGCAGCTGGTCCCGTCCGTGCTGGGTCACAAACAATCGTCCACTTCCGTCGATCGCAAAACCCTCGCCATTGCGAATCCCTGTAGCGAAGCGCCCCGCAGCTGAAAAAGTTTGGTCCGTCTTGTTCGCGTCGTAGCGCCAGATGCCGCCGCGCGTCTCTCGTTCCGTGCAGGGGTCAGCACCCGGCGATTTGAGCGTCCGATTTTTCAGCTGGCAAGAATTCGTCGCGGTAGCCACGTCCACGTACATCGATCCTTCGGCTTTGATGATGAAGGGATGCATCGGATGGTCGCCGGTGAGCGGCAATCCGGAGACGATGGTGTCAGCAGAACCACTCGGCACGATGGCGCCGCCGGACAAGGAATATCGCACGATCCGATCATTAATCTCCGCGTAGATCGAATCCTTGTACAACCCGATGCCCGTGCCGCCTCGTCCGCCGCTTTGCACGGTTTCGCCAAAACGCTCAATCACATCGGCCTTTCCCGTGCCGCTCTTGTCTTGCAGCCCTACCAGGAAACCTCCTGCATGCGGCGTGTCGTTGCCGTAATACCGGCCAGACCAGGTATTCACGTAAACCACGCCGCTCGGCGACACGACCAGGTGCCGCGCGTGGCCGATTCCGTCAGCGAATACCGTTGCGCAAAAGCCGGCAGGTAATTTCAATCCACTGTCATCGCTCGGGCATGCCGGGCTCATGTTTTCAGCCGCCGCAGCGGAATTGAATCGCTCTCCAGCCGGAGCGAGTGCGCTGCCCACGTAAATCGCAGCAAGCACGGCAGAAATCGCAAATAAAGTCTTCAACGAATTGGAAGTTTGCATGAAGCACCTCGAAACTTTGATGACATTCGAAAACAATTTGTCTCACGAAAAATAGCGAAACAAGACCGCAGAGATTTTAGCGCACCCCGCGGTGGAACCGCCCGGCAAACTTTTTCCACCGGGCTCCCGGCCCCTGGAAAATCGGACATTTCTACTTTGCACAAACCGGACATTCTCACTTTGCAGCTACATTCGTGGCTCTCTTCGTGACTCTTCGTGACTCTCTTCGTGACTCTCTTCGTTGACTTGCCTTCGCTCGCATCCTAAGATGTGCGCCACTCATGACGGAACCCCAGTCGCCAATCGGCCGCACTATCACTCACTACCGCGTCCTGGAAAAATTGGGCGGCGGTGGCATGGGCGTCGTTTACAAAGCCGAAGACACCGAACTCGGACGCTTCGTCGCGCTGAAATTTCTCCCTGAAGACGTCGCGCGCGATCCGCAAGCCCTCGAGCGTTTCCGCCGCGAAGCTCGCGCTGCCTCCGCGTTGAATCATCCCAACATCTGCACCATCTACGAAATCGGCCAGCAGGACGGCCATCCCTTCATCGCCATGGAATTTCTGGAAGGCATGACGCTGAAGCACCGCATTTCCGGTCGCCCGCTGGAAATGGAGACGCTGCTCGACCTGGGAATCGAAATCGCCGACGCGCTGGACGCCGCGCACTCCAAGGGCATCGTCCATCGCGACATCAAGCCCGCAAATTTATTCATCACCGACCGCGGCCACGCGAAGGTTTTGGATTTTGGCCTCGCCAAGCAAATTCTTGCCGCGTCCGATGCTACGCGCACCACGAATCCTTCGGATCTCACCGTGGACACACCGTCGGTGCGGGAAGCGGACCTCACCAGCGCGGGCACAGCGGTAGGCACCGTGGCGTACATGTCGCCGGAACAGGCGCGCGGCGAAACGCTGGACGTGCGCAGCGACCTTTTCAGTTTTGGGGCGGTGCTCTATGAAATGGCCACCGGCGCGGTCCCGTTCCGCGGCCAGACGACGGCCGTGGTCTTCAACGCCATCCTGGAAAAATCGCCGCTTCCCGCGGTGCGCCTCAATCCAGACATTCCGCCGCGCCTGGAAGAAGCCATTTCCAAGGCGCTCGAAAAAGATCGTCGCATGCGTTATCAGCACGCCGCGGAACTACGCACGGATCTAGCGCGCCTGAAGCGAGACTCCGGTTTCAGCCGCGTTTCCGGCGCAGTGCCGTCCGCGCAAGCCACGATGCCGCAGCAGCACTCCGGAGCGTTCGGCGAAACCGCCGCGCAAACAAATCCATCGAGCGGCCACGCGATCGCCGCAATGACTCCGTCAGGCGGAACCAGCGCGGTGCCGATAACGGCATCGCAACCGACGGCGGAAACGGTGACGTCAGCCGCAGCGATAGCAGGCGCGCCATCTTCCGCTTCCGTCGCAGTATCATCAGCGCAGACGCCGCACATTGCGCCTCGCAGCCGCTTGCCACTCATAGCCGCCGCGGCCGCAACCGTAGTCGTGCTCGCCGCCGGTGCATATTTCTTCACGCATCGCGGCCCCAAGCTCACCGGCCAAGGCTCCATCGTCCTCGCCGATTTCACGAATACGACGGGCGATGCAGTGTTCGACGGCGCGCTACGCCAGGGCCTCGCCGCGCAACTTGCGCAATCTCCATTCCTGCACATTCTCTCCGATCGCCAAATGCAGCAGACCATGCAGTACATGGGCCAGCCATCCACCGCGCGCGTCACCAACGACCTCGCGCGCCAAATCTGCCAGCGCACGCAAAGCGCCGCAGTCCTGGAAGGATCCATCGCGCAAATCGGCAACACCTACAATTTAATTCTCGACGCGCTCAACTGCGCATCTGGCGAGACGCTCGCCACCGCCAACGCCGAAGCTCCCGACAAAGATCACGTCCTCGGCGCGCTCGGTAATGCAGCCGAAGATATTCGCAGAAAGCTCGGCGAATCGCTCGCCTCCATCCAGAAATACAACACGCCTATCCAGGAAGCCACGACCTCTTCGCTCGAAGCGCTGAAAGCCTACAGCCTCGGAACGCAGGCGCGCGCCACCCAGGGCGAGGAACCCGCTGCGCCTTTCTTCAGACAAGCGGCCGCGCTCGATCCTAATTTCGCCATCGCCTACGCGACGCTCGGCCAAGTAGAAACAAACTTGGGCAACCGTGGCGTTGGCATCGAGTACACCAAGAAGGCTTACAGCCTGCGCGATCGCGCCAGCGAGGCGGAAAAGTTCTATATCGATTCGCATTACTACGACAACGTGACTGGCGACGTCGAGCAGGCCAATCAGGTCTATCAACTCTGGGCGCAGACTTACCCGCGCGATTCCGTTCCGTTCAACAATTTGGGTGTCTCCTACGCTGTAATGGGCCAGTGGGAGAAGGCTCTGCCTGTCGCTCGTCAGGCGCATCAACTGAATCCCGAAGAGAGCATCGCCTTTGTCGCTCTCAGCGCAACCTATCTCGGCTTGGGGCGGTTCGATGAGTCGAAAGCCACGGTTGATCAAGCCCTGGCGGCCAAGCTGGATGTGCCGAACCTTCACCGGATTCTCTATTTCCTGGCGTTTGTGCAGAACGATTCGTCCGTCATGGAACGCGAACTTTCGCTTGTGGCTTCCAAAGGCGCGGAGAGTGCTGCGTACTCGTTCGCGGTGGCGGCGGAAACAGAAGCGTATTCCGGACGCATGGAAAAAGCGCGTGGTTTTACCGAACGTGCCCGCAGTGCCTACCAAGCTTTGCATCAGAACGATCCGGCGGCAGTGTGGCTGGCCGGGCTCTCTACGGCAGAAGCCGAAGTGAGCGATGAAGTTGGTGCGCGTCGGGACGCCGCAGCAGCGCTCGCGAACAATTCAGCGTCGTTGCGCGCGCGCACAGACGCCGCGTATGCGCTAGCGCGCGCCGGTGATGCGGCCCGCGCCGAATCCATCGTTGCCGAACTTGCGAAGGATAACGCTTCCAACACAATGGTGAATTCGTTCGATCTCCCCGTCATTCGCGCCACGCTCGAGATCGGCCGCAACAATCCCACCAAAGCCGTGGAGATTCTGCAGCCGGTAATTCCGTTCGACCTCGCCAACCAAAGGGACATGCTGAGCACATATCAGCGCGGTCGCGCGTATCTGGCGCTGCACAAAGGCAGCGAAGCCGCCGCCGAATTTCAAAAGATCGTGGATCATCCCGGCGTCGCGCTCAATTCAATCACCGCCGCGCTAGCAAAGCTCGGGCTGGCAAGGGCCTACGCGGCAGAAGGCGACTCAGCGAAAGCCCGCGTAGCCTACCAGGATTTCTTCGCCCTATGGAAAGACGCCGACCCCAACGTCCCCATCCTCGTAGCCGCCAAATCCGAATACGCCAAGCTCCAATAATCCCGCTCGGATACCAGTAATCACTATTTAACCTTCCGGATTACAATCCAGGAAGTTCATATCGGGATGCAGTTGGAACTCAACGCGCCCGTTCGCGAGACTCTGATGAAGAAAATCCTGTGTTTCTCTCTGTTTGCGGTAGCCGCAGCTCTGGTTCTCACTTCGGGGCAGACTCCACCTCCCTCCGCCGAAGCACACCGGCTCTACATCGAGGATCAAAAAGACCGTGGCTGGGCAGCGAGCATTCCTACCTTCGGAGCAGCTGGAAGCCCGAGATAAACTCCGGCGCGCACGGATTCACGAACTACTCGCGGCGGGATCCCTGCAAACTGCGGAGGATTTTCATGACGCTGCTTTCATTTATCAGCACGGCCAGACTGCGGCTGATTATCTTCTCGCACACGTACTGGCCACTACTGCAGTGAGTAAAGGTGACGCCAGAAGTCTTTGGATTTCTTCCGCGACTCTCGATCGGTACTTGAAGTCTATCGGTCAGCCGCAGATCTTCGGCACCCAATACCACTCGACGAACGATGCCCCTACACACAAGAGCCTCATGACCGGCTCTTGATTCCGGATCAGCTACGTTTGATCTTCTGCGTCCCGGGAACCGACCGGCAGCGAAAGAACCTCGCTGAGTTCAATGAAGGCAAATATCCGGCAGGAATTATTCCTCAAGGCTGCAATCGGTAGCCACCGGCACATTACTCGCTGCTAGGCGAGTCGGCCGTACGACAGAAAAAGCCATCCAATCGGCGGGTGCACTCGCCCGGCTTCGTAATGAACCCGGTGTCAAATGCGAGAGCGATGCGCTTTATATTCGCGCAGGAATCGGAGCAGACGCTTCAGACTTCAAGCGTGCCCTGAAGATACAAGCGCGCCTTGCCAGCAACCTTCACGCGATCGCCAGAGATCGTAGACTGCATGCATCCACCGCGCCCGCTCAGTTGTTGCGCACGCAAGGTATCTTTGCCCAGCCGCGCCGCCCAATAGGGAGCCAGCGTGCAGTGTATCGAGCCGGTCGCAGGGTCCTCATCAATACCGACCGACGGCGCAAAAAATCGGCACACGTAATCCACGTCACCTTCG